>Ga0233425_10011031_pt1 | contig 10725 bp, 7 predicted proteins | sample Watercolumn_Towu_2_FD_181712 | JGI IMG/M metagenome (GOLD analysis project Ga0233425, IMG submission 181712) | Freshwater microbial communities from Lake Towuti, South Sulawesi, Indonesia - Watercolumn_Towuti2014_140_MG | ecosystem: Environmental > Aquatic > Freshwater > Lake | place: Indonesia...
GACCTGGGTGTAGATGTTCAGCGTCGCCCCGCCGACTCCCAGCGCGATGAAGATCAGGGCGCCGGCGATGGACATGGGCACCGACACCAGGATGATGAAGGGATCGCGGAAGCTCTCGAACTGCGCGGCGAGGGCGAGGAAGATGATGATGAGGGCGAAGGCGAAGGTGGTGAGAAAACCGGAGGATTCCTGCACCAGCTGCCGCGACTGGCCGCCGTAGTCGGTCCAGTAGCCGGCCGGCAGGGTGCGGTCGGCCAGATCTTTCAGATAGCCCAGGGCCTCACCCAGGGAAACTCTGGGAAAGGGTACGCCGGAGAGGGTCGCGGAGTTGAGCTGCTGGAAATGGTTTAGAGACTCCGGCACGGTCTCGGTGCGGATGCGCGCCACTGTGGAAACCGGCACCGAGCTGCCGTCAGCGGCGCGCAGGTGATACTGGCCGAGCTGCTCCGGGTTGAGCCGGAAGCGCTGCATCACCTGGGGAATGACCTTGTAGGAACGGCCCGACAGGCTGAAGTAGTTGACGTAGCCGCCGCCCAGCATGGCGGCGAGGGAGGAACCGACGTCCTCCATGCTGAGCCCCATCAGCGCCGCCTTGTCGCGGTCGATTTCCACCCGCGCCTGGGGCTGGTCGATCTTCAGGTCGTTGTCGAGGAACATGAACAGGCCACTCTTCTGGGCCTCCGCCGCCAGGCTCTGGGCGACGCCGTCGAGGCGCTCGAAGGGATCGGTGGTGCCGATCACCAGCTGCACCGGCAGACCACGGCTGCCCGGCAGCGGCGGCGGCTGGAAGGCCGCGATCTTGAGGCCGGCGATGCCGGTCAGTTCCTGCTGGAGCACCGGCAGCAACTGGTGCGAGGTCTGCCGGCGCTGATCCCAGGGCTTGAGCACCATGCCGGCGATGGACTGGCCGGGGACGTCCAGCTGAAAGACGTGGTCGGTTTCCGGATGCTGGCGGAAGGTCTCGAACACGCGGCGGGAATAGAGCTGGCGCTGTTGCAGGGTGGCGTCCGGCGCAGCGGTAGCCAGGGTGATGAGCACACCCTGGTCTTCCTGGGGGGCCAGTTCCGCCGTGGTGCCGGCGTAGAGGAAATAGATCGCACCGAGGACGATGACGGCGAACACGGCGGTCACCGGGAGGGCGTCGAGGGTACCGTGCAGGAGGCGGCGGTACAGCGCCAGAACCCGTTCGAACACCCGGTCGATGGCTGCCACCAGATTTTCCTCCCAGCCCCTGCGGTCGCGCCGGTGCGGTTTCAGCAGCCTGGAGCACATCATGGGCGACAGGGTGAGGGCGACCACCGCCGAGACGGTGACCGCCCCCACCAGGGTGAAGGCGAATTCGGTGAACAGCGCCCCGGTCAGGCCGCTCTGGAAACCGATGGGCACATACACCGCCACCAGCACGATGGTCATGGCGATGATGGGCCCGGACAGCTCCCGCGCGGCGCGGCAGGCGGCGTGCAGCGGCCGTGTGCCCAGTTCCAGATGGCGGTTGACGTTCTCCACCACGATGATGGCGTCGTCCACCACCAGCCCGATGGCCAGCACCAGGGCCAGCAGGGTCAGCAGGTTGACGGAAAAACCGAAGGCCAGCATGAGGGTGAAGGTGCCCACCAGCGACAGCGGGATCGCCACCACCGGGATCAGCACCGAACGCGGCGAACCGAGAAAGGCGAACACCACCAGGGTGACGATGGCGAGGGCTTCCGCCAAGGTGCGGACGACCTCCTGGATGGAGCTGTTCACGAACTTGGTGGAGTCGTAGACGATGGCGCCGTTGAGGCCCTGCGGAAGCTGCGCCCGGATCTCCGGGAACACCTGCCGCACCCGCTCGATCACCTCCAGCAGGTTGGCTCCCGGTGCGATCTGGATGCCGATGTAGACCGCCTTGTTGCCGTCGAAGCCCACCTGGGTATCGTAGTCGTCCGCCCCCAGACTGACTTTGGCGACATCCTCCAGGCGCACGATGGCGCCACCCTCCCGCTTCACCACCAACTGGCGGAACTCCTCTACCGAATGCAGGCTGGTGGAAGCGGTGAGGTTCACCTGCACCATCTGGCCCTTGGTGGTGCCGAGACCGGCCAGGTAGTCGTTGGCGGCGAGGGCGCTGCGGACATCCTGGGCGGTGAGGCCGTAGGCGGCCAGTTTCACCGGGTCGAGCCAGGCGCGGAGGGCAAAGAACTTGCTGCCGATCAGCTCCGCGGTTTGCACCCCCTCCACCGCCTGCAGCTTGGGCTGCACCACCCGCACCAGGTAGTCGGTGATGCTGTTGGACGGCAGCACGTCGCTGGCGAAGCCGATATACATGGCATCGATGGTCTGGCCGATCTGCACCGTCATCACCGGCCGCTGCGCCTCCGGCGGTAGTTGGTTGAGAACGGCGCTGACCTTGGCGTTGATTTCGGTGAGCGCCTTGTCGACGTCGAAATTGAGACGGAGGTTGACGGTGATGGTGCTGACCCCGCTGCGGCTGGCGGAGGTCATGTAATCGATGCCGTTGGCCTGGGCGATGGCCGCTTCCAGGGGCGTGGTGATGAAGCCGGCGATGAGGTCCGGATCGGCTCCGAAATAGCTGGTCGAGACCGTCACCACGGCGTTCTCGGTGCGCGGGAACTGCAGCACCGGCAGCACCGCCAGGGAACGCAGCCCCAGCACCAGCAGGGTCAGGCTGACGACGGTAGCCAGCACCGGCCGGCGGATGAAGAGGTCCGTGAATTTCACCGGCGCGGCGGCTTCAGGGCCTGTGCTCGATGACCCGCGCCGGACTGCTGAACGCCACACCGGTGTTGTAGGTCAGATTGACCATGACCGCCTCCACCAGCGGCGGCGATACCGGCGACTCACTGTCCCACTCCACCAGAAAGCTGGCACTGCTGCCGCCGCTGCGGTCGGATTCGGCTACGAAGAAGTTGGCGGTCGCCAGCGGCGTCAAGGTTTGCGGCTGCTTCAGATAGGAGCGCAACAGGGCGCCGGAGGAACCGTGGTAATCGACGCGCCGCAGGCGGATGGCGCGAGCCACGTCGGTGTTGCGGACGCTGACGGTGGCGGAGAGGTTGACGGTGAGGCCCTTGTCGCCGTAGGGCACTTCCGAATAGATCGGAACGTACAGCAGCTGGCCGCGCGCGGGCGTCTCGTCCGCGACGGCGGCGGCGGACAGCAGCAGGGCGAGGCTTGCGGCCCAGCTTCGGTGACGGCATCGACGCGGCATCTTCTCGCCCTCCGCAGAAGTGACTCCGGACTTGTGGCTACCGCAATCCCTTTGCGGTCGAATTGGCTTATCATGGCCACCGCGGTGGCAAGCACCGAAACGAAAGCGGCTTCTCCCCACCCCAGCCCGGCTCCTGCGATGATCATCAAACATCAAGACGACGGCACCCGCGGCACCTGGTACTTTGCCAACGGCAACGGCCGCCTCATGATCCATTGCCCGCGTTGCGGCTCTCTGATCATCAACGACTATGCACCGCGCCGCATCGAAGATGACGGCCGGGTTCCCCATCCGGTCACCTGCGCCAACGAAGACTGCAGCTTCGAGGACGACGAGATGCGGCTCGACGCCTGGTGCGAGCGGCGCAAGAGCGTCCGGCTCTAGAACGCGCCGGAAAAACCCGTCCTGGGTTGTTCCGCGTCCACCAGCAAAAAACGCGGGTTCCCGAGGGCGAAGTCTTTTCGAACCGCTTCAGGCGGTCGCCTGGTCACCGTCCACGGCGCCCTTGGCCACCGCGATCAGCGGATCGAAGCGCTTGATCTGGCGGTGACTGAACAGGATCAGTTCGCGCCCGATCTCATACATCAGGGTGTAGAGCTCCGGCATGCGCGACACCGCGTAGCCGAGATAGCCGAGTGCAGCAATCCCCAGCCCTGCCGCCAGCACCACCGGAAAACCGATGCCCATCAGCAGGCGGATGAGCTGGGTCAGGATATCTAGGGGCAATACCAGCAGCAGGCCGACATATACCAGCGCCGTGAAGGTGAAGAACACGAAAGTCACGAACTGGAAGGTCCGGGCCAGCAGCAGATTGAGATTCATCGTCGCAATACCTATGCGTAACTTGTTCAATTCGGATTCGGGCGCCTGCGGTCGTTGCCGGAATTCGGAACGGCCGCGCAGGCACCGGGAGGGAAAGACCCGCGAGGTGTTGAATAAGCCCCTACCCGGGAACCTGCGGCCCATGGCCGCCTCCTTTTCCCTTCTCCCTCCGGAGAAGGTGGCCCGGAGGGCCGGATGAGGAAAGAGAACACCCGGTTCCAGGGCCACAATCCACGGGCCATGGGGCCGGATGATCTCTCCCTGTGGGGCGATGCCGCCAAGTTAAGCCCCTCTCCCTGTGGGGAGAGCGGAGCGGGGGGGCGAAGCCGGTTGGGGTGAGGGCCAAGCTGCCAATGCTCGCGGGAACTCCGTGGAAACCTTTGGGCGTTTTGGCCCTCACCCTAGCCCTCTCCCGCAGGGAGAGGGGACCCAAGCCGCCTTAACTTCACGACATTGCCCTGTGGGGGAGGGTTCTGTATTTCAACAGAACCGGAGAAAACCCACCCTGCACGACGCGCGAGTTTACCATATGGTTTCCGGTCCGGTCGCCGCGGGAAGGCTGCCGGCCGGGCTACAGCCAACGCCGCACGGTAACCGTAAACGCCTGGTAGTCGCGGCCGAACAGCTCGGTGAGGCGGGCTTCCTCGTAAGGAATAAACAGTCTGTTCACGATCTGCCAGAAGCCCGCCGGCACCAGCAGGAACCAGGGCGATCCGAGCAGGAAGACGAGCCCGACCAGCACCAGGACGATGCCGAGATACATCGGGTTGCGCGTCCACCGGTAGGGTCCGGTCAGCACCAGTGCGGAGGGAGTGCCGAACGGCACCGGGGTGGTCCGCCACTGCCGAAAGTGGAACCAGGCCCACAGCAGCAGGCCGATACCGGCCGCGCCCAGCAGCAGCGCGAGCCATTCCGCGCTGAGGTCGACCGGCAGCGGCAGCCAAACGGCGAGGAGTTGGGCCAGTGCCAGCAACAGCAGGGCATACACCGGCGGGGGGATGAACACGAGTTTGGCGGCCATGGGCTACTCCAAGACGGCAGCGCGGAATGCGTCAATCGCCGGGTTGGACCGTGCCTTTTGGCTTTCTGCGCCGTACCGGCGCTTCCGGGGCTGCTGATTCGCCGGTCCAGGCACGGAATCGGGCCGGCTTGCCGACGATGCGGGTCTTCTCCAGGCGCGCAGCGAGCGCCCGCTCGTCGAAGTCCTCCGGCAACACCACCGTGGAATAATCGTCGTACAGCTTGATGTAGCCGATGAGCTTGCCGGGGATGCCGCCCTCGTTGGCGAGCGCGCCGACGATGTCCTTGGGGGTGACGCCATCGTTGCGGCCGACGTCGATGCGGTAAAACCTCCCGGTTCCCGCCGCCTGGCGCTTGCCGCGTCCCTCCCGCGACTCGGCACGCTCGCCGTCGCGGCGCGATACCCGGGGCGGCTTCTCGGCGGGGGACTCGGCCTGCGCCGGGATCAGGGGCCGATCCTTCTGGGCCAGGTAGGTGAGGGCGGCGGCGATATCCAGGTCGGTGAACTCCTGATCCTGGGTCAGTTGCAGCACGAAGTCCCGGTAAAAGCTCAGCTCCTCCTCGCCCAGCACCTTGAGAACCTGCTCCTTGAACTGCACCACCCGGCGTTCGGCGATGTCCTGGTGGCTGGGCAGACGCATCTCGCGGATGCGCTGGCGGGTGGCGTTCTCGATGGCCGCCAGCATGCGCCGCTCCCGCGGCGCCACGAACAGGATGGCTTCGCCCTTGCGCCCGGCCCGGCCGGTGCGGCCGATGCGATGGACATAGGCTTCGGGGTCATAGGGAATGTCATAATTGACCACGTGGCTGATCCGTTCCACGTCCAGGCCGCGGGCCGCCACATCCGTCGCCACCAAGATGTCCAGCGCCTTCTTCTTGAGCCGCTCGACCGTCTTTTCCCTTATCGCCTGGCTCATGTCGCCATTGAGAGCGGCGGCCGAGTAGCCGCGCGCTTCCAGCTTTTCCGCCAGCTCCTCGGTCGCCGTCTTGGTGCGGACGAAGATGATCATGGCATCGAAGTCCTCCACCTCCAGGATGCGGGTGAGGGCATCGAGCTTGTGGACCCCGGTGACGAACCAGTAGCGTTGGGAAATGGCCTCCACCGTCGCGGTCTTGGCCGAGATCTTGGCTTCCTTGGGGTCGCGCAGATGCCGCTTGGCCACCTTGCGGATGGCCTCCGGCATGGTGGCCGAGAACAGGGCGATCTGCCGCTTTGGCGGGGTGTGTTCCAGAATCCACTCGACGTCCTCGAGGAAGCCCATCTTCAGCATCTCGTCGGCCTCGTCCAGCACCAGGGTGCGCAGCCCCTCCAGGGACAGGCTCTCGCGCCGCAGATGGTCCATGACCCGGCCCGGCGTGCCGACGATCACGTGGACCCCGCGGCGCAGCTGGCGCAGCTGGCTGTCCATGGCTTGCCCGCCGTAGATCGGCAGAATGTGGAAGTCCTTCAGATGGCGGGCATAGCCCTGGAACGCCTCGGCCACCTGCAGCGCCAATTCCCGCGTCGGCGTCAGCACCAGCGCCTGGGGACTGCGGTTACGCAAATCGATGGCGTGCAGGATCGGCAGCGCGAAGGCAGCCGTCTTGCCGGTCCCGGTTTGCGCCTGACCGAGCAGGTCGTGACCGGCCAGCAGGTGGGGAATGCTGGCGGCCTGGATCGGCGATGGCGTCTCGTATCCCACCTCCTGGATGGCTTTGAGAAGGGGCGGGGATAGGGCGAGATCCGCGAAGGAAAACTGGGAGTCGGTGTCTTGCATGGGACTAGCCTGAAAAGCGGTGAAGCTGCGGATTCGATCGTCGCAAGGCTGCGCCGGAATCCAAGAGGCCGGGCCGGGAGCGGCGCCGGAAAAAACAAAAGCAGGCCTGGAAGGGCCTGCTTTTGTTTAGGTTTCGGAAGCGTATTACAGAACGGTTACATTGTCCGCCTGCGGACCTTTCTGACCCTGAACTTCGGTGAAGGTGACCTGCTGGCCTTCCTTCAAGGTCTTGAAACCGGTGCCGTTTATGGAACGGAAATGGACAAACAGATCGCTGCCCGAATCACGCTGAATAAAGCCGTATCCCTTTGCCTCATTGAACCATTTAACGGTTCCTTTCTGTTCTTGTGACATACTCGCAAAATCTCGCTAACTGAATCGCTCCGAAGAGCCCAATTACCATCCGTCGCCTGGCGTCGGCGACAGCTTGCCGGACTGGGTACGACAGAGCGCAGTGCGCCAGGAAACAGAGACAAAAGACCACTCTGGCCCGGTTACGGCGTTCCGTCTACGCAGCGGTCGCAAGGATACATAAGGGTTTTGGCCATTTCAACGCATTTCCGGGCCGTTCGGGAACTTTTTCGGCAGTGCCGGATGCAGCGCCAGTTCGGCGACCCGAACCTCGCAGGGAGGGCCGTTGTAGCAAAGGCAACCGACGTAGTCCGCGGCCACCTCCAGTTCCGCCAGATGCCATGCCGCGGCCGGAACGAATCGCGGCGGCACCGCGCTGATCCGCAGCGGCTCCAGGTCCATGGAGATGGCGTCGAAGCCGGCCTGGATGCCCAATCCGGTCGCCTTGCCGAAGGCCTCCTTGCCGACCCAGTGGCGGAACAGACGGGACTGGCGCTCTGCCTCGGGAGCAGCACGCCAGCAGGACAGCTCGTCCGCCGCCAGACAGCGTTCTGCCAGCGCGTCGCGATGGCGCAGCGGCCGGATCCGTTCGATATCGATCCCCAGCGACCGGTTCCAACCCAGCGCCAGGGCGGCCCGATCCGCCGCGTGGGAAACATTGAACACCAGGCCCCGATCCGCTTCGCTCCCGGCCAGCAAGGGCTTGCCGTGGACACCGGCGACCAGGGCCACGTCCTCCGGATCGATGCCCAGCTGCAGCCCCAGCAGCCAGCGCAAGGCTGCCCGGACCGCAAGAAAGCGCTGGCGCAGCAGCGGAGTCCGCAGACGCTCCGCCCGCTCCCGTTCCTCCAGGCTCAGCGGGTTAGCGAAGAGACTCAGCCCATCGGCAAACAGACTCAGATCCATGAGCCAGACATCGATCCCATGTGACGCCGGCGGCCGGCCCGTCTCCGGAGTCACCCGCTCGACCGTATGCAAAGTGCACCCATCAAGATTCCCGCCGCTCGGTTCCGACCGCCGCAACGGCTAGTCGCCCCCGTGGAATTTTCTTATACTTGCCGCTACCTAACCCGCAGGCAAGAAGACGCCTGTGCCAGTGAGAGGTCCAGACCCAGCCCGGATAGCTCAGTCGGTAGAGCGGTTCATTCGTAATGAATAGGTCGCAGGTTCGATTCCTGTTCCGGGCTCCAATTCCTTTTCCAGAAATTTCCAAGAACGTCCCGATGCCAGCGTGAAAGCTGGCTTTTTTGTTCATACGTTGTCCAGATACGCCCGGTAATGTCCGACGACATCCAGGGGCACAAGCGTCGTTAAGTTAAGCCCCTCTCCCTGCCGGAGAGGGGGTGGGGTGAGGGCCAAGCGGTCAATGCTCGCGGGAACTCCGTTGAAATAATCGGGCGTTTTGGCCCTCACCCTAACCCTCTCCCGCAGGGAGAGGGGACCAAGCCGCCTTAACTTAATCGGTCATGGCACTCGTGCCACCCCGGACCATGAAAGCACTCGCGCCATGGCCGGTTTTCCTTACCCCGGCCCTCTCCCAAAGGGAGAGGGAGACCAAGGTGTTCGCTTCGCCACTTTCATGGTAACGGCATTGGGCACATTCGGGGGCATTAGATCATGCCCCCGACCTTGATGCCCCCAACGCCTCGCGAACCCGCGTAGCGACTGGAGGAAGTAACCAGGCTGACCGTTCCCGCTTGCAAGAACGCCAAATCCAAGGACAAGCCCTACCGTCTGTCGGACGAGAGAGGCCTTTACCTGGAGGTGATTCCGAACGGTTCCAGACATTTCCGAATGAGGTATCGGTTCAACGGCAAGCAAAGAGACTCGATCAGGGAGTATATCCCGAAGCGAGCCTGAGCTGGCGGGTGCGGGCGCAGATGCGGCTGATGAGGGCGGTACCCAGGCGGTGGGCGTCACGGCCCGGCACCTTGGAGGCAAAGAAGATCCAGGCGTGCGCCCCCTAACCGGACCGGGAAATCTCCCGCGCCGCCACCGCCCGCTCCAGGTCACGCGGCGCGAATCGCCTCCTCTCCCCCCGCAATCGTCGAACGAGACCTGTCGCTCTTGAACGACGGGGCGAATCCGTCGAAAATGGTTCCCGCTTGGAAAAAACGGCCTTCCGCCTCGGGACGCGGGCAGAGAGCTTGATCACATCGTCGGGCGCGCCGGCTGTTCCGGGTTGCGCAGAGGGAGGCCACAGTGAGTGCCAAGGTGGAAAGTGCGGGGAGGACCCCGCAGCCGATGGGAGAACCTGCGGCAGGCAGCGCCTGGCGGGAAAGGCATAAGCACGGCTCGCTGCGTCTCCCGCGCCCCTTCGCCATCCCCCGCTTCGACCATTCCACCGAATCCCGCTTCTGGCAGGAACGCCACGCGGCTTCGCTGCTACCCCTGAAGTCCGCCCTGCTATTGGGAGCCGGGGGATTCTTCGCGTTCGTGATCCTTGATGTCTGCACCAAGGGAATATCGCCCGCCGAAACGGCAGGCCGGTGCCTGGTGGTTTTCGCGCTGCTCGCCCTGTTTTTCCGTCTGCAGCGGGATCCCGCGCCGCTGGACCGGATCGGCATCGTGGCCAGACTGGCCGCGTGCCTGTCGGCGCTGGATCTGGCGGGCACGCTGCTGGCGGACGGCAATCCGGAGTTTTATGCGGAAGCCTGGCCGGGGCTGCTGCCCATCTATTTCTTCACTTACGGCCAAATGGTGATGAGCGTCTTCGACAGCGTGCTGTTCGGCTGGACCGCCATGGCCATGCTGATCCTGACCGGCTATGCCATCGACGCCGGACCGGAGAGTCTGCTTCCGTCCCTCATCATCCTGCTGATCGTCAACATCTTCGGGCTGTGCACCCGCTGCCAGCTGGAAGCCAGTTGGCGCAATTCCTTCCGGGAACGGCGCAAGGCGGAACAAGCCGCCGACGACAAGGCCCGGTTCCTGCGCCACATCGGTCACAACCTGAGGCAGCCGCTGCAGGCCTTGAGCTGCTATTCCTCCGTGCTCGACGAAGCCCTCGCCGACGATTCCGGCAGCGAGCTGCAGCTCACGGCGAAAAAACTCGGGACCTCCATCGACGATCTCAACGAGGCCTTCAACCGGATCCTGGACTGGTCGAATCTGGAAACCGGCAAGCAGCAGCCGGTGATCGCCGCCATCGCCGTGAATCCCATGCTGGCTGCGCTGGAAGCGCAATTCGCTCCACAGGCCGCCAAGCGGGGACTGAAACTGAGAGTTCGCCTGCGCCAGGCGCCACCCTTCAACGTGCGCAGTGACGGCACCCTGCTCCGCCAGATCCTCGGCAACCTGCTGGACAACGCCATCAAATACACCAAGAGCGGCTGGATTCTGCTGGGCACCGTGCGATCCGGTCCCGGCCGGCTTACCTTCCATGTCCGCGACACCGGCATCGGCATCGCCGAACAGCAGCACGACCGGGTATTCCAGGAGTTCTACCGCGGTCACCGGCGCCGCGACGATCCGTCCGCCCAAGGTTTGGGCATCGGCCTGGCGTTCGCACGCGGGGCGGCCGACCGCTTGCCGGATCATACCCTCCGATTTCAATCCCGGCCCAGC
>Ga0233425_10011032_pt1 | contig 10724 bp, 9 predicted proteins | sample Watercolumn_Towu_2_FD_181712 | JGI IMG/M metagenome (GOLD analysis project Ga0233425, IMG submission 181712) | Freshwater microbial communities from Lake Towuti, South Sulawesi, Indonesia - Watercolumn_Towuti2014_140_MG | ecosystem: Environmental > Aquatic > Freshwater > Lake | place: Indonesia...
TGATCCACAAGGACTACGAACTGCCCGGCGACACGCCCGGCGGCCAGAAAGAAGGCCCCGCCCCGCGCGCGATCCACTTGCAGGGGCACGGCAACCACGTGCAGTACCAGAATATCTGGCTGGTGGAGAAGAAGTAACATGATAACCATTACATTTCCGGATCGCGCCACCGAGACGCGGGCATTGGGCTTCCTACTGGGCCGTTTCTCGGGGCACGTCTTGCAGTCGGGCGAACACATTGTGCCAGAGGCCGCTCTCGAGGCGCTTGCTGACCAGAACATTCCCTTCACCGTCAAAGGCAAGGCGACCTATGAGCAGCAATTGGCGGCGGTTCGAGGTTCTGCTCCCGCTACAGTTCAATGACGGGCGCGACGTGCCGGTCGAGTGGTTGGGAGGGGCCGTGCTCGAGATTGTCGGACGTTTCGGCGCCGCCAGCTACGAGACACAGCGTGTCGAGGGACATTGGCGGCACGGCGGAATAGTGTACCGCGACAATTTGGTCAGGATTGTCGTCGACGTGCCCGACACGTCGGACAACCGAGTTTGGATGCGGAACTTCAAGACTCGCTGGAAAGCGAAATTGGAGCAATTGGAGTTGTGGGTCGTGAGCTACTTGATCGAAGTCGAGTAGCGTACAGGACGGGTCGCGGCATCGTCGCGATTCACACATGAGAAGGCGATTGCCCGCTCCTTGCTGCGCGCGACGGGGCATGTACAATTGAGTCAATGGGTTCCGCGATAAGTCCATTTCCCGCTCCCACCTTCGCTTTCCAGCCGTACCAGTCGTTGGAAAAGGCGGAACTGACCGCGCGCGTAAGAGCGGTGCGAGCGGCGATGGGGCGGCGGTTGCTGATTCTGGGACATCACTATCAGCAGGACGACGTGATCGCGCTCTCGGACCTCCGCGGCGACAGCTATCAACTGAGTTCGTTGGCCGCCTCCAGTGAAGAGTGCCGGGCGATCGCCTTCTGCGGCGTGCATTTCATGGCCGAGACGGCCGACATTCTGGCCAACCGGCCCGAACGCCTTGCGGCGCGCAACGGCGAGCGCGTGACCGTCGTGCTGCCCGACCTGGCGGCCGGATGCTCGCTGGCCGATATGGCCGACATCGATCAGGTGGAAGACTGCTGGGAACAACTGCGCGAAGTGATCGACGTAGCCGAGGTGATGCCCATCACGTACGTCAACTCGGCAGCCAGCCTGAAGGCTTTTTGCGGCCGGCGCGGCGGAATCGTCTGTACGTCGGCCAACGCGCGCTCGGCCCTTGATTGGGCCTTCGCCCGCCGCCGTCGCGTGCTGTTCTTCCCCGACCAGCACCTCGGGCGGAACACGGCCCGCGCGATGGGCATCCCCCTGGAAGAAATGCCGCTGTGGGATCCGCAACAGGAGCCGCTGGGCGGCAACTCGCGCGAGGCCATCCAGCGGTGCCGCGTGTTGCTGTGGAACGGGCTGTGCAGCGTCCATCAGGTCTTCCAGCCGCAGCACGTCGACCTGTTCCGCGCGAAACACCCGGGCATCAAGATCCTCGTCCACCCCGAGTGCGCGATGGAAGTCGTGGACCGGGCCGACGTGGTGGGCTCGACCGGGCGGATCATCCGCGCGGTGCAAGAGTCGCCGCCGGGTACGAAGTGGGCCATCGGCACCGAGCCGAACCTCGTCGCTCGCCTCAAGCACGAACACCCCGAGCAGGAGATTCACCTCCTGTCGCCCGCGGTGTGCCTGTGTTCGACGATGTACCGCATCGACCTGCCGCACCTCTGTTGGGCGCTGGAGAACCTGGCGGCCGGCACGCCGGTCAACGTGATCGCGGTCGACGCCGAGACGGCCCGCTGGGCGCTCGAGGCACTGAAACGGATGCTGGAGGTGAGCTAGTCGTACTCCTCACGCTCCGCGTGAGGCCGGGCAGGACAACCTCACGCGGAGCGTGAGGAGTACGGGGGAACACTGTGGCGTTACGCATCCTGCACATCATCGACTCGCTCGCCCTCGGTGGGACGGCCCGACAGTTGAGCCTGCTGGCCCGAGGGTTGCCGCGCGAGGAGTTCGACTTGCAGGTCTGCGCAGTGCGGCGCGTGGGGCAGGCTGTCAACCTGCCAAGAGATGCGGGCCGAGTTGAAAACTCGCCCTACGAAGCGCGGCGAGTTGAAGACTCGCCCTACAGCGAATTGGCGGCGGCCAACATTCCGGTCACAGTCCTCGGGCAGCGGTGGCGGTTCGATCTGCCGGCGCTATGGCGGCTGAAGCGGCTGGTGGCGGAGTTTCAGCCGGACGTGATCCATGCGTGGTCGCCGACGGCCAACGCTTACGGCTGCGCGGCCGCCAGCGGCGCGAAGCACTTGATCGCCGGCTTCCGCCGCGTCGAGCCGCACGTGGGACCAATCCAACGGATGATTGACCGCTGGGTCGCCCGCCGCGCCGCGCGCTTGGTCGTCAGTAGTCCCTCGGTGCGCGAGTCGTACATCGCCCGCGGGCTGCCGGCCGGGAAGTTCCTCGCGATTCCCAACGGCGTGCCGCCGGCGCGGCCGAGTTCGCTGACGCGAGAGCAACTTCTGGCACAACTGCAATTGCCCGCCGGCTGCTGGCTGATCGGCGCGATCGGGCCGCTGGAGCGCCGCAAGCGGTTGAAAGACGCGATTTGGGCGGCCGACCTGTTGAAAGTGATCCGTAGCGACGTGCATCTGCTCGTGGTCGGCGACGGCCCGCACCGCGCGCGGCTGGAGACGTTCCGCGACCAGGTCCGCATCGGCGACAAGGTCCATTTCCTCGGCGCGCGGGGCGACGTACGCGATCTGCTGCCGCACCTCGACGTGCTCTGGTCGACCGGCGAGTACGAGGGACAGTGCAACGCGATCTTGGAGGCCCTGGCGGCCGGCGTGCCGGTGGTCGCCAGCGACATCCCGGGCAACCGCGATCTGGTCGTTCACGAGGAGACCGGCTATTTGGTACCCGTGGGCGACCGGGCCGGCTTTGCCCGCTGGGCGAACCGGCTTTTGGACGACGCCCCGCTGGCACAGCGACTCGGCCGCGGCGGCCGCGAGCGCGTTGAGCGCGACTTCGCGCCGGAAGCGATGATCGGGCGGTATGCCGGGTTGTATCGCGAGGCCACGGCGACGAAGCGGCTGTGACGCGTGCCGTGTCCCAACGAGTGCGGCACGCCCCGGCGCTAGGGAAGATCAAACATCCGGCCCAAATCCACAATCTCTGCCGAATGAAAGGAGAATGACTGGCCTTGGCGGGCGCGCTCAACGAGTTCGCGCATGCGGCAAATCGCCCGTTCCTTGGTCTCAGGGGAAACCCAGTGGGGATAAGGCAATCGTTCGAAGTCCTTGCTTTGGATATTCATGGTGTGATTGATTACCGACTTCAGAATCTGACTGCACAACGGCGACAGGGTCCAGCCAAGTATGAAGAACAACTCGTCGTGTTGCACACCGGGCCGCAAGATTCCGCAGGGGGCGCCGCTGTCGAGAATGTATCCGGGAGGCAAGTAGCGCGTCTTGAGGCGATTGGCGACCAGTTGCCAAGTCAGTCCCTCACGCTCAAAGAACGGCTGGCCTCCCACCCCGCGGAGATACCAATTGCCGGACTTCTTGAACGTCAGAACCGCTTCACCGTCATTGTGCCAATAGACTACGTGGTCTGGCGCAGAGTATACGATTTTCGCATTGCTCTTGTTGTACGGCTTGTAGTCCGGGTGCGGTAGCCGCAAGACTTGCGGACGGTCGCGTGGCAACACGCGAACACAGCGGCGCGTTTCGCCGCGTTCCTGTTGTAGCAGTATCTGTTCGCGCTGACGCGGTGAGAGCTTGCCCAGGCGCGCACGAGCCAACTCGCCTTCCAGCGTGACGGGCTCCTCGTAGAGTTCGAACCGATATGGTTCCATGATTCCGCCGTTCACAATCGGCCGGACAAAATACTCGTTCTTTCCGATGGTCATGCCGCTGGTGCCGATCATGAAATCCCCGACCGTCGGGCCGGAGAAGGCGAGCGACATGTCTTCGCTCATGCCCCACGAGGCGTTCGCACTCATTTCGATCGTCGTGCGCGCGAGGGGCTTTCCGTCGCGCACAACGGACACGGACGGGCCCGTGCGCCGGAAGTCGAGAACCACCATCGGGTAGGTTGTCTCGTCCGAGAATTCCGCTAAGTGGCGGATGCTAACTTGCCCCTCATTCATCAAGAACGTGCGTAGACCGCGCATCGTCGGGATCGTGAGCAAGGAGTCGCTGCAAATGAACAGCAGGCGTCCGCCCCGGTTCAGCCGTTCGACGCACTTGACGATAAAGAAGGCATACGTTTCTTTCTTGATCTTGCAACCGTAACGCTCGCCGTAGTCGCGGTCCAGGGCGTCTTCGATCTCGTGGTCGAAGGTGCCGCCGAACGGCGGGTTGCCGATGATCAGGTCGAAGGTGCGCCGGTCGTCGAGCCCGGCCGGTCCCCAACGGCATTCCCCATCGAACTCGCACCGGAAGAAGTCGCCCAAGACGAGGTTGTGTGCGGCGGGCAGGGCAGCAAACGCCTGCTCAATGCGATCTAAGCATTGGCCGTATAGCCCGGCGTCCATTTCGACACCGTGCAAGTTGCGCGTGAGCGCTTTGGCAAGCCGCTCGCCTGCCCCTCCGCTGTGCAAGGCAGCAAGCCGGCGCAGAAGAGGCAAGACAAAGGAACCGTTGCCGAAAGATGGCTCCAGCACAGCGTGGCCCACGGTCAACTCGACCTCGGCCACCAGGCGTTCGGCAATCGAACAAGGGGTAATGAACTGTCCGAGTTGCCTCTTGGATGTTCGATGACGTTTCGCAACGGTCATGGCACGAATCGCAAGGTGGTTTGGTCGACGGTGAAGTCGCCACCGTCGACGAACTGCTTGAATTCACGGCGCTGACGGTCGAGGCGCTTCTTTCGATTGCTGAAAAGGCTGCGAATACCCTCCTCGAATCGTGCGAACAGCTTCTCCACCTTGGCGGCAATGCGCGCGGGTTTCGGCCGCCTCCCCGCGTCGTACGCCGAGTAGAAGTCGTGCTCTCTCAGCATGATCTGCCCCGGTCCTGCGTCGTAGGCAACGAAATCGAGCCAATCCAAGAGATCGATCAGGTACGCTTTGTGTTGGATCGGGCTGCCCAATTGAAACTTCACGATCAAGAGGTAGTACGAATCGATCCAACGTTTGAAAACGTAATCCAGCAGTTTTTGCATCGAGACGAGGTTGGGCTGGCCCTTCTTCGCTTGTTCGCCCGCCTTTACGTTCACCGGATTGTAGATGCCATTCGACTGCACCCAGACATCTCCCATGGACCGCTGGCGCTTTGCGCGACCGCGCGAGTCGGCTTCGTAACGCGTATCGAAGCGTATCTTCAGGAGAGAGACCGTCTTGTCATCGACGTAGTCTGCCATACGGTGGCCAGGTTCCTTTCCCGTCACCACTGTCGAGAAGGTCGCGTCGCGGACATGTTCTGTCCAATACTCATCCGTGACCTTCACGATGGCTTTTCGCGTAACGTCGTCAAGCATACTATTCTTCCTTCGCCCCGTTCTCCTCTTGCGGCACGCGCTTGACGGCGACCAGCGTGTCGCCCTCTTCGAGGGTCATGATCTTCACGCCCTGCGTGTTGCGGCCGATGACGCTGACGTCGGCCACGCGGACCCGCTGGAGTTTGCCGCGCGCGGTGATCATCAGCAGCTCGTCGCCGTCGAGCACGTGGCAGACGCCGATGACCGGCCCGTTGCGCGTGGTGGTCTTGATGTCCCGCAGGCCCTTGCCGCCGCGGCGCTGCGTGCGGTAGCAGCGTTGGGAATCGGGGCTCTCGCCTTCGTCGTCCTCTGGACCTTCTTGGTCGTCCTCGTCTTGCTCCTCTACATCCGGCGCGACCAGCGGTCGCGGTTTTGTGGAGTCGGCTTCGTCGGGCGCGACCAGCGGTCGCGGTTTTGTGAGATCGTCGTCGTCCACGATCGGCGATTCGTCGACCGGCTCGGCCTCCATGTTCGGGCCGAAGGTGGTCCGCTTGCCGTAGCCGTTGGCGCAGACGGTCAGCAGCGCGGCCTCGGGGTCGGCCACGACCATGCCCACCACGGCGTCGTCGCCGATGAGCTTGACGCCCTTCACGCCGCTGGAGTTGCGGCCCATGGGCCGGGCGTCGGACTGGCGGAAGCGGATGGCCATGCCGTGGGCCGTGGCCAGCAGCAACTCGTCGCCCGGCTTGGTTACCACGACGTCGACTACTTCGTCTCCTTCGCGGAGCTTGATGGCGATGATGCCCCCCTTCATCGGCCGGCCATACGCTTGCAAGGGCGTCTTCTTCACCAAGCCGCGGCGCGTGGCCATGACCAGGTAATGATCCGGGCGGTCGAAGTCGCGGACCGCGCGGCAGTCCGCGATCTGCTCCCCCTCGCCCAGGTTCAGCAGATTGACAACCGCCCGGCCGCGGCTGTCGCGGGCCAGTTGCGGCAGGTCGTAGACCTTACGCCAATAGACCTTCCCCTTGTTCGTGAAGAACATCAGATAGTCGTGCGTGCTGGCCACAAAGAGGTGCTGGATCGGGTCTTCCTCTTCGGTCTTCGCGCCCATCAGGCCCTTGCCGCCGCGGCGCTGGGCGCGGTAGGCGCTGGCCGGCGTCCGCTTGATGTAGCCGTTGCTGCTGATCGAGACGACCATCGTCTCTTCTTCGATCAGGTCTTCCAGGTCGATGTCGCCGATCTCCTCGCCGCTGATTTCCGTGCGGCGGGCGTCGCCGAACTTCCGCTTCATCTCTCGCAGATCGTCGCGGATGATGTCCAGGATGTTCTGACGGTCGGAGAGGATACGGAGGAACTCCTTGATCTCTTCGAGCAGGCTGTGATACTCGCCCGCGAGTTTCTCCTGCTCCAGGTTGACCAACTGTCCGAGGGTCATGCGGAGGATCGCGTCGGCCTGCACGGGCGTGAGCGTGTAGTTTTCCGAGGCGCCACGCTCGGCGACAAACATGGCGAAACCGTCGTTGCCCAACGCCCGTTCGAGCAACGCCGCCGGCGTCTGGATCTGCATCAGCCGCTGCTTGGCCTCGGCCTGCGTGGCAGACGAGCGGATCACGCGGATCACCTCGTCGATGTTCGCATGCGCCAGCAACAGGCCCTCGACCGTGTGCTTGCGCTGGCGGGCCTTCATCAACAGGTGCTGCGTGCGGCGGCGGATCACCTGCACGCGGTGGCGGAGGAACTCTTCGAGCATCTCCTTGAACGACAGCACCCGCGGCTTGCCGTCGACCAGCGCCAAGAAAATGAGCGAGAAGCTCTCTTGCAGCGGCGAGAACTGGTAGAGTTGGTTGAGCACGATCTCGGGGTCGGCGTCGCGCTTCAGGTCGCAGACCAGGCGGACGGGCTCCTCCAGGTCGCTTTCGTTGTGCGTGCCGGAGATGCCCGGGATCCGTCCCTCGGCGGCCAGTGCGGCGATGCGTTCTTCGATGCGGTCGCGGGTTTGCTGGAAGGGGATTTCCGAAATGATGATGCGGTAGCGGTTGCCGTGTTCCTCGATCCGCGCCCGCGCGCGGAGCACGATCGTGCCGCGGCCGGTGTGGTAGCCGCGGCGGATGCCGGTGCGCCCGCAGACGATGCCGCCGGTGGGGAAATCGGGGCCGGGGCAGATTTCCAGCAACTCGTCGATGGAGACGTGCGGCTCGTCGATGATGCGGATCAGGGCGTCGCAGACTTCGCCCAGGTTGTGCGGCGGGATCGACGTGGCCATGCCCACGGCGATGCCGTTGGCCCCGTTGACCAGCAGGTTCGGAATCTTCGACGGCAGGACCGTCGGCTCCAGGTGCCGCTCGTCGTAGGTCGGCACGAAATCGACGGTGTCGAGCTTCAGGTCTTCCAACAGCACGGCCGCGACGGGGGCCAGGCGGGCTTCCGTATACCGCATGGCGGCCGGCGGCAGACCGGCAATCGAACCGAAGTTCCCCTGCTTGTCGATCAGCAGATACCGCATGTTCCACTCCTGGGCCATGCGGACCAGGGTGGGATAGATGACGCTTTCGCCGTGCGGATGGTAATTGCCGCTGGTGTCGCCGGAGATCTTCGCGCACTTGACGCGGCCCGCGCCGGGGCCGAGGTTCAAGTCGTTCATCGCCACGAGGATGCGGCGCTGCGAGGGCTTCAGGCCGTCGCGGACGTCGGGCAGCGCGCGGCTGACGATCACGCTCATCGCGTACGTCAGATAGCTGCCCTTCAACTCGTCCTCGATGGGCATCTCGATGAGCTTGCCCACGGGGATGTCGCCGCCCTCGCCAGCCGGCTGCGCGGGTGGCGTCTCGTCGGGGCCGGGCGGTTCCGGCGGAAGGTTCGAATCGGTAGACAACGGGGAATCCTTTCGAGCGAAAACCGAAACGCCCAGTATACCGCTTTGGCCCCCGCCTCACAACGCCCCCGGCGGGAAAAGGGGCGTTGTAACTCAGGCCAATACAAAGACTTGGGACGCGACTTTTGCCTGCGTGCGCATGAATCAGAGAAGGAACCACGGATAGCACAGATGAACACGGATAGAATGCCCGGTTAGTTCAGGAAACGATCTCCTTCTCTTGATTGAAAAGAAAGGGATAATCTACCACCAAAAAAGGGTGAGGGCATAGCGATACATCGCCGACTTCTGGTATCATCCGTGTACATCTGTGTAATCCGTGGTTCACTTCTTTCCATAAGGAGGACGGCATGTCGGACGAAAAGCTGCTGCACGAGGACATTACCCGACGGATCATCGGGGCGGCGATGGCCGTGCTCAATGAACTGCGGCCGGGGTTGGATGAGAAGGTGTACGAGAATGCGTTGGTGGTGGAGTTGCTTGACCTGGGCGCTACGGTTGAGCAGCAGCGCGTCTTCCCCGTCCACTACAAAGGGCACTTCGTCGGCAAGCTTACGCCCGACCTGATCGTCGATACGCAGGTGATCGTCGAAACCAAAGTAGTCGAGGCGTTCGTCGATTCGCATTTCGCCCAAGTCCTCGGCTACCTGGCCATCACCGATCTCCGCGTTGGGCTCCTCCTGAACTTCAAGCACGCCAAACTGCAATGGAAACGGATAATCCGCTGAGACTACCGGCAAGATATGAACCACGGATGACACGGATGGGCACGGATGAGGGATGAAGAATGAAGAAAGGAGTGTGAAGGAAGGGACTGACTATCGCGTTCTGCTGCTTTCGTGTCCCTCCCCTCGTTTCCTATTTCCTCTCCATCCGTGTACGTCCGTGTTATCCGTGGTTGCTTCGTCCCGTTCGGGCTTTCGGTCTTGGCCGCGTGAATTCGACAAGACAACATCGGTAGTTTAGAATCGGGAGTGTCGGGGGCCGGACTGTTTTTTGTGGAGAATCGCCGATGAAGCCTATCTGCCGTCTGCCGATCGTCGTTGCCTGCGTCGCAGCCGCTTCGATCACCTTTGCCGACGATTGGCCGGGCTGGCGCGGGCCGAACCGCGACGGCATCTCCCAAGAAACGGGCCTCTTGAAGGAGTGGCCCGAGGGCGGGCCGAGGCTGCTGTGGAAGGCCCCGCAGCCGGTCGGCGAGGGTTTCAGCGGCCCAGCCGTGGTCGGCAAAATCCTCTATACGATGGGCGACATCAACAAGCAGGAAGGCGTGTTGGCCCTCGACATCAGCAAGCAAGGCCGTATGGTCTGGGCCACGCCCATCGGGCCGGTCCGTCACACGGGCAGCGGCTATCCCGGCCCGCGGGCCACGCCCACCATCGACGGCGACAAACTCTACACCTTGGGCATCAACGGCGACCTCGTTTGCCTGAGCACGAAGAACGGCAAGATTCTCTGGCGGCACGATCTCGTGCGCGAGTTCGGCGGCGGTATCCCGCAGTGGGGCTACTCCGAATCGCCATTGATCGACGGCCCGCTCGTCCTCTGCACGCCCGGCGGGCAGAAGGCCACGATCGTCGCCCTGCAAAAGACGACCGGCAAGCCCGTCTGGGCCGCGCCCGTGGGCGACCCGGCCGGCTACTCGTCGATCATCAAGACCTCGCCCGCCAAGACGCCGCAATACGTCACGCTTGCGGGTAAGGGGATCATCGGCGTCGATGCCAAGGACGGCAAGTTCCTCTGGCGCTATGATCGGCCGGCCAACGGCACGGCCAACATCTCGACTTGCGTGGCCCTCGGCCAAACCGTCTTCGGCGCCAGCGGATACGGCACAGGCGGCGGCATGGTCGTAGTGAAGAAAGAGGGGGACGGCTTCAAGGCACAAGAGATGTACTTCACCCGCGAAATGCGGAACCACCACGGCGGCTTCGTCCTGGTCGATATGCACCTCTACGGCTGCGACGAAGGAACGCTCACCTGCATCGACTACAAGACGGGCAAGACCAAGTGGCGCGACAACAGTTGCGGCAAGGCCTCGGTGCTGTGGGCCGACGGCATGCTCTTCTGCCGCAGCGAGCGCGGGCCGATCAGCCTCGTCGAGGCCACGCCCGAGGGCTTCAAACTCAAAGGCCGCTTCAACCAACCCGACCGTAGCGGCCGCGAGGCCTGGCCGCACCTGGTCATCGCCAACGGTCAGATGTTCGTGCGCGATCAGGACGTGTTGTTGTGCTATGACGTGAAGAGTGGGGGGTAGGTTCTGTCTGCCGGGCAGAGCTGTGTCTGGTTTGACCCCGGCACTCGTATTGAGTGCCTGGCGCAAGAGCCCGGGGGCAAACAACAATCTCATGCCGACGGTCTGGAAAGGTCGTCTTACGATTAGCCCGCGCGCGAGTTCAGCGCA
>Ga0233425_10011033_pt1 | contig 10721 bp, 5 predicted proteins | sample Watercolumn_Towu_2_FD_181712 | JGI IMG/M metagenome (GOLD analysis project Ga0233425, IMG submission 181712) | Freshwater microbial communities from Lake Towuti, South Sulawesi, Indonesia - Watercolumn_Towuti2014_140_MG | ecosystem: Environmental > Aquatic > Freshwater > Lake | place: Indonesia...
GGAACTGTTCGACCCCGAGGCCGACGCGGCCCTCGTGCTCGCCGACCGCGGCTGGCACAAGGGCGTGATCGGGATCGCCGCCGGCCGGCTGGCCGACCGCTGGCATCGCCCCGTGATCCTCTTCGCGAGGGACGCGCTCCAGGGCGGGCCCGCCACCGGCAGCGCCCGGAGCGTGCCGGGGTTCGACGTCCTCGCCGCGATCAAGGCCTGCGAGGAGCATCTGCTCGGGTTCGGTGGCCACGCGGCGGCGGCCGGGCTTCAGATCGACGACATGAAGATCGACGATTTCCGGCGCGCGTTCGTGGCTGCGGTGGAGGCGACGCTTCCCGACGAGCTCCGCCGCGGCCACCTCTCCGTCGATGGCGAGACGTCGCTCGGCGGGATCACGCTCCACTCGGTCGAGCAGCTCGAACAGCTCGCTCCATTCGGCGAGGGCAATCGGCGGCCGCTCTTCTGCGCGTCGGGCGTGACGCTCGCCGAGCCTGCGAAGGCCATGGGGGCGACGCGCCAGCACATCCAGATGCGCTTGCGGCACCACGCGGCGCAGATCCGCGGCGTGGCCTTCGGTGGCGCCGAGTGGCTGCCCCATCTGCCGCCACCGGGCCAGCCCTTCCACATCGCGTTTCGCCCCACGATCAACGCGTATGGCGGCCGTCGTATGCCCGAGATCCACGTCGTCGACTGGCGGCCCGATGGGATCGACGTGGCTCGCGACCTCCCCGCTTCCGCGGCCGCAACGGCCTGATCGATCGTCCTGTTCCTTCGCGAGTGCTCGAGGAGATCTCCCATGCGGCGCCATCGCTTTCCGCCATCGCTTCTCGCCGCGCTTGTCGCCACGTCGGTGATCGTGGCCCGCGCCGACGACTGGCCGCAGTGGCTCGGGCCCCAGCGCGACGGCGTGTGGCGGGAGCGCGGCATCGTCGCGGCGATTCCCGCGGACGGCCTGCCGGTCGTGTGGCGGGCGCCGGTCGCGGGCGGCTACTCGGGGCCGGCCGTGGCGAACGGCCGCGTCTACGTGACCGACTATGTGGTCCGTGAGGGCGACCTCGTCAATAGTCCCAACGACCGCACGCTTCGCGCGGGCACCGAACGCGTCCTCTGCCTCGACGCCGCGACGGGGAAACTGGTCTGGAAGCACGAGCAGGACGTCCCCTACTCGATCTCCTACGCGTCGGGCCCGCGGTGCACACCGACGGTCGCCGACGGCCTCGTCTACACGCTCGGCGCCGAAGGCAACCTCCTCTGCCTCGACGCGGCCGACGGTCGGCTCCTCTGGTCGAAGGACTTGAAGAAGGACTACGCCGCGCCGACACCGATCTGGGGCTTCTGCGGACATCCGCTCGTGGAGGGCGATCTCCTCGTGTGCCTCGTGGGCGGTCCGGGGAGCGTGGCAGTGGCGTTCGACAGAAAGACGGGCGCGGAACGCTGGAAGGCGCTCACGGCCAGCGAGAGCGGCTACTGCCCGCCGACGATCATCGAGAGCGGGGGCGTGCGGCAGCTCGTGATCTGGGACGCCGACAATCTCAACAGCCTCGAGCCGGCCACGGGCCGCGTCCTCTGGTCGCAGCCGCTGAAACCCATGTACGGCATGTCAATCATGGCGCCGCAGGTGGCCGACACGTCGCTCGGCCGCGTGCTCTTCGCGAGCGGCATCGGCCGTGTGGGGGCGCTCTACGCGCTCGGTGCCGACGCGCCCGGGGCGCGGGTGCTCTGGCGGGGCGAGCCGAAGTCGGCCGTCTACTGTGCCAACAGCACCCCCTTCATCGACGGCGACACGCTCTACGGCTGCGACTGCGACACGGGGATGCTCACCGCGGTCGCACTTGCCGACGGCAAGCGGCTCTGGGAGACGACCGCGGCCACGATGGGCGGCTCGCGCCGCGGCAAGCACGGCACGGCATTCCTCGTGCGACAGGCCGAACCGGTGGCCGGCGATCCGCCTGGGGCGACCCGCACCTGGATCTTCAGCGAGACGGGGGATCTCGTGCTCGCGCGGCTGTCGGCCGAGAAGTACGAGGAACTCGGCCGGATGCACGTCGTCGATCCGACGAACGAATGCTTCGGCCGCGAGGTGGTGTGGAGCCATCCGGCGTTCGCAGGCGGCGCGATCGTGGTCCGCAACGATCGTGAGATCGTGTGCGTGAAGGCCGCGAAGTGACGGGTTTTTGGGCATGCGTGCGGCGCGTGCGACCGGCGTTGTCTCTCGGGGTTCGAGCGGGTAGTCTGTGCGTTCTCTCCCGTGTGTGGCCGTCGTGCTCCGTCGCGCCGCCGCACCAGATCGGGGCGTAGCTCAGCCTGGCTAGAGCGCTACGTTCGGGACGTAGAGGTCGCTGGTTCGAATCCAGTCGCCCCGACTCATTGACTCCATCCGAGCGAACCGGTCGGCGTCATTTCGACGTTGTCCCACTGGCGCTCAGTGCCCGAGTCTTGTGGACGATCCGGCCAGCGAGTGCCACGTCCGCCTTGGCAGCATGTGCAGATTGATGACCGCCACTGGCGCGATCGCCCGCTGCGGACGTTCGAGCCCGGCCGTGTGAGTGTGCGCGTGGCTGATTCGCGTCGTGTCGGTTCCGAACAGGACCCGCTGAGGCGATCTGGATCACCGCTGCAGCCTTCCGCCCGGCACGTCCGCTCGCTTCAGCGAAGCATCTGGCAGCAGGCTCGGGTGATCCATCGGCGAGGCTTCTCTGGAGATGGAGACCGTCTCCAACCATGGCGGGCAGGTTCTCTCGTCACCGCAGTTTGGTGCGAAGCTCGAGCAGCAGCGACTTGGCGGTGTCTTGATCCTTGCCGGTGACGAGCAGACCGTCGCTCTGGACGGGCCGGTCGGTCCAGCGGGCCTTGGCCTCGTACTCCGCCGTCTTCGGCTGGTAGGGGCAGCGGGCCGCGGCGCGTCCCTGAAGGAAGCCCAAGTCCGCGAGCACGCGTGAACCCATGCAGATGGAAGCGACGGGCTTTCCGGCGGCCAGAAACTCATCGATCACGTTCCGGGTCGCCTCCGCATGATCCCGATCGTGAACGTGGTCGAGCGCATCCGACGGGTACGCGCCGGAGAAGATGATGGCGGCGTAGTCCTTCGGGAGTGCCTCGCCCAGGAGCAGGTCCACCGGAAGTGCCGGCCGCGCGGGGCCGACGGTGCTGGGCATCGCCGGAGTACGTTCTGATGAGGCGATGCGGACCGTCGCGCCGAGCGATGCCGCGGCCCGGCGGACGTTCTCCACGTCGGGCACCCAGTAGTTCGCATGCGGTACGACGAGCAGGATCGGCTCGTGATCCCACGCGTGCGAACCTGCGATGGGCGGCCCCGAGATTCCGGCTCCCGACATCCCGTCCCCCGGAGCCCGGCTCGGTCCGCGCGGGGTCGCCACCGCCGGCGGGGCGGATGCCCGCATGTCGGCCGCGGCGAGCGACGCCTGGTCGGTCCGCACCGGCCGCTGACGACCTGACGGGCTCATCGCGACCCAGCCAGCGACCGCGATCAGGAGCCCACCGAGCACAGCGGCTGCGGGAAGGGCGTACCGCATCATCGCCGAGCGTCGCTGTCGCTGCCCCTGCGCGGTCGCACTCGAGAGAGCATCCTGTCGAACGACCAGTTCGAACGAATCGGCCCCTGCGCCGGCCCCCCGCGGCGCCGACTCGCGTGTCTCCGCCGACGGCGACACCGATGCCTTCACAAACGGGACGAGCGCCTCCGCCACGTCGGCCGGCGTGGCGGGGCGATCCGCAGGATCCTTGGCCATCATGCGACGGATGATCCCGACCAGTGCCATAGGCACGTCGGATCGCACGGCCGACACGTCGGGGGGCTCGTCCTCGAGGTGCGCAAGCAGCTTGTCCGCCGTGCTGCCTGCGGCAAACGGGGGGCGGCCGACCAGCATGAAGTACAGCGTGCACCCCAGCCCATAGATGTCGGCACGGATGTCGACGCTGGCCGCGTTGCCGATCTGCTCCGGCGCCATGTAGTCCGGTGTGCCGAGCGTGGCACCATCCTGCGTGAGCCGTGCGTCATCCACGGTCGGCGCGGCCCCGGCGCGTCGGGGCGCGACCATGTCCGCCAACGTGCCCGACTCGGCCTCACGCGCGTAGCGCGCCAAGCCGAAGTCGAGGATCTTCACGCGGCCCTCCCGCGTCAGCATCAGGTTCTGCGGCTTGACGTCGCGGTGGATCATGCCCTTGGTGTGCGCGTGCTGCAGGCCCAGGGCCGTCTGGCGGGCGACCTGGCACGCCTGGTGCACCGCCATCGGCCCGGATTTCTCCACGTGCCTGGCGAGACTGATGCCGTCCACGTACTCCATCACCAGGATCTGCAGCGACCCGGCCTGGTCGGCGTCGTACGCGGTGACGATGGCGGGGTGCGAGAGCCGCGCGGCCGCCTTGGTCTCGCGATGAAATCGCTCCAGGGCCACCGGGCTGCCGATCAATCGCCGGTTGATCACCTTGAGCGCCACGAAACGCTCCATGACGCGATGCTCGGCCTTGTAGACGACGCCCATGCCGCCGGCGCCCAGCACCCTCACCACACGGTAGCGCGGGTGATCCCGCAGCTCCGCGGGCACACCCTCCACGGAGGCGGAAGGGGCCGCCGGGGCCATCTCGCTCGCGGTGGCCTTCCGGCGCAGTCGGGCCGAGAGGGTGTCGTCCGGCAGGCCGCGCAGCGTTTCGCAGCACGAATCGCACGACGCCACGTGTTCCTCGATCACGCTGGCGCGGGCACGGTTCAACCGACCCTGGCCGTAGTCGATCAGGTCGTCGCGCGTCGGATGGTGGGGCCGGGAGGTGGACATGGGAAGGGGTCAGGTGTCGTCGATCAATCCCTTGGCCTCGGATCGGAGGCGGCCGAGGACCCGCGACTTGGCGATGAATACGGCGTTGACCGTCACCCCCAACTCTTTGGCGACGTCATCCGGCGAACGGCCATCGACCGCCACGCCGTGGAAGGCCCGCCACGTGCGCTCGTGGAACTCGGGACGGATGGTGTCGAGCAGTTTGTGCGTGACGAACTGGTCGTGCTCCTCGTCCCACTGCCGACTGAGCCCGGAGGCGGAGTCGGCGAGTTGTTCGAGAACGGCCTGGAAATCGCTCGCCACGGTGGCTCGCGGCCGAACGCGCTGGGATCGCCAGAAGTCCCGCAGGCAGTTGGCGGTGACCGTTCGCAGCCAGGCCCGAAACGCCCCCGTGCGCGGTTGCCGATAAAACTCGGGCAGGCGTCGGACGACGACGGTCAGCACCTCCTGCACCACGTCGTCCGCGTCCGACGACGCCAGGGTGTGCCGCCCGAGCCAGTGGCGAATCAGCGGAGAATAGAGCTCGACGAATCGTTTCCAGAGCGCGTCGTCGGGATGGTCTCGGAGTTGGTCGAGCAGGCTGGCGGAGGTGTCGGCCATGCCGCCAATATAGCCGGTTCATGATCGCCCCTCCCTTTCCCGCTCCGTCACACCCGGGTGATCCGCGCGCCTCCCGGGATCGCGTTGCCTCGCCTCGGGGTGGTGGCGTCGGACCCCGAGTCACCGAGCGCCGCGAACACCATCTGCCGGGCGGCGGCGTCGGCGATCGTCACGGTTCCGGACGTCGATGAACCGGCTCCATAGGCGCTGCTGCCGGCCAGGGTCGCGACCACGGTTTCGGCCGGTTCGACCTGGGTATCGGCCACGGGTCGCACGATGATGCTCGCCGTGGTCTGGCCGGGATGAATCACGACCGTGCCGCGGAGGGCGTCGTAGTCGGCGCCGTTCGTGGCGGTGCCGCTCAGCGAATAGTTGACGGCAAGCGCGGCGGTGGCCCGTCCGGTCCGTGTCGCCGTCAGCACGCCGATGTCGCGATTGGCTTCGGCGGCGCGGGGATCGGTCGCCGACAGCGACACGACGGGCTGGTTGCGGCGGAGGAGGCGGTCGGCCAGGGTCTCGCCGAGCAGTCGCGCCGAATCGAAGTTGTCGCCAGTGACGATGCGGCCATCGACGAGAACGTCGTCGGCCCGCGAGTTCACGTCTCCAAGCGCGCCACCGGTGAAGGCGGTGGCGCCGTTCGTCTCGAGATGCCAGCGAAAGAGCGTCGCATTCGGGACGTTGTTGGCCGGCGAGTTGAGCTGCGCGGTCGTGGCCGTACGTCCCTGGAGGAGACTCTGGCCGTTGACTCGGGACCAGGCGAGCACGCTGACGCCGAAGCAGACACCCGACACGACCTTGCCCTGGACGACGAACTCGTTGATCAGACGGTTGGCGGCCTCACGGATGGCGAGCGAACCGTTGTAGGCGGGGTTCGCGTACCGGCCCGGAAACGCATACTGGTACTGGGCCGCCCCGTGTCCGCCGACGAAGAGCACGGCCGAGTAGTCGGCAGCCCGGGCATCGGCCAGCGCGATATCCGGCATCACGGCGCCGTTCCCGCTGGGAGCACCGGTGTTGGCGTGCGGCACCGACAGCGCCCGACGCCCCGCCCCGATGACGACCGGAATACCGGCCGCCTCCAGGGCCGCCCGCGGAGCGGCGTACTCGGCGTAGTAGAAGTCGTCGTTCGCGATGACGATCAATACCGGCAACGGCCGCTGATCGTCACTCGTGATCGTCACCTCACCACGGCTGGCGGCGCCGGCGGCATAACCCGTGCCGGGCAGCACGGTGACGGCCACCGTCTCCACGGGCTCGACGGCCGTGTCGTCCACCGGACGGATCGTGAGGTCGACGGTCGTCTGGCCGGCTGGAAAGGTGACCGTCCCCGACAGCGACGCGTAGTCGGCCCCGGCCGTTGCGGTGCCCCCCACGGCATAGGCCACGACGAGCGGTGCGGCGAGGTTGCCGCCGGTGCGCGTGAGACGGATTGTGCCTGTGTTCGCACCGGCTTCTGCGGCCACCGCGTCGGGCACCGAAACGCTGACCGTGGCGGGCGTCACCGGCCGCGGCGCGGTGCCCGCCCAGAGCGAGCCATTCGCCGCCTCGACGACCGCGTTGTAGAGGGGGGAGGACGCCAGCGGCTGGTCCATGCGGTGGAGTTTCGCGAAGTCGCCCCACGGTGACGGACCGCCGCGGCCCGTGAACGTGAAATCCACGTACAGGTCGAGGCCAGCGGCATCGAGTCGCCGGAGGTAGTCGCGGTAGATGTCTCCCATGCGAGGATCCTGCGACGCAGCGTAGAACACGTTCTGGTATGGAGCGTTCCGGCCGTCCAGGTGGTGGCCCCCTTCGTACGCCACGAGCTGGACGTCGCGGCCAAGCCGAGCGGACCACGTGTCGGCGAGGGTCTGGTGCGTCGTCACGCTTCGCACCGCGAAATCGATCGCACCACGGGTGTCGGTGAGCACCTGGTCCACCGTCGTGGCGGCGGTGTAGGCGGCCCGCTGCTGGCCCGTAGGGCTGAAGTAGGGGGCGATCGCGATGGCGTCGAACGACCCCTGCATCGCGTCGGCGATCCGTGCCGTCACCCAGTCGTTGCCGGATTGGCCGGCGGCCACGCGCACGATGCGGGAGGTCTGGCCCGCGAACACGTCGCTCCAGATGTCCATGTCCCGCTTGGCCTCACGGCCGGCGATCTGCCAGTGCGAGAGCCCGGCGTTCTCGGGCAGGCGGGTCTGCGCCGCCACCCACTGGGTGGCCTCGAAGCCGGGGGCGAAGTTCCAGATCTCGTTCGACCACTCCACGTAGGCCTTGCGGCCGGGCTCGAGATTGTTGCGGACGTAGGTCGCGAAGTTCCGCACGAACGTGTCGTCCGCCATGTGCGGCATGTTGAACCACGGGTCGGCGTCGAGGTCGTTGGCGAGTTGGACCATGTATTCCACCGACATGCCGTTGGCCATCGGCTCGCTCCAGGAGCCGGCGATGCCGGAACTCTGTCGGATATCGTTCGCGTCGCGGCGATCGGCCCAGGTGCGGATGTCGGAGGTGTTGGTCTCCTGCGACTGCATGAAGCGAATCGTGCCGAAGGGGGCGAGCCGCTCGCGGAACAACGGATGGAACGGGGAGAAGGATGCCCCGGGCTGCCAGCGTTGACCCGCGAACGACTGCCCCTGCCAGGTGGGCATCCAGACACGGAAGTTGCGCACGGGATCGGCGGGGCTCGTCTCCTCGATCCGCAGGTAGATGCCGCCGTTGCTGGGCGTCACGGCCAGGTCGGCGTAGTTTCTACCGGCGGCGGTGCGGCCGCTGGCCGCCACGCGGGCGTCGAAGCCGAACGTCACTCGGCCGGTGCCCTCCCACTCGGCCCGATAGGTGCCCGCGGGATACGCGCCGTTGATCTCCCGGAACATGAGCGTGCCGGCCTGCTGACGGATCGTCTGCCCCGCGGCGTTGGTGAACGTGGCGAGGCCGGTCACGTTGCCGTTGGTGTCCACGGCCACCGGGTTGGTCTGACCGATGTTCCAGGTCATCTGCCCGGTGGCGGTGTTGACGCCATGGGTGATCCAGCCGCGCGACGACTGGAACGCGTCCGTGAACGTCCAGGCCGGCGACCAGTCGACGATGTTCTCGAGGTTCATCCCCACCTTCATGTGGCCGGTGGGCGTCGCCGCCATCATCTGGCGACGCTCGATCTGCTCGAAGAAGCGGGTCTGACTCGCGCGCCGCCGCTGCGGCCGCGACGGGTGACGCCTGGCGGGCGTCTGCCCCTTTCCGTTGCGCCACGCGCGGCGAATGGTATCGAGAATCGTGGTCATCATGCACCTCCCTTTGGCTTCCGCGACGACGGGAAACGACCGGAATGAACGGGGTGAGCCGCGGCATCCGACAAAGGAGAAATGGCGTGGGAACGGGAAACCTTTCAGCTTCGACCCGTTGGCCGCGAGAAAGGGCCCGGTTCACGCGACGCGCGGCCGCGACATGCTGCGGACCGGCACGCCCCACAACCCTCGTAGCCCGAGCCCCGGTGGCGGGACCGGTCCACGGCCAGTCAGTCGATCCGCTCCTCGCGGAACGCCGCCGCGACGAGACCGTGGGCGCGGGACACGTCGAGCGCCGCCCTCCTGAGCGACTCGGCGTCGTCGCCGTCCTCGATGGCATGCTCGAGTTCCTCGAGTCTGGTTTCGAGGAGCCGGGCTTTGGCAAGGTGATAGTCCGACACGCGGCCATGCCGCAGATAGCAGCCGACCACGAGCCGACGGATCCAGTTCTCGCTCACCGGAATCCACTCTTCGGCATGCTCCCTCGATCCCGTCAGCGCCGCGTGCGCGACCTCGACGCAGGCGGCCGACAACTCGGGGAGGACCTCCGCAGGCGGCGGATAGTAGGCGTAGCAACCAAGGATGCTGGCCGCGACGATCGAGCCGAGGCCGATGAACGCGAGCACATTTCCAGGAATCACCACGTCCCACCGTCCTGATGAACGGCCGGCAGCATGTGGCCGGACGAGCCATGACTCGATCCTCCGGTCCGGGTCGAACGTCCGCAGGAGGACACCTCCGGCCGCCAGGCAGGCCAGGGCCGCCGCGCCGAACCATTCGTGCGGCAGGGTCTCCTTCCCGATCCGTCTCACGATCTCGGCAACGCAGCCTCCCGGCGGCGGCTGCCCGGGCTGAAAAGGCGCACAGTACCGATCGAAGGCGTGGGTATGCCCGACCTGCTCGATACCCGCCGGATAGAGAGGACGCTCGATGCCGTAGGAGATGAGCAGCACCGCCGCGAAGATCAATCCGAACCAGACGGCGAGTTTCCGCCAGCCGTAGTTCAGGGCCATCCACGCGATCAGGCCCAGGTTCACTCCCGCGCCGAGGGTCAGGAGAATGAAGGCGGCGCCGACGGAGTTGCCGTGCTGGAACATCGAACCCAGCTGCGACATGACGGTCATCGGCGTCGCATAGGCAGGCGTGGCGATGGCCGTCATGAGCAGCGGTGACGCCGGGCTGTCGTGCCCCATCGAGAGCTGGAGGGCCCCGGCCGGCAGCACCACTGCCAGGAGGCCGACACCGAGGATGCCGATCGCCACGAGCACCGCGGTGATGCCGACCGACTCGCGGGCCATCTCCACGGCGATGGCGGCCATTCGGCGGATGCCATGGGCGGGAGCCGGCTGCTCGGGGACCTCCACCTCCGTGTCGGGAAACAGTCGATCGAAGATGGCGCCGGTGACCATCACGACCACGAGAGAACAGCCCGCGAAGGCCATGATCGTGAACGGCTTGGAGAGCGTGAGGCCGTAGAGCAGTGAGAGCGGGTCGAAGAGCGGGCTCGAAAGCGCGAAGGCGAAGATGGTGCCCACGGCGATGCCGCTGGCGCGGAGCTGTCGGCAGATCGCGATGGTGCCCAGCGAACAGCCTGGCAGCAGCATGCCGATCAGCCACGACTGCGCCAGCGACGAAAGCGAGTTCGATCCGAAGAGCCTTCGCGTGTCGGCATGACCCATCAAGCGGCTGAGCATGCCCGCGATGCACAGGCCGGTGAAGATGAACGGAGCGCCCTGAAGCAGGCTCTGGAGCATCCGCAGGATCGCTCCCCACGCGATCTCGCTCATGGCATCGTCCCCGCGGTGCTCTCGTCCGATGATTCCCGCGCCGTGGCCGGCTCGTCGTGGTATCGATCGTCGCTCGGCAGGGCGGCGTCGATCGCCCGCAGTTCGGCGAGCGGGCCCTCCGCCGCCGCGCTCTCAGGCGTGGCCGACGCGAGCGCCGCCGACAGCTGTGTCACCCGCTCCCATCGCTCGCGACCGAGCGTCGTGTCGGCGGCCAGATCGGGCAGCCAGCGAATGACGTCGAGCCGCTCCGCCGCCCCGAGGGTGCCGCCGCTCAGCACGGCGACACCCCG
>Ga0233425_10011035_pt1 | contig 10720 bp, 7 predicted proteins | sample Watercolumn_Towu_2_FD_181712 | JGI IMG/M metagenome (GOLD analysis project Ga0233425, IMG submission 181712) | Freshwater microbial communities from Lake Towuti, South Sulawesi, Indonesia - Watercolumn_Towuti2014_140_MG | ecosystem: Environmental > Aquatic > Freshwater > Lake | place: Indonesia...
TAATTCGTCTCGACGACTCGGGCCAACCCGAATCTTGGGTTGACCAGATCCGCACTCCCGACCTCGCGTGAACTGGCTTCGAGCTGAGGCCTTCCAGCCGAACTGTCTACGGGTCAGTGGATTCGGTGATTGTAGCGGGCCGAAACGCCGCGTATGATGGCAGATTGACGGAGTTGCCCGATGCCGACCCTGGATCGCCGTCGATTCCCCCGCTTCTCGGGCCGCCTCAACGTGCGGTTCTTCGTCGACGACCGCCTGATCGAGGGCGAGACGCGCGACCTGAGCATGGCGGGCGCCTTCATCTTGTCGACGCCGCTGCCCCTCTTGCACCGCTCCCTGGTCTTGAAGATCTTCCCGGGCTACGGTCAACAGCCGGTCACCATCGAGGCCCGCGTGGCTCGCACGCTTCCCGACGGCTTCGGCGTCGAGTGGCTGCAGGCCAGCTCGCCCATCAGCGCGAACCCGCTGCGCTCGTTCATCCACGACGTGCTGGGCATCACCCAGGGCTTCGTGAAGCGGCTCGAGGACACGGCGGGCGTGCCCCGCTTCGTGTACAAGTTCTCGTACGAGCTGCTGTCCCGCACCCTGGGGGTCGGCGACGACGGCGACGGCGAGGAGGCCCCACCGCCCGTCCAGGCCGCCGCGGCGGTCCACGCGGGCGGACCCGCCCCGGCCCAGGTCGCCGCGTCCACGCGGGCAGAGGCCCCGCCGCCCCTCCCGACCCAGCGCCCGGCCGCCGCCTCGACCCCGCCGCCCCTCCCGACCCAGCGCCCGGCCGCCGCCTCGACCCCGCCGGCCAACGCCATCCCGGTGACGTTCTCGACCCGCTCGGTCAAGGTGCGCGCGCGCATGATCGGCGGCTACGAGAACGGCCTGGTGCTGCAGGCCGAGGGCGAGCCCGTGGCCAACTTCGACCGGCTCGACATCAACGTCTTCCCCGACGACCGCAAGCGGCGCATCGACCTGAAGGGGCTCGTGTCGCGCGTCAAGATGCTCGACAACGGCTACAAGGTCTACATCCGCCTGACGCTCGACAACGACCAGCCCGCCCTGTCGCGCTTCCGCGTGCTGGCCGAATCGCTCCGGACCTCGTGAGGCGCACCCCGAACCACCTTTTGGATCCGCCATGAAGTACCACGCGATGCTCATCCCCACCCTGAAGGACGCTCCGGCCGAGGCCGAGCTGATCAGCCACAAGCTGCTGGTGCGCGCCGGCTTCGTACGCAAGCTGGCGGCCGGCATCTACAGCTTCCTGCCCCTCGGCTGGCGCACCCTCGGCAAGGTCGAGGCCATCATCCGAGACGAGATGAACCGCGCGGGCGCGCAAGAGGTGCTGTTGCCCCTCACGCACCCCGCCGAGATCTGGCAGCAGTCCGGGCGCTGGTACAAATACGGCGCCGAGCTGTTGCGCTTCAAGGACCGCAAGGGCGGCGACTTCTGCCTGGCCCCCACCCACGAGGAGGCCATCACCACCCTGGTGCGCGACAACGTGCGCTCGTACCGCGAGCTGCCGCTCAACCTGTACCAGATCCAGTTCAAGTTCCGCGACGAGCCCAGGCCGCGCGGGGGCCTGCTGCGCTGCCGCGAGTTCATCATGAAGGACGCCTACAGCTTCGACGCCGACGCCGAGGGGGCGCGCCGCTCCTACCACGCCATGTACGCCGCCTACACGCGCATGTTCACGCGCATGGGCTTCCGCTTCCGCGTGGTGCAGGCCGACACCGGCAACATCGGCGGCGACCTCAGCCACGAGTTCCAGGCCCTGGCCGACACGGGCGAGGACAGCATGCTGGCCTGCACGGCCTGCGACTGGGCCGCCAACGTCGAGAAGGCGGACGTCCCGAAGCCGCCTGAGGCTTCGGCGGACAAGGCCCCGGCGATCGAGAAGGTGCACACGCCGAACGTGCGCACGGTCGACGAGGTGGCGGCCTTCCTGAAGGTCCTGCCCACGCGCGTGGTCAAGACGCTGCTGGTCAACGCCGACGGCAAGCCCGTGGCGGCCATGGTACGCGGCGACCACGACCTGAACCTGGTGAAGCTGAACAAGCTGGTGGGCGCCAAGGAGCTCGACCTGGCCGACGCCGCCATGGTGCAGGCCGCCACCAACGCGCCGGTGGGCTTCGCAGGGCCGGTGGGATTGGGCGCCAACGTTCCCGTTTATGTCGACGCCTGGGTGGCGGGCATGAGCGACTTCGTGATCGGCGCCAACGAGGGCGACCACCACTACGTGCACGCGACCCCGGGGCGCGACTTCCAGGCCGCGGCCGTGGCCGACCTGCGGCTGGCCACCGCGGCCGACCCCTGCCCCGCGTGCGGCGCGACGCTCAAGGAGTACCGCGGCATCGAGCTCGGGCACATCTTCTACCTGTCCACCAAGTACTCGAAGCCCATGCAGGCCCACTTCCTCGACGCCGACGGCAAGTCGCTGCCCCACGAGATGGGCTGCTACGGAATCGGCGTGTCGCGCATCCTGCCCGCCATCTGCGAGCAGTCGGCCGACGAGCGCGGGCTGGTGTGGCCCATCTCCATCGCGCCCTTCGAGGTGGTGGTCATGGGGCTGCAGCCCGACGTGCCCGAGGTGGCCCAGGCTGCCGAAAGGCTGTACGAGGGCCTGAAGGCCGCGGGCGTCGACGTGCTGCACGACGACCGCGACGAGCGCGCGGGCGTCAAGTTCAACGACGCCGACCTGATCGGCATCCCGTTCCAGGTGGTGGTGGGCAAGAAGGGCCTGGCCGAGGGCAAGGTCGAGCTGAAGCGCCGCGCCTCCGGCGAGAAGGAGCTCGTGCCGGTCGAGCTGGCCGTCGACACGGTGGTGGCGGCCGTGCAGGAGGAGCATGCCCGACTCCGGCCCTGACGCGGTCCCCCTCACCCTCGATCGCGAGGGGCGCTGGTTCCACGAGGGGCGCCCCATCGAGCACCCCGGCCTCGTCGGCGTGCTGAACCGTCACCTGACCGTGCTGGACGACGGCACGGTCGAGGTGCGCGTGCCCAACCGCGGCTTCGTCGAGCGCGCCGTGGTCACGGTCGAGGAGCTGCCCTACTACGTCACGAGCGTCACCCCGGGCGTCCCCCTCCGCGTGCGCCTGAACGACGAGAGCGAGGAGGCGCTGTCCCCCGCCGACCTGTGGCTGGTGGGCGACGACCGCCTGTACGGCCGCGTGAAGGGCGGTCGCTGGCCCGCGCGCTTCCTGCGCGACGCGTGGCTTGCGCTGGCGCCCTGCTTCGACGAAGACGGCGCCGGCGGCTGGGTGCTGCGCCTCGGGGGCTCCGCGACGCCGCTCCGCTCCGAGCCCCGGCCCCCCGTCTGGCCCCCGCCCCGGGCCGCGTGAGCCCGCCATGCCCGCCCCTGCCGCCCGCGTGCTGCTGCTCGAGATCACCAACGCCGACCAGTTCCCGGGCCAGATCCGCCGCGACCTGCCCCTGCTGGCCGGCTTCGCGGCCGCCCACGGGGTGGCCCTCCGCTGGCTGCGCTTCGGGCTGTCCACCACCAACCAGCTGCGCCACGGCCGCGACGAGGTCACGCTGGCGCCCGACGAGCTCGTCACCCTGGAGCGCGCGCTCGGAGAGCAGGGGGCCACGCGGCTCTGGTCGACCCACGCGCTCGACCCGGCCCAACAGGCCGCGCTGCAGGCCGCTGCACCCGGGCTCTCGGTCGAGGTGCTTCCCGGCCGCCTGCCCGCCGACCTGGTGCCCGGGGCCCGGCTGCGTCCCCGCGACGGCCTGGCGGGGACGACGTGGCGCCCGGCCTACACCTGGGAGCCGGCCAACGCGGGCGCGGCCGTGCACGACAACGTGGCGCTGTACCTGCAGAGCTACTGCGGCTACGCGCAGCCCATCGCGGAGAACCCGGTCTACGCCGCCCTGGCGGCCGAGGGCGAGCCGCTGGCCGACGGCTGCGCGTTCTGCGGCAACGCGGCCGGGAGCCGCGCGCCCACCCCGGTGGCGTGGCTGGAGCGCCAGGTGCGCGCCCTGGCGGCCGATCGGGGCCCCGGCCGCGCGCCCAAGGCCCTGCTCTGCGAGCACCTGGGCGGCCGCGCCGAGCTCGAGGCCCTGACCCGCGCGCTGGCCGACACGGGGCTGGCCGCCCGCACCACCCTGCACCTCGGCGTGCGCACCGACGCCCTGGGCCGGCTCGAGCCGGTGCTGCGCGCGCACCTGGAAGGGCACCCCGGGGCCCGCCTGGGCGTGTACGCCACGGGCCTCGAGAGCTTCGTGGCCGCCGACCTGCTGCGCTTCCACAAGGGCACCACGGTCGACGACGGCCTCCGCGCGGTCGCCCTGCTCCGGGGACTGAAGCGCGACTTCCCCGGGCGCTTCGAGGCCACCGGCCTCACCATGATCCTCCTGACGCCCTGGACCACGCCCGCGGACCTCCTGACCAACCTGACCACCGTGCGCGACCTGGGCCTGGCCGACGAGATCGGCAACCTGTTCGCCGCGCGCCTGCGCCTGCACCCCGGGCGCGCCATCACCGCACTCGCCAGGCAGGGCGGCTTCGTGGTCGACGCCGAGGCCGACCCGCTCCTGGCCACCAACCGCCGCAAGCTCTTCGGCCGCGAGCTGGCCTGGCGCTTCGCCGACCCGCGCCTGGAGCCCCTGGGCCGCCTCTACGTGCGCCTCGACGAGGCCACCGCGTCGGCCGACGACCCGCTGTCGGTGCATCTGCGCGCGGCCCTCGCCGGTGCCCTGGGCCCGCCCCGCCGCGACTGGATGGCGCGAAAGCTGGCCGTGCTGATCGCCTGCGTGGAGGAGGTGGCGGCCCACCCGGGACCGCTGCCCGAGCGGGAGCTGCTGGCGCGGGGGCTCCTGCGCCTGGGTCCGCGCGCGACCGACGCTCCGGCTCCGCCCACCGAGGGGCGTCAGGCCCAGGAGACAGGGTCGGGGCGCCGTGGAGAACCCTTCGTGCGCCTGGTGTTCACCCTGGCCCGCCCCGCGACCTCGGTGGCCTTCCGCGTGACGGCTGACCGCCCCGGCCGGCCCGCCTTCCGCCGCGTGGGTGCCCTGGCCCTGTCGCACGAGCCGGGCGCGCCCGACGAATGGCTGAAGCGCCTGGCCGGCGTGGTCGAGGCCGCGGCGTCGCGGAATCCGCCCGCGCTCGACGCCCCCGACGCGTGGGCCGCGCGACTGCGGGGGCTGCTCGAGGCGCAGCACCTGGACAAGGCGTGCAGCGTGAACGCGACGCGGGGCGCGGAGCAGGCCTGATCAGGCCGCCGTCGCCTCGGCCGGTACGGGCGCTCCCTCGGGCTGCTTCGGCACGCTCAGGCTGCCCAGCACCATGCCCGCGACGCTGGCCAGGAAGCCCGCGATCTTCGCCGCGAACTCGAACTCCAGCCCCCAGTTGAAGATGGCCCACACGACGAGCCCCGAGACCATGGCCAGGAAGGCCCCGCGCGTGTTGGCCCGCTTCCAGTAGATGCCGGCCGTGAGCGGCACGAGCAGCGCCACCAGCGTGGAGGTGTACGACTCGGCGACCAGTTCCCAGATCATGGGAAGGCCCGCGTGCGCGACGTCGGTGGCGGTGGGGTCCTGGGGCAGCGAGAACAGGATGGCCACGGTCGAGATGAACAGCACGCAGCCGCGCGTGAGCCACAGGAACTTCCGGTCCGAGAGCTTCGGCAGCAGCGGGCGGATCAGGTTCTCGGACAGGATGACCGAGGGCGCCAGGATGGCCGCCGACGCGGTGGAGAGGATGGCCGAGATCAGCGCGCCCCAGAAGAAGATCTGCACCCACTCGTTGGTGTAGAGCTTGATCAGCGTCGGAAGGATCAGCTGGTGGTCGGGCAGCTCGAGCAGTTCGGGGTGCAACGTCTTCACGGCCATGGCGATGAACAGCGGCATGAAGGCCACGGTCAGGTACATGCCGGCGCCGGTGTAGCACGCCGCGACGGCCGTCTTCTCGCTCTTGGCCGAGCACACACGCTGGAACAGGTCCTGCTGCGGGATGGAGCCGAGGCCGATGGCCATCCACGCGGTGATGTACTCTAGGATGGGCACGAGCTCGGCCTTCGGCCAGAGCCTGTAGAAGTCGGGGTCGCGGCCGCCCAGGACCTTGTCGACGCCGCCCGCCTGACCGGCCAACACGATGAAGACCACGATCAGCGCGACGATGATCATGATGGTCTGCATGAAGTCGTTGATGGACACCGCCCACCACCCGCCGAAGAAGGTGTAGAGGATGAGCACCGACGACGACACCAGCATGGACGCCAGGAACGAGAGGCCCGTGATGATGTGGAAGCACAGGGCCAGCGCCACGATCTGAGCGGCGATCCAGCCGAAATAGCTGATGACGATGAAGATCGACGACAGGATCTCGGCCTTGCGGTCGTAGCGCGCGCGGAAGAAGTCGCCGAAGGTCAGGTAGCCCGAGCGGTACAGGGGCTTCGCGAAGAAGAGCCCGAGGAGCACCAGGCAGAGCGAGGCGCCGAAGGGGTCCTCGATGGTGCCGAGCAGGCCCTCCTCGTTGATGCGGCTGGAGGCGCCCAGCATGGTCTCGGCGCCGAACCAGGTGGCGAACAGGGCCGTGGCCGACATGTAGAGCGGCAGCCTGCGGCCGGCCAGGATGTAATCGTCCGAGGTCTTCACGAGCCGCGTCGCGAGCAGCCCGATGGCCACCGTCACCACCATGTAGACGACCACGAACGCGAGGACCATGCCCCCCTCCGGCGTTTCTGGTGTCAGCGGACGCGGAGTCTAGCGCGGCCCAGGCCGCGGGCGCAACCCGGGGATGCGACCGGGCACGCCGGGCGCAGCGAGCAGCGCCCCTACTTCAGCGCGGCCTGGGCGGCCGCGAGGCGCGCGATCGGCACGCGGAACGGGCTGCACGACACGTAGTTCATGCCCACGCGGTGGCAGAACCCCACCGACGAGGGCTCGCCGCCGTGCTCGCCGCAGATGCCGATCTTGAGCTTGGGGTTCGTCTTGCGGCCGCGCTCCACGGCGATCTGCACCAGCTGGCCCACGCCCTCCTGGTCTAGGATCTGGAAGGGGTCGGCCGGCAGGATCTTGGCGCCCACGTAGTCGGGCACGAAGCCGCCGATGTCGTCGCGGCTGAAGCCGAAGGTCATCTGGGTCAGGTCGTTGGTGCCGAAGCTGAAGAACTGCGCGGTCTCGGCGATGCGGTCGGCGGTCAGGGCCGCGCGCGGGATCTCGATCATGGTGCCGTACAGGAAGTCGATGGCGGCCACGCCGTACTTGGCCTTGACCTCGGCCTCGACGCGGTCGACCAGCTTCTTCTGGTGGTCGAGCTCGTTCTTCAGGCCCACGATGGGCACCATGATCTCGGGCAGGGCCTTCTTGCCCTCCTTCACCAGCTCGACCGCCGCCTCGAGGATGGCGCGGATCTGCATCTCGCTGATCTCGGGGTAGGTGATGCCCAGGCGCACGCCGCGGTGCCCCATCATGGGGTTGGTCTCGTGCAGCCCCTCGGCGCGCTCGTCGAGCTCGGCGGCCGTGATGCCCAGGGCGTCGGCCAGGCGGGCGCGCTCCTCGGCCTTGGTGGGCACGAACTCGTGCAGCGGCGGGTCGAGCAGGCGGATGGTGACGGGCAGGCCGTCCATGACCGCCATGGTGTCCTTGATGTCCTTCTTGACGAAGGGCGCCAGCTCGGCCAGGGCGGCGCGGCGCTCGGCCTCGGTCTTCGACACGATCATCTTGCGCAGGAGGAACAGGGGCTGCTCGGCGCCCTTGCCGTAGAACATGTGCTCGGTGCGGAACAGGCCGATGCCCTCGGCGCCGAAGGCCCGGGCGCGCGCGGCGTCCTCGGGGGTGTCGGCGTTGGTGCGCACGCCCAGGCGGCGGAACTTGTCGACGATGGCCATGAAGGCCTGGAAGCGCGGGTTCTCGGTCGAGTCCATGGTGGCCACGGCGCCGGCGTAGACGAGGCCGCGCGAGCCGTTCAGCGAGACCAGGTCGCCCTCGCGGAGGGTCTTGCCGCCCACGGCGAGGGTCTTGGCGTGCACGTCGATCTCGAGCTCGCCGCAGCCCACGATGCAGCACTTGCCCCAGCCGCGGGCCACCAGCGCCGCGTGGCTGGTCATGCCGCCGCGCGCCGTGAGGATGCCCGTGGCCGCCCGCATGCCCTCGACGTCCTCGGGGTTGGTCTCCTCGCGGACCAGGATGACCTTCTTGCCGTCTTTGGCCCACGCCACGGCGGCCTCGGCCGTGAACACGATCTGCCCGACCGCGCCGCCGGGACCCGCGGGCAGGCCCTTCTTCGAGAGCACGGTGGCGGTCTTCTCGGCGTTGGGGTTCAGGATGGGGTGCAGCATCTCGTCGAGCTGCTCGGGGGCCACGCGGGTGACCGCCGTCTGCTCGTCGATCAGCCCCTCGGCCAGCATGTCCATGGCCATGTTGAGGGCGGCGGTGCCGGTGCGCTTGCCCGAGCGGCACTGCAGCATCCAGAGCTTGCCCTCCTGGATGGTGAACTCGATGTCCTGCATGTCGTGGAAGTGGGCCTCGAGCTTCACGCGGATGGCGTCGAGCTCCTGGTACAGGCCGGACATGGCGGTCTCGAGCGAGCCCAGGTGCTTGTTCTGCTCGTTCTTGGTGGCCTCGTTCAGGGGGCTCGGCGTGCGGATGCCCGCGACCACGTCCTCGCCCTGGGCGTTGACCAGCCACTCGCCGTAGAACTTGTTCTCGCCCGTGGCCGGGTTCCGCGTGAAGGCCACGCCCGTGGCCGAGGTGTCGCCCATGTTGCCGAACACCATGGCCTGCACGTTGACCGCGGTGCCCCACTCGTCGGGGATGCCCTCGATGCGGCGGTAGGCCACGGCGCGCCGGCCGTTCCACGACGCGAACACGGCGCCGATGCCGCCCCAGAGCTGCTCCCAGGCGTCGTCGGGGAAGGGCTTGCCGATCACGGCCAGCACGCGCTCCTTGAAGCGCACCACCAGGTCCTTGAGGTCGGCCTCGGTGAGGTCGGCGTCGCTCTTGTACCCGTTCCGGGCCTTCACCTCGTGCAGCATGCGGTCGAGCTGCTGGCGGATGCCCTGGCCCTCCTCGGGCTCGAGGCCGGCGGCCTTCTCCATGACGACGTCGCTGTACATCATGATGAGGCGGCGATAGGCGTCGTACACGAAGCGCGGGTTGCCCGTCTTGGCGACGAGGCCGGGGATGGTGGCCGAGCAGAGGCCGACGTTCAACACGGTCTCCATCATGCCGGGCATCGACTTGCGCGCGCCCGAGCGCACCGACATCAGGAGCGGGTTCTTCGCGTCGCCGTACGTGGCGCCGATCTCGGCCTCGACCCGGCGCACCGCGGCCCGCACCTCGGCGTCGAGGCTGGCGGGGTAGGTGCGACCGTGCCCGTAGTACCAGGTGCACACGTCGGTCGACAGCGTGAAGCCCGACGGCACCGGGATGCCGATCAGGGCCATCTCGGCCAGGTTGGCGCCCTTGCCCCCCAGCAGGTTCTTCTGATCGGCGTTGCCCTCGGTGCCGGTCTTCCCGAAGAAGTACACGAACTTGTCGCTCATGGGGTCTCCCTTCGTGATCCAGCGGATCAATCGGGCCTACCTTATGAATCCGGCCCCGTTTTTCAAGCGAAAAGGCCGTTTGGTTGTGCGACCGGTCCGGGCGCGGTAGACTGGTGACGATTTCGCTCCGGGGGCCCCATGCGCCGCTTCAGAGGCTTCACGCTGCTCGAGCTCATGATGGCCGTGGTGATCCTGGCCGTGCTGGCCACCGTGGCCACCGCGTCGTACATCCGCTACATGCGGCGCGCGCACACCCAGGAGGCCATGGCCTTCCTGGGCGACGTCCGCATAAGGCAGGAGCTCTACTACCAGGCCAACTCGCGCTACGCCTGCTCCGACGGCGCCGCCCAGGAGTGCGGCTGCCTGTTCTTCCCCACCAGCCCCGACCCCACCACCTACTCCGAGGAGCTTCCCGTCACGCCCGCCTACCAGGACTGCGCCACGGCCAACTCCGCGCCCCAGTCGGCCTGGTGCCAGCTGGGCCTCGACCCCAACGGCGACTTCTACTTCAAGTACGCGTTCGTGGGCTGGGACGGCCAGACCACCACGGTGAACAACTGCGAGGGCATCAACACGTGCACGGGCCCCAACCAGGAGGGCTGCTACGCCCTCGACCCCAACAAGCCCTGGTGGTACGCGGTGGCCCACGCCAACCTGGACCGCGACCCGCACATGACCATGAGCACGTTCTACATCTCGTCGTCGCTGAAGCAGGTGTTCAGCGTGAACGACCTGGAGTGACCTCCCCGACGCTCACGCCCCGATCCGCGCCGAGAGGCGCGTGACCCCCACCGCGAAGAAGACCGACAGCCCCATCACGGCGCCCAGGTGCATGACCGGGGGCACGCCCGTGAAGAGCAGGGTGGCCGCGGCGGCGGCCAGGCCCAGGGACACGCCCGTGGCGGCGCGCTCGGGCAGGGGGCGGGCGTCGTCGCCGCAGGTGGCGACCCGGCGCGACAGGAAGAAGGGCATGAGGGGCGCCAGCAGGTAGAGCGGGGCCGAGGCGCTGTCGGCGTGCAGGCCGGCCAGGCGCGCCACGCCCAGGGTGGCCAGGGTGCAGACCGCGGCCTCGGCCAGGGCGCGCACGGCCACCGACGAGCGGCGCGAGATGGCCCAGGCCGCGGCGCCCAACGCCCACCACAGGATCTGCAGCGCGAGCCAGGTGCCCGAGAGCAGCTCGGCCTCGATGCGGCCGGCCAGGGCGGGGAAGCCCGACACGGTGATGGGCGCGTCGGGGGCGGCGG
>Ga0233425_10011036_pt1 | contig 10719 bp, 9 predicted proteins | sample Watercolumn_Towu_2_FD_181712 | JGI IMG/M metagenome (GOLD analysis project Ga0233425, IMG submission 181712) | Freshwater microbial communities from Lake Towuti, South Sulawesi, Indonesia - Watercolumn_Towuti2014_140_MG | ecosystem: Environmental > Aquatic > Freshwater > Lake | place: Indonesia...
GGGCGGCCCCCGCCAGGAGGCCGGCGACCGCCGTCGCGAGTCCGGCGGACCCGGCCAGCAGCCACTCAGGCTCTCGCATCAGGCAGGCACCCGCAACGACCTCAAGGTCGTCATCGGTTTCGGCATCGGCCGCGACCGCGACGCCGGCACGTCCTCCGGCGTTTGCAAGGAAGCGCGCGACGGCGGCCGGGCCCTTGCGTACCTCGTCGAGTCCGATGTGCGAGGGCTCGGCGCCGCAGTTCCTGCGAACAGCCTCCGTTATGTCGCTGGTCGGAACCGGCGACAGAACGTCCCGGCCCACCTCGGTCTGCGCAACCGGGACACCATCGACCCTCAACTCGCGGTCGGCCACGGTCCGGCCGTTGGCCGGGAACGCCGGCGCAAGAACGAACCCGCGGGCGGCACCGGCCCTCACGGCGACCAGAGCCTCCAGACCGACGTGGCCTCGGAGAGTGGAATCGACCTTGTTGAATGCAGGCCGGTAACCCTCCTCCACGAGGTCGGACACGGCGTCGTATGCCCGCTCGGCCGCGTGCGACGCAGACAGCCGGCGGCTGTCCATATTGACCGACGCCACCGGGAATCCCCTGCGGGTGAAATCCGCGGGCAGTGACGCCTCGAGAGATGCGTAGGCACCCAGGCCGCGAGACACGAACGGGGCCGCGGCATCCAGCGCGCCGGTCAGGTCGTCGGCGAAGATCCCGAAGCGGAGCGGGCTGGCGGGGCCATGCGCCACCGGAGTGCCCGGCCAGCTACGAAGCTGCGGAAGGGGGATGCGCCTCGGCCAGGAACCGGCGGAGGACGTAGTTCAAGACACCGCCGTGGCGGTAGTACTCGAGCTCGATCGGGGTGTCGATCCGCACGATCGCCCCGAACCGCACCTGCCTGCCTCCCGCATCGTCCGCGGTCACCTGGAGTTCCGAGCCGGGCCGCAGTCCCGTTGCGACCCCCCTGATGTCGAAGGTCTCCCGGCCGGTGAGTCCCAGCGACGCCGCGCTCTCACCGGGCTTGAACAGCAGCGGAAGCACGCCCATCCCGATCAGGTTCGACCGGTGGATGCGCTCCAGGCTCTGCGCGATCGCCGCCTTCACCCCCAGCAGCATCGGCCCCTTGGCAGCCCAGTCCCTCGAACTCCCCGTGCCGTACTCCCGCCCCGCGATCACGACCAGCGGCACGCCCTCGGCCTGGTACTTCATCGCGGCTTCGAAGACCCGCATTACCTCGCCGTCCGGCAGATGGACCGTCCAGTCCCCCTCGCGGTCGGGTGTGAGAAGGTTCTTGAGGTGGATGTTCCCAAACGTGCCCCGCACCATCACGTTGTGATTGCCACGCCGGGCGCCATAGCTGTTGAAGTCGCGCCGCGGCACGTCGTGCCCTACCAGATGCTGGCCCGCCGGCGACGTTGGCGGAATGCTGCCCGCAGGCGAGATGTGATCGGTCGTCACGCTGTCGCCCATGCTCACGAGCACGCGGGCCCCGAGGATGTCATGCAACGGCCCAGGCTCACGCTCCATCCCATCGAAGAACGGCACTCGCTGGATGTACGTCGAGCCCGGGTCCCATCTGTACCGCTGCCCCGCGGGGACCGGCAACCCGGCCCAGGCGTCGTCACCCTTGAACACCTCGCCGTAGCGGGACCGGAACTGGTCCGCTCCGACCGCTCGCCCCATGGTCTCGGCGATCTCCCGCTGCGTGGGCCAGATGTCCCGCAGGAAGACCGGCCTGCCGCGCTCGTCGGCGCCGAGGGGGTCCTTGCTCAGATCGATATCGACCCGGCCGGCGAGTGCGTATGCGACGACGAGCATGGGCGAGGCCAGGTAGTTCGCCTTGACCTGCGGGTGCACGCGGCCCTCGAAGTTGCGGTTGCCGCTCAACACCGCCGCGGCGACCAGGTCGTGGTCCTGTACCGCCTCGGCGACCGGCTGGGGGAGCGGCCCGCTGTTGCCGATGCAGGTCGTGCAGCCGTAACCGACGACGCCGAAGCCGAGCCGTTCGAGGTCGTGAAGGAGTCCGGAACGTTCCAGGTAGCTGGTCACGACCCGGGAGCCCGGCGCCATGCTCGTCTTGACCCACGGTTTGTTCGTCAGCCCGCGGGCGAGCGCGTTGCGGGCGACCAACCCGGCGCCGATCATGACCGACGGGTTGGAGGTGTTCGTGCAGCTCGTGATCGCGGCGATCACGACCGACCCATCGCCGACCATCGCCTCGTGCCCGTTGAGTTTCACCTGGACCCCGTTGCGCACCGGCGCATCGACCCCCGACCGCTGGGAGGCGCCGTCCGGGTACGCGGCGAAGAAGTTGCGGGCGACCTCGGGCAGGCGCACACGGTCCTGGGGCCGCTTCGGGCCGGCCATGCTGGGCTCGACGGTGGAGAGGTCGAAGTCCAGCTTCCGGCTGTAGGAAGGCTCCGGGGACGAGGTGGTCCAGAAGAGGCCCTGCGACTTGAAATACCGCTCGACGAGGTCGACGAGCGCCTCGTCGCGGCCCGTGAGGCGAAGATAGCGAAGGGTCTGGTCGTCGACCGGGAAGAACCCGCAGGTCGCGCCGTACTCTGGCGACATGTTCGCGACGGTGGCGCGGTCGGCGACCGGCAGCTCGGCGAGGCCGGGACCGAAGAACTCGACGAACTTCTCGACGACGCCGGACTTGCGGAGGAGCTCGGTGACGGTCAGGACGAGGTCGGTCGCGGTCGCCCCTTCGGGCAACCGGCCAGTGAGTCGCACTCCGACCACCTCCGGGACGAGCATGTAGTACGGCTGCGCCAGCATCACGGCCTCGGCCTCGATGCCACCGACTCCCCAGCCCAGCACTCCCAGGCCGTTGATCATGGTCGTATGCGAGTCCGCCCCGACCAGCGTATCCGGGTATACCAGCGCACCGGCACCCGGCCGGTCCCGCAGCACGACCGACGCCAGGTACTCGAGGTTCACCTGGTGGACGATGCCGGCCCCGGGCGGGACCACTCGCATGTTGTCGAACGCCTGCTGGGCCCACTTCAACAGCAGGTATCGCTCCTGGTTGCGTTCGAACTCACGCTCGATGTTGAGGGCGAGCGCGCCCTCCGTACCGAAGTAGTCGACCTGCACGGAGTGGTCGATCACGAGATCCGTCCGGACGACCGGGTTAACCCTGGCCGGGTCGCCGCCGGCCTCGGCCATGGCGTCGCGCATTGCCGCCAGGTCGACCACCGAAGGAACACCCGTGAAGTCCTGGAGCACGACGCGGCCGGGCATGAACGGGACCTCGCGGGCGGGCGTCTTCACGGGCGTCCACGAGGCGACGGTCCGAACGTCGCTCTCGGAGGCCGGGCCGCCGGCGGAGTTGCGAAGCACGTTCTCGAGCAGGATGCGGATCGTGTACGGAAGGGCCCCGACGGCGGCGACACCGCCGCGCTCCAACGCGTCGAGCCGCGCATAGACGACGTCGCCGCCGCGAGTCTGGAGTCTGGCCCGGGAGCCGAATGGGTCCTGCTGGCCCTGCATCGGGCAAGAGGGTACCAAAAGGTACCCGTCCGTCGGCGGCGCGCCATGTAGCATTCGACCCTTATGCGCGAGTCCCTCGCACGCCGTACCCCGTTCTTCTACGGCTGGGCAATCGTCGGCGCCGCCGGCAGCTCCATGTTCGTCAGGAACGCCGCGGCCTCCCTGACGCTGGCCGTCTTCATCTATCCGATGACCCAGGACCTCGGCTGGAGCCGGACGCTGATGGCCGGCGCCGCGTCCGCCGCCGGGATCGTCGCCATGTTCGTATCGCCGGTCACCGGCTGGCTGCTCGACCGCTTCGGGCCGCGGGTCCTGCTCGGGGTCTCGGTCCTGGTCCTCGGCTTCAGCTCGATCGGCCTGGCCTGGGCTACTGTCCCGATCGCCTTCTACGTGCTCTACGGCATCGGCCGGATCATCTTCAGCTCACCGGTGCAGATCGGCGCTGCGACCGTCGTGTCGCAGTGGTTCGTGAAGCGGCGGGGGCGGGCCACCGCGGCGATCGCGGTGTTGCATTCGCTCGGCATGGGACTCATCCCGCTGTACGCCCAGTTCATCATGAACGCCTTCGACGGCGACTGGCGCCCGGCCTGGATCGGGATCGGCATCGCCGTCTGGGTGATCGCTCTGGTACCCGTGTGGGGCCTGATCGTCCGCAGGCCGGAGGACGTCGGCATGTCGCCGGATGCTCGCACGGCTGAGGAGGCCGCGGCGATCCGGGTCGCAGGCAGACGCAAGCCGGCGGACGACGTCCAGTGGACGCTCAGGGAGGCGACGCGGACACCGGCGCTGTGGATCCTCGCGATCGTGGGCGGCCTCATGTTCTTCGTTCACGCGGGCGTGAACATCCACCAGGCCGCATTCCTGCGAGACCGCGGGCTCTCCGCCACCGCCGCCGCCGGCGCACTGACGGCGCTGGCCGCCGGCACCGCCCTCGGAAGCGTCCTCTGGGGCGTTCTCAGCGAGCGCTTCCCCGTCCGCCTGGTCTACGCCTCGGTGGCGGCGTGGGTCGGTTTGGTTTCCCTGTTGTTCTTGACTGTCAACAACGTCCCGATGGCCTACACCGCCGCTGCCGTGTTCGGGATCGGCCTCGGCGGCCTGCTCGTCGTGCCTCCGGTCATCTTCGCCGACTACTTCGGGCGCCGCTCCCTCGGCTCCATCCGCGGGGTGACCGAGCCGTTCGTCAGCTTCGCCCAGGCGCTCGGGGCGATCGGGGCTGGTCTCGTGTTCGACATCACGAACAGCTACAGCGGCGTGTTCCCCGCGTTCACCGCGGTGGCCAGCGTGGCGGTGGCGCTTGTATTGATCGCCCGGGCACCGGCGCGGCCGGTCGCCGCGGTTGCCGCCGCCTCACCCGCCAGCTAAGCTCTCGGCCATCTGAGGAAGGGGAACCATTCGATGCAGGCAACGCAACCGGCCGGACTCCGGGCTAGCTCGATCGTGAACGAGCTCGTCCAGCAGGGCGTGACCCACGTGATCACCCTGCCCGACAGCGAGACGAAGTTCATGTACGACGCGATCCGAAAGACCGGATCGATCAAGCTGGTCCCGGTCTGCCGGGAGGGCGAGGCGATCCCGATCGCGGCCGGGCTCTGGGCCGCCGGCCGGAAGCCGGTGGTGATCATCCAGAACTCGGGGCTATTCGAGTCCGGCGACGCGCTCCGCGGGCTGGCCATCGGCGTGAACCTGCCGCTCGTGATGTTCATCGGCTACCGGGGGTACACACGGCACGGCGACACCGCCGACTCGGCCGCCCGGTTCCTCGAGCCGTACCTGCACACGTGGGGCGTGCAGTTCTTCCTGCTCGAGTATGAGCACGATGTCGAACGCGTGAGGCTGGCCTTCAAGCAGGCGGAGAAGTCGTCGCTGCCCGTCGCGGTCCTCGTGGGCGTCGAGTACGCGGAGGAGTAGGGGCATGATCGAATATGGCGACGCCGCACGGCTGATCTCGAAGGAACGCGGCGATGCGGCGGTTGTGACCACGATGACCCAGAGCCGGTTCTGGGGCGAGGTGTCGACGCACAGAGAGCTCGACATCGGGATATCCAACGGGATGGGCAAGGCGTCGTCGGTGGGGCTGGGCATCGCCCTGGGGCGGCCGGACCGCAAGGTGATTGTGCTCGACGGCGACGGCAGCCTGCTGATGAACCTGGGCTCGCTCGTCACGGTCGCGGCCCAGAAGCCGAAGAACTTCTACATCTTCGTGTTCGACAACGGCGTCTACGCCGTCACGGGCGGGCAGCCGGTGCCGGGCGCGAACGTCGTCGACTACGCCCGGATGGCCCTTGCGGCCGGCTTCCCGTCGGCCCACAGCTTCGCCGACGTCGAGTCGCTGGCGACCGAGCTGCCCGGGATCATGCGCGCGCCAGGACCCGTGCTGGTGACGATCAAGACGAAGACAGTACTGCCGAAGGGGCCAGTGAACCAGACCTGGGAGTCGAACGCGCGGATGCCTGCCGCGCTTCGCAGCGTGAGGAAGGCACTCGCCGGCTCCTGAGGGGGCTGCAGCTACGGCAGGAAGCAGTTACAGCAGGAACAGGAAGAACGCCACCGCCAGGGCTACCCGGTAGACGCCGAAGGCGATGAACGACCGTCGCCGGATATAGCCGAGCAGGAACCTGATCCCGATCATGGCCGTGGCGAACGAGACCGCGAAGCCAGTCGCCAGCGTGGCCGCCTCCTGCAACGTGAACGAGCGCGACGTGTGGAGCAGGTCGTAGCCAGTCGCCGCGGCCATCGTCGGGACGGCGAGCAGGAATGAGAACTCGACGACCGCTCGGCGGTCCATGCCCATGGCGAGCCCGGCGAGGATAGTTGCGGCAGCCCGCGACACGCCAGGCACGATCGCGACTGCCTGAAGGCCCCCTATGAGAAAGGCAGTCCTGTACCGCAACGCCGACAGGTCCAGAGGCTGTGGCCTCGGCCGGTAGAACATCTCGAACCCGATCATGAACAGTCCGCCCGCCACCAGGGCGATCAGGACGATCAGGTTGTCCTCGAACAGTACGTCGCGAAGAAATCCGTAGGCAAGCAAGCCGATCACTGCGGTCGGCACGAAGGCGACCGCGACCCGTTTGAGGACCTCGACATCGACCAGCAGCGTCCGCGCGTAGAGAACGACGACGGCGAGGATCGCGCCGAGCTGGATCGCGATCTCGAAGCTCTTGACGAAGTCGGACTGGGCGATCCCCAGGACCTCGGCGGACAGCAGCAGATGCCCGGTCGACGAGACCGGCAGGAACTCGGTGAGCCCTTCGATGACGCCGAGCAGGACCGCTTCGCCGAAGTTCACGTTCGGTCGCGTGCGGTCAGCGCGTGGCCACCCCTGATGTCGGCGTGAGTGCCACAGACCTGCAGCCAGCGATGAGAGGTCGCCGCTATGAGGCGGTCGGCTTCGGCCGGTCCCCAGGAGCCCCGCGGGTAGATGTGCACGCGAAGCGGGTCCGGGTCTTCGAGTGCGTGCAGCAACGGGTCGACGACGCGCCACGCCTCTTCGATCTGGTCGTTCCGGATGAACAGGCTGGCATCGCCTTCCAGGGCGTTTTGGAGCAGCCGCTCGTAGGCCTCGGGGATCGTCCGGTCGGGAAACGCCGCCCGGTACTCGAACTCCATGTCGACCGGCCGCATCTGCATGTCCTGGTCGGGGGTCTTGACCTCGAAACGCAACCGCGCGCCCTCGTCCGGTTGGACGCAGAGCGCCAGCACGTTGGGTTCCAGGGTCTCTCCGTCGGGTAGCCTGAACATCGTGTGCGGGGCTGACCGGAACTGAATGACGATCTCGGACACTTTGCGGCTCATCGCCTTGCCGGTCCTGAGGTAGAACGGCACGCCGTGCCAGCGCCAGTTGTCGATGTAGTGCCGGACCGCCACGTACGTCGCCGTATTAGACCCCGACGCCACCCGTCCCGACTGCCGGTACCCCTCGTACTGCCCTGCCACGCTGTCCGTGACGACTTCGGAGTGCGTCGTCCGTCGGATCGCCCGCAGGACCTCGACCTTCTTGTTGCGCAACGACTCCGGGTCGGCCGAGCTGGGCGGCTCCATCGCCACCAGGGCGAGCAACTGCAGCAGGTGGTTCTGGAGCATATCGCGCACGACGCCCGACCTGTCGTAGTACGGTGCGCGCTCTCCGACGTCGACCTCCTCGGCGACTGTGATCTGGACGCTGTCCACGTAGTTCCGGTTCCAGAGGGGCTCGAATATCGAGTTCGCGAACCGGAACACCAGGACGTTCTGGACGGTCTCCTTCCCCAGGTAGTGGTCGATGCGGTAGACCTCGTCCTCGACGAAGACGCGGTGTATGAGGGCGTTGATGGCCTGCGCCGACTGCAGGTCCCAGCCGAAGGGCTTCTCGACGACCAGCCGCCTCCAGCCGGTGCCTGTTCCGAGCAGCGCCGTAGCGTCGATCGCCTCGACAGCGGGCCCATATAGCTGAGGTGCAACGGCCAGGTAGAAGAGGCGGTTCGCCGACGCTGCGTCCCGTTCGAGCTGCGAGAGGCGGGTCCCGAGCGCACTCAGGCCGTCGCCCCCGATGTCGCCGGCCACGTAGTGCAGGTCGGCAGCAAATCGCCGCCAGTCCGCCCGGTGGGCAGACAGCCCCTCGAACCGCTTCACATCTGCCCACGACAGGTCGCGGTAGGCGTCGTCGCTGTATGGCGTCCGCGCCATCCCGACGATCTTGACTCCTTCCGGGAGCCTGCCCTTGCAGAACAGGTTGAAGAGGGAAGGAACGAGTTTGCCGCGCGCAAGGTCCCCGGACGCACCGAGGATGACCATCGAAGTGGTCCGGTCGGTCACCTACCGCGCGCCCCTCACCGCGTGCCCGCCAAACTGGTGCCGCATTGCGGAGAGCAGCTTCGCGCCGAATGGCGCCTGCTGGCGCGATCGGAAGCGCGCCTGCAGCGCCGCGGCGATCGCGGGCATCGGCACGGCCAGCCGGATCGACTCCTCGATCGTCCACCTGCCCTCGCCCGAGTCCTCCACGTAGGCGGCCACCCCCGCCAGCTCCGGGTCGGACTCCAGGCTCTCGGCGGTCAGGTCGAGGAGCCAGGACCGGACCACGCTGCCGTGCCGCCAGAGCTCTGCGATCGCCGCCAGGTCGAGGTCGAACTCGCTCTTGGCCTTCAGCAGCTCAAAGCCTTCGGCGTACGCCTGCATCAGGCCGTACTCGATCCCGTTGTGGACCATCTTCACGAAGTGACCCGCACCGGCTTCACCGACCCGCATGTGGCCACGCCCCGCTTCGGGTGCCAGGGTCCTCAGCAGCGGCTCAATGACCCGATAGGCATCCTCCGGGCCGCCGACCATGAGGCAGTACCCGTGCGCGAGGCCACGGATGCCGCCGCTGGTACCCGCATCGAGGAAGCGGACTCCTCTGTCGGAAAGCTCCTTTGCCCGGCGAACGCTGTCCATGTAGTTCGAGTTCCCGCCATCGACCAGGACGTCGCCGCTCGACAGGTGGCCGCCGAGGGCCACGATCGTGGACTCGGTCGGATCCCCCGCGGGAACCATCACCCAGACCACGCGGGGCGCCTTCAGAGCGGCGACCAGCGCCGCTAGCGACTCTCGTGTTTCGACGCCCTCACCTGCGAGCGCCCGAGTGAGCTCCGGCGAGCGGTCGTGCCCGACGACCCTGTGGCCACCGCGCAGGAGCCGCCTTGCCATGTTGCCGCCCATGCGGCCCAGACCGACAAGTCCGACCTCCAACCGTCTCCCTCCCTGCCAGCGATCCGCCTATACGAAGATGACCTGCCGTGCCGGCGTGTCGTACACGATCAGGCACTCGAGCGGCGCGCTCGACGTGCAGTGCGCCTGGTGGAGCTGTCCCTTCGGGATCCGCACGCAGTCGCCTGGTCCGAGCTCGAACTCACGGTCGGCAATCGTCTTCCGACACGTGCCCGAGATCACGTACATGACCTCGTCGCAGTTCGGGTGATAGTGTTTCGGGTTCGTCTTGCCCGCGTCGATCCGGCAGGTGCCTACCGTCATCGTGGCGCCGGGATCGAGCCGCCCCGACTGGCGCCAGACGATCACGCCCCACGGAAACCGTTCCTCGATCGTCCCGGCCTTCACTCCAGCCTCCCGCCAGCGAGGCTTCGGCAAGCCTCCAGCACGTTGCGGCCAGAAGCTTACGCCTCCCCCGCCGCGACCCGCTGCTAGAATCATCGGCCATGCCTGTCGACAAGACGTGCGCCAGCTTTGCCGGGGCGGTCGCCGACATACCCGACGGCGCATCGGTGATGGTAGGGGGTTTTGGCGGTGCCGGCGGCTTCCCCTACATGCTGCTCCAGGCCCTGCGAGATCACGGCGCGAAGAGACTGACGATCATCAGCAACACGGCAGGAGTGTCGATGGCGACGGGGTTCGGCTGGCCGAAGGGGACGACCCCGATCGACCACTCGATCCTGTTCGCCAATCACCAGGTCGCCCGCTTTATCGGGACCTACCCGGTCCCGGGCTCTGCTTCTCTCCGCAACGCCTTCCAGGACGCCGTCGACCGCGGCGAGACCGTGCTGGAGCTCGTGCCACAGGGGACGTTCGCCGAACGCATTCGTGCCGCCGGAGCGGGCATCGCGGCCTTCTACACGCCGACGGGGGCCGGCACGCGCCTCGGCGAGGGCAAGGAGGTCCGCAAGTTCGGCGGCCGTGAGCACGTCCTCGAAATCGCGCTGGGCGCCGACTTCGCGTTCGTTAAGGCGGCCAGGGCGGACACGTTGGGCAATCTGATGTACGTCGGCTCATCCCGCGCCTTCAATCCGGCGATGGCGACCGCCGCGCGGGTGACCATCGCGGAAGTCGATGAGATCGTCGCCCCCGGGGGAATCGACCCGGAGCGGGTCGGAACGCCGGGTATCTACGTCCAGCGGGTCGTGGCGAGGTCGAAACCGACGTGAGCTCGGCGTCCCGGACGACCCGTCCACGGCCGGTCGACCCGGCGCCCCGACTCGACCGCGACCTGCTAGCGATGCGGGTCGCCCGTGAGCTACGGGACGGCGACATCGTCAACCTGGGCATCGGGATCCCGACGCTCTGCTCGAACTTCGTGCCGGAAGGCGTGCAGGTCTTCTACCACAGCGAAAGCGGGGTGCTCAATTTTGGCCCGCTGGCCCAGGAAGGCGAGGGGACCATCGACCTGATCAACGCCGGCGGTCAGTTCGTGACCCCTAACTCGGGCATGGCGCTCTTCGACTCATGTGACGCCTTCGCGATGATCCGTGGCGGGCACGTCGACGTCACGGTG
>Ga0233425_10011037_pt1 | contig 10718 bp, 9 predicted proteins | sample Watercolumn_Towu_2_FD_181712 | JGI IMG/M metagenome (GOLD analysis project Ga0233425, IMG submission 181712) | Freshwater microbial communities from Lake Towuti, South Sulawesi, Indonesia - Watercolumn_Towuti2014_140_MG | ecosystem: Environmental > Aquatic > Freshwater > Lake | place: Indonesia...
GGACAAGCCCGCATGCCGCATCTTCGCCATGACCCTCTCCGCGGCACCAGGCACGAGGGTCCTGGCAGCATCCCGCCTGTTTGCGGAGCACGATCCGCTGGCGCAAGCCGCGGACTGGTCGGTCATGAATCCGGCCGAGCCGGAAACCCCGCCGGACCCGCAGCCCGAGACAGCGGAGGACGCCTCGTCCCTTGACTCCGCGGCCGGGGACGGAGGGCCCGGGGAAGGGCCCGGGGACGGAGGGCCCGGGGACGGAGGGCCCGTCGACGGCGCATCCGGCCGCAGCGGCGGGTGCAGCGCAGGCAGCGCGGGCAGCGCGCCCGCGACACCGATCTGGATCGTCCTGCTGGCACTGGCGCTGCTCGCCTGTCGGGGGGAGGGCCGGGGACGGAGGGCCGGGGACGGCGGGCCGGGCTTTGAACGCTTCCTCTCTCGACGCGCATCCCATGGAACGCTACTATGGGATGGAGCGGTCGGGCCGCAACGCCCGGCGTCACGAAGGAGCGAAGAATGAACACGTCTCTGGCATCTCGGCTACGGCGCAACTGGAGGGAGATCCTGGTCTCCTCGGTCATCATGGTGTTCCTTGCGGGAACCGGTCCGTGCTACGACGACGAATGCTCCAACCCGGGTGAAGGCTGGTGCGAAGGCCAGGTGGCGACTTCCTGCGAAGGGGCGGGAATGAACCAGGCGTACTGGATCCAGGAGCTGGACTGTGCGCAGCAGAACCTCACCTGCGTTGCGGGACAGGGAGCCGGATACTACGGCCCCGATGTGGATCAGTCCTGGTGCGTCGACCTGCAGGTCTGCGCCAAGGAGGGGACCTATGGATGTGCGGACTCGCACTCCGGCGGACCCGGAGTCCTGAGCCTTTGCACCGACATCTCCCAGACTCGCTGGTTTGAAGAGAACGCTGTCGTGACGGTGCAGACGCCCTCAGACGTCGGCAGGATCCTCGAACCGGTAGTCCTGCTTGGAGAATGGGGCAACCCGTACGAGAGTTTCGGCTGCGTGGAGTGCTCCAGCACCTGTGGCTGCGACCTCGACTCCGTGTGCCGCGACGGCCTCTGCGTCCCTGTCGCGGTGACCGGCGAGTCCGACGATTCCCTCGTGTGTTGCGGCAAGCAGCGGTCCGGTTCCTGTCCGAAGGGAGTTGCCTGCGAGAAGCTCGACGGGACCCAGAGCACCTGCGCCACGGCCGCGCGCTGCGACGAGTGCACATCCAACGGCGACTGCGAGTCTGACCAGCTCGTCTGCGTCGGCACGGGCGGAGGGTTGGCCTCGGTCTGCGTGGAACCGACGGAGAAAGACAACTCCTCCATCGACTGTCGCGACGACTTGAAACAGGCGTGGAAGAAGGACGTGTGCGGCCGGTGGGTCGAGAACGCGGACCAGGCGGCTGTGAAGTACGCGTGCAAGGAGGACACGGACCAGAGCTGGAGCCTCAACGCATGCGATGCGTGGATCGAGATGGTCAAGGACTGCGGCTCCGACTACCGTTGCGAGGACAACGAGTGCATCCTGCGGATACCGGAGGTCGAGGTCAGCCCCACCCTGCTCAACTTCGGCCCGGTGCCGGTCTCGAGCAGCAAGGTCCTGACCCTGTCCATCGGCAACATCGGCGACGGCGTGCTGCACGTGACGCAGATCGAGGTGCAGTCCAACACGGCGGATGCGTTCGAGTTGTCTGCAGAATCCCTCGACGTGGAGCCCAGCCAGATCGCGTCCGTGGACGTCACCTTCTCACCCACCGGGACGTCGGCTGTCCAAGCCAAGATCTTCGTGCGGTCCAACGACGCAGACGAGCCCGAGGTCACCGTGCTCGTGAACGGCAGCGGCACGCCGTAGCCGGGCTACCCGCCGAACTCCTTCTTCACGATCCCGAACCCGACGTCCGCGACCTCCAGCGCTTCCCGGATGTCCGCTTCCTGGTGCGCGGCCATCAGGAACCAGTTGTGGTGCGGGTGGAAGAACACTCCCCTCCGCGCGCACGCGGCGCTCCAGCACTGCATGCGGCGGAAATCCCGCTCGTTCGCGAATACCATGGTGGGGATGGCCGGGTGGCCGGACATCCGCACCTGCAGCCCGTGGGCCGAAGCCAGCTCTTCCAGCCCCTTCCACAGCATCTCCCCCATGCGCCGCATGTGTGGAAGCGCCTCGGTCTTCTCCAGCTCGTCGATGCACGCGAGCGCTGCTGCCATCTCGGCCGCTCCCTGGAAATAGGAGCCCGCGAAGTAGATGCGGGCCGTAGCGGCCTTGACCCGGTTGTTGCCCACCAGTGCGGAGATCACATGGCCGTTTGCGATGGCCTTGCAGAAGCACACCAGGTCCGGCTTGAACCCGAACACTTTGTGCGACCCCGCGAGGTCCAGCCGCCAGCCGCACCGCACGTCGTCGCTGATGAGCACGAGGTCGTACCTATCCCGGAGCCTGTGCAGCGCCTCGTAGAACCCCGGGGCCGGCATGACGCTTTCCCCGTACGCGGGGTGGTGGAACGGCGTTACGACGATCGCGGCCACTTCCCCCTCGTACTTGCGGCAGAGCGCTTCCAGCGCGTCCACGTCGTTCCACGGGAATCGGTGGACATTGGCGTAGTCCTCGGGGATGAGCCCGTTCAACCCGTGCACGCACCAGGCGTGCGTCCCGTGGTACGCGCCTGCTACCGCGAGGATCTTCTTGCGCCGCGTGTGCTCCCGCGCAATCATGATGGAATACGAGGTGACGTCCGACCCGTTGCGGGCAAACGTCGCCCAGTCCACGCCGTCCACCAGCGATACCAGTTTCTCCGCCAGCTCCACGGCCAGCGGTGTCGGGTGGTTGAACACCGACCCCAGAGCACGGCGCTCCGCCGCGGCCCCGTCTACCCGCGGGTGGCCGTAGCCGAGTACCACCGGCCCGAAGCCGCACATGAAGTCGATGTACTCGTTCCCGTCGACGTCCTTGTACCTGCAGCCCTGGCCGCTCACCGCGTAGTACGGGAACTCCCCGGGCACCGTGAGCGCGGGAGACACGTGCCCCGCGATGCCGCACGGGATCACTTCCGTCGCCCGCTTGAACAGCGCCAGGTTCTTCCGGAAGCTGCACGGCGTCTTCTTCATGGAGCCCTCCAGCCTACTTCAGGTAGAGACCGACCCGGTCGAAGATCATGTTGAACTCGTCCAGCACGTTGGCGTCGCCCGTGATGCGGATGTCCGTGAGCCCGACTGCGGCGAACGTGTCCACCCGGCCCGCGATGACCTCCACCGCGTAGTCCACGTCCTTGATCTCGAGCGTCGCCAGCGGCCGCTCTACCGCGCCCGGCCTCGCCTCGAAGTGGGGCTTGCGGATGACCACGTGCGCCTTGGGTCCGCCCAGCACGTCGTAGAGCAGCACGCCGTCGTGCAACGGCCCCACGGCCTTTGCCATGGCCGGATCCCTCTGAGCCAGCACGCACGCGGCCGAGAGTCCGGTGAGCAGCGAGAGCTCCACGTAGCACGCGCGCAGCCCGGCGTCCTTCAGATCCTCGGCGGACGGCTTGAGAACCCTGGTCAGCCGATCCGACAGAGCGGAGAACTTCTTGAGACCTCCCAGGTGAAACGCGGCTGCCTTGAAGGGCACGGGCGTCACCTTGCCCCCCTCGAACATCCGGTTGAGCGCCCGACAGCTGGGGAAGAAGAGCGCTGCGGCCCCCCAACCCGCGGGCTCGGGGGATACTGCGACCGTGCCGCGGGCGAAGCTCAGCGCTACCCGCGGGCCGCCCGCAACGACGAGCTCCACGGTCAGGTTGAGGCCCGAAGCAAGATCCCGGGCCTGGCTGTCGACCCGAACGAGGTCCGCAAGTCGCGGAATCACGGCATGCAAGTACAGGTGGGCCAACAGCCGGTCCCGGTCCGTGTCCCGGGATGCGAGCAGGCAGCCCAGTCCGTGAGCGACACCCTTGGTCATGGTCGTTCCCTCCTCATCGGAGCCTCTACGCCCTCGGTCATGTGCGCCCCCCCATCGTCGGGCCCCCCCCTGGTCCTGTTCATCCCCCGGTGGTCAGCGCCTCCACGCGCTGCATGAGCACGCCGATCTCCTTGGTGTACTCCATCGCTCCTTCCATTCGGAGGAAGCCGTGGCGCACGGCATCCACCGTGCTCACCCGCTGCGTCAGTGTCTCGAACGCCCCGTTGATGTCAGGGAAGATCAGGTGCACGAATGGCCGGCGCCGGGTGTAGGTGCCGCGGCCCGCCTTGGTGCGACCCGCCTTCATGCGCAGGTATGCGGCAGGCCCCCCGCCCTCCACCGTCCATTGGAAGATCCGGTCCGGGCTCTTGCTCACGAGCTTCACCATCATCTCGTCGCCGCCCTTGTTGAGCTGTGACAGCGCGTTCGTCACCATGTACAGCAGGAGCTTGACCTTCAGCGCCTTTCCCGCAGGGTCCTGCGGCATTGCGGACGGCAGCAGGATCTTCAGCTTCAGCAGGAAGGGCAGGAGCCGAATCAGCGAAGGCAGACCCAGCAGACCGCACACGGACGGAAGTGCGACCCCGCCGGCGAAGAACGTGTTGAGAGCCTCCAGGGTCTTGAACGTCAGCGTGACGCCGGGCTTCTCGTGCAAGCCCTGCGTCACCTGCACCGAGCCGTCGAGCAGCTCCACGTACGCTGCCTGCTGGCTGTCCCGTGCCCGGAACTGCACGACTCCGGACGCCCGGAAGAGAAGTTTCCGGTAGCTGGCACGCTCCTCTGCCACCACCTTCACGAGTGGAAGGCAGGAGCGAAGGAAGATGCGCGCTCGCAGCTCCTGTTTCTGGTCTGCCATGGCTACGCCTCGTCCTCCCAGTCCTCGTCCGCTTCGAACTCGGCCTTGAGCACCTGGCCGATGGCTTCCAGGATCCCGTCCGCATCCAGCTTGTAGCGGTGCAGCAGGTCTTCCGGGTAGCCGACGATGGAATACTCGTCCTGGTAGCCGAGCATGCGGAACGCGCACCCCTTGCCGCTGCGAGCGATGACCTCCGCCACCGCGGAGCCCAAGCCCCCCATGACGTTGTGGTCCTCCACGGTGATGATGCGCCGGGTGTCCCCGACGGCCTTGACGATGGCCTCCGCATCGATGGGCTTTACCGTGTGCATGTCGAGCACACGCACCGAGACACCCTGATCCCGGGCCATGTCCGCGGCTTCCACCGCGTGCAGCACCGGCACCCCGCAGGCGATCACCGTGACGTCCGTGCCCTCTCGCAGCGTCATGGCCTTCCCGATTTCGAACGGGATGTCCATGGAGCGGTGCACCGGGGGCTCGAACCCGCGGCCGATACGGATGTAGACAGGGCCGTCGGTCTCCATCGCGGCAGACACCGCTCTTGCCGTCTCGTACGCATCCGCCGGAGCGATCACCGTCATGTTGGCAAGCGCACGCATCACCGCAATATCTTCGGTGCAGTGGTGTGTCGTGCCCGCCTGTCCGAACGTCGTGCCGGAGTGCGTGCCGATGATCTTGACGTTCCGCTTCTGGTAGCAGATGTCGGTGCGCACGAACTCCCCGCCGCGCAACGACACGAATACCGCGAACGTCGTCACGACCGGAAGCAGCCCGGTTTCCGCCATGCCGGATGCCACCGCGAACATGTTGGCTTCCGCGATGCCGAAGTTGAAGAAACGTTCCGGGATCTTGTCGAGGAACTTGCCGATCTTGGTGGAACGGGCGAGATCCCCCGTGAGCGCCACGATGCGCTTGTTCTTGAGCGCGATCTGCGTCAGCACCTCCCCGTAGATCTCCGCCTGCGTCATGTGGTCCGCATCATCCACGGTCCAGGTCAGGCCGATTGCTCTTGCCATGGCGCCCCTCCTACCGCTTCCGAACGCTGGCGAGGGCCTTGGCCTTCATCGCGTCGTCCAGCCCCCCATAGTGCCAGCCGGTCTTGTTCTCCATGAAGTCCACCCCCTTGCCCTTCACCGTGTTGGCAAGGACCATGCACGGCTTGCCCGTCTCCGCATGCGCTGCCTCGATGGCGCCCGCTATCGCGTTGAAGTCGTGGCCGTCGATGGTCAGCACCCGCCAGCCGAACGCCTCGAACTTCTTGTCCAGCGGCTCCAACGTCATGACCTCCTCGGTGGGACCGTCCAGAGAGAACCTGTTGCGGTCCACGAAGCACGTGAGGTTGGTCACCTTGTAGTGGCCGCCGGCCATGGCCGTCTCCCAGATCGACCCCTCGTCACACTCTCCGTCCCCGACCACGCAGTAGATCCGGTACTTCTTCCCCTGAGCGCGGGCACCCAACGCCATTCCCAGAGCGATGCCCATCCCGTGGCCGAGCGAGCCGGTCGACGCATCCACGCCGGGCACCCGCGTGCAGTCCAGGTGCATGCCGAAGGGCGACCCCGTCTTGTTGAAATCCAGCAACAGCTTCTCATCGAAGTAGCCCAGGTCACCCAGTATCACGGCATGCCCCGCTCCGCCGTGCCCCTTGGAAAGAACGAACCGATCGCGGTCCTCCCACTTCGGGTTCTTCGGATCGTGCCGCATGAAGTGGTAGTAGAGCGCAACCAGGATATCCGTCTGGCTCATTGAGCCGCCGATGTGCGTGCCCCCGCACGCGTACGTCACTTCGATGAGCTTCTCTCGGATCTGAAGTGCTTTGTCCTCCAGCTTCTTCCTGTCAGCCGCCTTCAACATGGCTCCTCCCACACCTGCGCTTTGCCCCAACTTACCCCGGAATTCGGCCCCGGTTCAAGTCTCTTCCGTCCGCGCCCCCTCCGTCCCTGCCCCCTCCGTCCCTGCCCGCGGTTCAGGGCCCCAGCCGGCGACGCACAATGGCCTGCACGAGCTTCTCCGCGAAATCGATGGAGTCCATGAGCTGATCCATTTCCAGGTTCTCCAGCGTGTCCGACGGCAGATGATAGTGCCGTGGAGAGCCCAGCGTGGGATCCACGCAACAGAGACAGACGGCGTCCCACCCATGTGCCAGACAGGCTGCCGCGTCCGACCCGCCGATGGGGACGGAGAACGGTCCGACGCCTCTGAACCTGGGCTCAGAGGCAGCAACCTCGGCGACGGTCTCGACCAGCCAACGCTGCAGCGGCGTTCGTACGATTTCGCCCTCGCCGCCAAGGTAGTGCAACTGGCCGTTCGTGATAGCGTCGAGCACCACGAACACGGTGTTGTCACGGCTCCACTCCCCTTCCATGTCCCTGACGAGGGAGTCGGCCCCTCCGAGGCTTGCCTCCTCGCATCCCGTTGCCGCCACCACAATCTCGACGTCAGCACGCTTCGTCATGGCAAGACGTTGGGCGAGCACGGGAAGCGCCGCCACCCCTGACAGGTCGTCGTTGGCCCCTGGCACGATCTGGTTCTTCAGTAGAAGCTGCAGGTTGAGCAGAGTGGTGAGGAGCCCCGGCAGGTTGACCAGGTACTCCAACGGCCTGAGTGGTGCGACCAGCGGCCCGAAGAACACGCGCAGCAGGTCCGCTCCGGCCAGCAGGAAGTTGCCGTACGTGGCCACGGTGAGCCCCCGCTCCAGGAACTTCAGCCGCTGCGGCATCCGAGCCGTAAACGGGGTCAGCAGGGACGGCTTGAACATCCATCCTGTGAACGCCGCGTCCACATGCGCCATGATGACGACTCGCAGAGCGGGCTTCCCGCCTTCCGCAGGCAGCACTCCAAGCACGTTGCGCGACGGCTTCCACGGGAAGATCCGCCGCAGCATGTAGGCACGTCGAGTCGAGTCTGCCCAATAGGACGTTGCCGCGGTCAGGTGCAAGGCGAACGCCAACAGCGGCGCCGCGGGGGACAGCAGCGTTCCGACGTTGCCCATGCCGAAGTGCAGGAGCAGGTTCGCATACAGGTTGTCGTTGAACCTGAATTCGTGTGTGCGCGTCTTCAAGCCGAGTCTATCAAACTCCTCATTCATGATCGCGTGAGCCCGCTTCTCACCTTCGCTGCACGGCTGCCTGAGTGGCGCCTCCGTGAGAATGCGTTCGATCACGTCGCGCACGTACGCCTTCTCGTCCCCGATGACCATCGTCAATGCTTCCTCCCTACGGTCAGCCAATAATGTCGCCGGGATCCGAGCCCTCGTCCTGTTCCCGGCAACGCGGATCCTAGCCAGCCCTGCCAAATTGGTCAAGTGGTTTGACAACTTGACCAAAGCGCTCCTTGTACCAGTCCGACCCAAGCGCAAGGGGACGGGGGACGGGGGACGGGGGAGGCAGGGACGGGGGACGTCCTTGACAGGATCTCGGTTTAGGGGGAGGCAGGGACGGGGGACGTCCTTGACAGGATCTCGGTTTAGTGGTCTCTTGGGTCCCATGAAGGCCGCGTTTCGAATCACGGAGGCTTGCTGGCCTCTCTCGGTCGTGACGTTGCTCTGCCTGACCTCGTGTGCGTCGCCGGAGGCGAGCTTTCCGGTGCAACGGGGAGATGAGGCGGATGCGGCTCTGCCTCCGGTCGAAGACCGGCTGCCTGCGTCCTGCCAGACGGAGTTGGACTGGCCGGCCGAGGTGCGGGTGGGGGTGACGCCGTACGTCGGCGCTGCGATTGCTCACGAGCAGTTCGAGGGGGTCGTGGCGTACCTGACCGTGAAGCTCGGCCGGCCCGTTCGGTTCGTGTCCGCGGACGGGTACGAGGACCTCGTCGCCAAGGTGGAGCGCAAGCAGGTCGACATCGCTTCGCTGGCTCCGCTGTCGTACGTGTTGGCGAGACAGCGGGTGCCGTGCCTCAGGCTGCTCCTGACACAGGTAGCGCAGGGGAGCCTTCACTATGCCAGCTACATCATGGTGGGAGCGGGCTCGGAGGTGACGAGCCTCGACGGTCTCCGGGGCCACCCGTTTGCGTTCACGTCCCGCGACTCGGCGTCCGGCTATCTGTTCCCGACCGCGTTCCTGCTCCACCAGGGTGTGAGTCCGGAGCAGTTCTTCTCCCGCGTGGAGTTCGCGGGCGACCATCTCGCTGCGGTGCTCATGCTGGTGCAGGGGAAGGTGGATGCGATCGCGAGCTTCGCCCGTGCGCTTTCGCTGGCGCGCTCTGCGGGGATCGACACGGGGAATCTGCGGGTGCTGGCAGTGGCCGGCCGCGTGCCGTACGACGCGGTGGTTGCCCGGCCCGGGCTCAACCGCGCGCTGGCGGACGGGGTGCAGCAGGCGCTCCTGGAGCTGAACGCGACGACCGAGGAAGGGCGGCGGGTGCTGGGAGCCAACTCGGAGATCGGCGGCTGGGTGCGGACGACGGATGCTCTGTACGACCCGATTCGGGAGAACCTGCGACTGGTGGAAGGAGGGGGCAACCGATGAGCACGCGGCTCCAGGTGCTCCTTCTGGGGACCGCCGGCATCCTGGTGGTCACGCTGCTGACGGGCTACCTGTTCTCCCGGCACCTGCAGGCGTCCTACGAGGAGGAGGTGGCCAACCATGCCAAGGTGCTGCTTGCCGCGGTCTCTGTGCCGTGTATTGCGGCCCTCGCGTCCAACAGGCTGGAGGAGCTGGACTGGGCCATCGAGGAGTTCCGCAGCCGGATGGCGGATTCCGCGCAAGTAACGCGAGTTGCGGTGCTGGACAGCCGGCTTCGGGTTGTGGGCCACACGGATCCGTCGACGTACGGGAGGATTCTGGACGACCCATTTTCCAAACAGGCCGGAGCGGCTTCGGGAACGCTGGTGAGGGTGGTCGGGGAGGGAAGTGCGAGAGAGATGCTCGCCTCGATCCCGCTGGAGACCTCCGTGCGAGGTCTGCCGGGGATCCGCTGGGGAACGCTCACGGCGCGGCTCGGGATGGGCCGCGTGGATGCCCGGCTTGGCGAAGAGCTGACCAGCGGTCTCGGGATCCTCGGGCTGCTTGCGGTGCTGTGCGGCTTGCTGCTGTATGCCGTGACGGAGCGGACCGTGCTGCGTCCGGTGGCGCGGCTGACACGGGCAGCGGAGATGCTCGGGAAGGGGGATCTGGGTGTGCGTGTGGGGGCCACCGGGACCGGCGAGCTCCAGGTTCTCGGCCAGACGTTCAACCAGATGGCCGAGCAGCTGGAGCGGCATACTGCGGGGCTGCAGCATCTCGTGGATGAACGGACCCAGGAGCTGCACGGGGCCAACGAGCAGCTCAAGGCGACCATGACGGAGCTGTCGCGGAGCAACGAACGGCTGGAGGAGCTGGTACGCACCGATGCGCTGACCGGGCTGTGGAATCACCGGCACATGGCTGAGAGCCTGACGTTCCACGTGGCGCTGGCACGGCGGGGCAGCCATCGCCTGGCATTCGCCATGGTCGACGTGGACCATTTCAAGCGCTACAACGACACGCACGGGCACCCTGCCGGAGACGAGGTGCTGCGGGGGCTTGCCGGGTTGCTTCGAAGGCGCGTTCGGCAGACGGACCTCCCGTGCCGCTATGGCGGGGAGGAGTTCGCCATCCTTCTCCCGGACACGGACGCGGAGCAGGCCTTCCTCGTGTGCGAGGATCTGCGACGGATGGTCGCAGCGCACCCCTTTCCCGGGCGAGAGACGCAACCGGGCGGATGCGTTTCCGTCAGCGTCGGAGTTGCGGAGCTGGGACCGGAGGTGCACGAGCCGCTGGACATGGTGAAGCTGGCGGACGCTGCCCTGTACCGGGCCAAGCAGGCCGGGCGCGACAGGACGGAGAAGGGCTAGACCCGGGAGCGGAACCGAACACGGTGTGCTCCGGGAATGGGGTGCGGTCCAGCGTGTGGCAGGAGCCCGCGTGGAGGGGAGCGGGGGGGTGCATGTAGGCAAAGTCGGTAGAGTCTGGGTGGGGGC
>Ga0233425_10011038_pt1 | contig 10716 bp, 11 predicted proteins | sample Watercolumn_Towu_2_FD_181712 | JGI IMG/M metagenome (GOLD analysis project Ga0233425, IMG submission 181712) | Freshwater microbial communities from Lake Towuti, South Sulawesi, Indonesia - Watercolumn_Towuti2014_140_MG | ecosystem: Environmental > Aquatic > Freshwater > Lake | place...
CGTCGAAGGACAAAAAGTGGACGCTGTCGGAAGTGGAGTGCATGGGCTCGTGCGGCACAGCGCCGATGCTCGCAGTGGGCGACGAGTACTACGAGAACCTGACTCCCGAGAAGCTGGAGAAGATCATCTCAGACCTGGAGCGCCAATAGACCCTTATGGAAAAGCACATCCTACCTGATATCGCAGGGTTGCACAAGATCGACGTCTATGAGGCGCAGGGTGGATATGGCGCGTTCCGAAAAGCTCTGGGCATGAAACCGGACGAAATCATCGACGAAGTCAAGAAGTCCGGACTGCGTGGACGGGGTGGAGCCTGTTTCCCAGCGGGACTCAAATGGTCGTTCATGCCGAAGCAATCTGCGAAACCGAAGTACCTCTGCGTCAACGGCGACGAGTCCGAACCTGGGACCTTCAAGGACCGCCAGATCTTCGAATTCAATCCGCACTTGTTGATCGAAGGAACACTCATCGCCGCGTGTGCAATGGGAGTGAAAACGTCGTACGTCTACATCCGCGGCGAATACGGAAAATGGATTAAGATGCTCGAGAAGGCGGTTGAGTCCGCCTACGCGAAGGGATACATCGGTCAGGGAATCCTTGGAAGCACCTTCTCGACAGATATCGTTGTGCATCGGGGTGCCGGCGCCTACATCTGCGGCGAAGAGTCTTCGCTGATGAATTCGATTGAAGGGCAGAGAGGCTACCCGCGCATCAAGCCGCCATTCCCCGCTCAGAACGGTTTGTGGGGATGCCCAACGACGATCAACAATGTCGAAACGATCAGCAACGTCCCGTTGATCATCAGGAATGGTTGGGAGTGGTATTCGAAAATCGGAGCGCCGAAACATCCAGGTCCGATTCTGGTCGGCATCAGCGGACATGTCAACAAGCCCGGCGTCTACGAAATGCCGACGGGAGTCCCGCTCCTGGAAATCATCTACAAGTATGCCGGTGGTGTTCCTGGCGACAAGGCCATTAAGGCGGTCATCCCCGGCGGGTCTTCGACGATGGTCATGCGAGGTGATCAGCTTGAAGGTGCATGCATGGATGCCGATTCACTGAAGGCTGCCGGCTCGTCAGTCGGCACTGCAGGGCTCATCGTCATGGATGCAGACACCGACCTCATTCGGGTGATCTCAAGGATATCGAAGTTCTACTACCATGAATCGTGTGGTCAGTGCACACCTTGCAGGGAGGGCACAGGCTGGCTCTGGAAGATCCTGAAGCGGTTTGAAAACGGAGAGGGGAGAGCCGAGGACATCGACCTGCTCATGGACATCGCCAACAACATCGAGGGGAACACGATTTGCGCCCTCGGTGATGCGGCGGCCTGGCCTGTACAATCGATGATCCGCAGATTCCGCGATGAGTTCGAAAAGCGGGTGAAGGCCAACACACCCCGGTCGGCTCAGGAGGCAGCAGCCTAGTCGAGAGATCAAACGGTATAAAAAGCCCGCGCAACCTGAATAAGTTCAAGGATGCCCGGGCTTTTTGATTTCCCGGGGGCCCAAGGCCAAAAAACGCCCAGATCGAAACAAAATTCGGCCAATTGCTGTATATTGAGGACGTTAGAAAAAAGAGCGGATCAGGAACAGGAGTCGATGCCGCTACGTCTATATGAATGATGCCGGACATACACAACAACCGATGGCCTATCAAGTTGTAGCGCAGCCGGTGGATGTACCCCTCCAGGCGAAGAGCGATGAAGTCCTGATCACCCTGGTGCAGCAGGGGGAGCCAGGTGCATTTCGGATTCTGGTAGAGAGGCATCAGGAACGGATTCGAAATCTCATCTATTCCATCTTTCACGAGCCGGAGATTGTCGATGACCTTTCTCAGGAAGTCTTCATCAAGGCGTATGAAGCTCTTCCCAATTTCCGGTTCCAGTCGTCCTTCTATACATGGCTCTATCGGATCGCGGTCAACAAAAGCCGTGACGAACTTCGGAAGCGAAAAGTCAGAAGATGGTTTTCTCTGCAGACGATGCTGGATTCGTCGGACAAGGACCTCAATGCCAAGATTGTCGTTGAGCCTCGCGACAATGAGCTCCAGGAACTCGTCGCAGCAGGTCTTCAGTCGCTTCCGGACAAATACCGGATCGCCATTACTCTCAAAGATATCGATGGCCTATCGTATGAAGAAATCGCGGAGATTATGGAATGCGAGATTGGTACAGTGAAGTCCAGGCTCTCTCGGGCCCGCGCGATGCTGCGCAGGGTTCTTGAGCCGTTCGTGAAGGAGAGAGCCTGACATGAAGCAATTGACTAAAGCCGAACGGTCCGAACGTCTCTCGGCGTATCTGGACCACGAGTTGAACGAAACTCAGACGCGCGAAGTCGAGGAACTTGCCGCACGCGATCCGGAGGTGCGGAAAGAGCTCGAGGAACTCACGTCACTCAAGTCGCTCCTCGCGTCGAAGAAGAGCATCCCTCCGTCGATCGGATTCTGGACCCGGCTCTCGACCGAGCTGGACCGGCGAAAGAGGGAAGAGGAAAACCTCCTGCCGTTCCCCCGCAAGTATCTCCCCGTCGTGACCACGCTGGCCGCAGTGATTGTGGTGGCCATCGGGATCATTCTGTTCCAGCAGCGCGAAAATGTTGTGGATTACGTCAGCCAGCAATCCGAGAGGGTTCAGCGTGCGGTTGAGGACAACGTTCTGAAGGGATCGATCTTCCCGCTCTTTTCAAATGTTGACAAGAACCAGGCGCTTCGGTTTGCCATGTTCGGGACGATTCCCCTCGATGCGAAAGAGGGGACTGAACTCAGGGTGGATGAGGATTCGGCGAAGTGGGTATCCATCAACGTGGATAAATCCGGCCTGACCAAGACTCCGTTGGTGACCGTTCAGGATTTTGTCGATGAAGTGAAACCGACGCGTGTGCAGCTTCAGATCATTGATTCATTGCTCGACCTTGGCCGCCACAAACTCGAGGGATCGGTATTTGTGGCAGAGGATAGGGCCATGGCAGTGCATCCGGAGCTCTCGAGGCTCAACAGAGACATGCTCTCAGGGATCGCAGCGACGTTGGAGCCCGTGCAGAGGATGAAATTCAATCGGTTCCTGCAAAGCAAGAAGGCGCCGTATACGCTCACGGGCGGACAGAAGACGCCTCCCCCGATGGACCGGATTCTCCACACATTGAGATTGCCGCAGCGCAGTGATCGATTCGTCGTGGTGACCCCTGAGACGGTCCTGGTGGAAGGGCTTCGAATCGATATCGACAGCCTCCGTATGCACTACTACCAGGTCGAACACCGTGCAAGGAGTGTCGCTGTGCACATGGATGGTTTGATCAGGAAGATTGCTGAACGGGAGGGGAGTCTTGCGCAGGTGCGCGAGTTTCCGTCCCAAAAAGTCAGAGTGTTCGGTGATTCTGAGGCGTTCAGCATCCAGATTGGCGCCGTCTGGGAAGGCCAGCGCGAACGTGAACCGGAAATGTGGGTCAAGCCACGAATCCCTTCAGCAGGCGTTGCACGTCGAAGAATGCCGGTACCGTCGATCAATTTCACATTCAGCGGCGACGACACAGCCTTCAACATCAACCTTAATATCGACAGCCTCATGATGCGGATGGAAAAGGACGCGGCCCGATTCGGGCTGGAGTTCCTGAAGAACGATCCTCAGTTCCGCACCTACTTCTATCAATTTGGGAAGGGTCAGGGAACCCGTGTCACGGACAGCGTCGTGCTTGCAAAGAGAAAGCAGTGGTCCAAGCTCGATTCTCTGATGCGCGAGATGGAAAAACGGGAGATCCAGCAAGAGCGACAGAGGCGTGACCGAAACGTCCCCGACGAAAGGCAAAACTAGAACCTCTTCATCCGATTCTTTCCGGGCCCCGGGGCGGCGACTCGCTTCGGGGCCTTTTTGTGCCCGGTTTGCATCTCGTGACTCCCTTGCCTATATTCGGGCAACAAGAGAAACGCCCATCAATCATCAATCCCCTTGTCCGAGCATATCAAAGTACGAATCAGTCGTGTCGGCCAGACAACAACCGACCTGCCGCTTCCGGCCTATGCGACGGCAGGATCTGCCGGGATGGACCTTACGGCAGCGGTGGAGTCAGACGTCTCGCTCCCGCCGATGGAAACCGTGTTGATACCGACCGGACTGAGTATCGAATTGCCCGAGGGATTTGAAGCACAGGTGCGGCCCCGGAGCGGGCTGGCGATCAAGCATCAGATCGGAATCCTCAACTCGCCCGGTACGATCGACTCTGATTACAGGGGCGAGATCAAAGTAATCATGACAAATTTTGGGAAACAGCCATTCGTTGTGCGTCGGGGTGACCGGATCGCGCAAATGGTGATTCAACGCTACGCGCGGGTTGAATGGGTTGAGGTGGAGAGTCTTGAAGAAACAGCCCGGGGTGGGGGGGGATTTGGACACACGGGAGTATCGTCGATCAGGGGAGCATCATCATGAAACAGCGCAGTCGTGGGCGGGGGACACACAGAGGTCCGGAGCCCAACATGGAGACGCTCGATACGCACTGGGATTCGCTCTTTCAGTCTCTGGGCCGGATCGAGATCGTTCTGCTTATCGGTGCCATTCTGCTTCTGCTCGTACTCATCTATTCGATTCAATCGGTCATCTCGCCGTTTCTCCTTCTCGGGGCGATACTGTTTTTGCTTTATCCGCTGCGCGGCTATAACCTGGCGAAGAAAATCATGTGGCTGAGTATCATCCTTTTCGGCATCTGGTTTGTCTCGTCAATTTCTTCGCTCCTCGCCCCGTTTGTCGTGTCGCTGGTACTGGCCTACGTGTTGAATCCCATTGTTGAGCGGTTTGAAGGCTGGCGGGTGCCCCGGTGGGTGACTTCGATGATCTTGATTCTGATCCTCCTCGGCCTCATCATCCTTTTCTTCTTCCTCGTCCTTCCGGTGGTGCTGACCCAGGTTGAGGGCATCCTTGATTCGCTGTCGCGGCTTCTTGTCGATTTCAATACGTGGGTCTGGAACAACAGCATCGTGAAGGCGCTTGAGCGTTATGGTGTATCTGCCGACGAGGTGAGAAATACTGTCACGAGCCAGTTCACGCCGAAGCTTGAGGACATTCTGAAGAATCTGGTGCGGGGTCTCCTGGTGCTCTCGAGCAGCATCAGCAATCTCGTCACACAGATATTCTATGTCATTCTTGTTCCGTTCCTGACCTTTTACATCCTGACCGACCTGCCGAAGATCAGGCAGCGATTCGTATTGCTCTTCTCGCACCGCTTGCGGGACAAAGTGGAGTCATACCTTCGCTCAGCCGATGAGGTCATCGGGCTCTATCTCCGCGGTGCGATTACGGTGGCCTTGATGCAGGGTATCATCATTGCCACGCTATTCTCGATCGTGGGCATCAAGTATGCGCTCATGCTCGGCGTGATAGCTGCAATTCTCGATCTCATCCCGTATTTCGGGCTGATCGTGACCATGGTTCTCGCTGTAATCGTCGCCATGTTCAGTGACCCTCCTGTGCTGCCCAAGGTGCTCTTTGCTCTCGGATCCATCGAGGCACTGCGGATTTTCGAAACGATGTACCTGTCGCCCCGAATTGTTGGCAGCAAGGTGGGGCTGCATCCGCTGCTCGTCATATTCTCAATTCTCGTCTTCTTCTACTTCCTCGGATTCCCCGGGCTTCTGATTGCCGTCCCGACGACTGCTCTCATCATCGTCTTTGTCAAGGATTGGGAGGCGACACGGAAGGGGATACCTCCGGCGCAGTATCATACCTCATCCCAATAGCCTTCCATGGCCGGCACACTGTTTCTTGTCGCGACGCCGATTGGTAATTGGGAGGACATCACACTTCGCGCTCTGCGAGTCCTGAAGGAAGTCGATCTCGTCGTCTTCGAGGAGCGGAAGGAGGGCTCACGACTTCTCCGCCACTACGGGATCGACAAACCTGTCGAGAGTCTCAATGAGCATAACGAGGCGGCCGCCACGCAGGTCATCCTGAACCGCATGAAGGAAGAAGCTTCCGTCGCTCTTATCTCTGATGCGGGTACGCCCGTGTTCTCTGATCCGGGTCAGACGCTTGTGAGACGGGCCATCGAGCTTGGCATGCAGATCGTTCCGGTCCCGGGAGCTTCGTCGTTGCTTGCCGCACTGATCGTCTCTGGATTTCCATTGAAGGAATTTGTGTTTCGTGGTTTCCTTTCGCCGAAAAAGGAACGCAGGATTGCCGAGCTGCAGCAGCTGAAACGCGAAGTGCGGACAATCGTCCTGATGGAAGCCCCGTACCGGCTCGTCCAGCTGATGCGCGATATCGCTGATGTGTTTGGCGCATCCCGTCGGGTATGCGTAGCCTTCGATCTGACCCTCCCGACTGAAAAGGTATTTCACGGCACGGCGCCAGAGCTCTACAAGCTATTCGCGAAAGAGGAGAGAAAAGGGGAGTTTGTGCTGATGCTTGAAGGGACCGCGAAGTGACGTAGACGCGTACGCGATCTGAAGATCGTGCTGCATTCAGTTGACAGCACGTGACGGCGTTTGATGCTCTGTCACGGATGTGACTTACCTTTGGTACATGACAAGGGGCTGGCTCGGCAACGAGTCAGCCCCTTCGTAGTTTCAAACTGCAAAGCTCTAGGGAATCAGGACGGCGACAGCTATCACTGTGGTCCAGAGTCCGTTCTTGTCGCCTTCTGCAGACTGCGTCACGTTGAAGGTGCGAACGATTTTTCCGGACATCTTGAACATCTTCTCACGTTCGTCCCACGCGGTGTTCGGGTCGAATTCCAGGCCAAGCGTTGATGCGAGCATCGTGGCCGCGAGGTCCTCTGCGTATTCGCCCGCGCGCTCGTCCGTCTCGCCGAACGGATGATGTTCTGAAAGGTAACCGTACACGCTTGCATCGGTCGGCTGGGCAACGCCGATTGCCGAAGCGACGAGGCGGTTCGGTTCATTAGTGGCGTTTCGAGCCATCACGCAAAACGTGATGGCTCCCGGTTCCAGGAGCTTGAGGCCTTCTTCCTTCGAGATACGCTTGCAGTTTGGGGGATAGATGCTCGAGACGGTGACGAGGTTGCACTTCTCGATTCCTGAGTCTCTCAGCGCCAGTTCGAAGGATTGCAGATAGTCCTTGTGTCTTCCGACGCCTTTTGTGAAGAACATCTTGGTTGGTACGAACACTTCCTCATCTCCATCTCAAGAGTGAATAGAACAGGACCCGCCTACGCGGGAACGATTTTAAGAAATTTCCGCTTTCCGACCTTCAGTACGAATTCCTTTGCGCGAGGTGCAACCGCATTCAGATCGGTGACGCGTTCGCCATCGATCGAAACGCCACCCTGCTCGATGAGCCTCCGTGCCTCGCTTCTTGACGACGCAAGTTTGGTCAACGCAATCAGGCCGACGATACTCTGGTCGCCCGCGCCGGCTTTCAACCTGAATTCCTCAATGACATCCGGCACGTCCTTGTCGACGAAAATCCGGTCGAACTCGGCTTCCGCCTTGAGTGCCTCATCAGCGTTGTGATACATTTCCACAAATGTGCGTGCAAGTTTCCGCTTGATGTCCCTGGGATTGGTGGCGGCGTCAGCGAGCTGATTTTTGATTGCTGCCAGCTCCGTGTTCGATACGCTGCTGGCAAGCTCAAAGTATGTATAGATCAGTCCGTCGGGGATGCGGAGGGTCTTTCCGTAAATCTCTCGCGGCGATTCGCTGATGCCGATGTAGTTGTCGTACGATTTGCTCATCTTTTCGACACCGTCCGTGCCGACGAGCAAAGGCATGGTGAGAATCACTTGCGGCTCAAGCCCGTACTCGCGCTGAATGTCACGCCCTACCAGGAGATTGAATTTCTGATCGGTGCCGCCAAGTTCGACATCGGACTCGATTGCCACGGAGTCCATTGCCTGCGCCAGGGGGTAGAGGAACTCATGGACGCTGATCGGTTCACCCGCCTTGTAGCGCTGCGTGAACTCGTCACGTTCAAGCATTCGAGCGACCGTATATTTTCCTGAGAGCCCGATCACTTCCGAGAAATTCATTTTTGCAAGCCAGCTGGAATTGTATTCCATGCGCACTTGATTCGCGGAAAGAATCTTCGTCGCCTGATCGTAGTAAGATTGGCCGTTTTTCCGCGTCTCTTCGAGCGTCAGCGCGGGGCGGGTCTTGCTGCGGCCTGAGGGATCACCGATCATCCCGGTGAAATCGCCAATGATCAAGATGGCGGCATGGCCCAAATCCTGAAACTGACGCAGCTTTCGAAGCACGACAGAATGACCAAGATGGAGGTCTGGTCTGCTGGGATCACAACCGAGCTTCACGCGGAGAGGCTTGTTGGTCTTGATGGACCGCTCGAGCTTTCTGACGAGGTCCTCTTCAGGGATAATCTCCGAAGCTCCTCGCTTGATCAGGTCCATCTGTTCGTTGACGGAGGGAAACAATTCCTTAGTACATCTCCTCTAGTGTGTGGAGCGTTTGAGGCGTTGGGCGATGTCCCGTTTTGCGTCGCGTTGCTTGATGGCTTCGCGTTTATCGTAGCTCTTCTTGCCCTGGGCGATGCCGAGCTCGACTTTTGCGTACGGGCCTTTGAAGTAGATGCCGAGAGGGATAAGGTTCAGTCCCTTTTCCTGCACCCGGCTCAACAATTTTCTGATCTCCCTTTTTCCCAGAAGCAGCTTTCTGGTGCGCCGGGGATCATGATTCATGTAGCTGCCGCGTTCGTACGGACTGATGTGCATCCCAAACAGCCACACTTCTCCGTTCTTGATCTGAGCGTAACTGTCCTGAAGGTTGGCGTTTCCAGCGCGAAGGGACTTCACCTCCGTACCTCTGAGAACGAGTCCCGCCTCCAACGAGTCGAGGATGAAATAGTCGTGCCGTGCCTTGCGGTTGGATACTACAACTCGCTGTTCTTTCTCAGTCATCCCGCACGAAATTTTGTATGATTGTACGGTAAAAGTGAAAAAGAATCAAATGCATTCTGTTGAAGCGGAACTTCTCCTGATGACACGCCGCGAGTCTGAAGTTTCCTACGAACGTCTGACCGCCGGAGGAGATCTGGAGTCGGTTGCCTTTTTTTTCAGTTATGGCTATATTGTGGCGTCTTCATGATGCTGACTTCTCGATCAAGGCTCGCTTCCACGGAGATCCCACCTCCGCGAAAGTTCCCCTTCAAACCTCGAAAGGATGTTCATGGCTGAAAAACAGTTTGATCTTACCGTTATCGGTTCGGGCCCAGGCGGCTACGTTGCCGCCATTCGAGCTGCGCAGCTCGGTCTGAAAGTCGCCATCGTTGAGCGTGACAAACTGGGCGGCATTTGCCTCAATTGGGGCTGTATTCCTTCGAAAGCCCTGCTGAAGAGCGCGGAGCTCTATCAGTCGTTCAAAAAGGCCGAAGACTTCGGATTCTCCTACAAGGACCTCACGTTCGATTTCACGAAGATCGTCAAGCGTAGCCGCGATGTCGCCGACCGGATCTCGAAGGGTGTTGAGTTCCTGATGAAGAAAAACAAAGTCGAAGTGATCAATGGAACAGGGAGGCTCACCGGCAAGAACGCGATCGAGGTGAGCAAGGACGGAAAAGTCGTGGAGACGGTGAAAACCAAATTCACCATCCTGGCGACAGGCGCCCGACCGCGATCGATTCCGGGTGCGGTCATCGACAGAAAGAAGATCATCACGAGCACAGAAGCCATGACGCTTCCTCAAATCCCGAAGTCTCTCCTCGTCATCGGCGGAGGGGCAATCGGTGTCGAGTTCGCCTACTTCTACAACGCTTTCGGGGTGAAGGTGACAATTATCGAAATGCTTCCCTCGCTTCTTCCAAGAGAGGACAAAGAAATCACGAAAACTCTCGAGTCGAGCCTCAAGAAGCAAGGGATGGAGATTCTCACAAGTGCGAAAGTTGATTCAGTAGTTGTGGGAAATGAGGTCGCCCTGAAAGTAACAACGAAAGAAGGTACAAAGGACGTCGTCGGGGAACTGGCTCTGATGGCTGTGGGAGTCCAGGGGAATGTGGAAAACCTCGGCCTCGAGGGAGTTGGGATCAAAGTCGAAAAGGGAGCGATCATTGTCGACAAGTTTGGCAAGACGAGCGTAGATGGCATATACGCTATCGGTGATGTCTCGGGCGCTCCCTGGCTTGCACATGCGGCGTCCCATCAGGGGATCGTTGCCGCCGAACATCTTGCAGGAAAAGCGAAACACGGCTTCGACAGAACAAACATACCAAGTTGCACCTACTGCCAGCCACAGGTGGCGAGCGTTGGATTGACGGAGGAGGCAGCCCTCGCGGCGGGACACAAGATCAAAGTCGGACGATTTCCGTATCGACCGCTTGGCAAGGCCATGGCAATTGGTGCGACGGAGGGAACTGTGAAGCTGATCTTCGATGAGAAGTACGGCGAGCTGCTCGGTGCCCATATCGTTGGGGCCGACGCCACGGAGCTCATAGCCGAGCTTGTGCTCGCCCGGGCTCTTGAATCGACCAACGAAGAGATCCACCGAACGATGCACGCACACCCGACGCTTTCGGAAGCTGTGATGGAAGCTGCCGGTGACGCGTTCGGGCAGGCGATCCACATCTAGATGAACGTCGAAGTTTGTCATCTGGGTCGCACTCGCTACGGCGATACCTGGGAGCTTCAGCGCCAGGTGTTCGACTTCTGTCTCCAGGGCGGTGCTGGCACGCTGCTCCTCACCGAGCATGAACCGGTGTACACGCTCGGGAAGGGGGGAGACCAGAACCACCTTCTCGCCTCGGACGAGGAACTGAGCAATGAT
>Ga0233425_10011039_pt1 | contig 10714 bp, 10 predicted proteins | sample Watercolumn_Towu_2_FD_181712 | JGI IMG/M metagenome (GOLD analysis project Ga0233425, IMG submission 181712) | Freshwater microbial communities from Lake Towuti, South Sulawesi, Indonesia - Watercolumn_Towuti2014_140_MG | ecosystem: Environmental > Aquatic > Freshwater > Lake | place...
TCTCGCAGCGGGCGGAGGTGACATCTCACGACGAGGTAGGTGACCTCGCCACCGCATTCAACGAAATGGTAAACAGCCTCGCCAGCATGCAACAGCAGCTCAAAGAGGCCAATCAGAGCCTCGAAACGAGGGTTGTGGAACGGACACGGGATCTGGCGCACTCCGAAGAAGCGCTTCGGCAATCAGGGGAGCAGCTCCGTGCACTCAGCGCTCACCTGCAGACCATCCGTGAAGAAGAACGCGCCTACATCTCGCGTGAAATCCACGATCAGCTCGGCCAGATGCTGACAGCGATGAACATTGATCTTGCGGTCGTGGAGAAACAGCTGGCAAAAACCGACACGTCTCCTGCGCAGATTGCAGTGATCGAAAAAGTCCGTTACCTTTCGGCCATGGTTGAGTCGACCATCCAACGGATGCGAAGACTCGCCCTTGAGCTCCGTCCTGATATTCTCGACAACCTTGGCCTCGTCGAAGCGCTCGAGTGGCAGGTCAGGGAATTTGAAGCGAGAACAAATATTCGGTGCGATCTTTCCATTCAGGCCAGGCCCACCGGTATCGATGAGCCAAAGGCGATCGCGCTGTTTCGAATGCTTCAGGAATCTCTGACAAACATCATGCGACATGCGCGTGCGACGAGAGTCGAGGTTCATCTCAAAGAAGAAGACGGCAAAATCATCCTTGGGATCCACGACAACGGCCGCGGAATAAACGAGACGGACCTGCGTGGCGTCCGGTCTCTCGGGATAATTGGCATGCGCGAGCGGGCGGCGCACCTCGGCGGCATTGCGCGCGTCACCGGCACACCCGGGAAGGGCACCACCGTATCGGTGGAAATCCCGCTCACGACCCAGAAGGATTGACATGCCCCAAAACACTTTTCAGGAACCCAACCCTTCGGCGAGAAACGAATCCCTGGTTTCTGACACACCACCTTCGAGGAGAAGAAGATGAAAGACGCGATTCGCGTGTTTATCGTCGATGACCATGCCTTGATACGGGAAGGCCTCAAGAACCTCCTGCGCGAGGAATCTGATATCGTCGTCGTCGGTGAGGCAAGCGACGGCACCGACCTTTCTTCCCTCCTTCACAAGAAACCGTGTGACATCGTCGTTCTCGATATTTCGCTTTCGGGCAAGAGCGGCCTGGATCTCATCACAGAGATTCGCGAACAACATCCCCAGACCCGCATCCTGATTCTCACCATGCATCCTGAAGAGCGCTTCGCGGCCCGGGCCTTCAAGATGGGAGCGGCGGGGTACATCACGAAAGAGAGTGTCCCGCGTGACCTCGTCTCTGCAATCCGGAAGGTGATGGCGGGCGGGGTCTTCGTCAATCCCCGCTTTGCGGAAATCATCGCCGCCGAGCTGCGGTCCGGGACACCAGGGAAACCTCACGAGCTCCTGTCAGGCAGAGAATTCGAAATTTTCCTCCTCATCGCAGGCGGGCGCAAAGTTGATGAGATCGCTCACGATCTCTGCCTTGCCAAAGGAACGGTGTACACCTACCGGTCCCGTGTTCTCGAGAAGATGAGAATGTCGACGGACACAGAGTTGACCCGCTACGCAATTGAGAATGGCTTGATCCCCTGAACGGTTTCTCGCGCGCTGTTGATTCTCATTCGCCACCGACCTCAGAGCCATCTGGGAGGGTCCTCACTCAGAACGTGCTCCAGATCACTTTCCTACCTCCGCGAACTCCTACAGACATTGAGCGCAATCTGTACGGATAATTCGTACACGCGAATCAGACACCTTCCTATTTCATTGGCCGCCTGCACCTGTTACCTTCCATCGGTGATTCATGCGAGTTGCCCGACAACGACGTTGATTGCTCGTCGGGCATGCGATGCCTTTTTTACCGTTCCAAAGGCGTTTTCTTTTTCGATTCTACAATCTACAAGAGTTGCAGGGCACAGGAGGCATCAAAGACCTGCAAATATCACCGAAAACAGTGGAACACATTGTGCAGAACCCGCAGCGGCTTATTGCGCGAATACCGGGCAGAAGCCCCTTGCTGTTCGCTAAGATGATGGAGATTCGCCGATGAATACAGGCCAGGTCATGTTCATCATGGGAGCATTTGCTATGCTCTCGATGCTAGCGCTCAATGTGAATCGCACGATGTTCGGCTCGCTGATTCTGGGCCTCGAGATGGAGGCAACCCTTAATGCGCTTTCGATCGGGCAGAGCATGCTCGATGAAGTGATGCAGAAGAACTTCGACGAGAAGACACTCAACAAGGTCGCATTCAACTACTCCGAGATCACAGCCGCGGGCAGCATGGGCCCGGAGACCGGCGAATCGATTACCGGTTACGATTCAGCATATACATCCGGTGGTGTTTTCCACGACTACAGATCAAGAACGCAATTCGACGACGTCGATGACTACAAAGGATATGTGCGCAAGGTCTGGGATAGCAGACTAGGCTACTTTACGGTGCGTGATTCGATCGTGTACGCAAGTGAAACGGATCCGAATGCATCGGCCGGTTCGGCAACTTTCTACAAGAGAATTATTGTCGTCGTCGAGCATCCCAATTTGCCGAAAGCAACCGACACCGGTACGGTATCACTGCCGATCGTGTTGCGTGATCTCAAAGTGTATCGACAGTTCTTTTAGCCAGAGGACATTGCTATGAGCTCCATGATCGATATGGTCGGCGCTGCTATTCTGTTCGGAGTGCTCATCCTTTCCGTCGCGCGTGTGCAAGGGAACCTCAATACCACGCTTGCTCAGAACACGTTCAATATCACCACGCAAACGACAGCCGTGAGTCTTGCCAGAACAATTGAGTACGAGATCTCCAAGGCGGGATACAACGTGACGGGCCTCAGGGTGACGTACGCCGATAGCACGAAGATCACCTTCCGGGGTGGAATGGCGTATGGCGCAGCGCCTGACTCTATCACCTACGAAATCGGCGGATCAGACTCGACGACAATGAACCCGAATGATGCCAGGTTCATTCGAACTGTTCATTCCTCCACACCGATTTCACAGCGGCTTGGCATGACGGAATTCAAGATCACGTACTATGACACCTCCGGTGTGAAGATGGCGACACCGGTGACAGGCGCAAATAGACTGGCGATTCGAGGCATCAGTATCCGGTTCCGCGTCGAGAGCGCCGAGCCCGTCACTGATGCATCTACCGGATTGTCAAACTACAATGCGGTCACGTGGGAGAAACTCACCTTTCCGCGGAATTTGGGAAGACCTTTTTAGGAGCCGGCTATGGGAAGAACTGCATTATTTCTGGTGCTCGGCCTGGGTATGGCTATGGGGTATATCGGCATGCAGATGTACCGTGCCGACCAGGATGCTATGGAGACACAGTACGCATACATGAAATTCATGTTCGCCCGGAACCTCGCCCGGACGGCGGTCCATGCGGCGCTGCGATCGTACGACAGAAACGAGAATCCTCAGGTCCACGTACAAACGTCGTTCAACCGCGGAACTTTCGAGCTCGACAGTCTGCGTTCCAGTGCAAACCTTGACACTCTGCGGATGGTCACAAGGGGAACGTACGCCGAATCGACGTACGTCATCAAGCTCACACTGTTCAGAACCACGAGGCCATTCCCCGGCGTCAACGCCGCCATTGGAATCCGCGCAGAGCCCGTCTCCTTTTCACTCAGCGGCCACGCGTCGGTCGATGGTCGGGCATATGATACCACAGGCACAGTTCTGATAGGCTCCGGTGACAAGCCGGGAGTCACAACCATGGAGCCAGCAGATTCGGCGACTGTCGCCACCGCCGGCGGCACAAACATCAAGGGCTTGCCCCCCGTGAAAGTCGACACGAACACCGTCGATCCGAAGGCCTTCCTTGATATTTACAGGAACAATGCAGACTTCTTCTACAACACACCAGGAACGTATAGCGGTACAACCTGGGGCTCAAGTTCGAATCCCGTCATCGTATACTGTAATGCCGGTGATGACACATCATTCTCGATCAAATTCACGGGCGGCGTCAACGGTTGGGGAATTCTCGTCGTGCGCGGAAACGTACAGTTCAACGGCAATCTGAACTTCTGCGGCCTTGTCGTAGTGGACGGATTCAATACTACGGTATCATTCGGTGCAGCCGGTACGCCGGGGGTCGTGGGGGGAATCGTCATCGCAGGAAACGCCGGAGCCTCCGTGACACTCAAAGGCACGGGCGCAAATGCGAAAGTGGTGTACAGTCCCGGCGCCCTTCAGAAAGCGAGGAACATCGGTAAACTGAGGTACTACACCATCCTCGATTGGTTCGAGTGACGGCTGAAATCCGTGTTCAACGAAAAGCCCCCGCTGACGATGTCGGCGGGGGCTTTCTGTTTCCGGAACATAAGGTTCAGCTGACTTCGGCCCGGAGGAATTCCCGGTTCAGCCTGGCAATGTGCGTCACTGAGATTTTCTTTGGACACTCCGATTCGCAGGCATAGTTGTTTGAGCAATTCCCGAAACCTTCTTTGTCCATCTGTTCAATCATCTTCATCACCCGTTCTTTTCTCTCGATCTTTCCCTGAGGCAGCAGGGCCAGGTGAGAGACTTTCGCGGCGACAAACAGCATCGCCGATGAGTTCGGGCATGCGGCAACGCATGCACCGCATCCGATGCACGCCGCCGCGTCCATTGCCTCATCTGACGCCGGTTTCGGCACGGGGATGGAATTCGCCTCGGGGATCGCATTCGTCTTCGCCGAAATGTAGCCCCCCGCCTGCATAATCCTGTCCATCGCAGTGCGATCGACAACAAGGTCTTTGATGATCGGAAATGGTTTGGCCCGCCATGGCTCGGCCACAATCTCCGCTCCATCCTCGAACAGCCGCATGCGGAGCTCGCAGGTCGCAATTCCCCGGTTCGGACCATGCGGACGCCCGTCCACGACCATCCCGCAACTGCCACAAATGCCCTCACGGCAATCATGGTCGAACGCAACCGGATCCTCTCCCTTCTTGACAAGGTCGACATTGAGGATATCGAGCATTTCTAGGAAGGAGGCGTCGGGGGAGACATCCTTCACTTCGTAGTTGACAAACCGCCCTTCTGCATCAGGGCCCTTCTGTCGCCAGATCTTCAGTTTCACATCCATTACTTGTAGCTCCTTTGCGAAGGTTTTACGTACTCGAACTCCAGTGGTTCTTTGTTGAGAATCGGTGACTTGCCCGGACCGGCATACTCCCAGGCGGCAACGTAAGAGAACTTCTTGTCATTCCGCTTTGCCTCGCCATCGTCCGTCTGGTGCTCCTCGCGGAAATGGCCTCCGCACGACTCTTCCCGATGGAGGGCATCTGTCGCCATCAGTTCACCAAGCTCCAGGAAATCGGCAACCCTGCCTGCACGCTCAAGCTCAGCATTCAGGTCGTCCGCCTGCCCGACAACCTTGACGTTCTTCCAGAATTCCTCACGCAAAGCAGGGATTTCCTTGAGGGCTTTCTGCAATCCGACCTTGTTTCTCCCCATGCCCACATTATCCCACATAATCTTGCCAAGTTCCCGATGGAACTCTTCGACCGTCTTCTTTCCATTAATGGACATGAACTTCTTGACCATTCCTTCTATTCCTCCCACAACCTCCTTGAAGGAAACATCGTCCGTCTTCACCGGCTTGAAGGGCGCCGTCGCAAGATAGTCACCAATGGTATACGGAATGATGAAATAGCCGTCTGCAAGCCCCTGCATCAGGGCACTGGCACCGAGCCTGTTGGCTCCGTGATCAGAGAAATTCGCTTCTCCGAGGACAAAGAGGCCCGGGATCGTGCTCATGAGGTTGTAATCAACCCACAAGCCTCCCATGGTGTAGTGCACCGCGGGATAGATGCGCATCGGCACCTGGTACGGATTCTCCGCCGTGATCTCGTGATACATGTCGAAGAGATTCCCGTACCGCTCCTCGATGACATGCTTCCCGAGCCGCTTGATGGCGTCAGCGAAATCCAGATACACCGCCAGACCCGTTGAACCTACTCCAAGACCTTTGTCGCACATTTCCTTCGCCCGGCGAGATGCGACATCGCGGGGCACGAGGTTGCCAAATGAAGGATAGAGGCGCTCGAGGTAGTAGTCGCGTTCGTCCTCCGGTATCTGATCCGGTCTGCGAGTATCGCCTTTCTTCTTCGGTACCCAGATCCGGCCGTCATTGCGCAGGCTCTCGCTCATCAGGGTGAGTTTTGACTGATAGCTTCCTCCCTGCGGGATGCATGTCGGGTGGATCTGCGTAAAGCACGGATTGCCGAACGCCGCGCCTCGTTTGTACGCACGCCATACTGCCGTTGCGTTGCTCGCCTTCGCCATTGTCGAGAGATAGAAGACGTTCGCATATCCTCCTGTGGCGAGCACAACTGCATTTGCGGCATACGACTCGATCTTGCCCGTAACGAGGTTTCGACACACGATACCGCGAGCCTGACCGTTGACGAGGACCAGATCGAGCATCTCACGACGCGGGAAGAACTTCACGGCACCGGCCCGAAGCTGACGGCTGAGTGCCGAGTAGGCACCGAGCAGCAATTGCTGACCCGTCTGTCCGCGTGCGTAAAACGTTCTGGACACCTGTGCACCGCCGAATGAACGGTTATCGAGATAGCCGGCGTAATCCCGCGCGAATGGAACCCCCTGCGCAACGCACTGGTCGATGATGTTTCCGCTCACCTGGGCCAGACGATAGACGTTTGCTTCACGAGCACGATAATCACCGCCTTTGACCGTATCGTAGAAAAGACGCCAGACGCTGTCGCCGTCATTCGAATAGTTCTTCGGCGCGTTGATGCCCCCTTGAGCCGCGATGCTGTGCGCACGGCGGGGCGACTCGTGGTACGAAAACGCCAGAACATTGTAGCCGAGCTCGCCGAGGCTTGCAGCAGCTGAGGCGCCAGCCAAACCCGTGCCGACGACGATGACGGAGTACTTACGCTTGTTCGCCGGATTGACGAGCTTCAGCGCGAACCGATGGTTATCCCACTTTTTTTCTATCGGACCGGCAGGAATCTTCGAGTCAAGCTTCATTGGTTGTTAGCTCCCATTGCGATGATCAAAGGACGAACGAAACGGGACGTCAGGATCTTATTTGAACCAGAGGAAATACGCAGGCATCGATGCAAACGCCAGCGGAATAATGAGCCAGAAGATCACAGCGACAGCATCGATCAGCCATTTATACTGCTTGTTGACGAGGCCGAGGGTCTGAAATCCGGCCTGGAATCCGTGCTTCAGATGAAAGCCAAGAAACGCAACGGCAATAAGGTAGAAAATGGCCATGGTCGGATCAGCGAACGCTTCCGAGACCATATCATATGGAGCCATCGGATCGGCGCCGAACCGTGTCGGAATCCAGAACGTGATGAGGTGCGACACGAGGAAGAATCCCACAAGGCTTGCGCTCGCCGTCAGCATTGGCGTCCGCGACGACAACTTCGTGTTGTCCTTCAGGCGATACAATTCGTAGCCCACCGGGCGTGCACGCCGGTTCTGCAGCCACACAATCGCACCGCTGATCATATGGGCGACGATGCCGGCGAAGAGCACCACCTCAATTGTCCGGATGACGGGATTCGACGACATGAAGTGCGAGGCCGTGTCGTACGCATCCTTTCCGGCAAAGAGGAAGAGGTTCACCGATGCGTGCACAATGAGAAACGTGCAAAGGAAGAGCCCGCTCAGGCTCATGATGATCTTCTTACCAACAGACGAGCGATAGAAGGCAGTGAGGGAGTTCATAGATCTATATGGTTGTGATCATTCGGATGAAAATGGTCCGCGGCGAGCTTCAATGCGCATCCCCAATGAGTGCGGGGGCATCAACACGGCAAGATTCTCTGCAGGGAGTCGCGGGACCAGGATCTGATCAAACGGCGTGCCGAGAGTGTAGAAAAGAATTCCTGAAAAAGCAATTCCGGCACTATTCGTGGACAACACTTTCGCTGATGAACCGCCGAATGGAAATTGTGCTGCCAATCAATCCAAGGAGGCAGCCGGTGGCGACGATGACGCCGTAGTAGATGGGATTGACGTGCACAAAATCGACGAGTTCCGGAGAGATCCAGCGGGCGAGATACTCAAAAACGAGAAAGAGGATTCCAGCGCCGAGCGTGCCTCCGATGAATCCTTGTACCAGACCTTCCAGAATGAACGGGCCGCGCACAAACGACTTTGTCGCACCGATCAGTTTCATCGTCTGGACGATCTTCCGCTTCGCATAGATAGCCAGGCGGATGGTGTTCGCAACAAGGAACACGGACGAGAGCGTAATGAACATGCCGATGCCGAAGACGAGCCACAAAAAGGTAGTGGCGCGGGTGTCGAGCATTTCGAGGAGGGTCTTGCGATAGATGACATCGTCGACGCCGCGAATGTTCTTCACCGCCTCATAGATGGCTGCGGCAGATTTCGAGTTCCGATAACCGTCCTGCAGATAGATCTTGACCGATGCCGGTAAGGGATTGAAGTCGAGCACCCTGCCGATGTCCTCGCCGAATTCTTCCTTGAAGATTTTTGCAGCCGAATCCTTCGAAACGTATCGCACATCTCGTACACCGGGAAGCGAGGCAATGCTGTCCCGTACAATCGAAGTTTCTATCGGTGTGACGTAATCTGCGAGGAACGCCTCCATTTCCACCTTTTCCCGAAGAGATTCGACTACACTGTTCGCATTCAGGACAAGAATAGAAAAGGATCCAAGCAGGAGCAGAGAGATGCAGATCGTGGCGATTGCAGCGAACATCGAGAGCTTTGCCCGCTTGAATCCCGAAAATCCTTCCCGAACGATATAGAGAACTTGCATGACTTCTTCCGCTGTATCCCTATGAAAGGTGTGACCCTGAGATCCACGCAGGAAAGACCTCTCCGTGGAACTCGTACCTGAACCATCAGGCTCTCTGTGTTCCTCCGTGTCCCCTCAAAAGCGTGACACAGAGTTCCACGGAGAACTCATATTCTCTCAAAAACCTCTTGCACCCGGACGAGATCCACAGAGAAAAACCTCCGTGGAACTCGTACCTGAACCATCAGGCTCTCTGTGTATCTCTGTGTCCCCTCAAAAGCCCGACACACCTGTCCGCCATTCTTTGTGGCGGAGAGTTCCACAGAGACCTCATCTTCTCTGAAAAACCTCTTTCACCTGGACGAGATCCACAGAGAAAAACTCTCTGTCCCCTTCGAGATTCGTCAGAGAATCGTCTTGCCGTAGGGATACGCACCCAGCACGCGCACAAATCTCGTCAGTTCACTGAGATGGTTCAGTGCCTGGCGGACATGCTCTTCTGCCGGTGTCCCTTCGATATCGAGGTAGAAGAGGTACTCCCAGGGCTTCCCAACGTGCGGCCTCGACTCGATCTTCAGCATGTTGATCTCACGCAATGCAAACACAGCAAGCGCTTTAAAGAGCGCTCCGGCGACATCCTTGACGGCAAAAACGAGCGATGTCTTCTGTGCGTTCTTCAACGGTCCCGGCTTCTTCGACAGGATAATGAACCGGGTATAGTTATGGTGATTGCTCTCGATGTTGCGGCGGAGAATCGAGAGGCCGTAGGTTTTCGCCGCACGCTCGCTCGCGATTGCAGCGGCGTCGTGACGATGTTCCTTTCTGATCATCTTCGCCGCTCCCGCAGTATCGTAGTACGCAATCGTGTTCACCTTCTTTGCCGACCGGAGAAACTCCTCGCACTGACCGAGGGCCTGGGGATGCGAATAGATCGTGCGGATGGACCGCTGCGAGACGCCGGGCATTGCCATCAGGTGGAGCTGAATGCGGAGTTTGAGTTCTCCAATGATATGGAGATGGTGCTTCAGGAGAAGATCGTAGTTATGGTGCACGCTGCCGAACACAGAATTCTCGAGCGGCACGACCCCGAATCCGGAGGGATGCGTCATCGAGTGCTCAAACACCTCCTTGAAGGATTCCATCGGTAACAGCCGCGCGCGAGGACCGAAATACGCCCGCGCAGCCTGCTCGCTGAATGCACCCGGTTCACCCTGATAAGCAATTGTCAGCATCGTTTTCCCGGATCAGAAATTCGATTCATCACGCCAGCGGACGATTTGCCAGGGTTTCTGGGCATCGACCCGCGCCAGTGCGAGTGTTGCATAGCCGTCGACGCGAATCACGTCGCTCGGGTTGAAGGTCACTGTCAGATTGAAGTTTCTGCTCACACTCGCCTGCGTGTTCAATGAGTCGGTCGAGAGCGCAACGATGTTGTTCCAGACAAGATCGAGGCGCTGAACATTCTGAAAGAGACCCCGCGTCGTCTGCATCTCTTCATCTCTCCCCCACGTCACCTCCACTCCGCGATCGTAATCCCGAAACACGAACGAGAAATCGGAGTTCAGCAGCTGGCCGTAGATTGTGGTATCGCGAAACGCGTAGGCGTATTTCATGTTCTGAAAGACGCCCTCGACCGTCACTGCATCCCCTAGTATCGATTCACCGGTGTCCATGCTCTCATCTAGCGCCGGCGCGAACGGATTGCATGACGTGAACAACAGGAGCGGTATCAGTGCTATTGCAGTTCGCATGATGAATCGAGGCTCTCAGCTGTCAACTCTGAGCTATCAGCTCTCAGCTGTCAGCTTTCAGCAGTCAGAAGCCGACAAGCACTGTACAATTAAGGAGATGTGTTTACAGTTAGGTTAACTGTTCTTTGACAAAGTTGGTCATTGGAGGACCAGCCTATGAGTCGTATGTTTGGTGTGGAGACACACAAAAACGATTCGCAGGAGGAGTC
>Ga0233425_10011040_pt1 | contig 10714 bp, 7 predicted proteins | sample Watercolumn_Towu_2_FD_181712 | JGI IMG/M metagenome (GOLD analysis project Ga0233425, IMG submission 181712) | Freshwater microbial communities from Lake Towuti, South Sulawesi, Indonesia - Watercolumn_Towuti2014_140_MG | ecosystem: Environmental > Aquatic > Freshwater > Lake | place: Indonesia...
GTCCATCCCGAAGACATGGATCCCCTCAAAGGGCATGGAAGAGATGTTGTTCGTCTCAATCAGCCGCAACAACTCCGTGTCCACACCCTCCACATCGATCAGCAACCGGGCGATCGTGGAGCCTTTGTCGGTCAGACGGGAGTAAAAATCATCTTGCCACCGGAGCTCCGAAAAGACATATACCGTGAATTCGGCTACGAGGAGAATGGCGGCAACAATGAATGTGAACTGAAGGGTCAGTTTCCGGCGGAGTTCCATGGTCCCTATTCCAGAATATACCCATGGCCGATGCGGGTATGGATCAGCTTGACATCGGCGCCCCGGTCGATCTTCCTGCGGAGGAGATTAATGTAAACCTCCACCACATTGGTCCCGGTATCAAAGGTGATAGCCCAGATCTTTTCTGCGATTTCAGGACGGGAAACCACGCGTCCGTGGTTCCGCATGAGATATTCCAGCAAAGCGAATTCCTTGGCCGATAAAAAGATCTCGCGGTTCATCCGGTAGGCTATCTTTTTATCCAGGTCGAGCACCAGGTCGGCTACGGTCAGCAGGTTCTGGGATTTTGCCACCGGTTCCGAATCCCGCTTGCTGAGGACCTTGATGCGTGCAACCAGTTCCTTGAACTCAAAGGGTTTCACTATGTAATCATCCGCGCCGGCGTCAAATCCGTTGAGTTTGTCCTGGAGGGAACCCAGGGCAGTGATCATAATAACAGGAGCCCGGGAGTAACGTTTTTTTATCATCCGGCAGAGCTCCATCCCATCGATATAGGGGAGCAGAATATCCAGCAGATAGAGGTCAAACGGTTCCTGCTCAATCAATTCCTTCCCTTCATTCCCGTCCAGGGCTGCCCGCGTCTCAAATCCAAGCTCTTCCAGGCCCTGCCTGAGAAAGGATACCACTTTCGGTTCATCTTCAACGATAAGGATTTTCATTGGCGTGAGCTTTTTATTTTCCCGTACCGAATTCCCAGCGAAGTTAAAAAAAGCTGTTAAAAACGGATGCCTGCGTTAAGATACTTCTGTACATATTCCCGTATTCCCTCTTCAAGGGAGGTAAAGGACTTCATGAAACCGATGGACCGGAGCTTGTCCATAACAGCTTCCGTGAAGTACTGGTATTTGTCACGGATGTCCTCGGGAGTATCAATGAACCGGATCTCCGGATTTTTGCCCAATGCATTAAAAACGGCGGATGACAGGTCGAAGAATGTCCGTGCTTTCCCGGTGCCCAGGTTGTATATCCCGGGATCCTTCCGGTGATACATAAGGAAGAGCAGCACTTCAACCACATCTTTCACATAAACAAAATCCCGTAACTGCTCGCCGTCCTTATATGCCGGGTGATGCGACCTGAATAGCTTCACCTGTCCCGTGTCCCGGATCTGGTTGAAAGCATGAAACACCACCGACGCCATCCGCCCTTTATGGTATTCATTGGGACCGTAAACATTGAAGAACTTGATCCCGTGCCAGCAGGGAGGCGCAGCAGTCTGCTGAAGAACCCATTTGTCGAATTCATTTTTGGAGATCCCATATGGATTCAGTGGCCGGAGGGAAGGTATCAACGAATGATCGTCGCAATAGCCCAGGGATCCGTCGCCGTAAGTGGCAGCGGAGGAGGCGTAAAGCAGGGGGATTTGAAATTGAGTGCAATAATTCCATACCTCCCGGGAATAACGGAGATTCAACTCATCCAGCACCTGCATGTTGAACTCGGCGGTGTTGGTCCGTGCCCCGATATGAAATACAAAAGTGATGGATCCCTGGTTCGACCGGAGCCAGGGAAATAACTCCCGGCGGTCGACAAATAGTGCAGCCTTTTTTTGCGTGGTGTTCGGTCGCTTCTCCTCACGGGAAAAATCATCCACGAGGACCAGGTCCCGGATGCCCCGGCTGTTCAATTCTCCGGCCAGACAACTGCCGATAAATCCTGCGGCACCGGTAAGGAGGATCATGTCAGATAGGAAATTTTGGATAAAAGTAGGGAAAAATTAGCATGTGGGCAAGTGGGCAAGTGGGCAAGTGGGCCACTGGCTCACTCCCAAAACCCCACCAACTCCTCCATACTCTCCCGTTCCTTGACAACAAACAACTTTCCCTCCCGCACACCGAGGATTCTCGGGATTTGCCGGCTGTTGTACCGCGACCACATAGAAAAGGTGTATGATCCCGTATCATGGATCACCACGTAATCCCCCTCTTCGACAACAGGAAGAGGTACATCTTTCGCGAGGATATCGCCGGTAAAACAGAGAGGTCCGGCAAGATTGTAATGGACTCTGTCCCTCCCGGTTTTCAGGCTTCCGTGGCGGTCAAGCACACTGTAGCGGTGCGACCAGTCCTTCGGATTGAGACACTCCCTTACAAACAGATCGGCGCCTACATGGATCATGGCGGTCTTGATTCCCGGATCGTGCTTCACATACTCCACCCGGGAGACCGTCCACCCGCAATTTGTGTATGTCCACCGGCCGAACTCGGTGATAAGGCGCCAGGGATGGGTGGTCTTCACCGTGTGTCCCGTGCCCGGTGTGTTAAACAATGCCGGCGCTCTCCGTTCAAGCGCTGCAACGTAGTCCTCCATCCGGGGGGGCGGAGCATCCGAGTATGAGACCGGCAGCCCTCCGCCGATATCGAACACCCGGAGTGGCTCATCGTGGTTCTTCATCCTTTGCGCGTTGATTTCCAGGGCAAAATCAAAAAGAACACCCACTCCGTTTACCAGCAATTCCACCGGACATCCCTGTGAGCCCACATGAAGGTGAATCCCTGAAAGCCACGGGAATCGAAGGAACGCTTCTTTCAGCTCTTTTCTGCGGCTTCCGACGGGAACACCGAACTTCGAATACCGGCCGGCCACACTGGACTCGGCAATGGAACCTTCTCCCACCTGCGGATTGATCCGGATGCCGATGACGCTGGTGGAATTTATTTTTTTGAGTAGTATTTCTACTCTTTCTAATTCCGACAGGTTATCCACGTTCAGATGAATCCCGGTTTCGAGGGCAAAGCGGAGATCGGGAATGGTTTTCACCGGGGAATCGAATACTATCCGTTCCGGGGGATAACCGGCTTTCAGAGCCAGGGTGACCTCCCCGGTGGTGGCGGCTTCCACGCCGGTTCCCAGGTCGCGGGTGAATTCCAGCATCCGCATAAGCGGATTGGCCTTGATGGCCAGGGTATGCAACGTGGTTGCCGGGAAACAGGAACGGAGACGGGCAATGCGGGAGGCCAGGAATCCCATGTCCAGCATGATCAATGCTGTGTCTTCTTCGCGAACAAGACCTGATTGAATGGCTTTCCGGAAGATCCATGAGATCTCCTCGGCCGGAACAGAATCTTCTTCTTTCATAAACCGGATGTGTATTTGTCATGTCTCTGTGCATATCCGGCCAGGACCCTGATGGCCCGGCGTCCTGACTCTCCGTTATCAACGGTGAAACGGTTCACGTACAGGCGGATATGTTTCTTCATGATTTCCTCGTCCATTTCCTGTGCATGTTCCTTCACAAAGGGCATAACCTCTGCGGGATGTTTCATGGCAAATTCCACGCTCCGTAGCATGATCCGGTTGAGTTTTCCGATCACCTTCCTGCCCAGTCGTTTCCGGGCAACGATGCCTCCCAGCGGTAGGGGACCCGACGTTTTCTTTTCCCAGAACCCGCCGAGATCCATAATCTTCTTCAGTCCTTTCTGCTTATAGGTGAACCGGTTCTCATGGATCAGCACACCCGCGTCGACGGTTCCGCTGAGCACGGCATTCTCAATCTGCGAGAATTGCATGAATACCTTGTGACGGATTTCCGGGAAAGCCAGACTGAACAGCAGGTGAGCGGTGGTGTGCTCTCCCGGCAGAGCCACTCTGATTCCCCGTCCCGGGGCCCTCCCCGACAAGGGAGAGGTAAGATCAGGTAAATGGGATTTTGCAACGAGCAGCGGGCCATTGCCTGATCCCATAGCACAGCCACTGTTCAGCAAGGCATAGGCCTCCCGGAGCTCAGGCCAGGCATAGAAGCTGACCTTTATCATATCGGTTTCTCCCGCCAGGGCCTGCCGGTTCAGCGTTTCCACATCCGCCAGCCGGTAGTCGAACGACAGGCCTTCCAGGTCAATTTTCCCGTGAACCAGGGCATCAAAGATGAAGGTGTCGTTCGGACAAGGGGAGAAAGCGAGAGAGAGCATAGTTATGATTGCCAGGATTGCCAGGATTTACGATTGCCAGGATTGCCAGGATTTACGATTGCCAGGATTTACGATTGCCAGGATTGCCATGTTACCTGAGCAACAGATCACCTTGTCGCCTGATCACTTTTTATCATTCTCAACTCCTCTAACAATTCGGCCAGTTTATCCGCCAGGTTTCGGATAGCCTGGGCCAGCTTCCATTCCGATGGATTGGATTGCCCTGCATAATTGGAAACTGCCCGGGTCTGGATGCATGGGATATGCTCGCGCAGGCAGGCGTAAAGGAATGCAGCGCCTTCCATGCTCTCGACCGAAGCCGGGAACTGTTTCTTCAGTTGGCGGATCTCGCGGGGATCGGTCCGGAGGGTGTGAACCGTGTTTCCGCTGACGCTGGGAAGGGATCCGAGGCATTGCAGGGAAGGACAGGTCCGGTTGACCAGTTTCCCGTTCTCAAAAGGGAATCCGTTTGGATCGATAAGTCCGGGATGAAACAGCGACCTGATCTCCCCGTCCCGGGTCACCCCTACTTCCGGGAGGCATTCTTCCGTTACATTCACGACACTTCCCGGAACCAGGTGTTCCTCATAGCTGCCGCAGACTCCCGCCTGGACCGCAAGGTGATAACTCCCGCCGGGAAGAAATTTCCCCAGGCAGAATGCGGTGGGGATCATCCCGATCCCTGTGATCAGCAGGTTTATTTCCGGTTCCTGGAACCGCAACCGGTAGAACTGTCCTTCAGTGATGGTTGTCAGAGCCACCGGTTCCACCAGGGGCTTCACCTCTGCGTAAGTGGCTGAAACTAAAAGTATTTTCATGAGGACCGGCCCATGTTTCAGGGAAGTAAAAATAGTGAAAAATGCAATCGGAATATTCTTAGCTTTGCCGGTCGAACCCACTCCAGAAACCTTCATTTTATGACACAGCAAGTAAAACAACTGCTGAGCGACTCCAAAGTCATCCGCTGGACCGCTCTGGCCCTGATTTCCCTCACCATGCTGGCGGCGTATTATTTCGTAGACATGATCGCGCCGTTGCAGAAGCTGGTACAGCAGGATTACCAATGGACCGCTGCCAATTACGGATTTTTCTCCGGCTCCGAATACCTGCTGAACGTCCTTGGGTTTCTGATCATCTCAGGGATCATCCTTGACAAGATGGGAATACGGTTCACCGGCCTGACTGCCGCCTCCGTGATGCTGGTCGGTGGATTGGTCAAACTGTACGGCCTTTCCGACTATTTCAATACCGGAGGCTTCGGGTACTCATTCTTCAGTTCATTCCTCACCTCCCTTCCGCCATCCGCAAAAGTGGCTGCCCTTGGATACGGAATCTTCGGCATCGGCATTGAGATGGCAGGGATCACCACTTCACGCACTGTGGTCCGCTGGTTCACCGGAAAGGAGCTCGCCCTGGCCATGGGGATGCAGCTCGCCACCGCCCGCCTGGGTGCTTCCATCGCCTTTTTCTTCTCCGCCAACTTTGCCGGGTACCGGGAAGTGGATAAATTGGTCGACGGCCAGACGGTACGGCTTCTGGAAGGACATGTGCTGAATCCCGTATATGTGGGTATCGCCCTGGTGGCCATTGGATTCCTGACTTTCCTTATCTATACTTTCATGGACCGGAAACTGGATCAGCAAACCGGAAAATCGTCAAAAGGTTCGGATCCAACGGAAGAATTTCATGTCAGGGACCTGAGGAAAATTATTACCAACCGCGGATTCCTCCTGATCTCATTCCTCTGCGTCCTGTTTTATTCCGGAGTATTCCCCTTTCTGAAGTATGCGGTGGACATGATGCAAACCAAGCTTCACGTTTCCCCGGAGATGGGAGGGAAGATTGCCGGGCTTCTCCCTGTGGGAACGATCCTCCTTACCCCCGTCTTCGGATATTTGCTGGATACCAAAGGGAAAGGAGCCACGCTGATGATCCTGGGTTCAGCTCTCCTCACCCTGGCTCACCTGACCTTTGCCCTCGTTTCCCTGAATATGGCCATCGCCATCATAGCCATTGTGGTGCTGGGTATCGCTTTCTCACTGATTCCTGCTTCCATGTGGCCGTCGGTGCCCAAGATCGTGGAGGAGCGGTATCTCGGCTCAGCATATGCGTTGGTGTTCTGGATCCAGAATATCGGCCTGTGGTTCTTCCCCTGGCTGATCGGGATGATCCTGGACTGGGTGAATCCGGGGATCGCCGAGCGGATCAGCAAGGGTGACGTGTCGGCCTTTTATAATTATAAGATCCCGATGCTGGTGTTTGCCGGACTGGGCGTTTGTGCCATCGTGCTGGCATTCCTTCTGCGCCGGGAGGATAGGTTGAAGAAGTACGGACTGGAAGCGCCTAATAAAAAGAAATAAACCCCCATGTATTATGAAAGCAGGTAAAACCCTCCTGATCCTCCTGATCAGCCTGCTTTCCGGGACCCGCCTGTTTGCCGGAGGGATCCCGGAGCCGATGGCCCGGAGGATCGCCCTGAATGGATGCAGTGAATTCTTATTGCTTTCGAATGACGGCTTTATCCGTGAGAATCCCGTCTGCATCCGCGAAGGTGACAAGATCTTATGCTATGCATTTAACCTGACCGGAGACAAAGGATTTATCCTGGTCGCGGCTGACGACAGGATCACACCCATACTGGGCTTCTCCGATCACGGATCCTTTCAGCTCATGGATCAGCCGCCCGCCTTTGCCTGGTTCATGAAGGTATTGTGCCGACAGATCAATGCGGTGCTGACAAACGATTTCCCGGCAAGTGAGCAGGTCGCCCGGGAATGGCAGCGCCTGGGACAGGCCGGTTTTTCCTTCTCCCGCCCGGTCAGCGGTGTGAGCCCGATGGTTGAAACCACCTGGGACCAGGGATGTTACTATAATACCGGCTGCCCCTATGATGTTACAGCCATCAATTCCTGCCAGCACGTGTACACCGGTTGCGGTGCCACTTCTATGGCCCAGATACTCAGGTTCTGGGGTTCGCCGCAACACGGAGTGGGCTCCCATTCATACAACCATCCGGTGTATGGGATCCTCTCAGCCAATTTCGCTGCCGCCACATACAATTATGCCTCAATGCCCCCGGAGCTGACATCGGAAAACGCCGATGTGGCACAACTGATGTACCACTGCGGCGTTGCGCAGGATATGTTTTACGGCGCCACCGGATCCACCTCCTATTCTTCCGACCTGGAAGCGGCGTTCAAGTCCTATTTCGATTATCATCCCGATCTTCAGTGGAAATGGCGAAGCTCATTTGCCCCTGCGCAATGGATCCCTATGCTTACCACCGAACTGGATGAAGGACGGCCGATGATCTATTACGGGAACGACAACGGATCCAACGGCCACTACTTCATCTGCGACGGATACCAGGGAACCGATTTCTTTCACATGAACTGGGGCTGGGGCGGGGCCTATGACGGGTACTATTACCTCACGGCATTGAATCCCGGCACCAACACTTTCACCGATAACCAGGGCGCCATATTCAACCTCATGCCAAGCCAGATCCCCCCTCCTCCTCCCACCGGTCTGACCATGGATTTCGAAACGGTCCCCGATTTCTCCCTGACCTTTCCTCCCTGGACAACCGTTGATGTGGACAGCAGTGCGACCTACGGCATTCAGAATCACACCTTTCCGCATTCGGGGGAGGCGATGGCATTCATCTGTTTCAATCCCGCCCAGGTGAATCCGCCTCTCACCGATCCTGCCTTCCAACCACATGGCGGCAGCCGTTTTGGAGCCTGCTTTTCAGCAACCACACCCCCGAACAACGACTGGTTCATCTCACCAAAGGTCCAGCTATTGAACGGAGGGGAGTTTTCGTTCTGGGTGAAGTCTGTCACCAGCGAATTCGGCCTCGAACACTTCCGTGTTGGTGTATCCACCACCAACACCAACCCGGCAAGCTTCACCATCATCTCAACGGGATCATACCTGGAAGCACCGACCTCCTGGACGAAACACACATTCACCCTCCAGGCCTACAACAACCAGGAAGTATATGTGGGTATCCAGTGCGTTTCCGACAATGCTTTCGTGTTCATGATCGATGACCTTGAAGTTAAACGGGGAGATTCCTCCTCGCTGCCATCCTATATGACACTGGATTTTGAAGGCCTGACCGATTTCACCCTGGATTTCAATCCCTGGTTGCTGGTGAATATTAACGGGGGAAACACTTATTCTATTCAGAATGTGACATTCCCTCACAATGGAGCGCCCATGGCTTACATCTGCTTCAATCCCAGCCTGACCTCCCCACCGCTGACCAATATGACGCCCCATTCCGGATCCAGACTGGGAGCCAGTTTTTCTAACGTTCCCCCGCAAAGCCAGAATAACAAATGGCTGATTTCGCCGCACATGTCTTTTGGGAGCAACCCATCGATCTCGCTCTGGGTGCAGACATACCACCCCGATTATCCCGAAAAATTCAACATCGGGGTATCCACTACAGGGAGTTCCCCGGCCGATTTCACGATCGTAAACACCCAGCCGGAAGAAGCGCCCGCCACATGGACGAAACGCACATTCAACCTGGGTGCTTTTGCAAACCACGACGTCTTTGTCGGGATCCAGTGTGTTTCTTACGATGCTTTTATTTTTATGGTGGATGATATTGAGATATCAGGGAATGTCGGGGTGGATGAAACCGTGGAAGAACCGGTTGCAGTGTATCCGAATCCAACCAGGGATAAGGTGTTCGTGCGTTTTTCGGGAATTCCTCCCAGGTCCCTGGAGATCCGGCTGTTGGATCCGCTGGGTGGAACGGTGATGCAGTGCCGGCCGGAGCAACCCGGAACGTTAACCGTGGTTCCCACCGCCGGCCTCCGATCAGGGCTTTATTATTTACTTATCCAGTATGATGAAAAAACCGTTGTCAGGAAAGTCACATTGCTCGAATGAGCGCCGGATGTCCGGGATGTTTCGTGCAGTTGTCCCGCTGGTGATCCTATGCGCTGTGCTTTCTCTTCCCGGCCATTGTCAATTGAACCAGGGGGGAGTTCCATTGTCGATTCAATACGGGCTGGACCGGGACGGTGTCACCGACCTGGTGGTTCCGCCTCCCGATACCCTTGCCCTGGCCGGGGAAGACGCACTGTCGCCGGTTCCGATGCGCTTTGCAGTCAATCTGCCCGTGGATGTCATGATCGCGGTTCCTGAGGGGATTGCCGGTAATCCTGTATCCGGTATCCGGAATCCGGCGCACGGTACCTGGTATCCACTGCCCGACGGTTCGGGTATCTGGCTCTGTACCATCAGTGTACCCGGTGCCAGGGCACTTACGCTCTATTTCGACCGGTTCAGGTTGCCTCCGGGCGGCAGGTTATTTGTTTACAACAAGGATAGATCAAAGATCCTCGGAGCGTTCACCAACCGGAACAATTCCCCGCAGGGAGTCTTTGCCACCGCCCTGATCCCGGGCGACCTGATTACGCTGGAATACAACCAGCCGGCTACAGTTACCGAACACCCCGGGCTTCACCTCTCGGAGATCGCCTATGCCTACCGTGGGATACGAAACAGCAATTCCGGCCTGGGATTTGGCGATTCCGGCCCCTGCGAGGTGAACATCAACTGCCCGGAAGGCACCGGATGGCAGGACCAGAAAAAAGGAGTGATGCGCATCGCTGCGAAGAAAACGGGTGGGACCTACTGGTGTTCGGGCTCCCTGGTGAACAATGCAAGGCAGGATTGCACACCCTATGTGCTTACAGCCGACCATTGCGGACAGGATGCAACTCCACAGCATATCGGGGAATGGATATTTTACTTCGGCTACGAGGCCCCCGGATGTCCTGATCCCCCGGTGGAACCCGGATTCAGAGCCATGTCGGGTGCAACCCTCATTGCCTCCTCAGGCGATGTCAATATCAAGGGATCCGATTTCTTTCTGGTCCTTCTGAAAGACGCCATCCCCGACACGTTCGATGTATGGTTCAACGGCTGGAACCGGCAGGGGACACCGGCCCAGTCGGGGACAGGGATCCATCATCCGTGGGGAGATATCCGGAAGATATCCACCTTCACCACTCCGGCTGTTTCCGCCAAATGGAACGGACACACCGATTTTGCGCACTGGGAAGTGAAATGGGCAGCAACACCCAGCGGTCATGGTGTCACCGAAGGCGGATCCTCCGGTTCCCCACTGTTCGATGCAGCAGGACGGATCGTAGGCGCGCTGACGGGAGGCGATTCTTCCTGTGACACTTCCGCCCTGGGCAAACCTGACTACTACGGTAAATTCAGCTATTCCTGGGATAAGAACGGATCTGATTCTGCCAGGCGACTCGATTGCTGGCTGGATCCCGATAACACCGGGATCGAGACCCTCGACGGAATCCCCCTGATAATCCCCTCAGCCACCGGGCTCACCGGATTTCAGATATGTCCGAATCCTTCGTCAGGGATCCTGCTCCTCCGGTCTTCCCTGTTCATGCAGTCCGGTTTGTGGCAGGTCACTATCCTGGATGCACGGGGGATCACGCTCTGGAGTGAATCGGTACAAAGCGGCCTGTCCCCGG
>Ga0233425_10011041_pt1 | contig 10714 bp, 4 predicted proteins | sample Watercolumn_Towu_2_FD_181712 | JGI IMG/M metagenome (GOLD analysis project Ga0233425, IMG submission 181712) | Freshwater microbial communities from Lake Towuti, South Sulawesi, Indonesia - Watercolumn_Towuti2014_140_MG | ecosystem: Environmental > Aquatic > Freshwater > Lake | place: Indonesia...
TGGCTTTCATTTGACCTTCAAGGTCCGATCGCACGGCGATCCAACGCCGGCGTGGTTACCTTACCACACCGGCACCGCGGAGCCCTCCCACACATGCCTTGTCGGTCTGAGGCGTAGCCTCGTTAGTCTCTTGGTAGCATTTTCACCCCCGGGAGGGGCGGGCATGAGACGAGTGCTGCGGGCGGCCTGGCTGGTGCTGGTCCGGGAAGGGGGCGGCGCCGCCCGCTCCGCGACGGCGTTCGCCGACCGTTTCGGCCTGCAGGGCTTCTCGAGCGTCGGCGTGCCGATGGTGCTGCCCCCATGACCGTGTCTCCCAATCGCTATCTCTACCGCAAGCTGGCCGGCTCCGTCCTGCTGGCGGCCGTGGGGCTGGCTTTGCTCAGTTCGGCGGCGTTCTTTGCCCTGGAACTCCGGCATTCCAGCCGCAAGACCGCGAACCAGCTGGAACAGCTGCTGGACACGGTGGAGCCTACCGCGTCCATCGCCGCCTATATCGACAATCCCGACATGGGCTATGACGTACTTGCCCGATTGTTGCGCAACGACCTGATCTATCAGGTGCACCTGGTCAACCACCGGGCCGTCGACCTGCGCCGCAGCCGGGACGGGGCGAGCAGCGAGCAGGTGGACGCGGTCCGCGAACTGCGCGCGCCCGATGGTGGCGATGCCCTCGTCGGACGGCTGTTGGTGACCGCCAACCGCGACTACGTCCTGCGGGAAACCCTCACCACCGCCCTGCTCAATACCGGCAGTTCGTCGGTACTGATCGCCCTGACCACGCTGGTGGTGCTGGTCATCGTGCGGTCGTCGCTGTCGCGCCCGCTGATGACGGTGAGCGACACCCTGCATGCCATCACGACCGGGGAGCGGGAGAGCCTGGCGCCTTTGCCCAGTCACCGCGACGACGAATTGGGCCGGCTGGTGGAGGACATCAACCGGCTGCTGGATCGGCTGCGGGAACGGTCTGCCGCGGAGCAGCAGCTGTTGACCTATGCCCTCAACCACGTCGATGACTCGGTGTTCGTGATTGATCGCGACGCCGGCTTCCGTTACGTCAACGAGGGTGCCTGCCGGGGCCTGGGCTACCGCCGCGAGGAGTTGCTGGCCATGACGGTGTTCGACATCGATCCGGTGTTTCCCAGGGAAAACTGGCCACGCATCTGGCAGGAGGTTCGGGAACGGGGCAGCGCCACCTTCGAGACGCTGCATCGGACCCGAGATGGCCGGGCCTATCCGGTGGAAATCACCGCCGACGCCTTCGAGTTCGAGGGTACGCCTTACAACCTGGCGCTGACCCGCGACATCACCGAGCGCAAAAACGCGGAAGCCGAGCTGCAGCGCTACCGCCATCACCTGGAGGAACTGGTGGCGGAGCGGACTTCCGAGCTGACCGAGGCCAAGGCCGCCGCCGAGTCCGCCAGTCAGGCCAAGGGCCGATTCCTGGCCAACATGAGCCACGAGATCCGCACCCCCATGAATGCCATCCTGGGCCTGACCTATCTGCTGGAGAAGACCGAGCTGAGCGCCCGCCAGCGCGACTATGCGGAAAAGATCACCGCCGCCGGTCGCGCCCTGCTGGGCATCATCAACGATATTCTGGATTTCTCCAAGGTGGAGGCCGGCAAGATCGTGCTGGATCACGCGCCGTTCCGGCTGGACGAGGTGCTGCGCAACCTGGCGGTGGTGCTGTCCGGCAACGCCCAGGACCAGGACAACGAAGTGCTGTTCCGGGTCGCGCCGGAGACCCCCCTCGATCTGGTGGGGGACGCGCTGCGGCTGGAGCAGGTGCTGATCAATCTGGCCGGCAACGCGGTCAAGTTCACCAGCCACGGCGAGGTGGTGGTGTCGGTGCGGCCGCAGCAGGTCGAAGCCGATACGGTGACGCTCGGCTTCAGTATCCGCGATACCGGCATCGGCATCGCCGCCGATCAGCTGGCGAGCATCTTCGACGGCTTCACCCAGGCCGAGGCTTCCACCAGCCGCCGCTTCGGCGGTACCGGGCTGGGGCTGGCCATTTGCACGCGGCTGGTGGAGCTGATGGGGGGCTGCATCACGGTGGACAGCACGCCGGGGGTCGGCAGCGACTTCCGCTTCAGCGTGGCTTTCGCGCGCGCCTCGGGGCCGGCGCGGTCGCCGCCGCAGCTGCCGGACCTGCGGGTGCTGGTGGTCGACGATCACCCCACGGCGCGGGAGGTGATGGCGGAAATGGTCGAGTCCCTGGGGTGGCACGCGGAGCTGGCGGAAACCGGCGAAAAGGCCCTGGTGCGGCTGGCGGACCGGCACCGGCCGGGCTGCGACCTGGTGCTGCTGGACTGGCGTCTGCCCGGCATCAGCGGTGGCGAGACCGCCCGGCGGATTCGCCAGTTTCCCGCGGACCGGAGGCCCTGGGTCATCGTGGTGACGGCACACGGGCGCGATGCCGCCGCCGAGGTCGGCGAGCTGCCGGACGGTTTCCTCACCAAGCCGGCTACCGCCTCCATGTTGCTGGACGCCGTGGCCGACATCACCGGCGGCCGGGCGGTGCGTCCGTGTCCGCAGGCGACGGGACGGCGGCTGGCCGGTTTGCGGGTGCTGCTGGCGGAGGACAATCCCATCAACCAGCAGGTGGCGCGGGAGATTCTGGAAGCCGAGGGGGCCTCGGTGGAGGTGGCCGGTCACGGCGGCGAGGCGGTCGCGAGGGTGTGCCGGGCGCAGCCGCTGTACGACGCGGTCCTGATGGATGTGCAGATGCCGGAAGTGGACGGTCACCAGGCGACCCGCGAGTTGCGGGCGCAGGGTTACCGTGCCCTGCCCATCATTGCCATGACCGCCAACGCCATGGCCTCCGACCGGGAGGAATGCCTGGCGTCCGGCATGGACGACCATGTGGCCAAGCCCATCGACGTGGAACAGCTGGTGGCAACCCTGGCGCGCCATTGCGGGCTGGCGGAGCCGGCCGGCCCGGCGGCAGCCGGTGTCGTCGCGGAGGAGATCGCCGGCGGTGCGGCCGAGCCGGCCGAGGGTATCGTCGAACTGGATGCGGCGCTGCTGCGGATGGGGGGAGAACGCGGACTGTACGGCCGCATCTGCCGCCAGTTCGTCCAGGACCAGGCCGAAGCGCCCGGCCTGATCCGCCAACAGCTGGCCCAGGGCCGGCGCCCCGACGCCCGGCGGCTGGCCCACACCCTCAAGGGCCTGGCGGCCACGGTGGGGGCGACGGGCCTGGCGCGCTCGACGGCGGAGCTGGAGCAGGCCATCGACGCCGGTGCCGCCGAAACGGTGTTGTCCGAGCGGCTGGCCGAGGTCGGCCGGGACCTGGCGCAAGCCCTGCCGGAGCTAGAGCGGCTGGCCGATGAGTTCGACCCGCCGGCCGGTGCGATCGAACGACCCGCCGAAATCGATGTTGCCGCCCTGATGGCCGGACTGGAAACCTTGGCACGGCTGCTGGCGGACAACGACCTGGCAGCGGCGGATTGCCTGGAGAGTTTCGCCGGCGGCTTTCCGGAGGCCGCCGGGGAGCGTGTGGCGGCGCTGCGCGCGGCGCTGGGCCGGCTCGACCTGCCCGCGGCCCGGACCGAGTGTGGGGCATTGCGTCAATGGCTGGGCTCCGCGGGTGGGGTGGGGGCCGAACCATGAGCCTGCCGCCTGAAGCCGCGCCGGAACCGGCCGATCCGGCAGGATCGGAGGTCGCCGTCGGGGAACTGTTCGATGTGGAAGAACTCCAGCGGATTCAGGACGCCTTCGCCCTGGCCACCGGGGTGGCGTCCATCATCACCCATCCCGACGGCACGCCGATTACCCGTCCCAGCAATTTCTGCCGGCTGTGCAGCGATGTCATCCGCAACACCGAGCGGGGCCTTCGCAACTGCATGAGCTCCGATGCCGCCATCGGCCGCTGCAACCCGGCGGGGCCGATCGTCCAGCCCTGCCTCAGCGGCGGCCTGTGGGATGCCGGAGCCAGCATCTCCGTGGGCGGCCGGCATGTGGCCAACTGGCTCATCGGCCAGGTCAAGAACGCCGAGACCGACGAATCCCGGATGCTGGCCTATGCCCGCGAGATCGGCGCGGACGAACGGGAGTACCGGGCTGCGCTGGCGGAGGTCACGGTGATGTCGCCGGCGCAGTTCCGCAGAGTCGCCGATGCCCTGTTCCTGCTGGCCGGCGAACTCTCCGCCAAGGCCTGGCGCAATCTCCAGCAAGCCCGCCAGATCGAAAACCTCCGGCAGATGGAGGCCGCCTTGCGGTCCAGCGAATCCCGCTACCGCCTGGTGATGACGGCGATGAGCGAAGGATTCGTGCTGCTGGACGCCGGCGGGACCCTGATGCCGCTCAATCCCGCCGCCGAGCAGGTGGCGGCGGTGCTGGCCGAGTGCCGTGCGGGTGCCGGGGATTGCCGCTACGCGATCCTCGACGAAGACGGCGCCCCCCTCTCCTGGGACCGCTTTCCGGCGGTGCTCGCATCCCGTAGCGGCTACCCCAAGACCGGCGCGGTGACCGGCCTGCGGAGGGAGGACGGCAGTGTCCTGTGGCTCTCCCTCAATTGCCGTCCCCTGGTGGAGCCGGAACGGCCGGCGCCTCATCCGGTGGCCGTGAGCTTCCAGGACATCACCGAACGCAAGCAGACCGAGCGCAAGCTGACCCTCATGAACTTCGCCCTGGACCAGGTGCGCGAGGGGGTGTTCCTGGTCGATGAGCAGGCCCGCATCATCGAGGTGAACGAGGAGGCCAGCCGCGCCCTGGGATATTTCGCCGACGAACTCGTCGAAATGCGGGTCTACGACCTCGATCCGGATTTTCCCCCGGAACGCTGGCAGGCCCATTGGCAGGAACTGAAGGAACAGGGCTCCCGGATGTTCGAGAGTTCCCTGCGCACGCGCAGCGGCGACCTGTTTCCGGTGGAGATCACCGCCACCTATTTCGAGTACGAGGGCCGCGGCTATCATCTGGCGCTGGTGCGCGACATCACCGAACGCAAGCGGGCCGAGCGGGAACTGGAGGACCACCGCCAGCACCTGGAAGACCTGGTGGCCGAGCGCACCCTGGAATTGCGCCAGGCCAAGTCGTCCGCCGACCGGGCCAACAAGGCCAAGAGCGAGTTTCTGGCCAACATGAGCCACGAGATCCGCACTCCCATGAACGCCATCCTGGGCCTGACCTATCTGCTGACCAAGACCGCCCTGTCGGCGCAGCAGCACGACTACGCCGTCAAGATCGAGGGGGCCGCCAAGTCGCTGTTGGGCATCCTCAACGACATCCTCGACTTCTCCAAGGTGGAGGCCGGCAAGATCGTGCTGGAACAATCCCCCTTCAAGCTGGACGAAGTGCTGCGCAACCTGGCGGTGATCCTGTCCGCCAACGCCCAGGACAAGGACGTCGAGGTGCTGTTCCGGATCGATCCGGCGGTGCCGGCCGAACTGGTGGGCGATGCCCTGAGGCTGCAGCAGGTGCTGATCAACCTGGGGGGCAACGCCATCAAGTTCACCGAGCACGGGGTGGTGATGGTGGCGGTGAAGGCACGGCGGACCGGAGGGGATCGGGTCGGCCTGCAGTTTTCGGTGCGCGACACCGGCATCGGCATCCCCAGGGACAAGCTGGCCACCATCTTCGAGGGTTTCAGCCAGGCCGAAGCCTCCACCAGCCGGCGCTTCGGCGGCACCGGGCTGGGCCTGGCCATCAGCCGGCGGCTGGTGGGGCTCATGGGCGGAGAGCTGACGGTGGCCAGCGAGGCCGGCCACGGCAGCGAGTTCCGCTTCAGCGTCGAGTTCGGCCGCTGTTGCAGTCTGCCCCAGGAACCGCCGCGGCCGGTGCCTTCCCTCCATGTGCTGATCGTCGACGACAACGCCACGGCGCGGGAGGTGCTCGGCGACATGGCGGTATCCCTGGGCTGGAGCGTCGAGGCGCTCGACAGCGGCGAGGCGGCGCTGGCGCGGATGGCGGACCGGACCGCGCGGCCCTTCGATCTGGTCCTGCTGGACTGGCGCATGCCGGGCCTGAGCGGAATCGATACCGCCCGCCGCATCCGGGAACTGGAGCGGGACGGCCGGCGCCGCAACCTCCTGGTCATGGTCACCGCCCACGGGCGCGATGCCCTGGCCGAATCGGCCGACCTCTTGGACGGCTTTCTGACCAAGCCGGCCACCGCGTCCATGCTGCTGGACATGGCGGCGGACGTGACCCAGGGAGGCGCGGTGCGGCCGCGGCCGGGACGGGTGTCGAAGCGGCGGCTGGCGGGGTTGCGGCTGCTGCTGGCGGAAGACAACGCCATCAACCAGCAGGTGGCGCGGGAGATCCTGGAAGGCGAGGGAGCGGAAGTAGTGATCGCCAGCCACGGCGGCGAAGCCGTCGCGCGGGTGCGGGAATCCCGTTACGATGCCGTGCTGATGGACGTGCAGATGCCGGAGATGGATGGCTACCAGGCGACCCATGTCCTGCGCGAACAGGGTTACGCGGACCTGCCCATCATCGCCATGACCGCCAATGCCCTGGCCTCCGACCGGGACGAATGCCTGAGGCAAGGGATGAACGACCATGTGGCCAAGCCGATCGACGTGGAAGCCCTGATCGCCACCCTCGGCCGCCATTGCAGCCTGGCCGCGGACGGTGCCGGGACCGAGGCCGCGGAAACGCCGCAGCCGCCCGCCGACGCGGAGGGCATCGAGCTGGAGCCGGCGCTGGTCCGGATCGGCGGCGACCGCGGGTTGTACGCCCGCATCGGCCGGCAGTTCATCGAGCAGCAGGCCGATGCCGCCGGCGCCATCGCCCGCAGCCTGGAGGCCGGCGACCGCCCGCAGGCGATCCGGCTGGCCCATACCCTGAAGGGATTGGCCGCCGCCCTGGGGGCGCGGGCTCTGGTGGAGCCGGCGGCGCAGCTGGAAGCGGCCCTGCAGGGTGGTGCCGAACCGTCCGGCGTGGCGGCCGAACTGGAGCGGCTGGCTGCGGCCCTGGCCGCAACCCTGCCGGAGCTGGAGCGAGTGGCCGGCCAGCTCAGTCCCCGGCCGCCGCCGCCGAGTGCGGCGGAACCCTTCGACCGCAACCGGCTCCGGGACGGGCTGGCGGAGCTGGCGGCGCTGCTGGCCGACGACGACTTGGCGGCGGTGGACTGTTTCGAACGCATTGCCGGCAGGTTTCCGCCCGCGTGGTCGGAACCGGCGGCGGCCTTGCGGGCGGCCCTGGAGGGTCTCGACCTGGCGGCCGCCCGCGTCCGGTGCGAGGTGCTGCGGCGCCGGCTGAGCGGCGGCTGACGGCGGGAACCGCCGCGGGACGAGAGACGGCTCCGGCGACGGTTCGCCGCCGACGACACGGAGACCCTGCTACCTTAATCTGTTTCGGGGCACTCAAGACTCAGGGGGAGGCAATATGTTGGAGAATCTGTCGAGCATCCTGGATACCCGGAGCTTCATGCCGCACGGCACCTGTTTGCTGTGGCGGCCGGAGCTGCTGTACCTGCACGTCGTGTCCGACCTGCTGATCGCCGCCTCCTACGTCGCCATACCGGTGGCCCTCAGCTATTTCGTGTCCAAGCGCGAAGACCTTCGGTTCGGCTACATCTTCTTCCTGTTCGGGGCCTTCATCCTGGCCTGCGGCACGACCCACGTCATGGAGGTGTGGACCATCTGGGATCCGGTGTACGGCACCTCCGGCCTGATCAAGGCGTTCACCGCCCTGGTCTCGGTGGCCACGGCAGTCATCCTGTGGCCCTTGATCCCCAAGGCCCTCAAGGTGCCGAGCATCGGCCAGCTGGAAGCCGTCAACCGGGAACTGCACTTCGAGGTGGGCGAGCGCAAGAAGGCCGAGATCGAGGTGCGCCGGCTGAATGCGGATCTGGAGGAAGTGGTCGCGGAACGCACCGCCCAGCTGGTCGAATCCAACCTCAGGCTGACCGAGGAGTCGGCGGCGCTCAAGCGGTCCGAGGAGAAGTACCGGTTCGTCACCGAACACGCCGGCGATTGGGCGTTCTGGATCGACCAGGATGGCCGCTACGCCTATTGTTCGCCGTCCTGCCTGGAGCTCACCGGGTTCACGGCCCGGGAGTTCGAGGCCGATCCGCAGCTGTTCGAACGCAGGGTCCATCCCCAGGATTTGTCCCGCTTCCGCCATTGCCGCCAAGGGGCGGGCGACGGCGAACCGGTCGACCAGGAGTTCCGCATCCGGCATCGCGACGGCACCGAGCGCTGGCTGAATCACCGTTGCCAGCCGGTGCACGGGGACGACGGCCGGTTTCTCGGCTACCGCGGCAGTCACCGCGACGTCACCGACCGCAAACGGGTGGAATTGGAGCTGGACCGCTACCGGGCGCACCTGGAACAGCTGGTGAGCGAGCGCACCGTGGAGCTGTGCGAGGCCAAGGCAGCCGCCGAGGATGCCAGCCGGGCGAAGAGCCAGTTCCTGGCCAACATGAGCCACGAGATCCGGACCCCCATGAACGCCATCCTGGGGCTGAACTACCTGCTCGGCAAGACGGCGCTGTCGGTCCAGCAGCAGGACTACGGCCACAAGATCGAGGGGGCCGCCAAGTCGCTGCTGGGCATCCTCAACGACATCCTCGACTTCTCCAAGGTGGAGGCCGGCAAGATCACCCTGGAGCAGATTCCCTTCCAGCCCGACGAGGTGCTGCGCAACCTCGCCGTCATCCTGGCGGCCAGCGCCCAGGACAAGGACATCGAGGTGCTGTTCCGCATCGACCCCTGCACCCCGCCACGGGTCATGGGCGATCCTTTGCGGCTCCAGCAGGTGTTGATCAATCTGGGCGGCAATGCCGTCAAGTTCACCGAACGGGGCGAGGTGGTGGTGTCGGTCGGCCCGCATCCGGCGACGGAGGATCGCGTGGGCCTGGTGTTCTCCATCCGCGATACCGGCATCGGCATCTCGCCGGAACAGGTCGCGCGGATCTTCGACGGCTTCAGCCAGGCCGAGGCCTCGACCACCCGCCGGTTCGGCGGCACCGGGCTCGGACTGGCCATCAGCCAGCGGCTGGTGGCGCTGATGGGAGGGAATCTGGAGGTGTCCAGCGAGCCGGGCAGGGGCAGCGAATTCCGCTTCGTGGCCGAATTCGCCATCGCCGAGGATACCGCCCCGCAGCGGGAACCCTACGCGGTTCCCCATCTGCATACGCTGATCGTCGACGACAACGCCACGGCGCGGGAGGTGCTGGCCGACATGGTGCAGTCGTTGGGCTGGAGCTGCGAGACCCTGGCCAGCGGGGTCGATGCCCTCGAACGGCTGGAAGGCGGCTTGGGCCCGGCGCCCGACCTGATCCTGCTGGATTGGCGGATGCCGGGGCTGAGCGGCATGGATACCGCCAGGCGCATCCGGGAAATCGAGAAGGCCGGCGGCCACCGTTCCGCCCTCATCATGATCACCGCCCACAGCCGCGAAGCCTTGGCCGATACCGGCAATCTCCTCGACGGCTTCCTGACCAAGCCGGCCACGGCATCGATGCTGGTGGACGCGGTGGCGGAAATCACCCATGGGGACGCGGTACGGCCCGGCCGGGGAAGACTGGCAAGACGGCGCCTGAAGGGGCTCAGGCTGCTGCTGGCGGAGGACAATGCCATCAACCAGCAGGTGGCGCGGGAGATTCTGGAGGGGGAGGGTGCCGAAGTCGTGACCGCCGAGCATGGCGGCGAGGCCATCGAGCGGGTGTGCAGCGCTCAGTCCCGGTTCGACGCCGTGCTGATGGACGTGCAGATGCCGGAGCTGGACGGTTACCAGGCGACCCGGGAACTGCGCGCCCGCGGTTATCTCCAGTTGCCGATCATCGCCATGACCGCCAATGCCATGGCGTCCGACCGGGACGAATGTCTGAGGCAAGGGATGAACGACCATGTGGCCAAGCCCATCGACGTGGAGGCGCTGATCGCCACCCTCGGCCACTATTGCACGCTGCCGGAGCCGGAAGAGTTGGCCGCGGAAACGCCGCCTGCGCCTGTGCCGGTGCTGGCCGAGGGCATCGAGCTGGAATCGGCGCTGGCGCGAATCGGCGGTGATCGCGGCTTGTACGGACGCATCTGCCACGACTTCATCGCCCAGCAGGCGGATGCCCCGAACCGGATCGCGGCGGTGCTGGATGCCGGCGACCGCCCCCAGGCGATCCGTTTGGCCCATACTCTCAAGGGACTGGCGGCGGCTTTGGGGGCGACCGCGCTGGCGGCGCCGGCGGCGCGGATCGAGGCGGCGCTGCAGGAGGGGAGCGAGCCCACCGAGGTGGCGGCCGACCTCGGGGAGCTGGGCGAGGCCATGTTCCTGATACTGCCGGAACTGGAGCGGCTGGCCGACGAGTTCTGCCCCCCCTCCCCGGAGCCGGCCGCGGCCGGCAGTGGCAGTCTGCAGGATGCGCTCCTGGAGCTGGAGGCGTTGCTGGAGGAAAACGATCTGGCCGCGGTCGACCGTTTCGAACGGATCGCCGGCCACTTTCCCGCCGCGCTGTCGGTGCCGGTGGCAACGCTGCGAACCGCCCTCGGCCAGCTCGATTTCGATGCGGCCCGCACGGGCTGCGCCGACCTCAAGCTCTGGCTCGATCGCGAAGTCCCTGAATAATGGCTGGGAACAATTTCCCGATCTTCGGGTGCTCTCGTAGGGGCGAAATTATTCGCCAAATGCCGCCGCTGGGGCGAATAAATTCGCCCCTAGTGCGCTCGCGAAGGCGCACACATAGCACGGTGCAAGTCCGTGTCGGGGCAAGCCAAGACCCCGTAGCCGAAGGTAACTGCGTCGCCGTGAGGCGGGGTGGGGAGCA
>Ga0233425_10011042_pt1 | contig 10713 bp, 11 predicted proteins | sample Watercolumn_Towu_2_FD_181712 | JGI IMG/M metagenome (GOLD analysis project Ga0233425, IMG submission 181712) | Freshwater microbial communities from Lake Towuti, South Sulawesi, Indonesia - Watercolumn_Towuti2014_140_MG | ecosystem: Environmental > Aquatic > Freshwater > Lake | place...
ATCTATACTCATATTCGAGCAACAATCCGACAAAAAAATTGATCCAATGGGTCTCAGTGATTTTTATCCTTCTATATCAGATACGTGGGTGAATTATGGCACGTATGGGGCTAATTGGAATGAGTTTCAGAAAGATAGAGATTTTGCCCCAGTTGGCAAGTTTGCCAAGTGTTTTGCAAAATGCATGGTATTAGGCCATGGTTATTCTTACCCAATCGCAGGGAAAGTTGTGGAAGAGGGGATAACTCACTTAATGAAGCATCATCCTAAATCACCTATGTTTCTACGGGGAGTAGGGCACTTTTTTGGATGGGCCGGTTGGATATATTTCGGATACGAGAGTTTTGAATGTATGAAACAATGCGGTGAAGAGAATGAATGTCATTAATAAATGGAAAAACTATAGACCATATTTATGGGCGTTGTTTCTACTAAGCGCAGTCGCATATTTTTTCATAACTGCCAAAATTGAAATGCCCTATGATAAATGGCTTGGAGAACACCTGCCGGTTTGGATAGCAGTCCTTATACATATTTTATTGGGCGTCTGTTTTGTTATATTGGCGATTCCTACCAGGTCGGTGCGCCTAAACTATATTGTTGGTTCTATAGCTGCAGTGTCCATAATATTTCTCAAGGCAAGCCATGCTAAAGCGCCTTTTTTGAACTCAGGCATTATATTGGTTGCGGCAACCTTTTTTATCATGATAAAGCTCTTCTACCGAAATAGGACATAAAAGGTACGTGAAAACTTCTTCTCGTGTTGTGACATATGGCTTATAATATCGTATGTTTGGCAGCTGAAGGAGGAAGTTAATTGCTGAAATCCCGAGAAGTCCAGGAAAGCTTTTACGATGCTGATCATATCTGTGAGTACCTCATACCTGACGACAGCTTTTACCGAAAATTCAGAAATACAATAGCTCCCCTCATCAAAGATGAGCACTTTGATTCAATGTACTGCAAGAACAATGGCAGGCCCTCTATATCACCGGCCCTTCTTGCCATGGCCACCATCCTCCAGTTCCACAAGAACCTCTCTGACCGGGAAATGGAACGGGCCTGTATGTATGATATTGAAATCAAATACGCCCTCGGCCTCAGACTCGACGAACGGCCCTTCGATCATTCTTCCCTTGGGGACTTCAGAAAGCGCCTGCTCAACAATGGCAAAGAGAAGGAAATCTTCGATGCCATCCTCAAACATCTTATCTCTGCAGGCCTAATCAAAAAAAACGAAATCCAGCGCATAGACGCAACACATGTTATAGCGGATATAGCGGTACCCACGATGGTTCAGTTTGTGAAGAAAGGCATCTTCGAAATCCTCAAGCCTTTAAAGGGCAGATACAAAGACACATATGATAGGATCGCCTCCGAAATCGACATGACCGAATATACCAGGGAATCGGTTATGAGCGAAGGCCCCGGCAGACCGGATCCGGAGAAGAAGAGGCGCAAGTTGGTTGAGGTTGTGGAAGATGCCAGAACCATTCTCAGGGAAACAAGGGTGATTGCGGACAGGGATATAAGAAATAAGAAGGACATGCTCAGCCGCATATTGCAGGAAAATCTTGAAAAGGACGAAGACGGAGAGGTAAAGGAGAAGCTTCATAATGACAAGCCCAAAGACCTGCTTATCTCCCCTATCGATCCTGATGCAAGAGCGGGCCGCAAGTCCGAAACAAAGAAGTTTATTGGCTACAAGGCCAACGTAACGGAAACGGTTGACAGTCGATTCATCACAAACATAGTCGCCATGCCCGGCAACCGGCATGATGGAAGAACAGCGGTCGAGGCAGTAACGGATCAGAAGAAACTTGGACTTATTCCATCGAAGGTAATAGGAGACACGGCGTACGGAGAGGGCTTAATAAGGAAAGAACTGAAAGAGCACGGCAGTGAAATAGTAGCTCCGCTATGTATATTTCGAAGCCCTCGGAGCAAGGCTGTTTTTCCAATGAGCATGTTCAACCATAACGAAGAGCAGAAGACCCTGACCTGCCCACAGGGAATTACAACCAAGGAAAGCTTCCGTGATCGCAAGAAGGATGCGACGATCTTTCATTTCCCCATGAGCAAATGCAACAGGTGTCCAGTGCAAAGCAAATGCACAAATGCCGCTGAAGGCAGGCGGACTGTGAGTATTAGCAAGGCCAATGCAGAATTAAGAGGGGCTGAGATATATAACCTCACGAAACAGTTCAAAGAAGATATGAAATTGAGACCGGCCATTGAAGGGAAGTTATCCGAGTTGACCAGATATCACGGCTTGCGGCGGGCAAGGTTCAGAGGAATGCAAAAGGTGAGTCTGCAATTCTACTTCACGGCAGCAGCGGTGAATATCAAGAGATGGTTAAAAGTAATGCTGGACAAAACGACGCCAAAGTTAAGTGCGGCATGGGTTGCATGAGAGAAAAAAGCAAAAGGGATAGAAATATTCTCTGAAAATGAACGCTTTTGGGGAATATAAAGACAAAAAACTTACCGATCAAGGTTTCAGTTTCACGATCGACGTGAGTCTCGATTCAAATAATGGGGTTTCCCGACGGTATCCGTATGATAATAAACTGCCACTGTCAACTATAGATTTAACCCATGCCCCCGATTCATTGGTTATATACTTGAGGTGCTTATTTGTATGATCACTATAACTTATATGTACTTTATCATTACTATCAACTCCAATTGATGAATGTGTTCCAACGCAGCCTGTTGTCTCAAGAAATGACGTCGACCAAGAACCAGATGCATTAGTAGCATACTTCAAATTGCAACCCCCGACCTCATAATAACTTACGTGAACCTTATTATTTGAGTCAATTGCAATCGAATTATCAAGACCACTATAAAGGCCATCAATAATATATGTGGCCCAAGAGCCAGAAGCATTTGTAGCGTATTTAAGGCTGCCATAATTTATTACGGAATCATAATATACAATGTGTACTTTACCATCATGATCGATTGCTATAGATGTCTGTCCAATTAAGTCTCCAGAGTCAATTGTTGCTGTCATCCATGTCCCATTTGCATTTGTCGTATAATTCAATTTTGATGGATTATTTAAAGGGGGGACATACAAGTGACTAATGTGTACCTTATTATTTGCGTCAACTTTAATCGAGTTAGCACAGCCCGTACATGGCCCGAGCTCGGGATTGCTATAAATTAACGATGATGTTTTCCATGTTCCTGTAGAATTAGATGTATACATCATTGCAGATAGAGTGTTGTAAACTGTGCTAAATGAAATATGCACATGATTATAAGCATCTGTGGTTATTGTGTGTGTACTCGCACTGTCATAGTTTTTTTCATATATAGTTGAAGGGGTCCATTCCCCATTCTTATTTGTAGTATAAGATAGCATATTGTTTAATCCATCAAGATAGCGATAAGTGACGTGTGCATTATTATCATTATCGACAGCTATGCCAGTTTTTTGCTCTATTGGTCCATTACCAATAGAAAATATAGACCATTGAGCATAAGCGTTTCCAAATAGACACAATAAAATACAAATAATTTGAAGAGCGGTTGAAATTGTTTTTACCATTGCTATGTGTACTCCTCCCAATTTATAGATAGTCATTATAAGTCACATTATTACTAATAGTACCACTTATAAGTGTTCTTTCCAACTTCTTTAGCACTCATACAGGGTTTATTGGGCTTTACTGGCTACATATAATTCCTAAGGAGCACTGTATGAGCAATGTAATAAAGAAAATAGGCAGCAATATCCGAGCAGCCCGCAAGATGCGAGGACTTACCCAAGAGGAATTAGGAGAAAAGCCGGCATCAGTTACAAGTTCCTCGGAGAAATGGAGCGAGGAGAAGTAAACCCCAGCCTTAACTCATTGCTATTGATAGCTGCAGCTCTGAATATTAATGCCCGTGAGCTTTTTCCTGATGATAAGGAAAAGGTACAAGCAATGTTCTCCCCGCAAGACCTCAAACAGATTAAGAAGGCCCTTAAAATTCTTGACACTGCTTTTTCGAACATATCGTAGCTCCTCATTCAACAAACTCAGGATTACACCGGGCGCATTTATAGTGCTCATCTCTTGAAATTGTGACATTTTCCAGCTTGAAAGTCTGAATAACCATTCGTATTTGTTCATCAATAAGACAACGATCAGCGTAGAGCCTATAATATTCCTGTTTTGGAAAGAAGATTACCCTCCCTCGGGGATAAGCATCATAGGCCCGTTCTTTTAGTGCTATTTCAGCTTCATTCGTAGGAATAAAATATTGCCAGTAGTCATAATGACTGCCATGTTGTATGGTGTCACCATACATCTCACCATATTCAAGCGGTACTGCATCTATAATGAGTTCACAGCCAACGAAAAAGAAAATACCGACCATAGTGTCACCTCCGGCTTCGGCATGGGTTAAGGGGTCAGGATCAGGTTTAGTACCTTTTCAACATCACTCAAAATCTTGATGCAGGCTGAAGCAGCAGAAAGCTTATTTGCTTGAGCATATCTTTCGATATATCTGTAACTGTTACCGAGGGTTTGTTCAGGCTTACTTCCTACAAGATAACAAAGTGCCTGTGCTGACAGCTCTGCCACAATTTCCTGTTTCCAGTCTTGCCCCATTTTGAGCTTTCCTAATACCTTCCCATGAGCAGCATGGGACAATTCATGAAAGAAGACTATTTCGTCAGGACTGGCAAGCCTTATTTCCTCACGCTTAGGTGAATAGCACCCCAAATAGCGATTATTTCTGAAAGTAGCCTTAACGGTTATGCCCCATTGTTGAGCCTTTTCGAGCAAGGGAAGTGCGGGAAGTTCGCAGGTCTTATAGTTGATAGGCTCGCCCTCAGTATCTTCGACCCGAAAGACTGGTACTGACCTAAAACCTTTGAGTAAAAACTTTTCTTCATAATGATCGCCCTCAGTCTTCCTGATACTCCTTATGACAGGTGCCAGAATGAATATCGCCTTAGCGCCTTTTTTGACACGTCTTCCAACCGTATTCCATTGCCTAAAACCTCTGGCATCGTTGGTTTCGGCAAGGATTATCAGGATTCTGTTGAGCAGACTCCAGTTGTAAGATGGTATATCAGGATATGGAAATGTCGCATGTGCTATGGCTTCTGGTAGTGTTTCAGGCTGTTTAAAACGTTCAATGATACCATTTAAAATTGCACTTACTCGCTCATTCATAAATAATCTCCTTTCGTTCATTTTTGATCTTTGGCTCTGGTAAGTATTTCGATGATCTTTTCACTAATGCATTGTCTGAAGCCTTGTAAAACAGCCGGAAGTTCAGCCTTTGCTTGATCTCGCAACGCCTCCCTTTCCCTCTGATTAAGAGCGTTATAGCGTTTTTCAGCTTCAAGCCGCTTTGCCAGATACTCAGCCTCAGCCTTTTTCTTTTCAGCCTCTTCTTTTTCTTTCAGCATCTTTAAATAGGCATCCCTTTTTCTCCTTTCGGATGGTGTTATGTAAGACTCAGGGAATACGATCCCATGTCTTAGCATGTGCATTAGCAGACCCGTGAAATTGGATATGCTTTCCCCAGCCCTTAGTTTGTGATTTATGACGTCTACTGCTTTGAATACTTCGATAGGATCATGTTTATTCAAGAGGTTAAGCAGGGAGGGAGCATTAATGTTACTTCTTGAAGCGTTGATAATAAGGTCCGAATGACATATAGGGCAGCCCTCATATTCGATTTCATCTCCGTCCAACAGCCTTGTAATTTCAGCAATATTTTCCTTGCAGGAACAGCACACGAAGGGCAGTTGTGTGTTTTTTGAAGAAGTGTTTTTAAAGGTAGCTCCAGCAGAGCTTCCTGCATTAGGTCTGTCAGAACTACTAACAGGTGACCTGGAAGCTCCGCCAGAACTACGAGTCAGGCGGTAATCATTTGGCTTGAATTTGCTCCTGTTAGATTTAACAGCTACAAGCTTTTTTGAGATTAGACTGTCAATAGTCCTTTTGATTGATGATAAAGATAACGAGGAGACTTTTCTGAGTTCATCATGAGTGATAATTGCATGCTCTGCCTGTCTGAGTATCCGCTTTATTGCGACATATACAATCTTTTCATAGGAGGAAAGATTACTGTCGAGAATCCAGTTGTCAATTATAGTGAATGATCTGTCAGTGTGAGGGGCTGAATGCTCTTTACCTGCCCCAGTGTTGATGTCCTTCTGAAGGGATAAGCTGTTATCCCTCAAGTTATGTGCTATTCGGCCTCCTCCACAAAGTTGTCATGCCTTTATTCCACAATCCATTCAGGATAATCACCGAGCTTAATTATCTTTCCTGAATCAAACCCATTCTTTACAAGAGTCATTTCGATAGAATATTGCCTACCTCTACTGACATGAGCCGCTTCATTGACTGACAAATTAATAATCCTATCTGCGTGAGGATGGTCAGGGGTAAGAAGATATTTCCTTTGAGCAATACCTTCCCGATAGCCGTCAGTGGAAAGAGTCATAAGAGCCAGAATGGGAGCTGGTACGATAGTTTTCAGCCGGTTCAGCTGACGTGTTATATCATTAAGCTGGGCACCTCTCGTCTTTACATCATTTTTTGTTGATAGTAATGTGAAGTATAAAACTGCAATGATACTTGGAACACCAAACTGCTTGACTGCTGAGAGTGTCCTATCAACCATGTCTTGAACATAAATGCAATTATCGCTGACCATAACTGGAGCATCCCGGTACTTGAACCATGTGCTACTCAGCTTATCTCCTGATACTGGCGCATCCCTTGAAAGATTAAACATGGTTCTGATGAAGTGTTCATTGCTCAGGACAAGAGGAAATACCATTATAGGAGCTTCAACAGCATCAATAGTATTGCGAATTATTGTTCTCATAATGGCAAGCTTACAGACAGAAGTGTTACCGGACACAACAACAAGCTCACCCGGGCATAAAGGCGCTATATGTGCATCGAATTCTTTGATACCTGTTTTGAAGCAGTTACTGGCTGCGGTATCGCGTGTTATCAGAGAGTCTGACTTTATTACTCCATGGTAGAAAGCTCCCATGCTGATAATCCCATTCAGAAATGACCTTCTTGTAATCACAGTACCTCCTTGATTAATTATTTGACGCAGCTGGTTTTATCTTTTTTCGGACATAATTGCTCATCGTAGGAGCTGTACAATCAAATATCTTTGACAGTGAGGTTATACCAACACCTTTATCGAATAACTTCTTAATTTCATCATGATGTATATCCAGCTTCGACTTACCTGCTCCGGGAGGCCTGCCAAGTCTGATACCCTGAGACTTACGGGAGGCAAGGGCTTCTTTAGTCCTCTTTGATATAAGATCACGCTCCAGTTCAGCCAGCATGCCGAATACCATTGTCATAACCTTGGACGTTATTTCTCTTCCGTTGATTTCATGGTTTTCCTTAACAGTAAGAACCCTGACATCCCTCGTTTTCATTTCATTCAGGATTTCTAATATTTCAAGCATGCTTCGACCTAACCGGGAAAGCTCGGACACTATGAGGACATCACCCTTCTGAAGAGTAGTAATAACACTGCCGAGCTTTCTGACCCTATACGATATTTTTCCAGATATAGTTTCTTCGATGAACTCTACAGGCTGAAGATTATTCCTGTTAGCCAGTTCATATATGCCGAGCTTCTGATTTTCTACATCCTGATATTCGGTGGATACCCTTAGATAACCGATAATTTTCATATTGCTTATACCATCACTTTCGTTATAACCGCATTTTTGTTTTATTCTTTCTTGTCAAGGAAGCTAAATAACTTCTTTTTCGCCTTCCTTGAACCGAAAGCCCAACCGTCCGTTTTTACTTTCTTTTTCCTTATAACCACAAGAGACCAAAAATATTTTTCGGTCAAATAATTTTGATAAGAATAGCACCGGGGACATTTGCTGATTAAACCCCTCAAGATTCCCTTGCTGCTGCCAAAAGAACTTTCGGGAAATTAAAGGGGCAAAGCCCCGGCCCTTCCTATGAAAAAGCATTCAAGGAGGTTTAAGGAGTTCCTTTCGGCTCAGTCTATCGAATAGAAGGTGATTAAAGATCTTCATATAAATGTTAGTCTTTCGAAAAACTGGCGCCTAAAAAGCGTCATAATTTGACTGTGAGGTAGTAAAATTCTGTCCCATCATTCCCAACATGGCTTGTTCATATTCCACAGAGCTAATTCTTAATAGTTTCATCCCATAGGTTTTTTTACCTTTAATAAATGAGCCGGGAAATTGAGACAGAAAATGTTTATACCTATGGTCTGATATGCTACCCCAATAACGAATTACCCTGAATCTTTTTAACCCTAAGATAAGGAGTTCTAATAATGGATTTTGTTTTTCCTGTTGTAACTCATCAAAATATGCATGACTTAGTGGCTCTGTCATGTAGTTGATTGCATTGGCTACCTCGACATATGTATATTTATGTTTATAATGGACATCAGCTACATTAATTTTTTTATAGATACGAGACATGGTGCCTGCATCCTCATTAATCTTCGCCCCAATATAAGCAGCATAGCTCTTTAACGCCTTCCTGAAGTTATTCTTGATTGCCTGAAGCTCAGCACCTGATAACCATAAGTCTTCTTCAGAGTTGAGAGCCGATTTCACCTCGATTACATGAACGTTTACATGAGGATGAAATTTTCTGTTGATATCACTATCATGACCTCCGATCAGGTGAAGATATGCTATTACTCCTTTATCGAGCTGATACTTGATTTCACCATCCTTCGCTGGCTTTCCGACCTCAATACCGAAGGCTTTTTCAATGACCCTTTGAACGATACCGAATAAATGATTGAGGCTATCCTTGCAGAAGAAATACCGCCTCATTTCACATGGAATGGTAAATACGAACTGCCTTAGTGCTATTTGCTCCACTTCAGGCAATCTTTTATTCACAGCTTCGATACGATTTTGATGGAGTAGCCCATTTTTGCCTCCGCATGTTGCACACCATGGTTTTAAGCATTCAAGCTTCCTATGGTAAAGTTCCTTATTATTCAGTGGTTGAAGTACAGCAACTGACTTTTTGCAGTAATAAGGCTTATTAAGTTCTTTTATGATTGATCTATCTAACCCCCAGTTTATATCTATCATTTTGTAGCTCCCCTCCCCTCTTATTCTTTAAAGACTTATTCTTAAAGACTTCAAGATAACTACTACTGCAGGTGATGCTTTTAATCTTCATTCTTAATACCCTCTGCTGATTTACTACATTCACATCCATACAAGACCTCCTGCTTTTTAATTTGGTTTTAAGGCAACAAAAGAACGGGGAAATGTGTCCAAAATATTCCTGATTTCAAATATTTTTTATGTCACTTCCCCGCCATGTTTGCATCTCATATCCAAAAAGCTGATTTCTTGACTCAGGGGCTTCAAAAAAGTCTGACCAACTTTTTTTTTTAATCTGACAAAAAATTTGGCGATTTTTCTCCGATCTTTGCGCCGGAGGATTTATGACAATCTTGAAAGTAAAGGAAGTCGCAGAATTGTTAGGAGTGAAGGAAAAAACCCTTTATCAATGGGCAGAAATGGGACAGATACCTTGTCTAAAGCTTAACGGCTGCCTCAGATTTGACCTCGATGACATACGGGGATGGGTCAAGGGGTGTAAGAAGCCAGTTCAGTCAGGGTATAATCCAATACCCAAGCTGGAGGCTCGGAAGGGAGGGCAGAAAGTGTGAGCCTCTACAAACGAACACGTAAAAAACACGATATTTGGTATTTCGATCTTTACGATGAACGCGGCAGAAGACTCCGGAGGTCAACAAGAACGAGCAATAAGAAACTTGCTGAAATCCGCATGTCTGAAGTGCTTGCTCAAATCGAGGATGGGCGATGGTCAGTAAGGCAAAGGGAGAAGCACGCAACTTTCGATGATATGATGAAAAGATATTTGCATGAGTGTACCAACAAGGACTCCACGATTAAGAGGAAAAATGGAGCACTTGTTCATCTGAATGCTGCTTTTTCTGGTTTGACTATTTCTGATATTGTTCCCGAAGCCATAGTGGAGTATAAGTTAAGCAGAAAAGCAGATGGTGCAGCTGATTCCACTGTACTTAATGAAGTCAGGATGCTGAGTAATGCCTTTAATACTGCGATTAAGACATGGCGTTGGTGCAAGGAGAACCCTGTTAGTCAGGTAAAATTGGGACTGAAAGCAGGGCGCGTTGACCGCTGGTTGACCCGGGAAGAAGAAAAAGTGTTGATTGAAAAGACCTTAGATAAAATGAGAGGACAACTTAGGGAGATTATCATTCTTGCTCTGAATACAGGCTTGAGCCAAGAGGAGATCATTAATCTTAAATGGTATAACATTGACCTGCGAAGGAGGATTCTCATTACTACCCGAGAAAAAACCAGTGTGACCAGAACTATCCCACTCAATGCTACAGCAACAAAGATATTGGAGGATAAGGCTAATCTGCAAAGCATTTCAGGATATGTCTTTTATAATGGTGCAAACCAGAAGATTGACAGGGCAAAACTTAAGGCAAATTTCAGGCAGGCTGTTAAGAAGGCTAAGATTGCTCATTGCAGGTTTCATGACTTACGACATACCTTTGCTACTCGGCTGGTTCAGGCAGGAGTGGATATCTACAAGGTGTCAAAGCTGTTGGGGCACAAGGACATTTCTACTACGCAGAGGTATGCTCATCATTACCCTGAATCATTAAGGGAGGGAGTTGAGGTTTTGGACACTT
>Ga0233425_10011043_pt1 | contig 10713 bp, 6 predicted proteins | sample Watercolumn_Towu_2_FD_181712 | JGI IMG/M metagenome (GOLD analysis project Ga0233425, IMG submission 181712) | Freshwater microbial communities from Lake Towuti, South Sulawesi, Indonesia - Watercolumn_Towuti2014_140_MG | ecosystem: Environmental > Aquatic > Freshwater > Lake | place: Indonesia...
TCACTCACGGGCACGAAGACCACATCGGTGCGTTGCCCTACCTGCTCGATCGCCTCGAGGTGCCCGTCTACGGGCCGCCGCACGCGCTCCGGCTCGCGAAGCGTCGCCTGGCGGAGCACGATTTCGCGTCTCACGAGCTCGATCTGAACGAGGTGCACGCCGGCTCGCTCACGCGAGTGGGCCCCTTCGAGGTCGAGCCTGTCCGCGTCTCCCATTCCATCGTCGAGGCGAGCGCGCTCTGCATCTCGACCGCCGAAGGCTTCGTGGTCCACAGCGGAGACTTCAACTTCGACATGGATCCGCCAGATGGTGAGCCCACGGACGTCGCGCGCCTGGAGGCGATCGGCGGACGTGGTGTCGAGCTTCTGCTCAGCGACAGCACCAACGTCGACAGCGCTGAACGGCCGGGCTCGGAGCGCGCAGTGGGGGTGGCGCTCGAGCGCATCATTTCCCACGCCCCGGCCCGTGTGGTCGTGGCGCTGTTCGCCAGCAACATCCAGCGCCTCATCCTGCTCGGCGGGATCGCACAGCGCACCGGGCGCAAGCTGTGCCTGCTCGGGCGCAGCCTGTCGGCTCAGCGTGAGGTCGCGACCGCGATCGGCCGCCTGGCGTGGCCCAGCAACCTGGTCGTCGCGCCCGAAGACCTCGCCAGCGTGCCCAGGCACCGGCAGCTGGTGCTCGCGGGCGGGACGCAGGCGGAGCCGAACAGCGCGATGAGCCGGCTCGCGGCCGGGACTCACTCCCTTCTCGCGCTCGCGGAGGGGGACAGCGTGGTGTTCTCGTCGCGAGTGATCCCGGGGAACGAGCGCGTCGTGCTCGCCATGATGAACGACCTCCTGCGTCGCGGAGTGGCGCTCCACACACGCTTCAGTGACCCCGACGTTCACACCAGCGGTCACGCCGGGCGCTCGGAGCAACGGCGCATGCTGGAGCTCGTGGCGCCGCGCGCCTTCCTGCCCATCCACGGCACACTGGCGCACCTCCGGCGTCACGCCGAGCTGGCCCGCGAGCTGGGCGTCGGCGAGGCACTGGTGGTCGAGAACGGGCAGGCCGTGCGCTACTGCCGCGAGAGCGGGCTGCGCCTCGACGGGCGGGTCCCGTCCGGCGCAGTCGCGGTCGGCGACGGCGGGGAGCCGCTGTCGGCCGAGACGCTGCGGCGCCGCGCCGAGCTCGGGCGATCGGGCATCGTGTGCGTGAGCATCCTGGTGGACGAGTCGGGTGAGCCCGAGCAGGCGCCGAGCGTGATGGCCCGTGGCGTGCCGGCGATCGACGGCGACGACAGCGCGCTGCGCAGCATCGCCCGCGACGTGCTCGGCGCGATCTCGCGTGTGCGGGGTTGGCGCGGGGTCGACCTCGAGGACGAAGCACGGCGCGCAGCCCGCCGTCGCGTGGCCGACCTCTCCGGAGCTCGGCCCGTCGTGGAGGTAGTGCTCGTCCGGCGGGGACGCTGAGCGGCGGGGGGATGCTAGGCTCGGGTCTCCCCATGGCGGACACCCGCGCTTTCCGGCTCGCCTGCGTGCTCGTGCTCGCGTCCTGCAACTCCGACCCGCCGCGCGAGCCCAGCGCCGCGCCGCGAGCCACGTCGACCGCCGCGGCTCCGCCGCGCGACGACACCTCGTTCCGCTTTCCGGCCGCCGAACGCGTCGTCGCCATCGGCGACCTCCACGGCGACGTCGCGGCGCTGCGCAGCGTGCTGCGACTGTCCGGTGCCATCGACGACAAGGACGAGTGGGTCGGTGGCAAGCTGGTGGTCGTCCAGACCGGCGACCAGCTCGACCGCGGCGACGACGAGCCGGACATCCTGGACCTGCTCGAGCGCGTGGGCGAGCGCGCCAAGAAGGCCGGCGGGGCCGTGCACGTGCTGAACGGCAACCACGAGGTGATGAACGTGGCGGGTGACTTCCGCTACGTGACTGCGGACGGCTTTCGCGACTTCAAGGACACGCCGCTGGTCGGCCAGCGCGGCAAGCAGGCGACGCTTCTGCCCGCGGAACAGCACGGGCGCGCGGCGGCGTTCTTGCCCGGGGGGCCCATCGCCAGGCGGCTCGCGACGCGCCCCGTCGTCATCGCCGTCGGCGACAGCGTCTTCGCCCACGGCGGCGTGTTGCCGGGCCACGTGCGCTACGGCGTCGGCAAGCTCAACGACGAGACACGGCGCTGGATGAGTGGCGAGACCCAGCGCGCGCCGGAGATCCTGAACGGCGACACCGCCCCCATCTGGACACGCGACTACTCCGACGGCGAACCCTCGGCACGCGCGTGCGGTGCGCTGGACACGGTGCTCGCAGAGCTGCGCGTCAAGCGCATGGTCGTGGGTCACACCGTGCAGAAGAACGGCGTCAACGGCGCGTGCGGGGAGAAGGTCTGGCGCATCGACGTCGGCCTCTCCAAGCACTACGGGGGCAAGCCAGCGGCGCTGGAGATCAAGGCAGACGGCGTGAAGGCCCTGGCAGGGGGCTGACCCCTACCGACTCCTCGGCATCGGGACCAGCATCGCCTCCTGCGTGCCTGCCGGCGCCGACTCCCCGTCGTCGAGCAGGCGCAGCACGAGCTGCCGGCCCTGACCCGAGGCAATGGCCACGCGCAGCGCGCGCATCGGCTCGAGGTTGGTCTGCGCGCTGCCCACCGTGGTCGGTGGCCCCTGGCGTATCGACGGCGCCATCAGCTCCTCTGCCGTCATGACCACTGTGTGCTCGGCCACGTCGCGGCTCGGCGGTGGCGAAGGGCGCACGTTGGTCAGCGTCTTGTCCAGCCCGTCGGTCATTACGGTCGGCGGGCGCGGGCGATCTTGGGGCACTTTGAGCACCTCCGGAACGGGCACGTCGGTGATGGACTCGGCGGCAATCTCCACTGGCTTGCGCTCGGGCGCGGAGGTCTGGCACGCCTCGAGCAACGCGGAGTCCGGAGCGAAGTGCGAGGTCACCTCGTCCGGCGGAATGCGGTAGGGCGCCGTCTGCATCAGGCTCTTGCTCGGTCGGGTGACACCGGACGCCAGCGGCTTCGTGTCTCCGACCAGCGGCTGTGTGACCGACGACGGGCTCGGCGGCACCAGCGGTGGGCGGCTCCCGCGGCGCGGCGGGAGCGGGCGGATCTCCAGATCCGACAGCGCGCGGCCGAGGGCGTAGGCGCGATCATGCCGGCCTTCGTTGGTCGCGGTGGTCATCGCGGTGTGCAGCCACTTCAGCGTCTGCTCGCGGCTGCCGCGGATCCACATCGCGACCGCGGTCTCGAGCGCCCAGCGCACGTCGCTCGAGTCGTCGGGCTGGGGCTCGACCGTGGCCTCGATGAAGTCGCGGTCGTTGCTCATCGCCCTTGATCCTTACACGCGTTCGAACAGCGTGGCGATGCCCTGTCCCACGCCGATGCAGAGCGAGGAAAGCCCGAGCTTGGCCTTCGGATCCGCCTTCATGACGCCGAGCAGCGTCGTGACGATGCGCGCGCCCGAGGCGCCGATGGGGTGCCCGAGAGCGATGGCGCCGCCGCGGACGTTGACGCGTGCCGGGTCGAGATCGAGGCCCCGCAGGCAGGCCAGGCTCTGGGCGGCGAAGGCCTCGTTCAGCTCGACCACGTCGAGGTTCGGGACCCTGAGGCCGGCGCGCGCGAGGAGCTTCTTGGTGGCCGGGATGGGACCCTCACCCATGAAGCTCGGGTCGACGCCGGCCGTGGCGGAGCCGGCCCAGCGCGCCAGCGGTGTGAGCCCGAGCTCCTTCACCGCCGCCTCGGAAGCCAGCAGCACGGCGGCCGAGCCGTCGTTCAGCGGCGAGGAGTTGCCCGCGGTGACCGTGCCGCCCTCGCGGAACGCCGCCGGGAGCTTGGCGAGCGCCGCCATGGAGCTGTCCGGTCGCACGCACTCGTCCTTGTCGACGACCAGCGGCGCGCCCTTCTTCTGGGGGATCTCCACCGGCACCAGCTCGCCCGCGAAGGCGCTCTGCTCCCAGGCGGCCGCGGCCTTCTTGTGGGACGCGACGGCGAACTCGTCCTGCTCCTCGCGGCCGATGCCGTACTTCTTCGCCACGTTCTCGGCCGTCTCGCCCATGCCGAGGAGCTCGAAGCGCTGCTTCATGCGCGGGTTCGGGTAGCGCCAGCCGAGCGTGGTGTCGTAGAGCACCGGCGGAGTGCGCGGGAACGCCTCCTCCGGCTTGGGCATCGAGTACGGCGCGCGGGTCATGCTCTCGACGCCACCGCCGATGGCGACCTCCGCCTCGCCCAGCGCTATCATGCGCGCAGCGTCATTGATGGCTTCGAGCCCCGAGCCGCACAGGCGGTTCACGGTCACCGCGGGGACCTCGTAGGGCAGCCCGGCCAGGAGCACGGCCATGCGCGCCACGTTGCGGTTGTCTTCACCGGCCTGGTTCGTCGAGCCGAGCACGACTTGATCGAGGCGCTCGCACAGCGCGGGTTGGCGCTTCATCAGTGCGGATACGACGTGCGCTGCGAGGTCGTCGGAGCGAACCGACGCGAGCGCGCCCTTGAACTTGCCGATGGGGGTGCGAACCGCATCGACCACGTACACCGTCTGCGCAGCCATGGCGGGGACAATACCCCGGTTCTTGGCTAGAGTCGCGGCAATGCCGAACCCTCCTCCGTGGGACGTGTGGCCGTATCATCGCCCGGGCTCCGCCGTCAGCTTTCCGCGAGACGAGGGCTGGCACCGACTGCTCCCGGGGCGCGTGGCCAACCCCGCGCTCTCCGAGATGGAGTGGGTGTACATGAACGCTCACGTCGAGGAGCAGGGCGGCGCTGGCCGGCGCTTCAGCGTGTTCGTCGCCTACTTCACGCAAGGTCTGCGTTTCCTCGTGGTGCGCGCGTTCGACTCGACGGATCGCTTCGTCGCGGACTGGACCGGAAGCGCGTGGGGGCTCTTGCGCGCGTCGCCCGGCGAGCTCGACATCTCATTCAAGCACGGCGGCGGCAGCGACGTCTGGGCTACGCTCCACGATGGGGGCGGTGCCCCGGTGCCGTTCGCCTCCACGCTGTCCGCGACGGACGATGCAGGGCACTTCTCGGTGGCGCTGCGCCTCACGAACACCAAGCGCCCCTACGAAGCGGGCGGGAAGGGCTACCTCCCGTTCGGCCGGCGCGGCGCCTTCTACTACTACTCGCTCACCCGCCTCGCGGTGGAGGGCACCCTCGAGCTCGAGACGCCCGGCGGTGGCCGCGAGACGGTCAGCGTGAAGGGCGTCGGCTGGTACGACCACCAGTGGGGGCCTTTCTACGTCACGCCCATCCGCAACAAGAACCTCGAGCAGTACGAGTGGATGTGCATCCAGCTCGACTCGGGCGACGAGCTCCTGCTCACCACGGTCTGGGAGGCCAACGGCGCCACGCCGAGCCTGCCAGCGTACGGTGGCGCCGGTCTGATTCGTGCGAACGGCAGCTTCGACAAGCTCCTGGGCGCCGAGCGCTGGAAGCGCACCAAGTTCTGGCGTTCACCGAAGCAGCACGCCGTCTACGCCGCGGGCTGGACCTTCGACGCGCCGGAGTGGGGGACCTCCCTGGTGATCACGCCGCGCTACCACGACCAGCTCACCCCGCTCGTCGACGCGCCGCCGCCGAACCTGCTCGGCGCGATGAGCCGGCTGTTCGAGGGCTGGGCGAACTGGCTCGGCGAGTTCTGGGAGGGGACGTGTCGTGTGAGCGGCACCTTTGCGGGTCAGCCCGCCAGCGGTTGGGCATTCGCGGAGCTGGTCAAGCGCTACGAGGACCCGGAGTTCCATCTGCGCGTAGCGCGCAACGACCCCGACCTCACCGTGCTCGAATGGCGAGTCGAGAACCCCGACGAGCAGGTACCGCTCACGTTCCGCTTCTTCCTCGAGCGCGACGACGGCACGCCGCTCTTGGACCAGAGCGGGCTCGACATCCCGGTCATGGTGCTGGACGACCCCGCGCTCCCGAAGAACGAGCCGCTCATCGCGCGGGTCGTGGCGCGGAGCGCCGACGGCGCGCTCTCCGGCATGGCCTCGCTGACCGTCGAGCTCCGCTGAGGGTTGCGCGGCGGTCGAGCCTTCCGCCATCCTAGTCCGCCCATGGACTCGCTCTTGGTCCTGGCGAAGCTCGCGCCCGACGAGGAGCGCGTGCTCTCGGCCATCGCCGCGACCAGCAACCTGAAGCTGGTGACCTGCTCGAAGGTCGAGTCGGCCATCGCCTGGCTGAGCGCCGAGGAGCTCCGCGTCCTGGTCTTCAAGGCCGACCTGGTCGGGGCGGACCGCTTCTGTCAGGCCGTGCGCTCGCGACCCGCGCTCGCGGGCGTGCCGCTCATCGCGCTGGTGAGCGACTGGTCCGACCCCTTAGTGGAGAAGCTCTACGCCCACGGCATCGACGACGCGATCATGGACCGCTTCGGCCCCGGCTTCGTCGCGCGCCTCAGACGTCTGCCGGATCGGTTGGCGCGGCCGCCGAGGCGCGGTGCCGCCGTCGTGGCCGAGCCGGATCGCAACCGGCAGAACTTGGTAGCGCGCGTGCTCGGCAACGCCGGATACGACGTCAAGACCGCGCGCGACGCCACCGCGCTGTCCTTCTTCGTGCGCGAGCACAAGCCGCGCTTGGTCGTGGGCAGCGTGGCGCTCGGGGCGCCTCGCGCGCTGATCAGCGAGGCGCGCCGCGCCGGGTGCTCCGCGCCGTGGGTGGTCACCGCGCGCCGCCGCGAGCTCCCGCGTTGGGCCGAGTCGCTCGCGGGGCTGGAGCGTGTGTCCGTGGTCGCCGCGACCAGCTCGCCGGAGGTGGTGCTCTACGCGGCGAACGAGCTGATGCGCGGGGAAGAGCAACCCGCGCGCTCGGAGGTGCGGCACCTGTACGCGACGAGCGTGCTGTTCCGGGAGCCCGGGGAGGAGAGCGACGAGCTCGGCTTCACCTACAACGTCAGCGGTCGCGGCCTGTTCGTGCGCACGTTGGCCCCGCCGGAAGGTGACGCGGTGTGGCTCGAGCTGCGCCCTCCGAAGAGCCGGCGGCGCGTGCGCTTGGAGGGGCGCGTGACCTGGCGGCGCCCGTACGTGCCGACCGCCGCGTCCACCGGTCCGCCGGGGTTCGGCGTGCAGATCAGCGCTGGGCTCTCCGACGGCGTCGCGCACTACCGCGAGCAAGCGCTGGCGTTCGCCGCTTCGGCGCACGCCTCGCAGCTGGCCGTGCAGCGCATGCACACCGCGCGGCTCGGCGACGCGCGCACCAGCGGCGAGTACATGCTGATCGAGGTGCCCTCGGAGTCGACCGTGCCGGTGCTGAGCGCGGTGGGCGAGCGGCGCAGCGTGCCGCCGACGGCCGAGGCCGTCGACGACGAATGGGAGCGGCTCACCGACGGCGCGGCGGACGCCCCGGAGGAAGTGGGAGCAGCGACGGTGGAGCCCGAGACGCTTTCCGCCGCGGGTGAGGACGAAACCGACGACGACGCCGAGGAGATCGAGCCCGAGGAAGACATTGACGCGTTGCCCGAACGTCCGCCAGCCGTGAGGAGCGGGTCCAGCGCGCCCACCTCGTTCCCGTCACCCGCGCCAGAGCGCCGCGGCTGGCGCACGATCCTCGTGCCCTTGGCCGTCGGGGCGTGCGCCGGCGGGCTGGCGGCGGGCGTGCACGTCGCATGGAGCGCGCGGGCGCCCGCTCGACCGAGCCGCGCGGCTGCGCTCGAGGCCCGCGCGCCCGCGCCGGCGGCCAGCGCGCTCGCGCCACTCCCGGCGGCGACGACCCCAGCGCCCCCGCCCAGCCTGTCGCCGCGCCTCGGGCCGAGCGCGGCGCCGCCGGCGCTGCCCGCGAGCGACGCCGGCCCCGAGGCCGCGCCGCCGGACTCGCGCGCGCTCAACTGGGATCAGGGTCACCTGCTCGTGCGCGCGCCGGGCGCGGACGACGTGTACGCCACGGGTTTCCGCGTCGGTCGGACCAACGTGCCCAACGTGACCAAGTGCGGGCTGCGCTGGGTGCGTCTCGGGCGGGGCGACCCTCCGACCTGGATCTCACCCGGGCTCACGGTGGACGTGAAGTGTCGCGAGCTGACCACGGTCTCTCTCGCTCCGGATCGTTGACCCGCGGGCGGCGAACCAGGAAGAATCCCGCGGTGGCGCAGCGCAAGGTCTTGATTCTGGGCGGCGGGCTCTCGGCTCTCTCGGCCGGCATCCACCTCTTGCAGGAGGGCGGGGCCGGCGCGTTCGACGTGACCCTGCTCTGCATGGAGCACCGGCTGGGCGGAAAGGCCGCGAGCTGGCGCCTCCCCGACAATCGCTACATGGAGGTCGGGTTTCACGGCGTGTTCGGCTACTACCACGCCATCCAGACCTTGCTCGCGCGGGCGGGGCACCCCGTCACCGACCCGCGCTGGTTCACCCCGAACGAGGGTGTGCACCTGATGTACGAGGCAGGCGCGCGCGCCGTGAACCGGCTCGACATCCCGTCGGGACCGTTGGACGTCGCGGCGCTCTTCGACAGTGGCTTCGTCGGCTATCAGGGCATGAGCTTCACCGAGAAGGTGTCGGCCGCGCGCTGGATGGCCAAGACCGGCGCCCGGCTCCTGCTCGGGACGGTCGACCCGGCGATCGACGAGCATAGCTTCACTGCTTGGTGCGTGGGCACCGGGCTCGACGTCGAGCTGACGCGCAAGAGCTGGTTCAAGTACGTGCTGGACCTCGCCTTCAACTTCCCCGCGGAGGGCTCGGCGTACGTCGGGATGTACGGCTTCCAGAAGCTGATGGGGCCCGAGAGCTCCACCGTGCACTACCTGAACGGGCCGCTCAGCGAGGTCATCGTGGCACCCATCGTGCGGCTCTACCTGTCGCTGGGGGGCAAGATCGAGTTCTGCACCAAGGTGACGCGGATCGAGCTCGACCCGGCGACCCGGCGGGTCAGCGAGCTCGGTACGCGCCCGATGGCGGCGGTGCAGCCGCTGGGCGGGGCCGTGGACCACGTGCTGCCCATCACGCTGTCCGGGAGCTACTCGCTCGACGAGAGCCCGTACCCGGTCGGCGACCCGGCGCCGGCCGCGACCAGCAGCGAGCGCACTTGGCGCCAGGGAACCGACTTCGACGAGGTGATCTCGGCGCTGCCGGTGGACAGCCTGCGCACCTTGCTCGGCACGACGTCTCGCTTCGACGAGGCGGTGCTCGGCGTGCCGGAGCTTCGCTCCATCTGGGCGCTCCGCACCGTGGCCTCCATCTCACTCAGAATGTGGCTGCCGCGCAAGGTCATGCCGTCGGACTACACCACCGTCGTGATGGGGACCCCGCAGCCTTCCGCGACCATCATCGACTACACGAACCGCGTGACCGAGCTGGCCAACAGCAGCTGGGGCTCGGTCATCGAGCTCGAGGGGCAAGAGGGCCTGCACGGCGGCCTCGCCGACGAGGTCATCGTACGCGAGCAGCTCGAGACCTTCGCCCAGCTGCCCTTCGTGGACCGCGCCGCGTTCGACGTCGACCAGGTCGTCGCGCAGACGAACGGCAACCAGTGGCTCTTCCGGCGCAACACGGCCCAGCACATGCGCTACCTGTTGATGGAGCCCGGGCACTGGAAGTACCGGCCGAAGCAGGACGAACGCCCGTACGCGAACCTGACCCTGGCAGGGGACTGGATGAGCGGCACGCAGCCGACGGCCAGCATGGAGGCGGCGGTGCGCACCGGGCGCGTCGCGGCGGGCCTGCTTCGGGCGAGCGTCGGGCTGCCCGCCCCGGTCGCCTGAGCGGGGCGCCCAGCACAAAACGAAGCTCCTCGCATTGACGCCCGTCAATTGATACCCTGAGCCCGATGATTCTCGGCCGGGGGCCCGACCCGCTGTCGCCGGAGGAGCGGGCGGCAGAGCTCGCGAAGGCCCGCCCGCGCGGCTTGCCGGTGGCCCCGTTCGCGCCGCCCGCGCGCCGGAGCCTGCCGTTGGCCGACAGCGCCCGGGAGGTCGATCGGGCCTGGCGCCCCATCTACGCCGTGTGGGAGATCACCCTCGCGTGCGATCTGGCCTGCCGCCACTGCGGGTCGCGCGCGGGGCACGCGCGGCGCGAGGAGCTGTCCACGGCAGAGTGCCTGGATCTCGTGCGACAGATGGCGCGCCTCGGCGTGAAGGAGATCACCGTCATCGGCGGCGAGGCGTACCTGCGTGACGATTGGTTGGACATCATCGCCGAGATCCGCGCGACGGGGATGACGGCGACCATGACCACGGGCGGACGAGGCATCACGCCGGAGCGGGCCCGTGGCGCGGCGAAGGCGGGCCTACAGAGCGCGAGCGTTTCCATCGACGGCAGCGAGGCGACACACGACCGACTGCGCGGTGTTCCCGGCTCGCATCGCGCCGCCCACGATGCGCTCAGGAACCTGCGCGACGCCGGGGTGCGCGTCTCCGCGAACACGCAGATCAACCGGCTCACCATGCCGGAGATGCCCCAGGTGCTGGAGACCATCGCGGCGGCAGGCGCGCACAGCTGGCAAATCCAGCTCACGGTGCCGATGGGCCGCGCGGCGGACGAGCCCGAAGTGCTCCTGGAGCCGTACCACCTGCTCGAGCTGTTCCCGATGCTCGCGTCGCTGAAGGTGCGCTGCGACGAGCTCGGCGTCCGGCTCTGGCCTGGCAACAACGTGGGCTACTTCGGCCCCCACGAGAGCGTGTTCCGCGGCAGCATGCCGCGCGGTCACCTGGCTTCTTGCGGCGCGGGGCGCTCGACGCTGGGCATCGAGGCGGACGGCGCCATCAAGGGCTGCCCGTCGCTGCCGACCGATGTCTGGACCGGCGGCAATATCCGGGACGCG
>Ga0233425_10011044_pt1 | contig 10710 bp, 10 predicted proteins | sample Watercolumn_Towu_2_FD_181712 | JGI IMG/M metagenome (GOLD analysis project Ga0233425, IMG submission 181712) | Freshwater microbial communities from Lake Towuti, South Sulawesi, Indonesia - Watercolumn_Towuti2014_140_MG | ecosystem: Environmental > Aquatic > Freshwater > Lake | place...
GGAACAGACGGCGCTGCGGCGGCTGGAGGGGCGGGCGGGGTTTGGGGATGCGGTGGCGGCGGTGGAGAAGGTGAAGGGGGAGAAGTGGGAGAGTTTCCGGGACCGGCACGGGGACTGGGGCCGGGACATGGTGATGTATCTGGCGCGGCGGCGATGCGGGATGAAGTTGGCGGAACTGGGGGCGGCGCTGGGCGGGCTGGATTACGCGACGGTGTCGGCAGCGGTGAAACGGTTTGGGGAGCGGCTGGACGAAAACAAGGCGCTGGCGGCAGTGGCGAAACAGGCGGAGGCTGAAATGTTGAATCCAAAGATGTGACCCCTATCGTTTTCGGTCATCGGGGTCACATCCCCACAAATAACATTTCACCGGTTCTCGAATGAGCGGTGAATGCGGCGAGGATTGGGCAAGAAGATTCCGGCAATGTTCTTGCCCCTATCAGTCCGTTCGGGTTGGGACGGCGCGGGAGGGGAATCGGGGTCAGGTCTCAAGAAGCCGTTGAAAAACTCCTGACGAGTTGAGCGGTTTTGAGATGGGCATTGTCGAAAGGTCCCGTAACTTATCGGGGTCCAAATCGCACAAATCCACAAATCGTTGATGACCGTGCGATAATCGCTCAGGCAACCGAGGCGAGGTAGAGGGCGTGGAGCCGCTGGGTGACAGGGCCGGGCTTGCCGGCGGCGATGGGGTGGGTGTTGACTTTGACGACGGGGAGGACTTCGACGGTCGTGCCGGTTAGGAAGACTTCGTCGGCGGCGAGGAGTTCGTCGAGGGTGACGCGGCGCTCTTCCAGCGGCAGACCGTTCTGGCGGGCGAGGGCGATGACTTCTTCGCGGGTGATGCCGCTGAGGATGCGCGTGCTCTGCGGCGGCGTGATGACGACGCCAGCGGCGACAATGAAGATGTTGGCGGAGGCGCATTCGTTGACGGTGCCGTCCTTCTCGACGAAAAGGGCCTCGAAGCAACCGGCGGCCTTGGCGCGCTGGGAGGCGAGCACGTTCGGCAGCAGGCAGACGGTCTTGATGTCGCACCGCTGCCAGCGGATGTCGTCAGCGGTCAGGATGGCAACGCCCTGCTCGCGCGCGGCGGCGGAGGGCAGTTCCAGCGGGCGCACGGTGATCGTGAGCGTCGGCTCGACGCCTTTGGGAAATTCCTTCGTCCGCTTGGTCGCGCCGCGCGTGATCTGGAGATAGACGAGCGAGTCACTGAAGCCAGCGCGCTTCACGGTTTCGACGATGATTTTCTCCAGGCCGGCGGCGGTGAAGGTGTGTTTCAACTCGATGGCGTCGAGGCTGCGGAAGAGGCGGCGCATGTGCGGTTCGACGGCGTGCAGCCGGCCGCGGTAGGTGCGCAGCACTTCGTAGATGCCGTCGCCGAGTTGGAAACCGCGATCCTCGACGGAGACGACCGCGTCTTCAATGGGGGAGAACTTGCCGTTGACGTAAGCGAGAGCAGGCATGGGAGGGAAGGGGATAGTGGACAGTTTACAGTGGGCAGTGGGCAGTGGTCAGTGGTCAGGGAACAGGGGACAGTGCTACTTGCTTCGAACCAAACCATTGAGCATTCGGCCAACTTCTTTGCATTGTTCGAGTCGAGTAGCCGCTGCTGCGGGTTCCAGTAACTTCGTGTCCCGCAGTTTGTAAATCCAGTTCTCGGTCTCATTCGTTTCACCAAGGGCAATATCCAAAGAGTTCAGCCATTTCTTCGTGCTGCGGTTGAAACCTTCCGCGATGTTTGCGCTGATCGAACCGCTGCTCCGCAAGATCTGGCTTGCCAGTATGTCCACCGCGCGCCGCGTTGGCATCTTGTCCGTGTCGAGAAACAAATCCAAGAACAGCCGATGCGCTTTCTGCCAGACCAGGAAGTCAGTGAAGTGTTGGATTTTCATTGTGCAACTCGAGATTTGGGATGCCACCAACTGTCCACTGTCCACTGTTCACTGCCCACTGAATCAGTAGCTTAGAGCAGCAAACATCGGATACTTGGCGAGCTTGGCGGCGCCGGAGAGGAATTTCAGTTCGATAAGGAAGTCGCATTCGGCGACCTTGCCGCCGATCTGCTCGACGAGGTGGGCGGCAGTGGCGGCGGTGCCGCCGGTGGCGAGGACGTCGTCCAGGACGACGACGCGCGCGCCGGGCTTGACGGCGTCAATGTGCATCGTGAGCGTCTCGCGGCCGTATTCGAGTTCGTAGCTGGCCTCGATGGTCTTGTAGGGGAGCTTGCCTTTCTTGCGCACGGGGACGAAGGCGACGCCGAGCTGGTAGGCGACCGCGCCGGCGAAGATGAAGCCGCGCGCGTCAATGCCGACGATGGCATCGGGCTTCTGCTTGCTGTGGCGGTCCACAAAGATGTCCACGGCGGCGCGAAAAAGCTTCGGCTGTTGGAGCACAGGCGTGATGTCCTTGAAGATGACCGGCGGCTTCGGGAAGTTCGGGATGTCGCGGATGGCAGCTTTGATTTCGGCTAGGGTGGCGGACATGGTCATTTGATCCGTTTGGGTTTTTCCTGTTTCTCCATCATCTTGCGGAGTTTTCGCAGAGCGATGTTCTGGACTTGGCGGACGCGTTCGCGGGTGACGCCGAGGTTGGCGCCGATCTCTTCCAAGGTCTGTTCTTTGCCGCCGTCGAGGGCGAAGCGGTGGCGAAGGATCAACTGCTCCCGCTCGTCGAGCTTGTGCAGCAAAGCGGTGATGTCCTGTTTGGTGGACTTGTCCTTGAGCGTCTCGAACGGGTCGAGGGCGTTCTCGTCGCCGATGATCTCGCCGAACTCCGTGGTTTCGTCCTCGCCGATGGGCGCCTCCAGCGACGCGGGGCGGATGCTGACGGTGCGCAGTTCGGAAACCTTGGCGGCCGAGATGCCGAGTTCCTTGCCCAACTCGGCGTCGGTCGGGTCACGACCGAGTTTCTCGCTGAGCTTGATGGCCGCGCGGCGCATCTTGCCGATCTTGTCCACGAGATGGACGGGAAGGCGGATGGTCTTCGCTTGGTTGGCGAGCGCGCGCTTCATGGACTGCTTGATCCACCATGAAGCGTAAGTGGAGAGCTTGCCGCCTTTGCGTGGGTCGAACCGCTCGACGGCTTTCATGAGGCCGATGTTGCCTTCGCTGATGAGGTCGAGCAGCGGCAAGCCGAGGCCGGAGTAATCGTGGGCGATTTTGACGACGAGGCGGAGGTTGGAGCGGATCATCTTGTCGCGAGCGGCCTTGTCGCCTCTCTTGATCTTCTTGGAAAGGTCCACCTCATCCTTGCGGGTGAGCAGGGGGATTTGCCCGATCTCCCGCAGGTAGATCTTGATGCCGCCTTCGCTTTCGCTTCGGTCGAATCGCATGGTAAGGCTCCTAGGAGCGCGGCCACCGGGATCGCCGGTGGCCGCGCCACTATCTATAGACTAAACAACTCCGCCGTTTGCTCAAGCTTTCTTCTCGAGCGCGGCTTGCGCGGCGGCCAGCCGGGCGATCGGCACGCGGAACGGCGAGCAGCTCACGTAGTTCATGCCGACGCGGTGGCAGAACTTCACGCTGTCCGGGTCGCCACCGTGTTCGCCGCAGATGCCGACCTTGAGGTGCGGGCGGGTCTTGCGGCCGCGCTCGATGCCGAACTTGATGAGTTCGCCGACGCCATCCTGGTCGAGCGTCTGGAACGGATCGTCCACCAGGATTTTGTTGCCGACGTAGTCTGGCAGGAAGCTGCCGATGTCGTCGCGGCTGAAGCCGAAGCTCATCTGCGTCAGGTCGTTGGTGCCGAAGCTGAAGAACTCGCCCACCTCGGCCATCTTGCCGGCGCGCAACGCAGCGCGCGGGATCTCGATCATCGTGCCGAACATGAAGTTGAGCTTCTTCAGGCCGAACTTCGCCTTCACCTCGGCGGCGACCTTGTCCACGATCACGCGCTGATGGATCAGCTCGTTGGCGGCGCAAGTCACCGGGATCATGATCTCCGGGTCGGCTTTCTTGCCGGCCTTGATCAGTTCCGCGGCGGCTTCGAGGATCGCGCGCACCTGCATCTCGGTGATCTCCGGGTAGGTGATACCGAGGCGGACGCCGCGATGGCCGAGCATCGGGTTGGTCTCGTGCAGAGCCTCGCCGCGCTTCTTGACCTCGTTGACGTCAATGCCAAGCGCGCTGGCCAACTCCTGGAGCTTGTCCTCGGCCTTCGGCACGAACTCGTGCAGCGGCGGGTCGAGCAGACGGATGGTGAGTGGGTAGCCTTGCAGTTCCTCCAGCGTCGCCTTCACGTCGTGTTTCACGAACGGGAACAACTCGTCGAGGGCCTTGCGGCGCTCGGCGAGCGTCTTGCTCATGATCATCTTGCGCAGCAGGAACAGCGGCTGGTCGCTGCCTTCGCCGTAGAACATGTGCTCCGTGCGGAACAAGCCGATGCCTTCCGCACCGAACTTGATCGCCTGCGCGGCGTCCTTCGGCGTGTCGGCGTTGGTGCGAATCTTCAGCACGCGAACTTTGTCCACAAGCTTCATCAGCGCCGTGTAGGAGGTGTTGCGCTCAAGGTCCACGGCCACGAGCGGCACCTGGCCGAGATACACGAGGCCCTTGGTGCCGTTGAGGCTGATCCAGTCGCCCTCGTGGACGACGGTGCCTTTCTTCGTGCTGAAGCTCTTGCCGTCGTCGCCGACTTCGATGTCGCTACAGCCGACGATGCAGCACTTGCCCCAACCGCGCGCGACGAGCGCCGCGTGGCTGGTCATGCCGCCCTTGCTGGTGAGAATGGCCTGCGCCTTGTGCATGCCGTCCACGTCCTCGGGCGAAGTTTCCTCGCGGACGAGAATGACTTTCTCGCCACGCGCCGCCCACTCGACGGCGTCTTTGGAGGTGAACACGGCGCGGCCGATGGCGCCACCGGGACCGGCGGGCAGGCCTTTGGCGATGACGTTGGTGATGGCTTCGGCTTTCGGGTCGAGCATCGGCAGGAGCAACTCGACGAGCTGGTTCGGCGCGACGCGCATGATGGCGGTCTTCGCGTCAATCAGCTTCTCCTTATACATGTCGGTGGCCATGCGAACAGCGGCGACGCCGTTGCGCTTGCCGTTACGGCACTGGAGCATGAACAGGCGGCCCTTCTCGATGGTGAACTCGATGTCCTGCATGTCATGGTAGTGCTTCTCAAGGCGCTTCTGGATCGAGTCGAGTTCCTTGTAGCAGTCGGGCATGACCTGCTGAAGCGTGGGCATGTGCTGGCTGTGGTCGTTCTTGGACTTCTCGTTGATCGGGCCGGGCGTGCGGATGCCGGCGACGACGTCCTCGCCCTGGGCGTTGACGAGATACTCGCCGTAGAAATACGCCTCGCCGTTGCCGGGGTTGCGCGTGAACGCGACGCCGGTGGCGCAGTCATCGCCCATGTTGCCGAACACCATGCTCTGGACGTTGACGGCCGTGCCCCACTCGTCCGGAATCTTTTCGATGCGGCGATACTCGACCGCGCGCTTGCCGTTCCAGCTCATGAACACGGCGCCGATGCCGCCCCAGAGCTGCGCGAGCGGCTCCTCAGGGAACGGCTTGCCGAGCACTTCCTTGACCTTCTGCTTGAACTCGACCACGAGCGCCTTCAGATCGTCGGCGGTCAGCTCAGTGTCGCTCTTATAGCCCTTGGCGTGCTTGACTTCCTCGAGCCGCTCGTCGAGCAGCTTGCGGATGCCTTTGCCGCCCTTTGGCTCGATGCCTTCGGCTTTCTCCATCACCACGTCGGAATACATCATGACGAGGCGGCGATACGCGTCGTAGGCGAAACGGGGATTCTTGGTCTGCTCGATGAGGCCCTGAACGGTGACGTCGTTGAGGCCGACGTTGAGGACCGTGTCCATCATGCCCGGCATGGACTTGCGGGCACCGGAGCGGACGGAGACGAGCAGCGGGTTCTTCTCGCAGCCGAACTTCTTGCCCATCAGCACCTCGACTTTGGCGAGAGCGGCGAGGACCTGATCCTTGAGGACCTTCGGGTAATTGCGCTTGAGTTTGTAATACTCGGTGCAAACCTCGGTAGTGAGGGTGAATCCCGGAGGCACGGGCAGGCGCAGGCTCGGGTGGCCGGCCATCTCGGCGAGGTTGGCGCCTTTGCCGCCGAGGAGATTCTTCATTGATTCGTTGCCGTCGGCCTTGCCGCCGCCAAAAGAATACACGTATTTCGGGGTCTTGCCGCTCTTGGCGGCCTTGGGAGCTTTCGTTTTAGCCATGATAATTAGTCCTGATTCGTTGTTGTATGACCTTTGGCGGTCAAATTCCGCCGCCAAAGAAACCGCGAGTCTAGTGAAACGCCGTTCCCTGTCAAGGCCGCATGGGAACCAAAAAAGAAAAGCGACGGCGGGCGCTTAGCCACGCTTCCAACGCTGCACTGCCTTCCGGCCATCAGGGACGGGCGTAAACATGTCGCTGCGCTTCAGGCCCAGTTCCTTCGCCATCGCGATGGAGTAGTCCAACAGGCCCATCTTCGGATATCGGCCGTTGGAGCCGAAGGAGAACTTCACGCCGGCCGCCTTGGCGATCTTCAGGAACGGCAGCCGCGGTAGCTTGTAGCTGCTGCTGATCTCCAACGCCACACAGTGCTTTACCGCCGCGTCCACAACCTTCTGGACGCGCGCGGGCGTCCAGAGAGCGTCGTAGTCTATGGCGAGCGGCGCGGGCAGCCAGGAGGTGTTGGCAAGAATGTCTATCGGCTGCTCCGAGATGATCTTCACGTGCCAGTCCACGAAGCGGTCCATGAACGCCTGTTTGTCGGCCATCTCCACCAGCGACTCCACATCTTTCAGCCAGAGCTTGGTGCGGCGGCCGTCCTTGCCGGGGAACGTCATCGTGTCGGTGAGCACATAGTCGAGTTGGGCCAGCGCCTTCGTCGAGAAACCGCTCGTCCAGTCAATCCACTCCGCCTGCACGCCGCGGAAGACCGGCTTGCCGGCAAGCATATCGAGGTAGCTCTTCAGTTCCTTGTCGTTGCTGAGCACGACCGGGTAGTCGTTCTCCTTCGTGCCGGCGTGCTCGACGATGCCGAACTTCACGCCGCGCGCCTGCGACAGCGCCAGCACCGCATCAATCGTGCTCTTGTCGAGATGGACGTGGAAGTCCATCAGCGGAAAGTCGAGGCCGGTTGCTGCCGCCGGTTTTTCCTCCGAACGCAGCAGCGGCGCGGCGCACGCAGCGGCCGCGGTGGCGATGAATGTTCGTCGGGTCATTGGGTTCATAGAGTTCTCCTCACTTGCCGTCCGTGAAGGCGTTCAGATACGCCTCGCGGAATTCCTGCGCGGCCTTGGCGCTCGTGATGCACCGGTCCCAATCCATCGCGGGGCGCGGGCCGAGCTTCGCCGGCAGAATCTCGCGTCCGCCGAAACGCGCGGCCAGCTTCTGAAACTCCGCGCCCCAAGCTTTGAGTTTGCCGTCCACGGTCAACAGGCCGGTGAGCTGGCTGCAATCGTTGGCTTGCGGATGGTCGTGGAAGCCCCAGTTCAACCAACCGCATGTGAGGCCCGCCGTCGTTTCCACCGCGCGGCGGCACCAACGCGCCTGCTGCTCCTCGGTGCCGGGCGCGGACATCTTCCCGTTCCGGAGCCGCATCGCGCCGCCGCCATACCAGCCGAATTCCGCCAGCACGACCGGCTTGCCCGGCGCGGCGACCTCGCGCACGACGCTTTCGAGATAGGCGAGGTTGCGTGCCTCGTCCTCCGGCTTCGTATAGTCGTAGAGGCCACCGGCTATCGGATAAAAGTGGACTTCCATGAAGTCGAGGAGCTTCGCCTGCCGCGATGGCCGGAACGCCGGCCAGTGCGCGCCACCGCCCGCCGCCGGCACCGACGACTGAAGCAGCCCGACGGTCACGAGCGCCTGCGGGTCGGCTGCCTTGATCGCTGTCGCCTGCCGTCGTGTCCAATCACCGGCGCGCTCATCGCGGAACTGCTGGTAGTCGAGCAACAACTTGCTGCCCGGCGCGTCCTTCCTCGGCGGCACGGCCATGTCGCCCCATTGAAATGTGGCCGCGTCCACGCCCCACGCTTTCGCGGCGTCGGCGGGCGAGGCGTAGTGCTGCTTCAGCCACGCGTTCCAACGCGAACGCATGTCGGCGCTCTCCCAGCCAACCGCCGGCTCGTTCTTGAGATCGTAGGCGAAGATGACGTTGCGTCCGCGGTAGCGCGCGGCGAAGAGTCTCCAGAAATCCGCCAACGCGCAGAGAAGCGCCTCGTTGGCAAAGTGATCGGTGCGCGCCCACTCCGGCAACGTCTCCCAGTGGTCCGGCCCGGTCGGATGCACATAAAGGCCAACCTCCTCGGCGATAGCGAGAAACTGATCGAACTTTTTCAACCCATCGTCATCGAGCGCGCCAGGCTCGGTGTAGAACGAACCGAAGCTAATGAAGACACGGACGCAGTTGCCGCCCAACTCGCGCAGCCGGACAAAATCGCGCCGCAGCGCCTCGGCGTCAAACTGCTTCCATACCTGCGGCGCCCAGCCCGTGCCGGGCCGGTAGTAGTTGATGCCGAGCGGCACGAACGGCTTGCCTGCCTCGGTGGCGAACGTCCGCCCGCCGGTGGCGACGCGGATTTTCGGCAGGTCGGCGGCGCAGAGCAGCGCCGGCAACGTCATGGCGATCAGGGCGACGTGGCGGAGGGGGATTCGTCGGATCGTTGTCATTGTCATGGTTGCGATTCGCCCGCACGATAGAGGCGGGCCGCAGCCGAGGCAAGACCGCAAAGCTTTGGAAAAAACTTTGACAGCACTGGGTCGCTCGCTATACTGCGAAACGATTGAAAGGTAATTATGGCTGACACACCTCCGGCTGACGCTGCCAAGCAAGAGAAGAAAGACACGGTGCGCATCACCCTGCCGCCGCGCCCCGTGCCGCCTTCAAGCGCCGGCACGGCCGCAGCGCCCGGGCCAGCCGCGGCCCCCAAACTTCCCGCGACAGTGCCAGCCATGCCGGTCGTGCCGAAAAAAGAAACGTCGCGCCTGAAGAAGACCACAGGCAAAGTTCCTGGTGCCACCAAGCCGGCGGCACCCATCGTGCCGCCGCCTACCGTGCGCGCCCAACCCATTTCGCAGCCGCCGTCCACAGTCCCCTCGACGCAGGCTCCGCCCACCACAGCGACACCCGTAGCCGCGCCAGCTCCCGCGTCCAGCGCGGCCACCGCCGTCGCGCGCCCCACCGTCAAGCTGCAGACCGCGGACATTCCGAAAATCCCGTCGCCGCCGTCGGCGCCTCCGCTGGCCTCAACCGTGCCGTCGCCCGCGCCCGTTCCAGCCCAAGTCGTCGTGGGCGGGCCGACACTCGTGGACGCGATTTTGAGTTTCTTGGTCATGATCGTTTCCGGCGTGGCAGTCTGGCTCCTGCTGCAAGCGCACCAGTTGCGCTGAGCGCGGGCTTCAGCCGGATTGATTTCGCCGCCGGGTTTCACCGCCGCTTAGAGGACTTTGATTTATGGCAAGTTCCAACATCGTTCAAGTCACCGCCGACAACTTTGACGCCGAGGTCTTGAAATCCCCCCTGCCCGTGCTCGTGGATTTTTGGGCCACGTGGTGCGGCCCCTGCAAGATGATCGCTCCCGTGCTTGATGAGATCGCGGGCGAATTCGCCGGCAAGGCCAAGATCGCCAAGTGCAACGTGGACGACGCCGGTGAGTTGGCGGCGCAATACCGCGTCACCAGCATCCCGGCGCTGATCGTGTTCAAGGGCGGCCAAGTCGTCGCGCAAGTTGTGGGCGCGAAGCCGAAGAAGGAAATCCAGAAGCTGATCACCGAGAACCTTTGATCGTCCCGCGCGGCGGCGCTCCACGCTCCGTGCCCGACAGGAGGATTTGCCGTGCGCTACGCCATCTGCAACGAAACCTTTGCACCCGCCGCGAAGATGCCGTGGGAACCCTGGCCGTTCGAGAAGCAATGCCGCTTCTCCGCCCAACTTGGCTACCACGCGCTGGAACTCGCCCCCTTCACTTTCACCCGCGACGTCCGCAAACTCTTCGCCGACGAGCGCAAGAAGATGCGCGACACCGCTGCCGCCGCCGGCATTGAGATCATCGGCCTCCACTGGCTGCTGGCGTTCACCGAAGGCTTCCATCTCACCTCGCCCGACCGCGCCGTCCGCAAGGCCACCGCGCAGTATGCCGAGGCGCTGATTGATTTCTGCGCCGACCTCGGCGGCAAGATCATGGTCTGGGGTTCGCCCAAGCAGCGGAACTTGCAGGACGGCGTCACCATCGAGCAAGGCATGGAGTTCGCCGCCGGCGTCTTCCGCTCCATCATGCCGCGGGCCGCCGCGCGCGGTGTCACCATCGCCATCGAGCCGCTGGGCCGCGGCGACACCAACTTCGTCAACACCGCCAAACACGGCCGCCAACTCGTCAGCATGGTCAACTGCCCGAACTTCATGCTCCATCTCGATGTGAAGGCGATGTGCGACGAAGGCCGGCCGCTGCCCGACATCATCCGCGAATCCCGCGGCGTCGTCCGCCATTTCCACGCCAACGACCCGAACTTGCGCGGCCCCAACACCAGCGGCCTTGACCACAAGCCGTTTGTCGCCGCGCTGCACGAGATCGGTTACGATGGTTACGCCTCCGTGGAAGTCTTCAAATACGACCCCGACCCTGAAACCATCGCGCGCCAGGCCATCGAGTATCTGAAGAAGGTTTACGTCTGAGCGAAAGCGGTTGGATGATGCGACATCGCGGCGTTGGATTTTTTCATCCACTTTCCGCCGGCTTCCGGTAAACTCCGCCGCCAT
>Ga0233425_10011045_pt1 | contig 10708 bp, 4 predicted proteins | sample Watercolumn_Towu_2_FD_181712 | JGI IMG/M metagenome (GOLD analysis project Ga0233425, IMG submission 181712) | Freshwater microbial communities from Lake Towuti, South Sulawesi, Indonesia - Watercolumn_Towuti2014_140_MG | ecosystem: Environmental > Aquatic > Freshwater > Lake | place: Indonesia...
CAATATTTTAGGTATCAGCCGGCGCGCCTTCTGCCGGCGGCAGCGGATTCTTGCAGTAGCTCAATGCGCCGTCCTGTCCGGCGTGATATTCAAACTCACGGGCGTCATATTGAAGTTTGACCAGATATCCCGCTGTCAGGACCTGGGCATACATCATCCCGTCCTGCGGGCAGCCGAGACTGCCGTCAGACCAGGTGACTGCTCTTGCCTCAACGAAGCTGATCTCGCTCATGGGAATGGATAATCTTTGAGCAAGGTCTTCCTTGGCTTTTTCGATCATGCCTTCCATGCCGGAGGTGGAAGGCGCGGGCAGGGTTGGATTCATTTGAGGTTTATCTCCTTGGGTCGGCTGTAAAGGGATGATGGTTGAAAGCGGCTCATGGGTTGGGTTTGGCTGGGGTTCGGCCGTTGCTGCTGCAGGCGCTCCACAACCTGTCAATGCAAGCGCCAGCAAAATGATCAATGATGTTAGATGTTTGTTCATGATTATCTCTCCTGTCGGATTTTAATCCATAGACGGAGACTTGGCTCGATTGGTTCCGCAGCCATGGTTTTGCTTTCCCCGTTGTAAACGTACAGCCTGAACTGTCCAAAATTTTTTTGAGAAAGGCGCGGAATTTATTGTTGCCGATTTGTCCTCTTTATGTTATAAGAACAATGGCAAGTGAGATTATTTTGGGGTACGGTGGGTATTTATTGTAAGCAAGTCATAGTCAAACAAAGCACAGTTATTAAAAAATATTGCGGGTATGGAATGATTGCGCCATGAACTTGATTCATGGATTCAAGTTGCATCTTTAGGAGGATACCATGCAGAAAAATATTGTAAAGCTCCTGTTGGCGTTTGTTGTGTTAACGGCGCTGGCGGGCTCCAGCGCGGGAGGAATACAGCAAGCCCGGGCGGTCTCATCCAGCATTGTGATCAGTCAAATCTACGGGGGCGGGGGAAATGCAGGCTCAACCTACACAAACGATTATATTGAAATTTTCAATCTGGGGACGTCAACGGTAAATCTGTCAGGCTGGAGTATTCAGTACGCCGGGGCAACAGCCACGACCTGGAACAAGACCGACCTGGCAGGCACGCTTCAGCCGGGCCAATATTATCTGATTCAGGAAGCAGCCGGCACCGGCGGGACACTGGCGCTTCCTGCGCCGGATGCGACCGGCGCAATTGCCATGTCAGCTACGAGCGGAAAGGTGGCATTGGTCAGCAACACCACTCTATTAAGCGGTGCCTGCCCGGCTGGCGTGATTGACTTCATCGGCTTTGGCACGGCCAATTGTTCTGAGACAGCCGTTATCGCTGCGCTTACAAATACTCTCGCCGCCAAGCGGGTTGCAAACGGCTGCACAGACACAGACAACAACAGCACTGACTTTTCGCGGGCAGACCCAACTGCCAGCCCAATCCCGCGCAACACGGCTTCGACTTTGAATCTGTGCGGCGGCCCGGCCGATACTGCGCCGGGTGTGGCGAATGTGTTGCCGGCTGATAACGCAGTTGACGCCCCTCTTAATGCGGATGTGACTGTGACTTTCAGCGAAGATGTTTCTCTCACTGACCCGTGGTTTACGCTGGTGTGTTCCGCTTCGGGGGCAAAGACTGCTGTGGTGAGCGGCGGACCGTCAACCTTCACCATCAACCCGGATGCGGATTTTATCGGCGGCGAAACCTGCTCCCTGACAGTGACTGCAAGCAAGATCAGCGATGTGGATGCCAATGACCCGCCGGATACGATGGCGGCGGATTTCACTTCCACTTTTACGGTTATCAGTTCCACGCCGGTTTGCGACCAGCCCTTCACGCCGATTTATTCTATTCAAGGCAGCGGCGATACGGCGGCCATCACCGGCGCTGTCACCATTGAAGGAATCGTTGTCAGCGATGAAGAAGGCCCCAGCCCGGCCCTCGGCGGCTTTTATGTTCAGGATGCGAGCGGCGACGGAAACCCGGCCACATCAGACGGAATCTTTGTCAGTAACGGTACGAATAACAATGTGTCCAACGGAGATATTGTGCGCGTGACCGGCAGCGCAGGCGAATATCAGGGTGAGACTCAACTCAACGCGGTGACATCAATTGTCGGCTGTGGAAGCGGCGCGCTGACCCCTGTCGACATCAGCCTGCCTTTTGCCAGTCCTGCTGAAAAGGAACAATATGAAGGGATGCTGGTGCGCGTGCCGCAGACTTTGTATGTGACTGATAATTATTGGCTGGGACGCTTTGGCGAGGTGACTCTTTCCGGCAGACAGAGATTGGACCAGCCAACCAGTGTTGTGCTGCCGGGCGCACCGGCTTTGGCTGTGCAAGCCGCGAACGATTTGAACCGCATCATCCTGGACGATGGGCTGATGAATCAAAACCCGGACCCGATTCTGTTCGGACGGGGCGGCAATCCGCTTTCGGCGGCCAACACGCTGCGCGGCGGAGATTCGGTGGCCGGGCTTGTCGGCGTGATGGCGTATGGTTGGGGCGGGAATGCTGCCAGCCCGAATGCGTATCGCATCCGCCCACTTCATGCGCTGGGCGGCGGAGTTCCCAATTTTTCAGCGGTCAACCCGCGCCCGGTTTCCCCGCCGGCGACGGGCGGCTCGATTAGGGCCGCGAGCATGAACCTGTTCAATTATTTCAACACCTTTGGAGTCGGGGCCTGCGCAAACGGACTTGGCGGTTCTGTAACGGATTGCCGCGGAGCCAGCGACTCAACCGAGTTTGCCCGCCAGTCAGATAAATTGGTCAATACGATCATTGCATTGGATGCCGATGTGCTGGGTATTATGGAAATTGAAAATGACGGGTATGACTCTGCCAGCGCCATTCAAGACCTTGTGAATAAGCTCAACGCTGCCGCAGGGCCGGGGACGTATTCATTCATTGATGCGGATGCGCGCATTGGGCGGGTCAATGCATTGGGCGGTGACGCTGTCAAGGTCGGTATTTTATATCAAGCGGCCAGTGTGTCTCCGGTCGGCGCGACTGCTGTTTTGGATTCGACTGCTTTTGTCAATGGCGGCGATTCATTGCCGCGCAACCGCGTTTCATTGATGCAGGCATTTCAAACCGCCGGCGGTGAAAAATTCCTGTTCAATGTCAATCATCTCAAGAGCAAGGGCAGCGCCTGTAATGCTCCAGACGCCGGCGACGGACAGGGTGACTGCAACACAGTCCGCGCCAATGCTGTGAATGAACTGGTCAACTGGTACGCGTCTGACCCAACCGGCACAGGCGACCCGGACCTGCTGATCGTGGGCGACTTCAACGCTTATGCAAAAGAAGACCCAATGGCGGCGCTTGAGTCGGCGGGGTATGTGAACATGGTCAATCACTTTATGGGCGCAGGCGCATATTCGTATGTGTTTGACGGTCAATGGGGTTACCTTGACCATGCGTTTGCATCGCCGGGTCTTTTGGCGCAGGTGAGCGGGGTTGCAGACTGGCACATCAATGCTGATGAACCGTCCATTCTCGACTATAACATCGAGTTCAAATCTGCCGGGCAGGTGGGCAGCTTGTACAGCGCCGAGCTGTTTCGCGCCTCAGACCATGACCCGCTGTTGATCGGCTTGAGTCTGGACTCTGTCGCGCCGGATATTCAAATCGATTCGCACCCGGCCAACCCGTCCGGCAGTGATGCGGCAGAATTTTCCTTCTCCAGCCCGGAACCGTCCGCTGTCTTTGAATGCAAACTTGACGGCAGTCCCTTTTCTGCATGTATCAGCCCGCTCAGTTACAGCGGATTGGGCGACGGGACACATACTTTTCAGTTGCGTGCCAGAGACACGATTGGCAATGTGAGCGCAATCCCCGCTTCATTTACATGGACCGTGGAGACGATCCCGCCAATGGTTATTTCCAGCGCCCTTGGGAATGCCAGCCTCACGAACGCCGCGTCGGTGAATTTTATTGTCACCTTTTCTGAGGCTGTAAACGGCGTGGATAAATATGATTTCAGCCTGACAGTCAGCGGGGGGATTTCCGGCGCTGCTGTGAAAAGCGTGGCCGGCACTGGCGTGACGCGCATTGTTTCAGTCAACACGGGTGCAGGTTCCGGCACATTGCGGCTTGACCTGATTGATAACGAAAGCATCAAAGACGCAGCCGGTAAAACCCTGGGCGGCGCGGGACTTGTCAACGGCGACTACATGGCAGGTGAAACCTACTCCATTGATAAAGCGCCGCCGCTGGTGAGTTCGATCACACGCATATCTGCCGACAATACTTCTTCTGCGCGATTAAACTTTTTGGTGACATTCAATAAAGCCGTGAGCGGCGTGGACAGGTATGACTTTAACGTAGCCATCACCGGCACCCTCACAAACGCCTCGATTATCAGCGTTTCAGGCTTGGCCGGCACTGCAACGCGGGTCGTTTCGATTCAAGTTGGCAGCGGTTCCGGCACGCTTCACCTTGATTTGATTGACAACAACACCATCAGGGACGCCGCCAAAAACTCCCTTGGCGGGGCGGGGCTGTTGGACGGCGATTATTTTGCCGGTGAGACCTACACGATCGAAAGAACTCCGCCGGCGGTCTTGTCCATTGTGCGGGGCAGCGCCGACCCGAGCAGCGCGGCCAAAGTGACGTTCATTGTCACCTTCTCTGAATCAGTGACAGGCGTGGATAAATCGGATTTCGCGCTGACCTTCTCCGCCGGCATTTCAAATGCGGCGATTGTCAGTGTGAGCGGCAGCGGAGCGGTGCGCGTGGTCACAGTAAATACCGGCAGTGGTTCTGGCACCCTGCAATTGGATTTGATAGACAACGACTCGATCCGCGATGCAAAGAAAAACCGCCTTGGAGGCGAAGGCGCGGGGAATGGGAATTTCAACGGGCCGCTGTATACGGTTGTTAAACCATAGTCAGGCCGATGGAGGCCGCACGAGAAAAAATATATAAAGAGATACTCAATCTTCAATCCATCCGCCAATTTTGCCTAGAGCCTGTCTCTAAACCTGTAAGTTTATGGGGCTGGCGAGCGTCAAGCTCGTTAGCCCCATAGGTTGTTTTTATGACCAATAAAAGGAGTGTTTTATGCCTGATACAATTCGCGCAATTATCGCCGTTTTTATAATTTTAGGTGTTACATCATGCTCGTCGCCCTCAACAACAATGTCTCCAACGCTTCCAGTTCTTCCTGCTGAAACGGTTACCTCAATACCGCCAACTGTTACTCCCGCGCAACCATTGACAACTCCAATAGTGACTGCAACACAAATCCAATTGCCCGTCATCTATGAAACTTCCGATGATCGATATTGCCTGGTTCAAGAAGTTCAACTGCCAACCTCTGATGCGCAAGGCTTGAGCGAAGACGAAATTACTAAAAAATTAATGGATATATTTCTGACGCATTTCACTGCTCCGGAAGCGCCCGGTTATTGCCGAATTGATGATTATCGTATTGAAAAAATTTATTTTGATGAAAGACTTCTTTCCTTGTCGTACCAACCAAAAGGCGATTTTATGCGTGTGGTCGGGTATTCGGTCAAACTTATTCAACTGCCAAGTTCATGGATGGCCTTTCCGGGCAAGATTGATCAGCAGAATTGGCTTCATACAGGATTAAACGCGGCAATATTTCACTCAACCAATGGTTATATAATGAAATTTGCCTATCCTTAGAGTTTGTTCATTTGTCAATCATGCAGTTATTTTCTGTTAGGGTTGGATGTGCTGTCTGTTAAAAATGACATTTGACAGTGAACTAATGACAATCGGCATATTTCTTTTGAGATTTACAGGCTTCATAATGATTAATGACAGAATTGCAAAGTATGGCGGCTCTGTCTTGATGGGATTTAAGTCCCGGGCTGAACGTTCACATATTTTCGAGAGGAGAAACTGTCATATATTAAATTGTAATTGATGGTCGAGAACGCAGAATCTTTGAAGAAGAAACCAATTCCATTAATTCTATGAGCAATACCGGAGGGTAACCCTATGAGTAAGACCAAAAACCGGCGGGCGTTGACAATCCTTATCACGCTCGTTCTCCTGTCTTCCATGTTTTCATCAGCCGTCATGGCTGCGCCTTCAGCAGCCCCGGCCACCCCAGTAACGTTCACGATTCTTCACACCAATGATTTTCACGGCCAGTTGGAGCCTTCAAACTCCGACCCGAACAAAGCCAGCAACCCCGGCATGGCGCGCGTTGCCAATGTGGTGAACATGATCCGCACTGCCAAGGGCGATGCCAATGTCCTTTTGGTGGATCCCGGCGACGAAATGCAGGGCAGCCTGCTTTCAAACCTCGGCGATGGCACACCCACAGGCAAGGGCGCGCCAACCATTGGCACATTCAATGCCATGGGCTACGACGTTGCCACCTTTGGCAATCACGAATTTGACTTTGGGCAGGATAACCTCGCCGCCCGCACCACCCAGGCCGCCTATCCCTACGTGACCGCCAACATCGTTCAGAAAGACGGCGCAGACTGCGCCAGTTCCGGCTGGACCCTGCCGACTTTCGCCGATGCCCCGTACCAGATCGCAACTGTCGGCACGGCACCGGATACGGTCAAGGTGGGTTTCATTGGCGTCACCACCACCGAAGTCCCGACGATCACGGTTGCGACTGCCACTGCCGGCTTGTGCTTCAAAGACCCGGCCGACTCCATTCTCCATTATTATGATGCGATGAAAGCTGCCGGCGCGGATGTGATCGTAGTGCTCAGTCACCTCGGCTATGCAGACGGCGGCTACGGCTACGGCATCCCGGTCTATGGCGACCAGACCCTCGCCGCGAAACTGAATACGGCCGGCAAACCCGCCAACCTGATCATCGGCGGACACAGCCATACTTCAGTTGCTGCGCCCGGCACTTTGGTCGGTCAGACCACCGTCGTGCAGGCCGCCTACAATGGCCGCCGCGTCGGTGAAGCGGATATCACCGTCGGTACCGATGGATCGGTATCTGTCAACTGGAAAGTCATCACCTGGACGATTCCCGTCTCCCCGGCCACCACTCCGCCGGCAGTCTGGAGGTTATCCGAGAAGATTGGCGCGAACATCGTCACCACTGATTTTGCCGACGGGACAAAAGACCCCACGATTGATGCGCTTATCACCACGTACGCCACGGATCCCAACTACCTGACAATTGTCAACCAGCCGATCGGCTACTCAGCCGTTGACCTGGGGCGCAGCAACACCTCCGACAACATGATGGGCGCCTTCATTGACGACGCCATCTATAACTACCTGAATACTGACGCCGAACCCACCAACGACGTTGACCTGTTCTTCAATAACGCCGGCGGCATCCGCACCGATTGGTGTTATGTTAGCGGTTCATGGTCCAACACCGGCTGTACGAGCGGCCTGCATACCCCCGGCCTGCTCACCTACGGCAACATGTTCACAGTCCTGCCCTTCGGCAACGCAACAGTCGTCGGCCAGATGACCGGCGCGCAGATTTTGCAGGTCATCAACTATGGGCCGAACGTCCCCGGTGTCATTCAGCCCGCAGGTTTGAAGTATAAGTACTTCAAATACACCGATTCGATCCCGACCGCCGGAAATGTATGGGCATGGGGCGCTTTCGATGTCACTGTTTACAACAAGACCTCTCATGCCTGGGAACCGCTCGACCTGAAGAAGACCTACAAAGTAGGCACGAACGAATTCCTGGCCCCGGCCGGCGGCGACAAGTACTATGCCTTCCAGTACATGACTGGCATCACCTACTGGGGTGATATGCTCAACGCTGTTAATGCATACGTCACAGCCAATTACGGCACTTCCGGCACCGCCTATACCGGCCCGAACGGCGACGGCACTTTGGATGGGCGCATTATCCGTGATGGTAATGATGCCGGCGGCAGCATCATCCCGCTGACCATCCTGCACCACAACGACTCGCATGGCAACCTGGCCAAGGGATCATTTGTCGGGTACACACAACTTGCCTCCCTGATCAAGCAGGAAAGACAGCATAACCCGACCCGCACCCTGCTGTTGAGCTCCGGCGACAACATCCAGGGCGATGCGATGATGTATTACTTCAAGAGCGCGCCGACCGGTTTCGCCTCCGATGGCACGCCGCTTGCTCCTGAACTGCAGATGAATCCGTTGATCAAGGCCTTCAATTCCATGGGCTACGATGCCATGACCCTTGGTAATCACGAGTTCAACTTCGGCAAGGATGTTTTCACCAGCGTGCTGGGACAGGCCACCTTCCCGCTCTTGCAGGCCAACATCCGCGATTCAGGCGCGTATGGCCTGGCTGCGGCTCATATCCAGCCTTATGTTGAAAAGACACTTGGCGCTGAGAACATCAACGTGGCCATTTTAGGCGTCGGCAACCACCGCATTCCCAACTACGAACTGCCGAGCAACATTCCGGGCCTGACCTTCTCGAACCCGATCACCAAGGCACAGCAGTTCTCCACTTTGCTGCGCCCGGGCAATGATGTGGTCATCGGACTGACTCACATCGGCTTCACGGAAAACCCGTCAAGCGTTGAAGTGGATGCGAACGTTGACACCAACCTCGCCGCCACAACCACCGGGCTGGATGCAGTCATCGGCGGGCACAGCCATACCGACCCGTCGAAACAGACCGCGGCCTCCGGTTCCTATAAATTCCTGCCGACGATTATTGCCAGTTCAGATAATAAGCCTGTGGTTGTCACTCAGGCCTACCGCTACAACAACACTCTCGGCGAAGTCGTCATGGGCTTGCGCGCCAAGCCCGGCGGCGGATACGAAGTGGTCAGCCAGACCGGGCGTTATATCAGCGTGGTGCTTGCCTCGACCCCGGAAGATCCTGCCACCAAGGCAATCGTTGACCCGTATGTGGCGGCTTTGGCTACCTATAACAATACAGCTGTCGGCCAGACCACGACCCCGATCGACGCCTTGCAGGCTTTCACTCAGGAGACCAGCGGCGCCAACCTGCAGGCCGACGCGGCTGTCTATGAACTCGAAGTCAAGCACGGCATCCCGGTTGACTTCCATCTCTCCGGCGCGATGACCAACAAGGCTGTCGCTATCGGTGCCACGGCCGGCAGCCCGGTCTCTTTGAAGATTTCGGACATGTTCACCCTCATGCCGTACGAGAATTCACTGGTGGTGATGAACATGAACGGTCCGCAGCTTAAGACCGTGCTCGAACGCGCCTACCGCAACTACTATTACTACAAGTATGTTCCGGGCTATGGCGGTTATTCCTATTACACCACCTGTATGCTCGACACGAACTTTGGAAACCAGATCACCTACAAGGATACCTATCCTTCCCTGCCGGACGGCCACAACGTCCTCTCGCTGGTGATTGGCAGCGTGCCGGTGGACTTCACCGATGCGGCGAAGTATTACCGCGTCTCCACGGTCAATTATCTGGCTGCCGGTTCCTGTAACTTTAATGATGCCGGAGTAACCCTCTGGCCGCTTAACCAGATCGTTGCAGATACGCAGTACTATGTGCGCGATGCTGTGATTGACTACGCCACTTTCATGGGCACGGTTTCACCGGCCATCGAAGGAAGGTTGAAGTTCAACACCGGCACCTTCGACGATGTGCCCGCGACCTATTGGGCTTCTCAATACGTTGAAAGCCTGTACAAATCCGGCATCACGAGCGGATGCACCTTCGGCAGTTTCTGCCCTGAAGCCCCGGTAACAAGGGCGCAGATGGCGGTCTTCCTTTTGAAGGGCATTCACGGCGCCGGCTATACCCCGCCCGCTGCGACCGGCACTGATTTCGCAGATGTGCCTGTTGGCCATTGGGCTGCGGCCTGGATCGAACAATTGTATGCCGAAGGCATCACAGCCGGCTGCGGCGGCGGCAACTTCTGCCCGGAACAAAACGTTTCGCGCGCTGAAATGGCCGTCTTCCTGGTGCGCGCCAGGCATGGCGTGATCTTTGTCCCGCCAACGGCTGTCGGTCTCTTTGCCGATGTCCCGGTTGGTTCCTTCGCTGCCAACTTCATTGAACAGTTGGCCAATGACAGTATCACCGCTGGCTGCGGCGGCGGCAACTTCTGCCCCAATGACACGGCCACCCGCGCGCAAATGGCCGTCCTCCTTGTAAAGACGTTCAACCTGCCGTAGGAAAATAAGCTTTATATCGAAGCCGCGGGACCTTGGCCCCGCGGCTTTTTGATTCACTGCAAATGTCAAAACTCACTTGAAGTAAAACAACAATCCATGTACAATGCAAACACAGGTGGGAAAACCAGATCAAGCCCCGCCCGAAAACCAAAGAGGAAAAAATGAAATCGTCCCTGCGCAGACTCGTCAACACGCTTGTCTCTCTCATTGTCACCCTGACCATGCTCGTGCCCGGCTTTCAACCAAAGCCCGTCTCGGCCCAGGAACCGGCAGGCGGACTTCTAAGAAGCTACAACGCCGAAAGCGGCAAAGTCAACTGGATCAGCGGCGCGGATCACCAGCCGCTCGCCGTGCTCGGTCCGCGCGCGACAGGGATGACTGCCGAAGCGCAGTCTCTGGCACTGGTGGAGCGCTTCGCGCCTGAATTTGGCCTGACCCGCCCCGCTGAAGAATTGCGCCTGTCTGAAATAGACCAGCCTTCGGCTGAGCGCGTGGTCTCGAAATACCAGCAGATGTATCAAGGTGTGCCAGTGATGGCCGGCGAGTTGATCGTCAATGCCAGTAAGGCCGGCGCGCTGCTCTCGATGAACGGTGAAGTCTCGCCGGGACTGACGCTGGACATAAATCCCAAGCTGACAATTGAAACCGCGA
>Ga0233425_10011046_pt1 | contig 10706 bp, 7 predicted proteins | sample Watercolumn_Towu_2_FD_181712 | JGI IMG/M metagenome (GOLD analysis project Ga0233425, IMG submission 181712) | Freshwater microbial communities from Lake Towuti, South Sulawesi, Indonesia - Watercolumn_Towuti2014_140_MG | ecosystem: Environmental > Aquatic > Freshwater > Lake | place: Indonesia...
GAAGCTCACGATCGATTGCTTGTCATCACCAACCAGCATTGTCGGGAGGACGATCTCGCCTCGCTCTGAGCCCAACTCAATGAGGAAGTCATATTGCGCCTTCGTAAGATTCTGAGCCTCATCTACGACGATGGACGTGTAGAGGCGTCGAATCTGGCGTCGCGCCGAGGCCACCGTCAGTAGTTCGGTTGCTCGCGCTAGGAGCGCCGGGTAGTCGAGCGTTCCAGTGTCTTCGAGTGCCTGTATCCAATCGTTGAGTCCCTCAGTGCTTTGACCTTTGGCTCGTGCCAAGTCGAAACCCGCGAGGCGACTCTTGAGATCCTCCGGTGCAGTGTCTCCGCGGTCACGAAGCCACGTCCGAAAGAGCTCCTCGCGATCCTCGTCGCGTGCCAGCAACTCTGGTTCCAGTGGAAGCCCGATGCGAGTCCCATGAGTGCGAAGCAAGCGGTGTGCGAACCCGTGCACCGTCTCGCTGTCGACCCGACGCGCGAGTGATCCAAGTCGCGTGTCAAGCCTGGCACGCAACTCGTCAGCCGCCTTCACCGTGTAAGTCAAGGCGAGCACCCGCCCGCTGCCCTCGGGGTCCGCGAGGAGCAATCGTTGGATACGCCGAGCGACCACTTCGGTCTTCCCGCTTCCCGCACTTGCTACAACTACGAGTGCCTGGGCGTCGCTGTCCACGGCCGCCTGTTGCTCAGCACTTAGGACTGGTTCATCGAACTGGCCGGCGCTACTCATGACAGTGCTCCGTCGATCGCACGCACCAAGTCTTGAACTGGCGACGGCCACGTGGTGGCGTCGTCGTAGCTATCGAGCAGCACGTCCGCCAAGGTCGGCCCAATCGATCCTTTCAGAGTCTCCAATGTCGACTGGACATTGACTACAGGGATCAGGTCGGGTCGTAAGCGTTCGCAGGCGGCCCTCCCAACATCTTCGTCGAAGTGCACGATCATCGCCTCGAGCGCGCCAGAGACGCCCTTGTCCGACGCGGAGTCTGGCGCGCCGACCCAAATGACAGCCGACGCTGGAGAGCCCGTTGCCGCAAGCGCCTCGACCGCGGCAACGCCGGCCGGATCGCTGTCTGCAAAGACGAACAGTGGAACTCCGATGGCGTTCGCGAACTTGGCGACGGCAAGCGCCGTAGGTGTCGACATCGATTCGGGGTCGACTACGCAGACCCCGTGGGCCTTCGTGCCGAGGGCGTGCCTTAGGAGTGGCGGAAGGAACCCGCGCTCAGTCGCGCCGTCCCCCACAACGATGGCACTCGCGAAGAGAATCTCCCCGAATGGACGTTCCGCGAGCCGCTTAAGCTTCTCCATCTCCTCAGCGTGGCGCCTTGGTCGGAATGGCCGAGGGGTGCTAGGCGCTTCGCTGGCGGCTGGACCGAGATCGACTACAAGAAGCGCGCCGCCGTTCTCCCGCAAGAGCCGAATTCCTTGTGGGTCCGTTGCTGTGACGACGTGACCGGAGTGCGTACTGGCCACGACCTGCCCACGAATCGACTTCAACAGATGTGGCAACTCGGACGCGGCCTGCGGGTGTAGATGAGCCTCGGGCTCCTCGACGAGAGTCACCGGATGCGGGCGGAGCAACCCACCGTCGGCGCCGAGCAATCGTTCGTAGAGCACGCCCTGAACCTGCAGCGAGGCCAGACTCCGTGCTCCAGCGCCGTGCATGCGGATCGGTAGTGCACCGTGCCCGCTGTCGAGTTCAATTGACAGGGATCGGGCAAGCTCTTCCAGAGTAAGTGGGATGGGGTTGATGCCGGGCGCCCCGATGCTCCCAACAGCCCGGTTCAGGGCATCCAGCGACTGGTTAACCGACGCGAGTGTCCCGCTTCCCGCGACGATGGCAGCACTGAGGTCCGCCATACGGAGCTCGAGAGCCGCTCGTGTCGCAGCATCAACGTCGAGGTCGCTGAGAACCTTGCGGATGCCCGAGCCACGTCGACCCAGTTCCTCCATCAAGTCACGACCAGTGTTGACAAGGTCGGATGCCACGAGCCGCCGAGCATCCCGGCCAAGATCCTTGGCGCCAGAGCGTTCGACCCAATCACCGCCTGCAGTGTCGAACGTCAGGATCTTGACCTCGGAGCGAGCACCGAGCCCTTCGGCCGAACGTCTTACGTGAGTGCGCCAGGCAAAGCGCTCACGAAACGGCGGGTCGCTGATCGCCTGTGCCTCACCGCCCATCAGGCGGCCTTCGTCATCCTCGAAGGCTTGCTCGTCTGTGGCCGTGGGAGTTTGGCTGGGCGCGAGGACGACGTCGATCGCGGGTTCGGTGGGAGAACCGACGGTGAAGTCGTCCACGTCAGCGACGCGGCCGCCCAACGCTAGGTGGAGCGCGGACAGGACTCGAGACTTGCCCACGTTGTTCCTGCCTACGAGGAAGGTGAGCCCCTGTTCGAACTCCACCTCGCAGAACACGATGCCCCGGAAGTCTCGAATCAGGATTCTTTCGACGTACAGGCGTGCGTGCCTCGCGGCTGGGGCGACAGCGGCTGTAGTCACACCCCAACCGTAGGGGTGGTTGACTACCCCCGACCCGGAGACCACGCCGTGAACCGGAGACCGACTCGCCGACGCCGGTGGTCGGCGATGATCCAAGATCGTTTGCCAGCTATGGCGTCAGCTATGCGGTCCGTTCGCCGTAGTTCATGGACATCCATGCAACGCCCTGAACTGCGGAAACGCACCTTGGTGACCCCGGCCGAACCCCCGGAGCGCCACTACGGATCAGAAGGTTAGAGGTTCGAGTCCTCTCGGGCGCGCTCAGCCACGTGAAGTCCCGGGACATCGTTAACGGATGTCCCGGGACTTTGTTTCGTTCGTGGGGTTCTTCTTGCGGCCTCCGCCGCGTTGTCGTGAGCCTGGGGCAACTTGAGCCCTTCGGGTCAGTTACCCGGCAGTTGCCCGAGGTTCGGCGTCGGTCGAGACGCCGACCCCTGGTCGCGAACAGGCGTGCCTCCCTCATCACGGTCGACGTCAGCCTTGCTGCAGGAGGGTGCGCGCCTCCAGCGCAAGGGCGAGGGTGAGGCGCGTCCGGGGGTCGTGCAGGTCCGCGTGCGTGAGGTCCACGATGCGCTGGAGCCGGTGCTTCATCGTGTTGTAGTGGATGTAGAGGCGCCGGGCCGCCTCCGCGCCGTTGCCGACGCCCAGGTAGACCTCGAGCGTCCGGCACAGGTCCGATCCGCTGGACTCGTCGTAGCGCATCAGCTTCCCGACCTGGCTCTCGACCAACCGCTCGAGCTCGTCGGGCGGGTTGGCCAGGAGCAGCCGCTCAAGGACGAGGTCGTCGTGGCGGACGACCGCCCGCCCGGTGGCCAGCGCGATGCGGATGGCATCGCGCGCGGCCGCGTGGCTGACCGGCAGGCCCGACGGGGTGCGCGCCGGCGAGCCGACGGCCACCACCGTCCTGCCCGCGCCGCGGTCGTGGAGCGCAGCGCTCCAGCCCGTCTCCATGGTCGTGCTCGGGGCCCGTCGGCGTGCACGGGGGAGCTCGGCCGCCGTCTCGGTGGGGACGATGGCCACCACTTCGCTGCCCCGCGACCACGAGAGCGCTCCGACGGGAAGGGCGGCGTGCGCGGCTGCGTCGACCTGAGCGTCGGAGAGTTCGTGCTGGCAGTGGGCGAGCAGCACGAGCTGCCCCCCGGTGAGGTCCCAGCCGAACAGCCGCGACCGCTGCCGGATCGTGGGACCGTCCCCGTGCTGGCCCGAGACGATCTCCTCGAGGAACAGCGTGCGCAGCTTGCGGTCGAGCTCCATGCTCGCCAGCGCCTGCGCGATGTGCATGGCCGCGGCGAAGCAGGACTGCCGGATCAGCCGACGTTGCCCGAGCGTGGGCTCGCCCTCGCCCGCCACGATGAGGTGCCCGCGCACGACCCCGCTCACCGTCACCGGGAAGGACCAGGTCCGCGCAGATTGGTGCGGGCCGACGCTCGTGCCGCTCTCATCGGACGCGGAGCCCGCGTCGTCGCCGGGCTGGGCGGGCCGCCGTCCTCCGATGAGCACGCCCGCCTCGTCGACGATCGTCACCTCGCGGTCGAGCGCGGCGGTCAACGCGGCGGCGATCCCGTCGAGCCCGCCGCCGGACAGGGCCACGCCTGTGAGCCGCTCGCGGATCGCCTCGGCCCGAGCGGGGTCCGCGCCGTAGTCGGCCAGGACGACGGCCAGCACCGCCCCGATGACGTCGTTGAACGAGGTGTGGTCGGGCATGACGATGATCGGGAACCGCAGCTCGTCGGCCACCTCGATGAGCTGCTCCGGCAGGGCCGGCAGGTAGCGCAGCGGCTTGATGGCCAGCGCCGCCAGCCCCCGGCGGGCCAGCTCGGGGACGAGCGCGACGAGCCGCTCGGGCTGGTCGTGGACCGGGAACCCCGTTGTCAGCAGGATCTCACCGGGCTTGACGAAGGCCTCGATGTCGGGAACCTCCATGACGTTGATGCCCGTGACGAGCCGGCTCAGGCCGTCCCGCCCCGCGGTCACCACCGCGCCCTGCATCGCGCTCAACGTGAGGATCTCGGCCACAGTGACGCCGCCCATGCGATCACCCCTTGTCTGATCAGGACAACCAGCCTGCCAGAAACGGTCCGATCGGGACCCTGCTCTCTAGCACCGGCTGGCCTACGTTCGGCCTCGTGATCCCTGTCGTACCGGCGCCCTCCCACCCGTTCCGGGCGGCGTACGACGTCGAGCGGGCAGTGCTGTCTGCACTGCGGATCGTCCATGTCGGACAGTCGAGCGCCCTCCTCGAGGCGCACCGCGGGCCGGCCGCGGGACCCCGGGCCGGCGCGCTCGTGCCGGTGACCTGGTCGGACCGCGGCCTGGCTCCCGGTGGGTTCGCCCTTACGCCCCACGACGGGCTGCGGGTGCGCCGCCTGCTGCTGGCCACGGACCCGGGCAGCGCGCTCCTGGACCTGTCCCGGTGGCTCGACGCGAGCGGCGCCACCCCCGTGGACCTGCGGATGGCCCCCCTGCGGATCGACCCGGCAGCCACCGGCCGCCTCGCGCTCCTGCTCGCCGGTGGCGAGGAGCCGACCGGCACGGATCCCGCCCTGGACGCCCGCGTGCAGCGCGCCCTCGCCCCCGCGCTGGCCGGCGCCGTCGTACAGGACCAGGAGGCTCGCGTGCACCGTCTCGCGCAGCGGCTGATCGGCGCGGGTCCCGGTGCCACACCGGCCGGCGACGATGTGCTGCTGGGCACGCTGGCCGCGCTGCACGCGGCCGACCGCGCAGGCACGGCGACCGATCGTGCCCACCGCGGCAGGGCGGTGCTCGTCACCGTTGTGACGGACGGGCTCGCCAGGACCACCGCCGCGTCCCGCCACGACCTTGCGGCCGCCCTGGGCGGCTCCTTCGCCGAGCGCGCGCACCGGATGACCGCCGCGATCACCGACGTGCACGCGGTCGGGCCGGCGTACGACGACGCGCTCGGCTGGGGCGCTACGTCCGGCGTGGACTTCCTGCACGGGCTCGCCAGCACCGCGCAGGCCCTGCTCGGCCACTGGCAGAACCGGCTGCCCGCGACGGCATGACCTCGAGGCACGGCACGACGAAGGAGGATCGATGAGTTCAGCGGACGCCCTGTCCGTGCGGGTCTTCCCGCGTCTCTACCGCGACTCGGTGACGCTCATGGCACTGGCCGCGTCGGCGCAGAAGGCGGACGGGGTGGTGCGCGTCGGCGCCGTGATGGCGACCCCGGCGAACCTGGCGATCCTCGCGGAGGCGGGCATGCTCCCCGAGGGCCTGGCCGCCTCGCCCGACGACCTCATCATCTCGGTGCGGGCCACCGACGAGACCGCTGCCGATGCCGCGCTGGACGTCGCCGAGGCGGGCCTCTCGGCGCAGGACGCCGGCACGGGGGAGCGGGTCGAGGTCCTGCCCCAGACGCTCGCCGAGGGCCTCGCCGTCGACGCCACGTGCACCGTCGCCGCTGTGTCCACTCCCGGCACTTACGCGCCGGTGGTCGTCGAGCAGGCGCTGCGTCGGGGGCTGCACGTCTTCTGCTTCTCCGACAACGTCTCCGTGGCGGACGAGGTCCGGCTCAAGCGGATGGCGGCCGAGCGCAACCTCCTGCTCATGGGCCCGGATTGCGGGACCGCGATCCTCGACGGGACGCCGCTCGGCTTCGCCAACGCGGTGCGCCCTGGTCCGATCGCGATGATCGCTGCCTCCGGGACGGGTGCGCAGGAGGTCTCCTGCCTGCTCGACGCCGCCGGGGCCGGCGTATCCCAGATCATCGGCGTCGGCGGTCGCGACCTGTCCGAGGACGTGGGTGGCCTGACCACGAACGTCGCCCTGGACCTCGTGCTCGCCGACCCGGGGACCGAGGTCGTCGTGCTCGTCTCCAAGCCGGCGTCGCCCGCCGTCGCGGACGCCCTGCTCGCGCGCCTGGGGTCGGTGGGCCGCCCGGTGGTCGCCTGCCTGCTGGGCCTGGAGGACAGCGACGGCGCCGTGACCGTGCGCGGAACCCTCGAGGGCGGGGCAGCGGCTGCGGCTTCGGCCGTCGGGCTCGAGCTCGCCACCACCTCCGGTACACCGGAGCCGCCGCCGGCCACGCTCAGTGCGCGGGGCGTAGTGGGGCTGTACACCGGGGGGACGCTCGCCTCGGAGGCCAAGGTGATCCTCGGGCGCGCCGACGTCGCGGCCGAGATCCTCGACCTCGGTGACGACATGTACACCGCGGGACGACCGCACCCGATGATCGACCCGTCTGCCCGTGCCGAGCACGTCGAAGCGGCGGGCTCGCGGGCCGATGTCGGTCTCCTCCTCGTCGACCTGGTGATCGGTCACGGCGCCGCGGCGGACCCGGCCACCCCGCTCGCCGACGCGGTCCGGGCGGCGCGCGCCGCGGCGGAGCGCGACGGCCGCACGCTCGTCGTCGTCGGCTCGGTGTGCGGCACCGCGGCCGACCCGCAGGGCATCGACGGGCAGCGCGCCATCCTGCGCGAGGCCGGGGTGCTGCTGTTCGCGTCCAACGCCGCCGCTGTCCGCTACGCCGTCGCCTGCGCCTCGCAGCCCCCCGGCTCGCAGGCCGACCGCCAGGAGGAGCTCTCGTGATCGCCGGAGGTGTGCGCGTCCTCAACGTGGGGCTGCCGCTGATCGTGGACGGGGTCGACCCCGACGCCGTCGTCCAGCTCGACTGGCGCCCGCCCGCGTTCGGCGACGCGGACGCCGCCCGGCTCATGGCCTCCCTGGACACCGAGCGCACAGCTGAGGCCAACGATCGTGCAGTGACGGCGATGCACGCGGTGCGTCCGCAGCTGACCTCGATCCGTCCGGCGCGCGAGGTCGTGCCCGGCCTGGCCGAGGGCCGGCTGCTCCTGCACGCAGGGCCCCCGATCGAGGTCGAGCGGATGTGCGGGCCGATGCTCGGCGCGCTCATGGGTGCTGCGGTGTTCGAGGGATGGGCCGCCGACGGCGACCAGGCCCGCGCCCTGCTCGAGTCCGGCGAGATCGCGGTCGCCCCGTGCCATCACCACCAGGCGGTCGGCCCCATGGCCGGTGTGGTCGCGCCCTCGATGCCGGTCGTCGTGGTCGAGGACGGCGGACGGCAGGCGTTCGCCTCGCTCAACGAGGGACTCGGCAAGGTGCTGCGGTTCGGCGCGTACGACGACGAGGTCATCAGCCGGCTCCGCTGGATGCGCGAGGTCCTCGGTCCTGTGCTCGACGCGGCGCTGCGGCGGTCCGGCCCGATCGACATCACCTCGCTGGTCGCGCAGGCGCTCATGATGGGCGACGAGGGGCACAATCGGAACGTCGCCGCCACGAGCCTGTTCGCGCGGCGGCTTGGCCCCGCCATCGCCGTCGAGGAGTCCGGGGCCGAGGTCCTCGGCTTCCTCGCCGGCAACGACCACTTCATGCTCAACGTGTCGATGGCCGCCGCGAAGCTCGCGACCGACGCGGCCGTCGGCATCGCCGACTCGACGGTGGTCACCGCCATGAGCCGCAACGGCGTGGAGTTCGGCCTGCGGGTCGCCGGCACGGGCGAGCAGTGGTTCACCGCCCCGGTCGGTCCCGCCGACGGACTGTTCTTCCCCGGGTACTCCATCGAGGACGCCAACCCCGACCTCGGCGACTCGGCAATCACCGAGACGCTCGGGGTCGGCGGGTTCGCGATGGCCGCCTCTCCCGCCATCACCCAGTTCGTCGGAGGCACCCCGGACGACGCCCTCGCCACCACGCGGTCCATGCGGCGGATCACCGTCCGTCCGCACCCGGCGTACTCCATCCCGTCGCTCAACTTCACCGGAACCCCGAGCGGGATCGACGTGCTGAAGGTGCTGGACACGGGCGTGCTGCCCGTCATCAACACCGGGATCGCCCACCGCCTCGCGGGCATCGGCCAGATCGGCGCCGGCATCGTGACCGCGCCGCCCGAGGTCTTCCAGCAGGCCGTACGCGGTCTCGCGGACCGGCGGAGCACGGTATGAGCGCGGTCGCGGCGGGCTCCGCGCTCATCGCCATCGGCGGCAACGCCCTCGTGCTCGAGGGCGAACCGGGGTCCCTGACGCGGCAGCGCGAGCGGGCGGCCGAGTTCGGCGAGCAGGTCGCCGCGCTGGTGTCCGACGGCTGGCGGCTCGTGGTCAGCCACGGCAACGGTCCCCAGGTCGGCTTCATCCTGCGCCGCGGCGAGCTCGTCGCCCCGGAGGCGCCCATCGAGGGCCTACCCGACCTCCCGCTGTGGCTCGCGGTGGCTGACTCCCAGGGCGGGATCGGCCACATCCTCGCGCTGGAGATCGACAACGCGCTGCTGCGGCGCGGGCTGTCGGCGAGGTCCGTCGCCGTGCTCACCCACGCCGAGGTCGATCCCGCGGACCCCGCGTTCCGGTCACTCACCAAGCCGATCGGCTCGACGATGACCGCCGAGGTCGCCCGGCTCCGCATGAGCGAAGCCGGCTGGACCGTCGTCGAGACCTCCGACGGCGTCTACCGCCGGGTCGTGGCCAGTCCGCACCCGACCGCGATCATCGAGGCCCACCAGATCCGGTCGCTTGCCGGCACAGACGCCGTCGTGATCGCCGGCGGCGGCGGGGGCATCCCCGTCGTACGGGACGACGACGGCTGGCACAGCGTGGACGCGGTCATCGACAAGGACCGCGCGTCCGCGCTGCTCGCCGCACGGGTGGGTCTCGACACCCTCGTCCTCGTCACCGGAGTGGACCAGGTGTACGTCCACTTCGGCACCGACCGCCAGCGCGCCCTGACCGAGATCGATGCCGCCGAGGCCCGCAGCTACCTGGAGGCGGGGGAGTTCCCGGCCGGGTCCATGGGGCCCAAGGTCGAGTCCGCGCTGCAGTTCCTCGAGGCGGGCGGCCGGCGCGCCGTCATCACCTCGCTCGCGAAGCTGCCCGAGGCGCTGCGGGGGACGGCGGGGACGGCGATCGTCGCCGGGTCCGCGCCGTCGCTCGAGCCCGCTCAGTCCGAACAACCATCACGACGTAAGGACGACGCATGATCACAACCCACGCGGAGCCGTATCCCTACGCCTTCGACCTCGCGCGGACGGCCTTGCTCTGCATCGACTTCCAGCGTGACTTCGTCGAGCCGGGCGGCTTCGGCGAGTCCCTCGGCAACGACGTGTCGCGGCTGCGGACCGCCATCGAGCCGACGCAGCGGGTGCTCGCCGCACTCCGGGAGCGCGACGCGCTGATCATCCACACACGGGAGGGCCACCGGCCCGACCTCACCGACCTGTTCCCGGCCAAGCGGGACCGGGGCAACCCCTCGCTGCGGATCGGCGACGAGGGCCCGATGGGTCGGCTGCTCGTGCGCGGCTCGGCGGGGCACGACATCATCCCCGAGCTCGCGCCCCTCGAGGGCGAGGTCGTCCTGGACAAGCCCGGCAAGGACTCCTTCTACGCCACGGACCTCGAGACCATCCTGCGCGCCCGGGGCATCACGCATCTGATCGTCACGGGCGTGACCACCGAGGTCTGCGTGCAGACCACCGTCCGGGCCGCGAACGACCGCGGCTTCGACTGCCTGATCCTGTCCGACTGCACGGGCTCCTACTTCCCCGAGTTCCACGAGTCGGCGCTGGCGATGTTCTCCGCCCAGGGCGGGATCGTCGGCTGGGTCACCACCTCGCAGGAGCTTCTCACCGTCGTCTCGTCGTCCAGCGCCACGAAGGAGTAGGGATCATGTCCGGAGCATCGACCACCGCGGCGCCCACCGGCGGCGCATCCGCGAGCGTACGAATCCCCTGGTGGACCCGCGGTGACTGGAACGGGCTCTTCGGGCTCGGGACCAACGTCCTGCTCAACGTGATCGTCCTGACCGGGCTGTGCCTCTTCGTCGTGCAGATCCCGGCGGACAACGTCTACGGCCGGATCCTCCCGGCCCTGGGCATCGCACTCCCGCTGGGCAACATCTGGTACGCCTTCCTCGCCCGGCGTCTCGCCCAGCGGGAGAATCGGACCGACGTGACGGCGCTGCCCTACGGCCCCAGCGTCCCGCACACCTTCATCGTCGTCTTCGTGGTCATGCTCCCGGTGCTCATCCAGAGCGACGACCCGCTCAAGGCCTGGCGTGCAGGACTGGCTTGGGCGTTCATCGTCGGGTGCATCGTCCTCATCGGAGCGTTCTTCGGCCCCTGGATCCGGCGCTGGACGCCGCGCGCGGCGCTGCTCGGTGCGCTCGCCGGTATCTCCATCACGTTCATCTCGATGCGGCCCGCCGCCCAGATGTGGCAGGCAGCCTGGATCG
>Ga0233425_10011047_pt1 | contig 10706 bp, 8 predicted proteins | sample Watercolumn_Towu_2_FD_181712 | JGI IMG/M metagenome (GOLD analysis project Ga0233425, IMG submission 181712) | Freshwater microbial communities from Lake Towuti, South Sulawesi, Indonesia - Watercolumn_Towuti2014_140_MG | ecosystem: Environmental > Aquatic > Freshwater > Lake | place: Indonesia...
AGAGCCCCGACGGCACCGTCACGGGCCTGGCCGCCGACGGCACGATCGACTTCGTCGTCGACCGCGTCCAAAATCCGGCCGGCGTGCGGCGCATCCGCTGGTACGGCCGGCCGCGCGACGTCAACGGCGACGGCATCGTCCTGGGCGGCGGGAACAACAACAGTTCGTGGTGGGCCGACCCGGCGGCCCACGCCCAGCGGATCCGCGACATGGTCGACGTGGTGCCGCTGCTGGACATCCGCAACTGCTTCAACAGCCGCAACAAGCAGTGGGCGTCGTTCGAGAAGGAAACACCCGACACCGGCGGCGGCTACTACTGGAGCCCCGAGAGCTACAGCGTCCCAAGCGCCTGGGGCACGCTGCTCCAGCCCTACACCTGCATCTGGGTCAACGATACACCCAGCATGGTGCGAATCCTGATGCAGATCGTCGATCCCAGCGACCGCCTGCGCAACGGCCAGTGGAGCGAGATGGTGTTCTCGCTCAAGTGACACCAGAGGCGAGAAAGCCATGAGATTGCCGATTGCTCATTGTGGATTGCGGCTTGTGCCACGGGCGGCTTGCCCGCCCTTCGGTGAAGCCGCCGGTGCACTGGCAGCAAGCTGCCAGTGGCACACGGGCGGCCAGTGGCACACCAGCGCACTGGCAGCAAGCTGCCAGTGGCACACGGGCGGCCAGTGGCACACCAGCGCACTGGCAGCAAGCTGCCAGTGGCACATGGGCGGCCCAATCGGCAATCGGCAATCGGTAATCCGCAATCGCCGTGGCTCGGTCCTCATCATGACCGTCAGCCTCCTGGTGCTCATGGCGCTGATCGGCACCGCGTGGATCGCCACCAGCCGCATCGACCGATCCAGCTCCATCCAGAACGTCGAGAACACGCGCATCGACCTGCTCGTCGAGGGCCTCCGCAACATCACCATCGGCCCGATCGTCGACGACATCCTGGGCCGCAGGCTCGTCGCCGGCCTGCCCACGGGCAGCTCGCTGTATCGGCCACGCTCGGATTCGGCCACGACCTACGACTACGCCGACACGACTTCCTTCGTGCGCGATCCGGCCTATCCGCCCCTCGACAAGCGCAACCACCCGTTTCTCTCGCCCCGCACGCCCGAGCCCGAGGCCGGCAACATCGTTTGGCGGGCCGTCGGGATGCCGCTTCTTCGCGGCGTGTGGTTCGAGTCGCCGCTCCTGGGCACGCGAGTCGATCCGGCCAACCGCTACAACGTCGGCGTCACTTCGGTGCTGATCGCTGGGCGGCCGGCGCCCGCCCTGATCATCAACGGCTTGACGCTGCTGGCCGCCGACACCGACGGCGACGGAATCGCCGACGCGGGGCTGTGGCCGCTGCCCGTGGCCCAGAGCAACGGCGTCACCTACTATGCCGCCTACCGCGTGATCGACGGCAACTCGGCGATCAACGCGGGCATCGCCTGGAAACCCAACACCGACTACATCACGCCGCCCACCGGGCTGCCGGGCGATTTCTGGCCGACGAACCAGAACCTTCAGTCGCTCCTGGCCGGCGGGGCGGCCGAGATGCTCGACCTCAACCGCTTTCGCTTCAACAACGCCACGGCCTCGTGGAACGCCACGCCGATCGACGACAACGGCGCGTCCCGCACCGACTTCGCCTGGCTCTCGCCCTACGACCTGCTCTGGCACAACCTGGGCCGGCGGCCGGGCAATCCGGGGTGGAACTACGCGGGACAGAAGCTCCAGGCCCTGTCCTCGGGCGACATGATCTCGCTGGCCTATCGGTTCGTCCTCCGCAATCCGACCGGGAGCGCTTCGACCATCGAGACGATCCTTCCCAACAGCCTCCTCAATGCGCCGGGCGCGCCGTTCGCCGCCAGCGACGTCATGACGTGGTATTCGCTCTTCGACTACAGCGCCAACGCCTACTCGCGGCGGGCGCTGTTCGTGACGGCCAACGCGGTGTCCAACCAGCTCAGTCCCGTGATCGACGCCGGCCCCAGCGGCGGCCTGCCCGATTCGGTCATGCCGCCCTACGGCAGCGGGGCGCCGGGTCCCAAGGCGTCGCTCAACACCGCCACCTGGCAGGAACTCTATCGGGCCGTCTGGAGCATCATGTGCGGCAACGCCGGCGGCGCGACCTTCGGGACGCCGTTCGACGCCGACATCGCCGCCCAGGGGCCGGTCTACGATCCGTACTTCGCCACCAAGTTCGATCCGGCCACGTTCGTCTCGATGCCGGCCCCGCAGGCCTCGCGCATGTTCCGCTCCTCGCTGCGCGATCCGCGCACGCCGGCCGACGTCAACACCGTGCGATTTGAGCCGCGGCAGATGCTGTTGCTTCGCGCGGCGCTGGCGGCCGCGAACATGGAGTACCTGCGGCAGCCGACCAACAACATTCCCAGCGGCGACTTCGCCAATACCACCAGCCGTCGTCTGACTCTGACCGCCAAGGTCGGCAATGTCGACACCTATGTGAACGTCGCGCTCTACGGCATCTGCCGGCAGCCCTACATCACCGAGGTCTATGTCAACAACGACGTGTGGACCGCGTACCTGGGTGACGCAACCAAGAAGAACGTCAACGGCTACATCGCCATCGAGCTGCACAACCCCTACGACGTTCCTCTGTCGATCGCCGGCTACAAGGTCGCCATCCTCAACCGCAAGCCCGGCGGCGGGTATCCGGGCATGACCCTGACCGAGATCGCCAACCTGGCCACCGGCTACACGCCGGCCAATCCGACGGTCATCCCCGCGCGGGGTTATGTGCTGCTTGAGAACTACCGCGTCGACCGCACCGATGCCAACAACGCCCGCTATCGTCCCCAGAGCACAGGCCTCCAGCAGGTGGATCCGGCCGGCGCTCCGCTGGCCAACACGATCTACGTGCGCGACCTTCACAGGGCCCTGGACAACGAGATCGTCCTGCTTCGTCCGGCGACGGAGAACCAGACCAACCAGAACGTCCTCAACATGGCGCCGGTCGATTCGTTCGACCTGACGGGGCTGATCATGCCGGATTCCGGCGCTGCCGATCCGCTGAAGAACGCGACGGCGTGGCATTACGCCCGGCCCAGCGATCGCGCCTCGGGCAAGGCGTGGAAGTTCGTCTATCCGGGCCGTTACGACGGCTCGCTGGCGGCCAAGCGCCACCAGGGCACGCAGGAAGCCACGTGGAACCAACCCACCGCCGCCGATCCGTGGATCGCCACGCCGCCCATCCCCGGCATGTCGCTCCTGGCGGGCGTCGCCGCGGGCACGCCGGCCAACCCCAACGGAACCTACCCGGGCGAGTTTGTTGTGCAGATCGCCAACAAGGACGTGGCCGGGCCCAACCCGGCCGCGGCCGCCGGCGGGAACAAGTTCCCCTTCGGCACGTTTGCTCGGAACGGCGACGTGCTCCACGCGCCGTTCATCGGGGCCTACCGCATCACGTCGGCCGCGACGCCCACCCTCATCCTCGAACTCAACAGCGTGTCGATGGACAGCGTCTTCGCGGAGGACACCGACCTGGACGACGACCCCGTCGAGCAGATCGGCCGCTTCTGCCCGATCTACGCCGAGGTCAACAACGCGCCGGTCGTCAACGATTGGGGCAGCGACCCGGCCCGGTGGCGCTATCAATGGGCGCGGGACGTGTTCGATTACCTGACCGTCCTGGCGCCGCACGATGACTACCTGCCCAATGTCGCTAGGGCCTCCTATCCCAGCCCGCTTCCGGCGCCCGTGGCCGTGCCCAACGACACGGGCTTCACGGTCGCCACCGCCAACGGCGGGCGAGAGAATCTCGTGGGTGTCCACGGGCTGATCAACCCCAACACCGCGCCGTGGAAGATCATCGCCACCTTGCCCATGGCCGTGAGGCCCGATGGGACGATCGACGCCGCGGCCAACGACGCCCTGGCCCAGGCCATCGTCAGCTACCGCAACCAGTTCGGGCCGTTCAGGAGCTTCTTCGACCTCCACAACGTGGTCGGCGCCGCCGGGCAGAGGTTCTCCAACGGCTGGGGCACCATGACCACGGGCGACGCCGACGACCTGGACGGCGACGTATCGCCCGTGGGGCAGGGCAACGCCGACGGCGCGCGCGATTTTGAGGAGATGTTCCTCGTCCTCAACCGCATCAGCAACATGATTACGCTGCGCTCCGACAGCTTCACGTGCTACATCCTCGTCCAGGGGTGGCGCAACGCCGGCACGCCAAATCCGCAACTGGTCGTCCAGCGGCGGGCCGCGTTCCTGCTGGATCGGACGCCCGTGACGCTGACCAACAAGAGCCCGCGCGTCACCAACGTGCCGCAGGAGTAGGGGCCCGGCGTCCGCGCGGCGCAAAATCCGCAACCGCAAATCCATAATCGACATCGCTCATGCTATGATGTGACACGGACCATGGACCCTCTCGGTGCCGTCGGTGGGTTTGTCCTGAGGCAGTGGCGGCGAAGGTTTTACCTGGTGGTCGTTGCCGCTACCGTTCTGCTTGTGTCGTTGCGCGCGCGCAACTGGCCGCGGACCGTCCGCAACGTCCTGGCCCGCCAAGTCCTCTTCACCGGCGTTGAGGCGACCAGGTTCATCTCGCTCATCGCCTTCGCGGTCGGGCTGGTCGTGGTCGCCCAGGCCCAGCTCTGGACCGGCAAGGTCGGCCAAGCCCGCCTGCTGGGGCCCATCCTCGTCACGGTGATCATCCGCGAGCTGGCGCCCGTGCTGGCCAACTTCGTCGTGATCGGCCGCAGCGGCAACGCCATCGCCGCCGAGCTGAGCAACATGACGGTGTCGGGAGAGGTGCGGGTCCTGGACGCCCAGGGGCTGGACCCCCTGACCTACCTGGTCATGCCGCGCGTCCTGGGGATGATGATCGCGGTCTTTTGCCTGACCGTGGTCATGATCTTCATGTCCCTCTTCAGCGGCTACCTGTTCTCGGCCCTGGTGGCCGGCAAGGGCGCCGACGTGGGCCTGTTTCTCGAAAGCATCGCGGGCGCCATCCGGCCCGTCGACCTCTACAGCGTGCTGGCCAAGACGCTGGTTCCGTCGCTGCTGTCGGCCGTGATTGCCTGCACCGAAGGCCTGAGCGTCGAGCCGTCGGTGACCGAGGTCCCGCGGGCCACGACGCGCAGCCTCGAACGCTCGATGGTCACGCTGTTCATCACCACGGCGCTCATCTCGGCGCTGACGTATCTCTAAGAGGCACAAGCTATGGCCAAGCCCTTCAAGTTTCGGTACGTGAACCAGATCGCCGGGGCGTTCGTTCTGATCATCGTGCTGCTCGTGGTGGCGGGAGTCGTCGCCACGGCCTACTGGCAGCGATGGTTCGCCCCGACCTATCGCGTGCGGCTGCTGCTCCCCGAGGAGGGCTCCATGGGCCTGCGAAAGGGGGCGGACGTCATGCTCCTGGGGACGGTCGTGGGGTCGGTCAGCGACGTGACGGTCAACTCCGCCACGGGCGAGATGGCCGCCGACGTGACGATCCGCGAGGACTTTTTCAACTTCGTCCGCTCGGACTCGAGCGCCGCGATCAAGAAGACGTTCGGCATCGCGGGCGACGCCTACATCGAGATCTCGCGGGGGCGCGGCTCGCCGCTCCCGCGCGAGGGCGCGACGCTGAAGGTGTCGGTCGACCGCGGCGCCACCGAACTGGTCCAGGAGATGATCGACCAGATCCGCAAGACCGCCATCCCCACGATCGAGGAGTTCCGGCGTCTGGCGGCCGACCTGCGCGATCCGGAGGGCAACGTTCAGCAGGCGATCTCGCACGTCAGGAACATCGCCGGCGCCGTCGACCGGCGCGAGGGCCTGGTGGGCAGGGTGATCAGCGATCCGGAAATGGCCAGGCAGTTCGAGCAGACGATCCCCAAGCTGACGGGCGCGCTGGATCAGGTCCATGCGATCCTCACCGATACGCGCAAGACCACGTCGCAACTGCCCGACCTGGCGGCGTCGGCCCACGAGCAGATCAAGCGGCTGCCGGCCCTCATGGAGCAGACCCAGGCGATCCTGGGGGAACTCCAGGTGATGCTCAAGGACGTGCAGAAGACGACGTCGGGGCTGCCCCAGGTGGTGGCCGGAGCGGTCAAGACGCTCGACTCGTTGCCCGGGCTGGTCCTCCAGACCCAGGAGACGATCCGACAGATGGAGCGGCTGATCGAGGGGTTCCAGCGGCACTGGCTGGTCCGTTCCTACATCGAGCAGGAGGACCCCAACAGGCGCATCGCGCCCGAAACGGTGGGAGGAGTGCCATGAAGACATTGCCCATTGCCCATTGCCCATTGCCGATTGCGGGCTTGGCCGGACCCCATCGCCTTTCCTCTATGTCCCATGCCCTGTCTCTTGTTCGGGCGATGCTCCTCTGTGCGCTGGTGTTCACCACCGGCGGGTGCGGCGGGGGGCCGGCGCCTCCGCCGGTTCCCGCGGCCCAGCAGGAACTGCTGCAACTGAGTTCCTCCGCGCGCCTGGCGTTCGAGCGCGGCGACGTGCCCCAGGCCGTCACGCTCTACCAGCGCGCCCTGGCCAAGGCCCGCGCGGCCGACGAGGCGCCGGCCATCGCCAGCGCGGCCTACAACCTGGCGGCGTGTCATCTGAGCCTCGGTCAGTACGCCCGCGCTCGCGAGTTGCTGCGCGAGGCCCGCGCTGAGGCCGTCCGCGCCGGCGGCTCGCCGGCCGACATCGTGCTCCTGGACGCCAAGGCGGCGCGGTCGCAGGGCGCGGATGCCGAGGCGATGGCCATCGGCGATCAACTCCTGACCGACGCGACGCTGGGGGCCGGCGACTCGCACCGCATGCAGGTCCACCTGCTCAAGGCGCGCATCAGCATCCAGAAGCGGGACCTCGCCACCGCCAGGTTGTCGCTGGACAAGGCTCGTGAGCTTGAGCCCGGCGTGAAGTCATCGGCGCTGGCCGCTTCCCTGGCCGAACTGACGGGCCGGGCGCTGCTGCTGGAGAACCAGCCCGCCCAGGCGGCCGAGCATCTGGACCGCGCGGCGGGTCAGTACAAGGAATCGCGCCTCTACCGCGAGATGGCCCAGGCCACGGCCGCGGCGGCCGGCGCGTGGCGCGACGCGGGCAAGAAAGACCTGGCCGCCGGGCGCTACTACCTAGCCGCCCGCAGCGCGTTTGGCCAGGGCGACCGGGCTTGGGCGCGGACCTGGCTTGCCCTGGCGGGCGAACTGTCGGTCGCGGCCGACGCCTCGCTGTCGCAGCGCATCAAGTCGCTGGCAGGGGAGATGGAGCCGACGACCGGTCCGGCAACGCGGCCATGACTCGGGATCGCCGCTGGTCGCATGGTGTCTGTCACCCCTTGATCGATGGGTCGCCCGATGGGGTTCTGTCGGAGGCGCGTCCAAGCTATCGAGCCAACAGGCCCAGGCCTCATGCGCTCCGCCGCACGCGACGGCCCGTCGGCACGACCCATGTCATCGGCGGCACGGATCGTCTCATCATGCGCCAAGCCAGCCGGCGCATGTGCTCGTAGCTTTCCTCCAGCCCCTCGGGGGCGAGTTGGGCCACGTCATCGAGTTCCATTCCCCAGTCGAAGAACTCCGTCATCGCCTTGCTCAGTCGAAGACGGCGAATTCGCTCGAAATTCCGCAAGTTGAAGAACTCGCGCCCCGCCTGTTCGACGGTCATCTGCCCCTGTGACAGCGCGCTGACAATGCCAAGGCCGATCTGCGCGAGTCTGCGCTCCAGCAATCGGCGCGACGGACAGCCGGCGGCCAGCGACGCGACAAGGTTCTCCTGGGCCATGGGCATACTCATCTCAACTTGTGCTTGGCGAACGCAACCTTGCCCGATGCGTGCTGGAAGTAATGCATTTCTGTTCCATCGCGTCCCCGGTGGTAAACTTTGCGCCACCGGCCGGGCAGGAGGCTCTGCAGGAGAGCAAGTACCTTCGAATTCTTTACCGGCCGCTTCGTCACCGCGCCGGGCGGATCGCAGGGCGCCCAGCCCGGCGGCACGGCCGACGACTCACGCCATGAGTTTAGCAGTTTGAGCATCGTCGCTCTACCCCACGCGTCGGCCGCGCCCTGCGTAAGGCCACAGTCTGGAAGGCTGTGCTACTCCCTCACGACGACCTTGCTCTTGCCCTCCGAAAGCATGTCGAAGACCAGTTCCACGTCCTCGTTATGCATGCGCACGCAGCCGAGCGACTCCTTCTTGCCGATGGAGGCGGGCGCGTTGGTGCCGTGGATGCCGTAGGATGCCTTGCCGACGGCCTCGCCGTCGAGACCCGCCAGGCCGATCCAGCGCACGCCTAACGGGTTCTTGGGGTCGCCGCTCTCCATGACGCCCTCGCCGCGGGGGCTGTAGTAGCGCGGGTTGATGAGCTTCTTGCCCGCCTCGACCAGCCACGTCCCGGTGGGCGTGGAATCGTCCTTGCCCAGCCCCACGGGAAAACTCATCGCCACGACCGATCCCTTTTCGCCGGGGAAGCCCAGCCACAGGTCCATGATGAACTTGCTCTTGAGCACCACGGCGTGGAACGGCCCCTTGATGGCCTTGATCGTCTGGCCGGCGCGAAGCCGCCGCGGATCGCCCAGCGCGTTGATGCGACAGAGGAACGGGGCCGTCTGGTCGAACTTGGGGGCGATGCGCTGGAGCAGCTCGCCGCTCTGCACGTTGTAGGAGGCCCCGAACGGATCGTCGGCGAAGCGCCGCGCCGACAGCACGAGGACCGCGCTGATGTCGTGGAGCAGTTTCCGGGCGACGGCCTCGTCGGCCTCCGAGAGCTTGCCCGTGCTCAGCAGGTCCGTGGCGATCGCGCGCGAGGCCACGAGCTGTCCCGCCTCGTACTTCGCCTTGGCGTCGGCCAGCGTCACGGGAGCCGGCGGAGGCGGCGCAGGCTTGGGCTGAGCGACGATCGAGGCCATCACCGGCCGGGTTGCGGGCTTCTCGATGACATGGAGCACCACCGCGCCAGGCCGCGTGGCCGGGGTGGGCTCGGTGGGCACGGGCGCGGCCGTCAGCAGCAGTGGCGGGGTCGGCGGCGTGGCCCTGGATGCCGACTCATCGCCCGCGCGGCCCAGGAGGCGCGGCAGCGAAAAAGCCGCGATGACCACGAGCACGCCGGCCATCACGATGAACAATGCTCGACTGGGGGAGAGGCGGGAGCGAGACATGAGAACCTCCGTGTTCTCAGCTTCAACGGATCGGATTCGACGAAAACCGCCGGATTCCGCGATCCGTCACCAGCATACCCAGGCGCACATCATGGTCAAGGACCGGCAGGCTTTGGACCACCTGGTCCTCGAACGCCAGGCCGCAGGCCAGGCCCACAAAGTCGCTCTGCGACAGGAAGCGATCGTAGAAGCCCATGCCCCGGCCGATGCGGTGGCCGGCGGGGGTGAAGCCCAGGCCCGGCACCAGTACCAGGTCGATCATCGAGACGGGCAGGGGGGCGCCCTGGGCCGGCTCGCGCACGCCGAAGTCCCCGACGGACATGGGATCGTGCAGGCTGGCGATCTCGACGGGCATGAGCCTCCGCTGGTCCCAGCCGATGCGTGGCGCGACGACGGTCTTGCCCTCCTGCCAGGCGCGAAGTGCCAGCGGCGAAGTGTCCAGCTCCGTCGGCAGGCTCAGGTAGATCATCACGACGCGCGCCGCGCGGAACTCCGGGCTGTCGGCCAGCAGGGCGCAGGCCAGGCGGCTCTTGGCGCGGCGGTCGTCGTCAGTCATGCCGGCCAGTATCCGCCGGAGCTGCTTGCGGATATCCGCTTTGGTCTGGCTCATCACTCCTCCGGGGGCTTTCTCAGTTCGTCCAGTCGCTTTCTGATCTGGCTCTCCAGCCCGCGGTCGGTGGGCTCGTAGTAGATCTTGTCGACGCCCAGGTAGTCCTGCTCGACGTGGCCGCCGGCGTGGTCGTGGGGGTATTGGTAGCCTTCGCCGTGGCCCAGTCGCTGGGCGCCCTTGTAGTGGTTGTCGCGCAGATGGCGGGGGACGGGCAGCGTGCGGTTCTCTTTCACGTCCCTGGTGGCGTCCCAGATGGCCAGGGCCGAGGCGTTGCTTTTGGGCGCGACGGCCATGTAGATGACGGCCTGGGCGAGCGTAAGCTGGGCCTCGGGCATGCCGATTTTCTCGACCACGTCGAAGGCGGCGGCCGCCACGCTCAGGGCGCGGGGATCGGCGTTGCCGATGTCCTCGGAGGCGAGGATGGCGATGCGTCGGGCAATGAACCGCGGGTCCTCGCCGGCCTCAAGCATTCGGGCCAGCCAATAGACGGCCGCATCCGGGTCGCTGCCGCGCATCGACTTGATCAGGGCGCTGGCCGCGTCGTAGTGCTCGTCGCCCATGCCGTCGTAGACGATGGCCTTGCGCTGGATGGACTGCTGGGCGACGTCGAGGGTGATGCGGATGGGAAAAGGGGGACACTCCTGCTTATTTAAGGAGGAGTGTCCCCCTTTTTCCTGGTGGCTTGACAGCACCGCGATCTCCAGCGCTGTCAGCGCGCGGCGGGCGTCGCCGTCGGACATGGTGGCCCAGAGGTCGATGGCGGCCGGGTCGACCTGGATGTCGAGCTTGCCCAAGCCGCGCTCTTCGTCGGCGATGGCGCGGCGGACGAGGGTGCGAATCTGGTCCTCCGAGAGCGGGGCGAACTGGAAAATCTGGCTGCGGCTGACCAGGGGCGAGTTGACCGAAAAGAAGGGGTTCTCGGTCGTGGCGCCCACCAGGAGGATCAGGCCGTTTTCGACGTCGTTGAGGAGGATGTCCTGCTGGGCGCGGTTGAAGCGGTGGATCTCATC
>Ga0233425_10011048_pt1 | contig 10705 bp, 10 predicted proteins | sample Watercolumn_Towu_2_FD_181712 | JGI IMG/M metagenome (GOLD analysis project Ga0233425, IMG submission 181712) | Freshwater microbial communities from Lake Towuti, South Sulawesi, Indonesia - Watercolumn_Towuti2014_140_MG | ecosystem: Environmental > Aquatic > Freshwater > Lake | place...
TCATTCCATACCTTGAAGTTCCGGTCAGAGCGCAAATCCCAATCTGCTAAACTCGCAGCACCACAACCGCCTGATTCGTCAGGCGGTTGTGGTGCTTTTGCGGGTTGGAAATCATGGATTTCTTCAGAATAATGAGAACTGGTCGGGCGATTTCAGGGCGGGTTGTTTGGCTTTTCCTTGAAAAGTAATGATGCGCTCGTATTGCTTGTCGGTGAATTGCAGTATGTTCACTTTTCCCCCGGCGGGCAAGGCTTTTTCGACCTGTGTGCAATAGGTGTCGATCTGGCTCTGGCTGGTGCAGAAACGCATATAAACGGAGAATTGCGACATCTCAAATCCCATGTCCAGCAGGGCGTTTCTGAAGTCGGTCGCCGCCTTGCGTTCGGCTTTCTCGACAACGGGCAAATCGAACATCACCACGATCCACATGAGGCGGTATCCAGAAAGCATCTCTGCTAGTCGTCGAACGAGGCTGCCAGATTGAGCGGCAGTCCCGGCAAGGGAAGGTCGAGCTTGTCCCTTTCTCCCATGAAGACCTGCGCTACTGAAACGGCAAGCTTTTGCGCGCAAACCATGACGGGCGTTGCCCCAGCGCTGGTTTGCATGTCGTCGTATAGCGATCTCACCAATGCGCGCTTGCTTTCGGGTGTGACCATCGTTTCTCCTTGCTTGCTGAGTTGCCACACTTTGAGGTCGATCATGGGGCGGAAGGGTTCCATCAGGTCGTCCACCAGCCGCATGGCGTTGCCTTCGTTGCTGTGATGCAAGCCAATGGTGGGATGCAGACCTGCCGCAATGACGGCGCGTGCAGTAGCGGCGCGCAGCACGGTGTAGCCATAGTTGAGCATGGCGTTGATGCCGCCTCCTTGCTGGTCGCGGCGGAAGTCATCGCCGAACAGCAATCCCCAATACCGTTTTGCGCCTTGAGCCTCGAAGTTTTCAGGGTCGCCGGAGCGCACTTTCTTTACCAAAGCCTGCAACGGTATGTGCGGTGCTCCAGCAGCCTCAAGTGCAGCCGCTTGTTGCTGGAGTTTGGATTTGACGATATCTGCCCACATGCGTTTTATCAGGGGCTGCGTGGCCGCAAGCTGCGCATCGAAGCGCTTGGCTTGCTGGTAATTGCCGTCTATGGTCATCACCATACCGACGGCATTGTGATTGGCTGCGCAGAGTACGAACGGGGCGCAACGCTCGGCGAGTGCTACCAGCAGGTTGTTGGTGTAGCTCAGGCCGTGTGCATTGGCGATGACGGCGGCGATGTCATCCAGCGGAATCTGCCCAAGCTCCTTGCGCTCGCCTTCCGTATCCTGCACCACGAGGAAGCCGCGCGACAAGAAGAGATGCCTCCTGTCGTCTGCCACTTCGATGATGCGGCCTATCATCGCTTATTCCTTGAAGCCGGGGTCGTGTAGTTCGCCTATGGGGGAGATAGTGATGCGACGGGCTTTGGCGCTATGCAAAGAGCCGGCCATTTTGGAAATGTAAGTGAAAGAGTCTTCCTTGTTCCGATTTCGTGCATCAACATTAGCTTCGTTGATTTCAGCCATAAAGACTTGCCCATTGCCGCTTAACTTAGCCGTCCGCATCGTTCGGGTATTGCCATCAATAGCTAACCGCACCATGTCGTCTATCATCAAGCGCATCACCAGAGGCTTTCCGCTCACGCTCAATGACGGATGCTGTAGCCGTTTAATGCCATGCTTGCGCACCAGTTGGTAAGCCTCAAAGGTTGAGATGACTTCCCCTTCCCACTTTCCTTTTCCATTGCGAACAATCTCGATGCAGTAATTGCTGTCTCCTTTATATCCCTTATATGGCTTAGGCTCGCCAGTTGGAAGTGCGCCGTGCCGTCCCATGGCCTTGGCGTCGCTGATCTCGATCACTTTGAGTGACTCTTTAACATGTTCACGAATCCCATCCACCGTCTTGTGGAAGCTGACCTTTCCTCCATCGCGCAGGCCGTAAGCGGTATCGTTGTGCATCGCTCCCTCATGGCTGTGATCCGGCTTGTGGCTGACCCAGATATTCTCAACCGCTCTTTGCACATGCTCCCGGTAGCTATCCCACGGCAACGGCATGCTTTCCACCAGCCTGTTCAGTTGCTTCTCGCGTGCGCTGGCACTGGCTTTGGCGAAGCGTTGCAGTAACCCTTGGTCGGTTACGGCGATGACGCAGGCATCCACGGCATGGTGACGGTGGTCGTTGCGGTTCTTCTCGCCATTCAATCCCAGCACGTCATTCAGTCCGAACTTGCCACGCAGCATGGCCGTCATGCGTCCGGGGATGACGCGGGTGGCTTGCGGGCAGATCAGGGTGAGGTATTCGCGCGCCACCTTGCTCAGGTGGCGGGTGTCGTTTAACGCGCGGGCCAGGAAGCCTTTGTCTTCCTTGAGCCAGCGCTGGTAGCCGTCCTCGGCGAAGCGGTAGCGTTTTTCTTTTTTCATCTGGCCTGCACGGGCGAGGATGTCTTCATGCTTCCAGCCTTGCGCCTCGAAATCCTGCCGGGCATCCCAAGGCGTGCGATTGCCCTTGATGCGATTGGCTTGGCGCATGGAGACAGTCTTGTTGTTCAGGCTGTCGTCCAATGTTTGTGAGAAGGGGAGGATGTGTTCGATCTCGACTTCGGCACTGAGCAGCATGGCGGCACTGATAGGTACGCCCGAATACGGGCATTTGCGGTCGGCCACGTCATGGCTGAGTTCTTCCCACAAAATCATCTTTTCGATGTCGTCGCGGCTGACCTGCTCTATGCCGATCTTCAGGATGCCAGCAATGTCGTTGCGTAGCCGCTTGTTGCGATCCTGATTCTCGGCCTGGCGCTTGCTTTCTTCCTTGCGCTGCTCCTGGTTCTGCTTCAGCTCGCGGGCAACTTCGACAATGACTTCGCTGGGATGTCCGTAACGATCAATGAGTGCATTCACGACCAGCCGCACCTGGTTCAGGCCGATATGAACGGTCGGATTGGCGATCTTGCCGTAGCGTTTTTCGGCAGAGTCCTCTGGCTTGCCAGTGCCGAAGCCGACATGTCGCTGAAGATATTCGCCGTAGTAAGGCAGTTTGTGGTGGATATGGAATGCCTTGATCTCGCCTGTGTCCTGGTCTATGCGTTCGGCCTTGAACGTGATGCCGGGAATTTCGGCATCTGAACCAAGCTTGCTGTGGTGCTCGAAACCGGCAGCCTGTACAGCCTTGTCATAGGTCACCACATCGCGGCGCAGTTCCGGCAGGATGCGTGCAAGCGCCTTGGCACTCAGACTGCTATAGCCTTCTGGCAGGCCGACGTTGGCAATTCGTTCAGCAGTGGCCTCATCAACCAGACAATATTTTTGCAATCGACGGATTAGACGCCCCAAGCTTTGTTGATTGACCAATTGCCTGACAATGGCATCTTGCTGTCGTTCTGCCCAAGTAAACCAGATTGGCCCGAAGTGTTCCTTCTTGCTCAGGATGGCGCTGGTGGTGTTGCCTTTCAGTTCCTGTCGTTTCGGGTCTTCAAAGTTGAATTGAACCGTGCCGCCGACACCGAGCAACTTCTTGATCTTGGTGAACGAACATTTGCTGTTTTCTTCCAGTGAGGCGATGAGCGCATCGCGTTGCTCCAGCGTCAGAGCTTCTTCCTTCAATCCTTCGCGAAGAATGCGCAGATTATTGACCTCCTGATACATGCGGAATCGCTGGGTGCTGGGTAATGCCAGCGGAGCGCGTTCTTCTTCCGGCAGGAAGGTGCAGCGCCCCGGTTTGACGGGTTTAAGCGGGCGCTGGTGCAGCAGGATGTCTTTCAATTCTGCGCGAGCCATCTCGCTGAATTGTGCGGGGTTGAGTTCGGCCTGCTTCTTCCAAAGCTCATCGAACTCGTGCTCGATCATGGCGCGGTCGATGTAGAGGTCGTAGTATTTGTCGATCTTGGTTTTGCCATCTTCTCTTAGCGTTTTTTCCTGATGGTAACGGGCGCGTACCGGCAAACTGGCGGTGCCCGCTTCGTCGTGCTGGTAGTGCTGGTCGCGCTTATCGCGCTTGTGCAGCCATTCGCCCACGGTGCGGCAATTTTTAGCTTGTAAAAGCTCATACAACTTCTTGATGGCAGTTTTCAACGCGCCGCTGTCGTTCTCTTTCTTGTCTGTTTTGCGATTGCTCTTGAAGCCGCGCCGCTGGTTGATGTGGAACAGGGCGCGGGCGAACTGGGCGGGAGTCAGCGCTTCGTCCAATCCCTTGGCGCGCAGCGCGTAGGGATTTAATGTTTCCAGCGCCTTGCGTTCAGCCTTATCTACAGGGAAGAAACCATGCTTGACGAGTGCATCCATCATGCGCTGTTTGCGTTTCAGTAAACGGTCGCGGCGGCGGCGCATGGCGCGGGCGGCGCGGCGGGTCACCGCCAGAGAAGAGCCATCTTTGGGATTTCGCCCATCCGAGAAAATACGGACTCCGGCTTTGATGACGGCGCAAGGCTGGTTTTCCTCGTCGAGACGGATCATGGCCCAACCCAGCGATGTCGAGCCCAGATCTAGTGCCAGCCGGTAACGCATTTTTCCAAACATGATTGCTCCCTCGTATGAATGCAGAAAATCTTGTTGACCTGATCCCGTTCTACCGATTACGATTTGCCGCACCAGTAGATTGGGATTTGTGCTCTGAACGCTAACAAGCTGAAAGATGCACCAAATGTGGGGCTGCTAGATGCAGCCCCTTTCATTTGGTGTCTGGTATGACGATACATGCACCCCTCCTGTTGAAAACATCGAGCCGAGCACTGGCGCAAGTCGCTTTTACGCCTTGCGTGTTACTCTCCTCGTGCTTCCATTCGGAAGGGCTGCTTGATGTGCGCGGGGTGCGCTGTTGTTGTAGTGCGGCCTGTGTTGGATTGTACGTGAGTTGACGGCTTCGGGGGGCGATGATAACTTCTGTCTGCGCCGATTTGAGGAACAGCTTGCGGGCGCGTTACAAATCCAGCTAAAGCGGGCGAACCCGGTTTAGCAGAAGCTTTCCGGGTTTTGTTTTTGAGGTCGACTATGGAAAACGAATACGACTACTTGCCTGAGACTTTGGCGGTGCGCGCGGGTATCGAGCGCAGCCAGTTCCACGAACACAGCGAGGCGATGTTCCTCACTTCCAGCTTCGTGTTCGATTCCGCCGAACAGGCCGCGAAGCGCTTCATCGGCGAGGAGCCGGGTAACATTTACGCGCGCTTCACCAATCCCACTGTCACCGCGTTCGAGCAGCGTCTGGCGGCGCTGGAAGGGGCGGAGCAGTGCGTGGCGACCTCGTCCGGAATGGCCGCCATTCTGGCCTGCGGCCTGGCGCTGCTGAAATCTGGCGATCACATCGTCGCCTCGCGCAGCCTGTTCGGCTCGACCATCAACCTGTTCAATAACTACTTCAAGAAGTTCGGGGTGGAAGTGAGCTATGTCTCGGCCACTGACGTGGCGGAGTGGCAGGCGGCGGTGCAGCCCAACACCCGGCTGTTCTTTCTGGAGACGCCCTCCAATCCGCTGACCGAGATTTCCGACATCGCGGCGATTTCCGCCGTGGCGAAAGAGTGCGGCGCGCTGCTGGCGGTGGACAACTGTTTCTGCACGCCCATCCTGCAACAGCCGCTCAAGCTGGGCGCGGACATCGTGATCCACTCTGCCACCAAATACATCGACGGTCAGGGCCGCGTGTTGGGCGGCGCGGTGCTGGGCAGCAAGAAGCTGATGGAGCCGGTGTACGGTTTTCTGCGCACCGCCGGGCCGACCATGAGCGCCTTCAACGCCTGGGTGTTTTTGAAAGGGCTGGAGACGCTGAAGCTGCGCATGGATGCGCACAGCGCCAATGCGCTGGCGCTGGCGCGCTGGCTGGAGCAGCAACCGAACGTGGCGCGCGTACTGTATCCCAGCCTGCCTTCGCATCCGCAACATGCGCTGGCGATGAAACAACAAAAGACCGGCGGCGGCATCGTGGCCTTTGAGGTGAAGGGCGACAAGGAAGCGGCCTGGCGGGTGATCGACAACACCAAGATGCTCTCCATCACCGCCAATCTGGGCGACACCAAGACCACCATCACCCATCCGGCCACCACCACGCATGCGCGCATCACGCCCGAGGCGCGGGCGGCGGCGGGCATCAGCGACGGCTTGATCCGCATTGCGGTGGGGCTGGAAGCGGTGGAAGACATCCAGCGCGATCTGGCGCGCGGGCTGGGCTGAGATGGATATACTGGCGGCACAGGTTGGCGGGCTGCTCAAGGCGCACGGCATGAAGCTGGCGACGGCGGAATCCTGCACCGGCGGCGGGGTGGCGCAGGCCATCACCGAGGTGGCGGGCAGCTCGGCCTGGTTCGAGCGCGGCTTTGTCACCTATTCCAATGAATCCAAGAGTGAGATGCTAGGCGTGGCGCAAGCCACACTGGACCAGTACGGCGCGGTGAGCGAGGCGACGGTGCGCGAGATGGCGGAAGGCGCGCTGCGCCACAGCCGGGCTCAGGTGGCGCTGGCTATTTCCGGCATCGCCGGACCGGACGGCGGCACACCGCAGAAGCCGGTCGGCACGGTCTGGTTCGCCTGGGCCAGCCGCTTCGGGCCGACGCGGGCGCAGGTGCACCACCTGCCCGGCGGGCGCAGCGAGGTGCGGGCGCAGTCGGTGCATATCGCCTTGCAAGGCGTGCTCGATCTGCTCAAACAACACACTCAACTGGCCTGACCCATGGAGAAAGTCCGCCTGTCCAAACGCATGTCCGAACTGGGGCTGTGCTCGCGGCGTGAGGCCGACAGCTACATCGAGCGCGGCTGGGTGCGGGTGGATGGCGAGGTGGTGAGCGAGCTGGGTTTCAAGGTGTTTTCCGATCAGCGCATCACGCTGGAGCGCGCGGCGCAGGCGCAGCAGCAGGCGCGCGTCACCATTCTTCTCAACAAACCGGTGGGTTTTGTCTCCGGGCAGGCCGAGGACGGCTACAAACCGGCGGTGACGCTGGTCGGCAGCACCACCCGTTTTGCCGGGGATGCCGCGCCGCAGCGTTTTCATCCGGCGCAGTTGCGCGGTCTGGCTCCGGCCGGGCGGCTCGACATCGATTCGGTGGGCCTGCTGGTGCTGACTCAGGACGGGCGAGTCGCCAAGCAGCTCATCGGCGACGATTCGCAAGTGGAGAAGGAATATCTGGTGCGGGTGCAGGGCAAGCTGGACGAGCGCGGGCTGGCGCTGCTCAACCACGGCCTGTCGCTGGATGGCGTGAAGCTGCGTCCGGCCAAGGTGAGCTGGCTGAACGAGGATCAGTTGCGCTTCATCCTGCGCGAGGGACGCAAGCGGCAGATTCGCCGCATGTGCGAACTGGTTGGGCTGCGCGTCACCGGGCTGAAACGGGTGCGCATCGGCAAGGTCAAGCTGGGCGATCTGCCGGAAGGGCAATGGCGTTATTTGCGGGAAGACGAGAGGTTCTGATGAGCATGCTGAAAACGGCGTGGAAAGATACGGTGGTGTTCCTGAACGAGCCGCTGTTCGAGATGGGCAAGACCGAGGTCACCCTGTGGCGCATCCTCGGCTTGTTGCTCATCCTGTTCGCTGCGGCCAAGCTCTCCCGCGTCGTCAAGCGCGCCATCCTGCGCCTGACCGAGAACCAGCAGGACGACCCGGCGGTCTATCTGCTGCAACGCATCAGCGGCTACCTGGTGTGGATCGTCGGCATCATCGTGGCGCTCAATTACATGGGCTTCGAGCTGTCCAGCCTGGCCTTCCTCGGCGGCGCGGTGGGCGTGGGCCTGGGCTTCGGCTTGCAGAACATCCTCAACAACTTCGTCTCCGGCGTCATCATCCTGTTCGAGAAGACCATCAAGGTCGGCGACGTGGTGGATCTGCCTTCCGGTGTGACCGGCACGGTGCAGGAGATCAACCTGCGCTATACCCGCGTTACCACCTCCGACCTGATGGACGTGCTGGTGCCGAATTCCGAGTTCATCAGCAGCCGGGTGGTGAACTGGAGCTTTGGCGAAGCGGCGCGCCGGGTGCACATCCCGTTCTCGGTCGCCTACGGCACCGACAAGGAACTGGTGCGTGAGGCTGGCGTGACGGCGGCGCGCCGGGTGGACGGGGTGTTGGACGAAGAGGGGCGGCGTCCCGATGTCTGGCTGGTGAAACTGGGAGATAGCGGACTGGAGTTTGAGTTGGTGGCGTGGGTTGGGCCGAATTCGTTGCCGCATCCGCGTTCCACCGAGGCGCGCTTTTTGTGGGAGCTGGAGACCGAATTGCGCAAACGCGGCATCGAAGTGCCGTTCCCGCAACGCGAATGGTTCCTCAAGGGCGGGAAGATTGCGGTCGAGTTGAGTCGCAACGGGGATTAAGCAGCAACCTCCGTTCGTGCTGAGTTTGTCGAAGCACAAGAATCCTTACGCATTTCGACACGCTCAATGCGAACGGATTCTTGGGTAAAGTGTGACGCGTCAGGCTGTGCGTTGACGCTCGACCTGTAACAAGTGCACGCGGCGGCTGTCGGCGCGCAACACGGTGAAACGGTAGTCGTCCAGCTTCAGAACCTCGCCGCGTTGCGGCAGGTGGCTACAGGTTTTGACCAGCAGGCCGCCAATGGTGTCGCAATCCTCGTCGCTGAATGAGCTGCCGATCAGCTCGTTCAAATCCTCGATCGGCGTGGCGGCCTTCACCCGCCAGGCGTTCTCGCCGTTGGCGATGACATTGTCCTCATCCTCGTTAAAGTCGTACTCGTCCTCGATCTCGCCGACGATCTGTTCCAGTACGTCTTCGATCGTCACCATGCCGGATACGCCGCCGTACTCGTCGGCCACCAGCGCGATGTGGTTGCGGTTGCTGCGGAACTCGCGCAGCAGGATATTGAGGCGCTTGGATTCCGGCACGAACACCGCCGGGCGCAGCATGTCGCGCACCTCGAAATCTTCGCCTGCGTAGATGCGCAGCAGATCCTTCGCCAGCAAGATGCCGACGATGTTGTCCTTGTCGCCGTCGATGACCGGAAAGCGCGAGTGCGCGGTCTCAATCACGTAGGGCAGGAATTCAGCGGGGGGCAGGCTGATGTCGATCACATCCATCTGCGCGCGTGGGATCATGATCTCGCGCACCGGGCGCTCGGACACCTGGATCACGCCCTCCATCATGGACAGCGCGTCGGCATCGAGCAGATTGCGTTCGTAAGCGTGGTTGAGGACTTCGATGAGCTGCTCGCGGTCTTCCGGTTCGCGCAGCAGCAGGGTGGACAAACGTTCAAGCCAGGTCGGCTTGTGACTCTCGGGGTCGTTCATTGTTGATTCATGGAGTTACGGCGTAGGGCGCAGGATACCCCATTTTCAGCATCAGTGCAGTCTCGCGCGCTTCCATCTTGGCGGCATCGGTGTCGGTGTCGTGGTCGTAGCCCTGTAGATGCAGCGCCGCATGCAGCGCCAAGTGGGCGTAATGCGATTCCAGCGACTTGCCCTGCTCGGCGGCCTCTTTCTCGACCACCGGCGCGCAGATCACCACATCGGCATACAAGGGTTTATTCTCTTCATAGACGAACGTCAGCACATTGGTCGCGTAATCTTTGCCGCGATACGTCAGGTTCAGCGCCCGCCCCTCGATCTCGTCCACAATGCGCAACGCCACCTGCACATCCTGCTCCAGCGCCCGCTGGAACCAGCGGCGGAATTGCGGACGGGTAGGCAGATTCGCCGCGTTGCTGGCGTATTGAACCGAGAGCGAGAGTTTGTGCATAAAGGCTTTCAGCCGGAGTGGATGGAGGCGGATTTTAGCAAACGCGTGTTGGGGAAGTGGAGAAAACGGCGGTTTTTTAGGGTCTACTCAACTAAGGACGCACGGCGCGCTCAAAAACCAAGTGCAACATTTGTTGGGGAAAATGTTGCACTTGGCGGATTCAAATTTGAAGTGCAAAGAGGTGGCTCCGCTTGGTTGGACAGTATTTTCCGTTTCTTAAGTGGAAGCCTTGCGGTTAATGCCTAGGCTGCTTTCGGCAGCGCGGGCAGGTTGTCGAAGTAGAACTCATCCGGCGTTTTGTCGTCAAGCGACGAGTGCGGGCGGATCTGGTTGTAGCGGGAGAATGTCAATCAGCGTCCAATACTTTCCACTTGTCAGCGTCCAATTGTTTCCACTTTTTCGGCGGGTTGAAGGCGATTTTTCGCTGTTTGAAGCGGTAGGAATCATTGCCGGTTTCGAGGATTTCGCAGTGGTGAATGAGCCGGTCTAGCAGGGCGGTGGTCATCTTGGCGTCGCCGAACACCTGCACCCACTCGCCGAACGACAGGTTGGTGGTGATCAGTGAGGTCTTGTCGTACAGATGGCTGATCAGATGAAACAGCAAGGCGCCGCCCGATGGCCTCGTCGGTCAGCCATGCGGTTAACTGCGCTTCGAATTGCCCCAGCATGGGAGCGACAGGCTGCTTCTGCTCGTATTTGGGCTCTTCGAGGGTATTGAGATGCTTGCGAACGGTCGAGCGGGACAAACCCATCTCGCGGGCAATGGCTGGAACGGTTTGCTTCTGCACCGTATAACGACGGCGGATTTCGTAAATGATGTCCATGTAAAACACTCCAGATTCCCGGCAAAAGCACCGGATTATTACATACCGGGGTGGAAACTATTGGACGCTGTTTCCATCCCAAATCTGGAAAGGTTTGCACTGAATCGCTCCCAAAATACTAGACACTTTTCAGCCTAAAATTCTTGGCTAAAAGGAGGTGTCATGAGTAACAAGCGTTATCCCGATGAATTCAAGAT
>Ga0233425_10011049_pt1 | contig 10705 bp, 10 predicted proteins | sample Watercolumn_Towu_2_FD_181712 | JGI IMG/M metagenome (GOLD analysis project Ga0233425, IMG submission 181712) | Freshwater microbial communities from Lake Towuti, South Sulawesi, Indonesia - Watercolumn_Towuti2014_140_MG | ecosystem: Environmental > Aquatic > Freshwater > Lake | place...
CCGTGACGACCTCCTTCTGGCGGTGCTCATACTCTTCGGCGCGATCGCCGCGGCGGTCCTTCTCTATGGAAATGACAGGCATGTCTTTCTCTATTTTGGCGACGCAGCCTCGCACATCGTCAAGGCACGTTTGCTCATCGACTCGCAGTATCTCCCCCTCGAGAGCATTGGCCCCGTCTGGCTCCCGCTCCCGCATCTCTTGCTCCTCCCATTCGCAGCGATCGACTCTCTCTTCTTCTCAGGAATCGCCGGACCAGTCATAGGCATTCCCTGCCTGGCCGGCACCGGCATGCTCCTGCAGTCGATGATCCGTCGAACCACGGGATCCCAACCCATTGCGTTCCTCTCAGCCGTCTTGTTCTGTCTGAACCCAAACGTCGTCTATATGGCTCTCACTCCGATGAGCGAGCTGCCGCTGCTCTTCTTCGTTGCTCTTGGCGGGTATTCACTGACGCGATGGATCAGTGAAGGCAGGGAGATGTGGCTGGCCGCAAGCGCTGCCGCTGTTGCATTGGCGAGTCTTTGCCGGTACGAAGCATGGGTTCTCGTTCCATTCGTCTCGAGTGTTGCCGCGATCAACGGGTTTTCAGCATGGCGCCGGAAGGAACACGCCGAGGCGGCAAGACTGTTTTCAATTGCGGGATTGAGCATGGCAGGCGTCATCGTCTGGATCTTCTGGAATGCGTACGAGTTTGGCGACGCTCTCCGCTTTGCACCGTGGAACTTCCGGTCGGGACCGATCTCAGTGAACAATCCGCAGGGTTATCGTCAGGAAGCAGTTGCTGTCACACTCCTGAAAGCCACACTCAACATCTACGGTCCGGTGCTTCTCCTTGCCTGCCTCGCCGGTCTTGAGCGGCTCCGCCATACCGGTCCGGACCGGCGACTCGGGTTGCTCCATCTCTTTCTTGCCCTGCCGGCGATCTTCGTCTTAGCCACAATCTTGACCGACCTTGTACTCATCGACGAGTGGTGGTGGAACTGGAGGTTTGTGCTTGTCGCCGGACTCTTCATAATAGTCACCGGAGGTGCCGGGATTTCGCACGTTCTTGCACGCGTTCACCCCCGTCCCGCACGAGGATTAATCGTGGCATCGCTTCTGGCCATGCCCGTAGTGCAGCTTGCCGTTCCGTCGGTGAGTGTCGCCACATATGAAGATGCGGCAAAGATTTTCAGCGGGCCGGATCACGTTGCCGCCGCGTTTGGAGAACGGCTTGGCTCCATGCACAAAGGAGGGAGGATCGTCCTTTTTACGGGATCCTACGGCGCAGAACGGATCATGGTATCGAGCGGATTGGCGCTCAAGACGTTTCGCAACATCCCGTTTCCCGGGGGTCAGGACATACAGCTTCCCATCCGTTCGGGCGACCGGTATGTCGTCATTGGCAAAAGGCTGCTTCCTGATACGCGGGAGGTTGTTCGCTATTGGTTGGCGCGGAGGGAGCTGTTTCTGCGTTACTACGACATTCTTTCTGAGGACGAACACTACCTTCTTCTCGAACGCAAACCACCGACGCGTACATTCAGAGCACCTGATTAAGCTCTTATTAGAACACTGAAGACACTGATGCTGCTGATTTCCACAGATGAGGAAGCTCTTCATTTAAATATCATATCTGTGTACATCTTGTAGCGTCTGTGTACTCAGTGTGCTATTACCTGAACCACGATGGGGCTTTGAATAGAACACCGAAAACACTGATGCTGCTGATCTACACGGATGACGGAACTCTCCATTCAAAAATCTTGTCTGTGGACATCTCGTAGCCTCTGTGTACTCAGCCTGCCCGCCAAAGCGAAGCGCAGGCGGGTGTGCTATTACGGGCACTTTCCTCAGTTCAAAACAATTCGGATCGTCAACGGGTAGACCGATGACACATTCACCGGCAGATCTTTTCTGTCGTGCTGATCGACAACCCAGGTCGCGACTGCGTATCCTATGATCCCGCCCAGCAGACAATCGGAGGTCCAGTGGTGATCCTGGTAAATCCTCGAAATCGCCGTCAGTGCGGCAGGCAGAAACGCGATAATCTTCAGGGCAGATGATCCGGCGTTGCGCGAGAGCACCGTTGAAAGGGCGAAAGCGAGTGTTGTATGGCCGGACGGAAGGGCGTGAAAATCATCGTCGAGGATCGTGAAGGGTTGGAATTCGCTTGCACCTTTGTTTGTGAAAGGTCGTGCCCGCCCCAGCGCCAGTTTCAGCATCGTCGTCACACCGCCCGCATAAAGCGCTGTCTGTGCGACCTCAAATGCGATTTTCTGCGTTGACTTGTTTCCGGCAAGAAGACCATGCAGGGCGAATCCCCCTGCCACGGCGACGGTTGTGTACGTTTCACCCCACATCCTCCCAAACTCGACAGGAATGCTCTTGTAGTAGTTCCTGTCCCTCATCATCGCATCACGCACGGGCTGGTCGAGCTGCATGACAAGGACCGTTCCGGCTGCCGCCGCTCCCAGCTTCAGCCAGTCGTTTCCTTGCCACCGAAACGGCTGCTTGACGAAATCAACCGTCTCATTTCCAAACTGCGAAAGATCGTATTTGTTCTGGGCGGGAACTGCTGCGAACCACACCAGGGTCAGCAGCAGTATAGCGCACATCGTCTGTTTCATCGCCTGTCGGGGAGTTGTCATTTCCAAACAGCCAGAATAGAGCCCGAAATCAGGAAGGAAACAAGATAGTATCCCGAGTCAATGGACCACAACGACGCGGGGCGTTGGACGAAAATCACCTGGTTGGTGTAGCTGGTGGCACCCGCGAAACCGATCCAGCACATGGCTCCAACGAGTGCGCCGTCGTAGAAGATGGTTACCTTCGAAAGGTTGATGACGAAAGCGAGTGAGAAATTCGTCATGAATCCCAGGATGAACGCCATGACGTACATCATCGGGTTTGTGCCCTGCTTCAGTTCTTCGCTGGTCTTGCCGATGAGCTCGACCCATTTCTTGGCAAAGAGAAGGGGGGAGTACCAGAGTGCTCCCAGGAAGAATGTAATGAAGCTGCAGACAAGTACCGCAACGAGATTGACCTGGATGGCTGCCATGCGAACCTCCGCCGGTTATTGGAAAGAACGCCTCATCGATGATTTCAATTCTTTCTCTGACAGACAACGACAAAATCTTTTGAGTCCGGACCGAGTGCTCCTTCGCGATAATCACCGTAGATATTCAGGAGTGAGAGCTTCGATCGCTGTACGAGATGCTCCAGTTCGTACCGGAAGAAGTAGCGCATCTGCATCTTCCATACCTCGGACTTTCTGCCAGATTCGTCATCCCATTGCAGAGTCATGGTGACATGGCTCACCTGGTTGATCAAGTCCGATCGGGCGGAGACAGTCCGTGTCAGTTTCCTCCCGGGCGCATACTCTCCGTCAAAATCGACCTGCTCGCTGATGCCGTTGAGAAGTATGCTCAGGTCCGGTACATAGAGATCGAAGATGAACCTGCCTCCGGGGCTGAGGTGATCGTGTATGCGGTTGAGGGCCTCCAGCTGATCCTCGGTGCTCGTGATGTGCGAGAATACGCGGAACGGGGCCACGATCAACTCAAAAGTCCCCGGAAGTTGAAGCGTCCGTGCATCCTGAAGTGCGACGCGCTGGTGGTGCTCTTTGCCGAGCTTTCGATAGAGCTGGTCAAGCATGGTGGCGCTGACATCGATGCCGTAGATGTCGGCGCCGCCGTTGAGCGCATCGATGAAGAATCTGCCCGTTCCCACGCCGATTTCGAGAACCGGCCCGCGAACCTCGCAGATCTTCCTCAGAAAATAGTCACGATCAACGGTCCGTAGGTTTGCATAGATGACATCGTAGAACCGTGCGATGTTTTCGGGGTATGCAACTTCGGAGCTCATGATGACGTCAGCCTACTTCCATTTGATGGTACATCCGATCGAGTATGTTTCACCTTCGTTCACGTTCTTTCCTGCGAGCACCGCGTCGGCAGCCTCCGCGAGATACTTCACGCGGACAGCAGACGGATCCCGGTGATTATCATCCATTCTTCCGTGATACCGGAGTTTCCTCTCCTGGTCGAACAGAAAGAACTCCGGCGTATGGGTTGCCCCGAAGGCCTTCGCGACCGATTGATCGGGATCGCGGAGGTAGAGGAAGTTGAAGCCGTGGTTTGCCGCACGCTTCACCATCTCATCAAAACTGTCTTCTGGATAATTATCATCTTCATTGGAGTTGATGGCGACGAGCTGGACTCCTTTTCCATCATACTCGCGTTGGAACGCGATCATCCTCTCTTCGTACGCCTGAACCGTCGGACAATGATTGCAGGAAAAGACAATTGCCAGCGCTTTCCTGGACGAAAAGTCCTTGAGAGAATATTTCCGGCCGTCAGTTCCGGCGAGGTTTTCAAATTGGGGAATTCTTGAACCAAGGTTGAGCTTATCAGTTGCCATGGGAGGTCCTGGAAGATACAGGGGAATGGAGTAATTGAGTAGTGGAGTAATGGAATGATGGAAGTGATGCGCTAGCCGGACATCTCACCCTCGACAGGTCTGTTTTCGATGCCGAGGTACTCTTCGAGCTTGCGTTCAAGAAACCGCACCTTGTCGGGTTCGTCCATATTCGCGACGAGCCGGATTTTCCTGTTGTCCCGCGTAATCGCGCTGAGTTGGTAGCGCGGGTGCGTGCCGTTTCTCGAATGCACCATCCGCTGCTCCGCATAGAGCTGAATGATATCGGTTGAGGCCAGCGTTCTGCCGCCGGGCCACGGGATGGGGCCATGCTGGATAGTGAGCTTTCCCTGTCCGGCCCTCACGGATGTCGAATTGTAGATTCCTGCCAGCGCCATGTAGGTAAGTCCAACGCCGGCAGCGAGATGGAGAAGGGGAAAGACGAACATCAACCAGGGCGCATCCTGGGCGAACGCAACCGAGTACCAGAACACCAGAAAACCGTCCCAGAAAAGGCAGAAGAACGCCAGAAAGATGTATGAAGGGGAGAACCACCGGAACGAGATTGCCAGTCCGGCGGCATCCTGCGTGACTTCGAACTTCTCCGGAGTCGGTGTCTTGATCTGGTTGCTGTCTGTGTTCATGGTTTCTGAGCAGGTTGAGAGGACCGTCCTCTCCGGGGAGTACTCAGGAGCACGGTCCTCTACCGGTTATTGTAGATCGGCAGGCCGGATCGGTAATCGCCGGATTCTCTTGCCGGTTGCTGCGAAGATGGCGTTGCAGAGCGCCGGTGCCACAGGCGGAAGTCCCGGTTCTCCGATACCACCGACGGCCTCGGTGCTGGATATAATGTGTGTCTCCACCTTCGGCATTTCGTCGATTGTCAGGATCCGGTACGAGTCGAAATTGTCCTGCTCGACGCGTCCCCGGGCAATGGTGATCTCATCCTTCAAGATGGAACTCAGCGAGAAGACGATGCCCCCTTCGACTTGCGCCTCGAGTGTGTCCGGGTTGACGACCGGACCGCAATCGACGGCTGCGACGATCCGGTGAATCTTCACCTTTCCGTCTTTCCCGACGGAGACCTCAAAGACCTCAGCGACGGCGCTGCCGAAACTCTCGACGGCGGCGATGCCGCGCCCAACTCCTGCCGGCAGCGGTCTACCCCATCCTGCCTTTTCTGCAGCGACCTCAAGGGCACGGCGTAGCCGGGCAGATCCGGCCAGCAGGTGCCTGCGATACTCGAAAGGATCTTTTCCGGCCGCGTGTGCCAGCTCGTCGATGAAGGACTCGACCACGAAACCGTTCTGCGATGGTCCAACCGAGCGCCAGGCGCCGATCTGCACGCCAATATCTTTGATCTGCGAGTCGATCTGGAAATTCGGGATTGCGTAGGGCGGTGTTGAGCCTCCGGTGACGAGTCCCCTCGATCCCGGACCGACGATACGATGCAGCCATGCAGCGGGCCAGCCGTCCTTGTCGAGACCTGCTTTGAGAACGTTGAACGTGCATGGGCGATACCAATCGTGCAGCATGTCGTCTTCGCGTGTCCAGACGACGGAGACGGGCGCTCCGGCCGCTTTGGATACTCTCACTGCATCGGCCGAATAATCAGTCTGCAGTCGCCGGCCGAATCCGCCTCCCAGGAGCGTAACGTTCACCTTTACTTTGTCGAGCGGGAAACCGAGGATCCTGGCAGCTTCGCCCTGAACCTGCTGGGGGGACTGTGTCGGGACCCAGATTTCGCATCTGTCGCTGCGCACATCGGCCAGGCAATTCATCGGTTCCATGGTCGCGTGGGCGATCAGGGGAGCGTGATACGTTGCATCAACTTTCTTCGCGGCTGACACCAACGCGCTTTCAGCGTCTCCAGAGTAGTCATCGACCGATCCTTTTGATTTTGCAGCTTCCTCGAAGGACTTCCAGATCGCAGCGCTGCTCTGATTCGCGAAAGGACCCTCGTCCCATTGTATACTCAATGCCTTGCGACCCTGGAATGCCGCCCAGGTCGATGTCGCGATCACCGCAATGCCCGATTCGATCTGGACGACATCGCGCACGCCCGGTACCATCCTGGCTTTTGACGCATCGAAGCCTGTTGCTTTGCCGCCGAAGACAGGGCATCGCTCGACGGAGGCAAAGAGCATTCCCGGCACCCGGATGTCGATGCCGAACTTCGCACTGCCGTTGACTTTGGATGGTGTGTCGAATTTCTTGAACCGCTTGCCCAGGATCTTGAAATCCTTCGGGTCTTTCAGCCGGAGGGATGTCGGGACGTTCATCGTCGCCGCCTTCGAGGCAAGCTCACCATACGTCAGTTTTCTGCCCGAGGTGTGAACAACTGTGCCGTTCTCTGCGCGGCACGCAGATGTCTCCACTCCCCACGTTTTGGCCGCGGCGGTAATAAGGAGTTCGCGTGCGGCCGCTCCAGCGTTCCTTAGATTCTGCCACGACCCCCGGACGCTGAAGCTTCCGCCCGTTGACATGCTTCCGTACTTTGTCGGATGCGAGATTGCCTGTTCCACCCGAACTTTTCTCCAGTCCGCCTCAAGTTCCTCTGCCACAATCATCGGCATCGACGTGAGGACTCCCTGACCCATTTCCGATCGCGCGACTGTGATCGTGACGATCCCGTTCGAATCGATCGCCAGCCAGGCGTTTGGAGCGAATTCGGGTGATGCGGCGGCTGCCTCGGCGGTTTCATCTTTTGCAGGAAGGTAGAAACTGAGCACAAGGCCGGCTCCGGCAACGGAAGAGACCTTGATGAAGTCCCTGCGGGAGAGGTTCGTCGGGATGTTCATGACTTGCCTCCTTTCTCTCCGGCCGCTCTGTGAATTGCGCGCCGAATCCGGGGATACGTTCCGCAGCGGCAGAGGATTCCCTGCATCGCGTTGTCGATCTGCGCATCGGTAGGGTGCGGATGAGAGCTCAGAAGTGCTGCCGCGGCCATGATCTGTCCTGACTGGCAGTATCCGCACTGCGGCACGTCGTCTTCGATCCAGGCCTTCTGCAGAGCGTGTGTGTAGTCGGCCGAGAGGCCTTCAATTGTGGTGACAGATTTGCCCTGACAATCGGAGATCGTCGTAACGCAAGAGCGGATTGCATCACCATTCAGAAGCACGGTACAGGAGCCGCACTGGGCGACGCCGCAGCCATACTTCGTGCCCGTCAGGCCGAGCGTATCCCGCAACACCCACAAGAGGGGCGTCTCAGGGCTGACCTCAACGGTCTGTTTCTTTCCGTTGACGGTGAGCGTGATTGATGCCATGGCGTAGTTCCTTTCCGGATGATGGAGAATGGGAAGACGTCACGTTCGAATCTTCTGCAGCATCATTGTGCTCCGGTCTGCGGGAGCGTGCGGGGCATCGCCAGCTGAACATTCGCGGTCCGGGGAATGTAGGAAAATGAAGCGAAAAAGAAAAGCGATGCATGCCACCGGCAGCAGCTGATCATTGCCATTCTGAGAAGGACTTTATACATTATCCTGGCCTGCGTTCAGAGGAATTGTTCCAGCCAACTGAGTCTGCTCTCCATTCAATTGCCCGGTGTGGCTCTGTCCGGGCAGTATGGTCCCGTCTTTTCAACATACAAAAACCAGGGAGATTTTCGCCATGTCAGTCGTGAAAGAATTCAAAGAGTTCGCGATGCGCGGCAACGTGCTCGATCTCGCCATCGGCATCATCATTGGCGGGGCATTCGGGAAGGTGGTCAGCTCGATGGTGAATGATGTGTTGATGCCTCCGATCGGCGTTCTCATCGGTGGAGTTGACTTCAGCTCGTTCGGTCTGACGCTCAGGGACGCCGTTGGCAGTACGCCCGCCTCCATCCTGAAATATGGTGTGTTTCTGAACAACATCATCGACTTCACGATTGTGGCGTTTGCCGTGTTCCTCATTGTGAAAGCAGTCAACAGGATGAAGCGGAAGGAAGCGGCGCCCGCACCGGCACCTTCCACGAAGCAGTGTCCGGAGTGCAGGATGACTATTCCCCTCGAAGCCAAGCGATGCGGCTTTTGCACAACGAAGCTCTGACAGCAGATGACTCGACAGACTCTTCTCACAGACAGATCAAGAGGTAACTCATGAGAATCATCACTCCCCTCCTTCTCATACTCGCGGGTGCCAGCGCCGTGGCGCAGCCCCAGGAACAAGCCGCGCCACCCCCGGCGAAGTGGGGATGGAAACACACAGTCGTGTCTGCCCTCACGGCCACCCAGATCGCGTTCAAAGATTGGGCACAAGGCGGTGAAAACGCCTTGTCGTGGACGGTCAGGCTCGATGGTAAGAGCACGAAGGACGATACCTTGTACACGCTCGGCAACAGTTACAAGTTGGTTTATGGCCATGCAAAAATCGGACAGACAAAATCGCGCAAGACTGAAGACCGGATCGAGCTTGAATCGGTGTTGACCTACAAGCTGGGGAGCTATGTCAATCCCTACGTCAGCGCATCGCTCAAGACACAGTTCTCGACAGGTGTGACGATCGATGCTGCAGGCAATGAAACTCCTGTGTCAAAATTCCTCGATCCCGGCTATCTTACACAAAGCGCGGGTGTCGGATACCAGCCGGTGAAGGAGCTGAAAACGAGGTTCGGAGTCGCGCTCCGCGAAATCGCAACGTCGACCTACTGGACATACGCCAACGATCCCAAGACTCCTCCGCAAGACAGGGTGAAAATCCGGGTTGACGGCGGTTTTGAGTCGGTGACAGACGTGGAGCTGAAACTCGACGACAACATGCTGATCCGGTCGAAACTGGAGTTGTTCTCGCCGATCCGGAAGCCAAGCGACGCGACGCTCCGCATGGACAACTCACTCACGGTGGCGGTCAACAAATACATGGTGGTCATCCTGAACGTTATGCTGATCAATGACGAGCGGTCGTCGACGAGACTGCAGGTGAAAGAATTGCTGTCACTCGGTGTCAGCTATACGTTGTTCTAGCGATGCGGTCGCAAAGAAGAGATTTGTCACGAAGGCACCAACCTGCCTAAGTGCCGTCGCCCTGAGCGGAGTCGAAGGGCGGCACGCAGCCAGGGACACGAAGCACATCATTTAATCTTCTTTGCTTCGAGAGGCCTTTGTGACTTCGTGTCTTAGTGGCACGCTTTTTCGACCGAATGTCTAACGGGTAGAGGGAAGTAGAGCGAGCTCCATATAGAGCGCTCCCGCGTGCGGATTGACGCGGTACGGGTCCGTGGGTTGAAACCCGAGGGAGTGGTAGAGAGTTATCGCTTCCGTCATCGAAGGGAGAGTGTCGAGTCTCATCGCGAGATAGCCGGTCGTTTTCGCGTCCTGAATCACCCGCTCAGCCAGCAGACGCCCGAGGTGCTGACCGCGAAAAGCCGGCCGCACGTACAGCCGCTTCATTTCACAAATCCGCTCATCGATTCTCCGCAGTGCGACGCATCCGGCAACAAATCCATCCACAAAGCAGATATAGAGCCGTCCCGCCGGAGGCACGTACTCGCCGGGAAGACCTGCAACTTCTTCGCTGAAGTTCTGAAAGCAGAGGTCGATTCCAATCGCACGTTCATACTCAACGAACAGCTCTTGTGCTATCCGGACGTGCAGTGATGACCTGACCTCGACGAATGTTGGAGATCCCATGGTTCTCTGGGCGTTGCCTGATCCCGCCACCCTGTCCTCGATCGAGGATTCCGTGGAGGAGACAGTTGATGGGTGATATGAAGAAGCCGATGAGTTTGGGTCCCAACGCACCCGTCTCATCGGCTTCGAATTCTGACAACCGAGTCTGCGATTGACTCTGTCCGCTCAGGCTTTGTTCGCGCTGCCGAGGACGTTCACGACCTTGTGCTTGTAGAGCTCTTTGAGCTGGTCGCGGGCGGGTCCGAGATATTTCCGAGGATCGAATTCCGCCGGATTATCCACGAACATCTTCCTGATGGCGGCCGTCATCGCAAGCCGTCCGTCCGAATCTATGTTGACTTTGCAAACGGCCGAGGCCGCTGCGCGCCGAAGCTGCTCTTCGGGAATTCCAACCGAATCTTTGAGCTTGCCGCCGTTGCTGTTGATAGTCCTCACGAGTTCGGGCGGAACGGATGATGAGCCGTGAAGCACGATGGGGAAGCCCGGAATCCGTTTCTCGATTTCCTCCAGGATGTCGAATCGCAGCGGAGGAGGAACCAGAATGCCGTCGGCGGTCCGTGTGCACTGTGCAGGCTTGAATTTATTGGCTCCGTGCGACGTGCCGATCGAGATTGCCAGCGAGTCGACGCCGGTCTTCTTTACGAAGTCTTCTACTTCGGCTGGTTTCGTGTAGTGCGTCACTTCGCTGGAAACTT
>Ga0233425_10011050_pt1 | contig 10705 bp, 8 predicted proteins | sample Watercolumn_Towu_2_FD_181712 | JGI IMG/M metagenome (GOLD analysis project Ga0233425, IMG submission 181712) | Freshwater microbial communities from Lake Towuti, South Sulawesi, Indonesia - Watercolumn_Towuti2014_140_MG | ecosystem: Environmental > Aquatic > Freshwater > Lake | place: Indonesia...
TCTCTGTGCCCTCCTGTTCAATTCCTCCCCGATGTCCAGATTCGAACAGGAGGCAACGGAGAGAACAGAGATTCTTCGCTCTTCGCGGCCTTCGCGGCTTCGCGAGAGAACGAAGGTAACGGCAGCGACAGAGAACCTCTCCGTTCTCTCTGTGCCCTCCTGTTCAATTCCTCCCCGATGTCCAGATTCGAACAGGAGGCAACGGAGAGAACAGAGATTCTTCGCTCTTCGCGGCCTTCGCGGCTTCGCGAGAGAACGGGCCGTTGTCCCAGCATCCCGGTTCCCGATCAGAACGGAGTCAGGTCCGTCTCCGGCGTGAGGCGCGAGACGAATTCCGCGAGCAGCCGCACGGCGGCCTCGATGTCGTCGACGTGCGCCAGCTCGCAGGCGGTATGCATATAGCGGAGGGGGACGCCCAAGAGCGCCGTCGCCACGCCCGCGCGGCTGATCTGGATGACGTTGGCGTCGGTGCCCGTCGCGCCGCCGTCGGCCGATATCTGGTGCGCGATCTTCTTCTTGCGCGCCGTCTCGACGAGCATCTGGAAGAGGCGCGGGTGGATGTTCGGACCGCGGCTGATGACGACGCCGCCGCCCAGCTTGATCTTGCCCTCGCGCTTGACCGCCTCGCCCATCGACGGGTGGTCCGTCGCGAAGGCGACGTCCACCGCCACGCCGACCTGCGGGTCGATGCCGAACGCGGCCGTCCGCGCGCCGCGGATGCCGATCTCCTCCTGCGCCGTCGCGACGGCGTGCACCTCGGCCGCGCACGCCCGCCCGCCCAGCCGGCGCGCCGCTTCGAGGACGATGTACGCGCCCAGCCGGTTGTCGAAGCCCCGCCCCACGAGGAGGTCGTCGCCCAGCCGCCCGAGCCCGAGGTCGATCACCACCGGGTCGCCGACCGACACGAGCTTCTCCGCCTGCTTGCGGTTGCGCGCGCCGATGTCGATCCACTGCTCCTCCAGCTTCGTGACCTTGTCGCGCGCGTCGGGCTTCAGCAGGTGGATGGGGCACTTGCCCAGCACGCCCGGGACGCGGCCGTTGGCGCCGAGCACGACGACCCGCTGTCCCTGTGGAATCTGCGGGTCCCATCCGCCGACCGGCGAGAACCAGAGGAAGCCCTCGCTGTCGATGTGCGAGACGATGAAGCCGATCTCGTCATAGTGGCCCGAGAGCATCACCCGCGGCGCGCCGCCGGCGTGGACGACGGCGTCGGTGTTCCCGTGGCAGTCCCGGCGGACGACATCCGCGAAGCCCTCGGCCTCGGCCCGCCAGACTTTCGCCGCCTGCTCCTCGTAGCCCGACGGGCTGACGCTGCCGATCAACCGTTCGAGAAACGCCATCGATTCCTGCTTCATGCTGGTCTCCCCGCGCCGGGCGCTCCGCCATGCTACGCGCGCGCCGCCCCGCCGCAATCCCAAAAAGCGAAGGCCGGAGAGGGCGGACTCCGTGATTGCTGTGATCTCCATGGTCATTGTTCGGAACGCGAACCACGGAGCACACGGAGATCACGGAGAACGGCGTGAAAAGGCTATCGCGCACCAGCGGGATGCGGCAGACTCCCGCCGCCCGAAGACACAGGAGGATGAACATGGAGGAGAGCGAACTGACCGGCGCGGTCATCGGCTGCTCGATCGAGGTCCATCGCGAACTGGGGCCCGGGCTTCTGGAGTCAACCTATGAACGGTGCCTGGCCCACGAGATGGAACAGCGGGATATCGCGTTTCGCGTGCAAGCCCCAATAGCCGTACGCTACAAAGAAGCGGTCATCGACTGCGGTTTCCGCGCCGACCTGATCGTGGATGATCGCCTCATCGTTGAGCTGAAGGCCGTCGAGGACGTGCGCCCTATCCACGAGGCCCAACGGCTCACGTACATGAAGCTGGCGGGGATCCGAACCGGCCTGCTCATCAACTTCAATGTCCGCGTCCTGAAGAACGGGATCAAACGATTCCGACGGTGAAGCGCGCCGCCCTGTGGCCGCCTGTTCCGGTTTGCTGGCCTCTCCGTGTCCTCTGTGCTCTCCGTGGTGGACTCAACAGAGGACAAACGTAACCACCGAGAGCACGGAGAACACGGAGGTTCGCCTCTCGGATCCGGACGCGCGGGGGGCGTACGGGACACGGTCGGGCCATTGGCGAGCGGTCGGATGAACGCACCATCTCCTTGATGTTCAATGGCTAACGACAACCACAAACCACGGCGCAGAGCGCCGCGCTGCGACCGGCCGTTCGTAGCGCCCGCCTCTGGCGGGCGTGATGGTCAGCTCCGGGGCCAGGGTCGCCGACCCCGCCCGCCACGCGCGGCGGAGCGTGTGTGTCGTGAACGCGTGGCGGAGTACCACGAGAATCGGCACAGGGCGGGAGGCCCGAACCGATTTCGGACCACGCGGGTCTTCCTGTATGCTACTTTCCCCGCATGGCCACCAGTCGCCGCCCGAACGTGCTCTTCCTCATGACCGACCACACCCGCTCGCGGGCGATCGGCCCGGACGGCCCCGCGCGCACGCCGAACCTCGACGCGCTCGCGGCCGACGGCGTGCGGTTCGAACGCGCGACGACGACCAACGCCATCTGCTCGCCGGCGCGCGCCTCGCTGATGACCGGCCTCTACCCCTCCACGCACGGCATGTGGGACTGCACGCACACGCAGCGGCCGGAGTGGGTCGACGTCCCGCCGGGCCGCTTCCCCTTCTTCTCCGAGCGACTCGCCGAGGCGGGCTACCGCAACGCCTACTTCGGCAAATGGCACGTCGAACAGAGCCTCCGCCTCGAGGCGTTCGGCTGGCACGAGTACGACGTGAAGGCGACCGCCGCGATGGGGGTCGCGCTCCCCGCGCCCCGCGTCGTGCTCCGCAACCCGGGCTACCGCGACGCGCTCGTCGCCGGCGCGCTGGACGACACCGCGCCGGTCCGCCATCCGGCCTTCGACCGCGCGATCGACTTCGTCCGCCGCCACGCCGCCGCCGGCGGCGACTCGCCGTTCTGCTGCTTCGTCTCCACCTCCGAGCCGCACGATCCCTACCTCCCGCCGAAACGATTCCTCGACCTGCACGATCCTGCCCGCGTCCCGCTCAGCCCGACGCTCCGCGATCCGCCCGAAGGCAAGCCGGAGGTCGTCCGCCGCCTGCGCGCGGTGTGGGCGGGGCTGACGGACGACGACTGGCGCCTGGTCACCGCCGCCTACCACGCCGCGGTCTCGTTCATCGACGCGGAGATCGGGCGGCTCCTGGCGGCGGTGAAGGAGGCGGGACTCTACGACGACACGCTGATCGTCTTCACCAGCGACCACGGCGACATGCTCGGCGGGCACGGCCTGTGCACCAAGGGCATCGGCACGCCATACGAGGAGGTCTACAACATCCCCCTTCTCCTGCGCCGGCCCGGCGGCCCGCGCGGGCCGGTCGACGCCACGACGCGGACGGGGCTGATCGACCTGGCGCCGACGCTGCTGGACCTCTGCGGGGCGCGGGCGATCGAGGGGGCGCAGGGGCGGAGCCTGCGGCCGGTGCTGGAGGGGCGGGCGCAGGCGGAGGAGTGGCAGGACGCTTACGCGGAGTTCTTCGGGCAGCGATTCGTCCAGACCCAGCGCCTCGTGTGGCACGGCGACTGGAAATACGTCTTCAGCCCCGGCGGCACGGACGAACTTTACGACCTCGGGCGGGACCCGCACGAGCGCCGCAACCTCGCGGGCGATCCCGCCTGCCGCGGCACGCTCGAAGATATGGCCCGGCGGATGTGGGCGAAGATGAAGGCCGTCGGCGACAACTCGCTCTTCAACTCGCAGTACCCCAACCTGCGCCTCGCGCCGGTGGGGCCGGAGGGGAGCGAGTGAGTGGGGTATGGGAAGAATGGGCTATGGGGGGTCGGGGGGATTGAGAGGATCCGGGACGGCGCACAGGTAACGGGCGCAACTCGCCGTCAAGTGGAGATGCGCCGTTCGTCATCCGTGGGCGCATCTGCGAGTTGCTATGGCGCAGATGCTGCGCAGGGCGGGCTCTGGTCAATCCGCGATCATCCACCGCCTTCGGATATCCGGGGCGGCCCGGCGGCGGATCCGCGGTCCGCGATGCCCTTTCCGCCCCGGATGCGGAGATTCGGAGTGCGGTGGGTTGCGGCGAGCTCGCGAGCCGCCCGCGGGGGAGCGCGGCAGTCGGCCCCGATCGCACGACGCGGCGACCGGCGCTGGACTCGGGTCCGCGCCGCGTCGCCGCAACACCGCGAGCGGGGCCGAATCCCGCGCGATCCCCGCGGCCCGCCGCACTCCGATTCCCACCGCCCGCCCTCCTCAGCGGTTCGACGCTCCACCCGCCCACATCGTGCGCCCGCCGGCCCAAACGGCAACAACTCGAAGATGCGCCCTCGTCCGTGGCGCCAGCACCCCATCGCCCCATTCTCCCAACGCCCCGCCGCCCCCTTGACGTCGCCCGGCGCGCCCCCCGTTTACGGTCCCGTCGGCTTCAGCCCCGCGAAGACGTCGTTGCGGCGCGCGGCGCTGCGGCGCGTGGTGGAGCGCCAGAAGTCGCACATCGCCTGCTCGAGCTCGCGCGTGACGGTCTCGGTGAAGACCGCCTCCAGCGCCTTGTCGGCGTCGGTCTTCTCGGCGCAGAGGGCGTCGACGTAGGCGTCGAGCAGCTTCGCGCGCGGGGCGCCCTCCTCGAGCGGCGCGCCCTTGCGGAGGTAGTAGACCAGGCCCCATGCGATGGCGTAGTGCGACTCCGTGTCGCCTCCGTAGAACTGGGCGCGGTCCATGCGCAGGAGCTTGTCGAGGCCGAACTGCCGCGCGTCGGCGGCCTTCAGGACGAACGGCATGCGCCGCTCGACTTCGCCGACCTGCAACCCGCCGGGCATGAACTCCGCGCCCTCGAAGAAGCCGGCGTGGCCCTCGTTGAACCACATGCCGACCTCGCGGCCGCCGAGGGCGTAGAAGAGGTACTGGTGGAAGCCCTCGTGGTGGACGACCTCGACAAGCCAGTCCTTCTGGCGCCCCGTGCCGCCGACCTCCGTCGGCGAGATGACGAGCTGCTTCATCGTCGGCGACCAGAAACCGCCCGTCCACTCCATGCCGCGGCCGGCGAACTTGAGGTAGTCCTCCCGCTCGCCGAAGACGCGGATGACGCTCACCTGGTCGATCTCGCGGCGCGGCGCGACGGCCTTCGCGAACGCGGCTCGCAGGGCCTCGACGTTCGACTCGATGCGTTTGACGGCGGACGCGCGCGAGCCCGTGAGGTCGCTGACGATGATGTAGTTCGGCGTCTCGATGGCGTACCACTTGGGCAGCCCGCGGATGGTGGCCAGCGCCGTATCGCGGCTGGCGGCATACTGCGGCGAGCGGACGGCCGCCGCCGCGCCGGGCGTCGGGCGGGCCGACGGCGGTCCCGGGCGCGCGGACACCACGGACGGCCGACGGGGCAGCATCTCGACGCCGGGCAGGAACTCCTGCACGATGGCCTTGCGCGCCGCGGCGGGATCGACGTCGGTCGCGAACTCGATCAGGGCGAAGTAGAACGGCGGCACGGCCTCGCCCGGCGCGCCCGGCCGCAGACGGAACGCGCAGCCGAACTTCGCGGCCGGCCCCTCGAACGCCATGATCCACGCCTCCTCGATGCGCATGCCCGCCTTCACGGGCGCGGGCGCCTCGGAGACCTTCCCGCCGCCGAACACCTCCGCCCACTGCTGCCAGCCCGCGGCGTCCTTCGGCGGCGACGGGTCGAGTCCCGCGAGGAGCTTGTCGTATTCCTCGCGCGGCATCATGCTCTTCGCGGCGTCGGCGGGCAGCGCGGGGCCGACCCGCGCGAGCGCGACTTCATCGCCCGACGAGGATTGCCAGAGCCCGCGCATCTGCGAGACGAGCCAGACGTGCTGGGGCAGGATCGCCTCGATCATGCGGCCCTGGCGGTCGGTCAGGTGGCGCGTGGGCGGCGTGGGAATCTGCCCCGGCTTCGCCCCGTTGAACAGCGTCAGCCGAAGCCCCTCCTCCGGCACGTCGACCTTGTAGCGGAACGAAACCGCCCGGTTCCGCCCGGCGGCGGTCGCGGCCACGGCGGCACCCAGGATCGCGGCGGCGATGGCGCCGCGCGCCAGCGCGCCGCGGAAACACGCCGGCCTCCGTTCCTGATTTCCGGATTTCCTGATTGGTACCCCTGAGAAAACCAATCTGGAACTCAGGAACTCAGGAAGCCATCCCGTCGGCCTCCGTTCCTGATTTCCGGATTTCCTGATTGGTACCCCTGAGAAAACCAATCTGGGACTCAGGAACTCAGGAAGCCATCCCGCCGGCCTCCGTTCCTGATTTCCTGATTCCCTGATTGGACCCCCTGAAGAAACCCATCTGGAACTCAGGAACTCAGGAAGCGCACGCCGCGCGTCCCTCGCTCCCCCGCCTCGCGGTTTTCCGGTTCGGGTCGCTCTCATGACGTTTTCCTCCCGTGGCCTCGGGATCCAGCGGGCGTCCAGCCCGCGCGTCGCAGCCGCTCCGTCAACGCCTCCATCGGCAGTCCGACGACGTTGCTGTACGACCCGCGCAGACGCCGCGCCATGCCGGCGGCGCCGCCCTGGATCGCGTAGGCGCCGGCCTTGTCCATCGGTTCGCCCGTCCGCACGTAGGCGGCGATCTCGCCCGCGCCCAGGCGCCGGAACGTCACCGCCGTCCGCACGGCGAAGGTCAGCCGCCGCGGCCGCGGACCGCCGTCCCACATCCACAGGCAGACGCCGGAGATCACCGCGTGCGTCCGCCCGCTCAGCGCCCGCAACATCCGCCGCGCATCCGCCGCGTCCACGGGCTTTCCCAGGATGCGCCGGCCACGCACGACGATGGTATCACACGCGACGAGGAGGCGTCGACCCGTCGGCGCCCCAAGACGCGCGGCGACGGCGGCCGCCTTGTCGCGCGCGGCGCGGCGCGCAAAGGCCTCCGGCGCCTCGCCGCGGCGCGGCGTCTCCACGACGTCCGGCACGACGACGCGGAACCGCCAGCCCGCCTCCGCCAGCATCGCCCGCCGGCGCGGCGAGGAACTGGCGAGTACCATGTCGATGCGCGGCGTGCGGACCGCCCGCGCCTTCTTCTTCCCGTGCCCCGTCATGGTTGCTGACTCCGCGGCGCGCTCGGAGAGCGCGCCCTACCGGCGGTGCCCTGCAGGTGGGGCGCGATCTGCGCGCGCCCTACCGGCGGTCCTGGTGTTGCGGGCACGGCGCGCTCGGAGAGCGCGCCCTACCGGCGGCGCCCTGTAGGTGGGGCGTGTTCTCCGTGCGCCCTACCTGCGATCCTGCCGCCGTAGGTGGGGCGCGATCTCCGAGCGCGCCGTTCGGTCTCATCCACGGTTCCGCGCGGGCCCTCACGGCGCGGCGGGCACCGCATAGACCGCGGCATAGCCGTTCTCGAAGACCTTTGCGAAGCGGGGGTCGCGCTCCAGGTCGCGGACGAACGCCACCGGGTAGACGCCGAGGTTGGCGATGCGTTCGTCGACGGGCGCGACGCGGGCCTTCTTGACGACGATCGCGCCGATGCCGCGCGCGCGCAGCATCCGGAGGCGCTCGTCGTTGTCCGCGCGCCAGAACTCGCGGAGGCGGTAGTCGAGATACCAGTCGTGCGCGACGGGGAAGAGGCGGAAATTGCCCTCGGGATACATGAACACCATCGGCGGGTCGGGGCGGTGTTCCGCGAGAAATCGCGCGGTCTCGGTCAGGCCCGGCGGCACGCGGCGGAGGTCGCGGGTCTTGGCGAGGACGTAGCCCGCCTGGAGGATGCCCAGGGCGGCGAGGGCGGCGAGGAGGACGCGCGCGCGCGGCAGCCGCGCCGCGCTCTCGGCGGCGGGCAGGATCAGGAACGGCACGGCCGGCAGGAAGAACCGCGCGTCGGGCGCGCTGCGCAGGAGCCAGGCCGTGAGCGCCGCGAACGAACCGCCGACGGCGAAGAGCCAGGCGGGCGACTCCGGCCGCGGGTCGGCGGCGTCCGGCCCGGGCCGCCGCCGGAGCGCGGCCCCCGCCAGGCCCAGGGCGGCGACGATCCAGGCGAGCGCGCCGCCGTAGACGATCCAGTTCTCCGCGATGCGGAGGTCGCCGGGGTGGTTGGCGGAAACGAGCGCCTCGTCGGCCGTGATCCGCAGGTCGCTGGCCGCGTCCGGCGCGGCCGCCCCGCCGGCGGAAGGATCGCGCCACGCGTTCCAGAGCCGTTTCGCGACGCCGACGGGATAGTAGTCGACGCCCAACTCCCGGCGCAGGGCGACCTCGGTGACGCCCGCGACGGCGGCGAAGAGCGCCGCCGAGGCGAGGACCGGCACGGCGGCGCGACGCCAGCCGCCGGCGCAGCGGCGTTCGAGCGCGAGCAGGACGAACCACGCCGGCAGGAAGAGGACGGCCGTCTCCTTGATCCCGAGCGCGAGCGCCATGAAGAGCGCGGCCGGCCCCCAGCGTCCGCGCCGCAGGAAGTAGAACGACGCCACCGCCTGCGCGGCGAGCGGCACGTCCTGGTAGAACGTCACGCCGAAGATCAGCGCCAGCGGCAGCGAGGCCAGCGTGACGACGTAGAGCAGCGGCGCGCGCGAGGCCGGCCCGTTGCGGGCGCGCGCGAGAAGGAACGCGAAGACGAGGAACTGCGCGAAGAAGAGCGCGTGGTAGGCCTGCAGCGCGGCGAAGGAACCGCCGGTCCAGCGGAACACGGCCGCGGCCGCGTAGTGCCAGAAGAACGCGTGGGGATAGTGCCGCTGCGCGGTCCAGCCGGCCGCCGTGGGGATCGGCGACGCGAACGAGGGCGCCGGGAGGCGGACGGCCTGCTCCGTCACCATGTAGTAGTGCGTGACCTCGTCGCCGACCATCGCCTGCGGCGCGAGGAGGCCCGTCGCCAGCACGCCCAACACGGCCACCGCGGCCAGCGCCCAGGCGGCGATCGCGGAGCCCCGGCCGGCCGGCGCGGCCGGCGGAGGGGCGGCCGCATCCGGCGCCGTCCACGCCGCGGGCTCGGGCGCGGGCGCGGCGGCCGGCTCCGGCGCCGCCGGGCCCGCCCGCGCCTTCAGGCGGTCGACGTCCGCCCGCAGGCGCTCGACCTCGGCCTCCAGCAGCGCGCAGCGCTGCGCGAGGCGGCGCTGGTTGTCCTGGAACCCCGACATGGCGATCGAGAAGTGGAACGCCACGAGCACCAGGAACGTGAAGACCAGGCCGACGACGGAGGTGGCGTACTGCGTGCCGAGGAGCGAGCCGATCATCGCCAGGCCGCGCGGGAAGATCGCGCACAGCAGGATCGTCAGCCCCGTCGCGATCCACAGCAGGGCGTACCGTTCCTGGAGGCGCGAGCGGCGGATCGACTCGATCGTGATCCCCACCACCAGCGCGCTCAGGAGGGCCATCGTCCACCGGATGCGCGTGAGGTAGGCCGTGCCGGCGAGGACCTCCGCGACCCGCGGGTCCAGCGCGACGACGACGAGCAGCGCCCCCCCGAGCCCGCCCAGCAGCGCCGCGGGCCAGCGCAACCGGCGGTCCCACGCGAGGACGCACAGCGCCACGATGACGCCGACGCCGGCCAGCGCCACGGCGAGGCGGGGCGTCGCCGTGCCGCACCAGCGGGAGAAGAAGCCGGCCAGGACGCCGGCGGCGCCGTCGGGGGTCATGCCGCGCCCTCCGTGCGGTGGCGCGCGAAGCGCGGGTCGATGGGACGGATGCGGTCCACGACGAGGGCGAGTCCGACCTTGATCACGTAGTAGAACGTGTCCCAGGCGCGGATGGAGGATCGCCCGTAGCGCCGCGGCCGGAAGACCGCCGGCACTTCGTGGTAGGTGTAGCCCTGCCGGCGCAGCAGCGCGAGGGCCTCGGGCTCGGGGTAGTCGGTGGGATAGGTCTCGGCGAAACAGCGCAGCAGCGGCTGGCGGACGAGCCAGAAGCCGGAGGTGGGGTCGGCGATGCGCTTGCGGCAGATGGCGGAGAGGAACAGGGCGAGGGCGCGGATGCCGATCGTGCGCAGGCGGGTGCTGGTGTAGGAGGCGGCGCCGGCGAACCGCGAACCGATCACGACGTCCGCCCCGGACCGGTTCATGGCCTCGATCAGGCGCGCGGCCTCGGCGGGGGGGTGCTGGCCGTCGGCGTCGAGCCGCAGCACGCGGTCGAAGCCGCGCTCGCAGGCATAGACGTAGCCCGCCTGCACGGCCCCCCCGATGCCGAGGTTGCAGGGGAGGCGCAGCACGCGCGCCCCGCCGCGCCGGGCGGCGTCGCCCGTGCCGTCGCGGGAGCCGTCGTCCACCACCAGCACGGCCGTTCCGGGCAGCGCGGCGCGCACCTCGGCGAGCAGCGGGGGAATCGACCGCTCCTCGTTGTAGGCCGGGATGACGACCAGCAGGCCGGACGTCGTCGCTTGCGCAGTGGCCATCGCTCTCCCCGCCGCGGGGCGCGCCCGCTCCGTCGCGCGTGCCGCCCTCCGGCGCGCGCCGGACAGGGGCACGGCCCCCTTGTACGGCCCGCGCGCCGCGCGTGTCAATGGCGGGGACGCGCCGCGGAGCCTTCCGGGCGCATCGGCGATTCGTTACACCGCGCAGGCGCCACGGGCCCTACGGCCGCGAGAGGGCCCCGGCGCGTTCGGAGAACGCGCCCTACCTACCGCCCCCATGGCACCGGTAGGGCGAGCTCTCCGAGCGAGCCGTTGACCACCGCCTGACCCCTGCGGCGCGTTCGGAGAACGCGCCCTACCTATCGCCCCCATGGCACCGGTAGGGCGAGCTCTCCGA
>Ga0233425_10011051_pt1 | contig 10703 bp, 9 predicted proteins | sample Watercolumn_Towu_2_FD_181712 | JGI IMG/M metagenome (GOLD analysis project Ga0233425, IMG submission 181712) | Freshwater microbial communities from Lake Towuti, South Sulawesi, Indonesia - Watercolumn_Towuti2014_140_MG | ecosystem: Environmental > Aquatic > Freshwater > Lake | place: Indonesia...
CTTTGACGTAGTCGGGCTTGAATTGCTGGCCCTTGGCCAGATGCACGGGGATCATCTCGACCGCAAGCCCCTTGAGGTTCAGGGCGATGCGCATCCGATAGGCGGCCGAAGACCGCCATGCCGTATAGAGCTTCATGGTCTCCCCCGACTCTCCCGAACCGGACCTTAGCCGCCGCAAGGCGGCGGCAGCAAGCGCAGGCGCTCGCGGATCGCCTCCGCCGCGACGGCATGGCCGAGCCGGTTCCAATGCCCGTCGTCGGCGCCGAAATCGAAAGGCTCGCCCGCCGCCTTCCAACGCGCCTCGAAAACCGGATGGAGATCGAGCACGTCGATCCCGAGGCGCCCGCCGATCTCGCGCAGCATGCGGTTGAACCGCAGAGCCTCGATCGCCCCGGCCTCCTTGCCCGCGTATATCGCTTGGCGCACGCCGTCGATCGCGAGCAGCACCGGCACGCCGCGCGCGTCCCCCGCCGCCTTGATGCGCCGGAGAAGATACGTGGTGGCAGCGACGATGTTAGGCCACTCGCGCTCGAGCTCCGCGACGTCGATATTGGCCTCGTGGCGCGGCGCGTCCGCGCCTTGCGCGCGAAAGGCCGCGATCAAGCCTTGCGGCGTCACGCCCCAGCGATAATAGAAAAAGCGAAACGTCGCCGAGAGGCGCAGCCAGTCCCCGAAAGGCGGCGGCACGTAGGCCTCGCCGGGCCGCTCGCCCAGCACCTTGCCGTCCCGGACCTCGAGGGTGAGGAAGCTCGCCGTGAAGCGCCCGGCGAGCGGGCGGTAGGATTCGACGAAATCGTTGTGCACCAGATTGACGACCACCGCGTCGGGGCCGAAGGCCGCGGCCTCGCGCTCGAGGATTGCGAGGTATTGGCTGAGCGGCGCGCCGGAGACGCCGAAACGATAGACCTCGGCGCGCTCGCGACCGAGCAACTCTTCGATCCTTTCCGCGAAAGACGCGCCGACATCGACCTGAAACGCCTCGACATAGGAATCGCCGATCAGCGCGACGCGGCACGGCTTGTCGCCGCGCGCGGCGACGTAGTCCTTGGGCGCGTTCCAGCCCTGCGCGTTGATCCTGTAGCGTGCCTCGACGGCGTTGCGCCGACGATAGACCCCCTCCTGCCCGGGCGCGTAGCGCAGCAGGCCGTCGATATAGGCGTTGCTCGGCATGTCGGTCGGCGCCAGGACGAGGCGAAAGACGACGAATTCGCAAAGGAGCGCGAAGAGCGCGAGGCTCGCGAGCGCGAGCAGCAGATTGCCGAGCGCGCCCTTGAAATTCAACCCGGCGCCCGGTAGCGCGTCACGACCTGATCGATCGCGCCGAAGATGCTGCGGCCCGCGCCGTCGGCCATGTCGATCCGAATGCGATCGCCGAAGGTCATGAACGGCGTCGAGGGTTTGCCGGAATCGAGCGTCTCGAGCATGCGCCGCTCGGCGATGCAGGAGGAACCGCGCTTGCGGTCGCGGTTCGAGACCGTGCCCGAGCCGATGATCGTGCCGGCGCCGAGCGGGCGCGTCCGCGCGGCGTGGGCGATCAGGGTCGGGAAGTCGAAGGTCATGTCGACGCCCGCGTCGGGATCGCCGAACTTGGTGCCGTTGAGCGTCGAGACCAGGGCGCCGTGGAGCCGCCCGCCGTCCCAGGCCGCGCCGAGCTCGTCGGGCGTCGCCGCGACCGGCGAAAACGCGGTCGAGGGCTTGCTCTGGAAAAAGCCGAAGCCCTTGGCGAGCTCGTTCGGGATCAGGTTGCGCAGGCTGACGTCGTTCGCCAGCATGATCAGGCGGATACGTGAGGCCGCCAGCCTCGGCGAGGCCCCCATCGGCACGTCGTCGAGCACGACCGCGATTTCGGATTCGAAATCGATGCCCCACGCCTCGTCGGCCATTAGGATCGGATCGCGCGGCCCGAGAAAGCTGTCCGAACCGCCTTGATACATCAAGGGATCGGTCCAGAACGATGGCGGCATTTCGGCGCCCCGCGCCTTCCTCACGAGCTCGACGTGAAAGACATAGGCCGAACCGTCGGCCCATTGATGGGCGCGCGGCAGCGGCGCGGCGAGCTCGGCCGGATCGAGCGCGAAAGCGCTCGGCGCATTTCCCGCCTCGAGCGCGGCCGAAAGCGCGGCAAGCCGCGGCGCCACGTCCGTCCAGTGATCAAGCGCGGATTGGAGCGTCGGCGCGATCCCGGCCGCCGCGACGGCGCGCGTCAAGTCGCGGCTCGCGACGATCAGACGTCCGTCTCGCCCGCCTTTGAGGCTCGCGAGCTTCATGAGACCTTGCGCTCTTTCGGTTCCGCATGCGGCTTCGCCGGCGGCACGACCAGCACCTTGTCGATCCGCCGGCCGTCCATGTCCAAGACCTCGAAGCGCATGCCCTCCCAGAAGAACGCATCCGCCGGATGCGGCACCCGTCCGAGGCGCGCGAGCACGAAACCGGCGAGCGTCCGAAACGCCCCCTCGCCTTCGCCCGGCAATTCGTCGATGCCGAGCAAATCGCGGAACTCGTCGATCGGGATCAGGCCGTCGATCAGCCAGGACCCATCCTCGCGCCGCCTCGCCTTCTCGCTGATCACGCCGCCCATCATGGGCACGTCGCCGACGACGGTTTCGATGATGTCGTTGAGCGTCACCAAGCCCTGGATGTCGCCGTATTCGTCGACCACGAGCGCGAGATGGACGCGGTGGCGCTTGAACAGCTCGAGCAGCGTCAGCGCCTTGGTCGTCTCGGGCACGAAAAACGGCGGGCGCAGCCCGCTCCTGAGGTCGAACGGCTTGGTCGCGAAGGCCCGTCCGGCCAGGTCCTTGACGCGCGCGATGCCGAGCACGTTCTTCTGGTCGCCATCGATCACCGGAAAGCGCGAATAGGGGGTCGCGCCGATCTTGCGCTGGTTTTCTTCGTCGCCGTCGGCCAGGTCGAGCCAGACGATCTCGGTGCGCGGCGTCATGATCGCGCCGACCTCGCGATCGCCCAGGCGGAACACGCGCTTGATCATGTCGAGTTCGGCGGCGTCGAAATGCCCGGCCTCGGCGCCCTCGGCGACCAGATGGGTGATCTCCTCGTCGGTCGGCGCGTGCGCAGCCTCGCGCTTGAGACCGAAGAGCGCGAGCACCGCCGATGTCGTCCAGTCGAGCGCGACGACCACCGGACCCGCGGCACGCGCGAGCGCCGCGAAAGGCCGCGCGACCGCGCTGGCGATCGCCTCGGCGTGGGCGAAGGCAAGACGCTTGGGCGCGAGTTCGCCGAGGATCAGGGTCGCGAAGGAAATGCAGATCACCACGGCGCCGAGCGCCAGGGCTTCGGCATAGGGCGCGATCAGATCGAAGTCGGCGAGCCACGCCGCCAGGTATTCGGACAGCGTTGCGCCCGAGAAGGCGCCGGCCAGCACGCCGACCAGCGTGATGCCGATCTGCACCGTCGACAAAAACCGCCCCGGCTTCTCGTGTAGCGCGAGCGCAGCGGCGGCCCCGGGATCGTCCTTGGCGAGCGCGGCCAAACGCCCGCGCCGGGCCGACACGACCGCGAGCTCGGCCATGGCGAAAAAACCGTTGCACAGAATAAGCACGAGCACGACGACGATGTGACCGATGATGATCCACATGGCTCAGGCCTGATCGGTCGTCATGACGCGAGGGCGCTCATTGTCCGGCACAACCTAGCGACGGCGTCCGGCCGGGTCAAACTCGCCGAATTCCGATGACTTGACGCCTACTCCGCCGCCTTGGGCGCCTGCCAGGAGCGGACGTATTGGGTCCATTCGACGCTCGCCGCGGCCGGCGCGACATCGAGGGCATCGCGCGTGTCGATCATGACCGCGACCTCGTCGGTCTCCTTGCGCGCGGCCTTGGCACCGGCGGCGAAGGCCTTGGGATGGGGACCATGCGGAAAGCCGCAAGGATGCAGCGTGATCATCCCCGGATGGATGTTGTCGCGGCTGAAGAAGTTGCCCCGGTGATAGAACAGCACTTCGTCGTAGTCGTCGTTCGAGTGATAGAACGGCACCTTGAGCGCACCGGGGTCGCTTTCGATCGGGCGCGGCGCGAAAGTGCAGACGACGAAGCGCGAGGCGACGAAGGTCGAATGCGCCGAGGGGGGCAGGTGATAGCGCGCCGACATCAGCGGGCGGAACGCCCGCCAGTTGATGCGCACGGCGATCAGATTGCCCTTCCAGCCGACGGCGTCGAGCGGGTTGTAGGGATAGGTCACGGTCGAGATCTGGCCGCGCCGCTTGATCGCGACCTTCCATTCGCCGGCGCCCTGCTGGGCCTTGAACATTGCGTCGATCGCGGGCGTGTCGAACATCGCCGGATCGAAAAAGGCGTGCTCGCCCAGCATGCCGCGATCGGGCATGCGGTAGCTGTCGTTGGTCGCCTCGATCAGCAGGAGCGTGGTCGGCGCGCTCGGCTCGATGCGCCACATGGTGCCGCGCGGCAGCATGATGTAGTCGCCGTCGGCGTAGGCGAGGCGGCCGAAATCGCAATAGAGATCGCCCGCGCCCTCGTGGACGAACAGGAGTTCGTCGCCGTCGCCGTTGCGCGCGAGCTCGCGCATCGCCTTGTCGCAACGCCAGATGCGGAACTGGCAGGACGCGTTGCCCATCAGCGCGGTCGCGGCCCAGGGGCTGGGCGCGCCGAGATTGAGCTTGGTCGTGTCGAAAGCCCGCGGCTTGAGCGGCCCGTCCCAGTCGCTCCAGCCGGTCGGCGGATTGGCGTGATAGAAATGGGTCGCCGGGCCGAAGAAACCCTCCTTGCCGATCTCGCGCTCGTAGGTGCCGGCGGGCAGGTCGCAATGCGCCTGGCGCGAGGCCTCGCCCTCGACGCGCGGAAAGCTGATCCAGTTTTTCATGGCGATGGTCCTTCCCGATTGGCGCTCATTCTAGTCCTCCCGAGCCGCCGGACAAACGCCGTCCCGACCGCCCCTCACGCATGCGTGCCCTCTTTCAGCACGCCGCGCGCGATCTGGTCGCGCTCCATCGATTCGAACAGCGCCTTGAAATTGCCTTCGCCGAAGCCCTCGTCGCCCTTCCTCTGGATAATCTCGAAAAAGATCGGACCGATCATGGTCTCGGTGAAGATCTGCAGGAGCCGTCCGCCCTCCTTGGTCGGCGCGCCGTCGATCAAGATCGCGTTCCGCCTCAGGCGCCCGAGGTCTTCGCCGTGACCCGGCAGACGCGCGTCGATCATGTCGTAATAGGACGCGGGCACCGGCAGGAACTTGATGCCCCGCGCGTTCAGCGTCTCGACGCTCGCGTAGATGTCCCTGGTGCCGAGCGCGATGTGCTGAATGCCCTCGCCCTTGTAGGCGACGAGGTATTCCTGGATTTGCGACTTGTCGTCCGAGCTTTCGTTGATCGGAATGCGGATCTTGCCGCAGGGGCTGGTCATCGCCTTGGAGCGCAGCCCCGTCAGCTTGCCCTCGATGTCGAAATAGCGGATTTCCTTGAAGTTGAAGAGCCGCTCGTAGAACTCCGACCACTCGGCCATGCGCCCGCGATGGACGTTGTGCGTCAGGTGATCGACAATCGTGAAGCCGACGCCGGCGGGATCGCGCTGGGCGCCCGGGATCGGCTCGAAATCGACGTCGTAGATCGTGCCCTTGGGACCGTAGCGGTCGACGAGGTAGAGGAGAGAGTCGCCGATGCCCTTGATCGCCGGGATGTTGAGCTCCATCGGCCCGACCTTGCCCGCGACCGGCCAGGCGCCCTTGGCGACGGCCGACTCCAGCGCCTTGGCCGCGTTCCTGACCCGGAAGGCCATGGCGCAGGCCGAGGGCCCGTGCACGCGCGCGAAGGATTGGGCGAAGCTGTCGGGTTCGGCATTGAGGACGAAATTGACGTCGCCTTGGCGATAAAGCGTCACCGCCTTGGAGCGATGGCGCGCCACGGCGACGAAGCCGAGACGCTCGAACAAGGCGCCGAGCGCCGCCGGATCGGGCGCGGCGTATTCGACGAATTCGAAGCCGTCGGTTCCCAACGGATTGTCGAACAGATCGGGCATGGCGGTCTCCCCTGGCTGGCGCGGCCGGGTCATCGGTCGCCGGTCTTGCCTATAGTTTCAAATGAAACTAATTTCAAGGCCCGCGAATCGAGGCGCCATGACCAGGACGCGAAAAAGGCCCAAGCCGACACCCGCCGAAGTCCGGTCGCTCGTGCTCGAGGCGTTCCTGCCCTATCGCCTGGCCATGCTCTCGAACCGAGTGAGCGGCGCGATCGCCTCGACCTATGCGGCGCGCTTCGATCTCTCGATCCCGGAATGGCGCATCATGGCCATCCTCGGGCGCCATCCCGACCTCTCGGCCCGCGAGGTGGTCGAACGTACCATGATGGACAAGGTCACGGTCAGCCGCGCCGTCGCGCGCCTCTTGGCCAAGGAGCGCCTCGCCCGGGCGATCGACGGGCTCGACCGGCGCCGCTCGGTGCTCCGTCTCTCGGCGACGGGCGAGCGGGTCTATCGCGAGATCGTGCCCTTCGCCCTCGCCAAGGAGCGCGTGCTGCTCGACGCGCTCACACCCTCCGAGCGCATCGCCCTCGACCGCCTGCTCGCGACGCTGGCCCGCGCGGCCGAGCGGTTATAATCCCCTCACCGGGCCGGGAGAAATTCAGCCTGGAATTCGAGCACGAGGGCCTGGGCATTGATGGCGTGGCCCCAGAGCCAGCCGACAATGCCGAGACGGTCCGGAAGCTGGGCGTGCAGGCGATGGGGCAGCGAGCCCTCGACGAAGGCTTGCCCTGGCGCGCCAACGTCTCGATGTCGTTGACTTCGAGCCGCGCGGACGATGCGACATCGATCAACGAGACCCGACGCGTCCTCGCGTCGGTCGCCCCTGTTTCTACCATTGGACTTCGCTCGGACAAACGACCGCCTCGTCCGCGTCATGCGGGACCTTCCCTTGCGATGCGCTCTCGGCAATGCAATAACCGCGACCGCTCGCGGTACGCCGGGCCGCCCTTCGGCAAGAGAAGGACATTTCCTACCCGATGCGAATTGGCACGAAGCGTGGACCGTCATAGCTCCTTGACACGCCAAGACCTTGGCATATTCCTGGCGGTCTTGGCCGGCCTGTTCGCCGGATTGATGCTCTGGGCCAATAGCGCCTATCAGGGCGATCTCGTCGGCACCTTTTCCTTCGGCAAGGCCTTCGGACTGCCCCCGAAGCTCGTCGAGGCCGGCGTCAAGCCGTCGGCCCCCATCGGCTGGGATCCTCAGTTCAGCTACATGATCGCCAACGATCCCTGGGCCACGGGAGACGCAAAGGACTACATCGACTTTCCGGCCTACCGCTATCAGCGCGCCGGCGTGCCGTTCCTGGCGGCACTATTGTCGCGGGCGCTCGGCTTCGAGATCGTGCCGCCGCTGCTCTATCACGCGATCCAGTTCGCCATCGTCGCGCTGGGATTTTGCGCCCTCGCGTCGTGGCTGAGGTCGCTCGGCCGAAGTCCCGCTTGGGCGCTCGGCTGGTTCTTCAGCCTCGCCGTCGCCGGCGTGGTGGTTCAGGGCATGGGCGATGCGGTCGCCGACGCGCTCTTCGCCATCGTCATGGTCAGCGCGCTCCGCGGACGGCTCCTCCCCTATGTCCTGGCGGCGTCGCTTCTACCCCTCGTGCGCGAAAGCTTCGTGATCGTCACCGGCGGCATCGCCCTGCTGACCGCCCTCGGGTGGCTCGAATGGCGGGGCCCTCAAGACGGAACCGGATACCGAAAGGGATGGTTCCGCCCCCTGGCCGCGGATCGCTGGGCCTTCGTCGGCACGGCGGTAGCGCTCACGCCTTTCGCCCTCTGGCAACTCTATCTCCTCAAGACCTTCGGCCAGACCGCGGCCCAATCGGGCACGTCGGGCTTTCAGCTTTTCGACTGGCCGATGCGGCGCGCCGTCGTGACCTGGGTGGAATTCCTGGTCAACCGATCGAATCTGGTCGAACTGGTGATGATCCCCGTCTCGACGGCAACCCTTCTTTTCGTGGTTTGGATCATTCTCGTCGAGAAGACGAGACAAACGATCTGGCTCCCGATCATGTTTCATTTCGGGCTGATGACCGTGATGGGCAGGACGCAATATATCGACGTCTTTTCCTTCGCCAAGGCGTTTGCCCACATCCTCGTCGTTCTGGTTCTGCTGATGGACACGCGCTATCGGCGCCTGGCGGCGGCGTGCCTGATTTTCTGGGGAGCGAGCGGCGCGCTCTATACGGTCCATCAAAAGGCTTTCGTGCTCTTCCACGAGAAGGTCGAGTCCGCGACCGTCCGTCGCTGGCAAATCGCCGATCTTGTCGATCGCCAAGCGCTCGAAAGGTCTGTCCCAGATTCATCGGCCAAGCAATTCGCGGCCGAGATACGGATCGCCGCGCCGTCCGTCGCGCATGAGAGCCGACATGACTTCTTCTCCTTCGGCCTGCGCGAACTGGCCTTTCTCAAGGTGGAGGTCGTCAACCGCGGAGAGCGAGCTTGGCCCGGCGGGCTCATCAAGGCCGGAATCGGCCATCGCGCCAAGGATGAAATCGTCTTGGGCTACCGTTTGATCGGAGAGGACGGCGAAAGAGCGATCGGCATCGTCTCGCACCTCGGCGCCGATCCAATCGCGCCGGGTGAAGGAAGAACCGTCGATATGGCGGTGCTCGTTCCGCCGCCCGGCCGCTACCGGCTTGAGATCGCCATGCGCCACGGCCAATGGGGTTGGTTCGGCGACGGAGACAAGCGCTTTGCGTCCGTGCCATTGACGGTCAAGTAGCCTTCCACATCGCCGGCGTCGGCGGTCAAAACCCGATGCGCCCGAGCGCGGGCAAACGGAGCGCCGGCGCGTTGAGGTCGAGACCGAAAGAGAGCCCGAGCAGGTTCACTTCGATCCCCTCCTCCAGCCCGACGATCAGGCCCAAGAGGCCGAACAACGAGACCTGGAGCCCCGCGCCGCCGGGCGGCGAGGTGACGAGCGCCGCGCCGGTGAAATCCTTGCCGATGGCGGTCGGCGGCAGATCGACGTCGAGCGCCGCCTCGCGCGCCACCCAAGCGACGAAGGTGTTGGAATTCGGCCCCGGCCAGGTGACGTATTCGTCCTTCCAGGGATAGGCGGCGATGGCCGCCGCGATCCGCGCGATCGCCGCCTTCGCTTCATCGCCCCGAATGTCGCGGTAGAGTTCGGGCGCGCTGCCGAACCAATAGGCGTCGGGAATGCCGTTGTGGCTGACCAACGCCGGCATTCCTCTTCGCAAGCGCCAGCCGATGACCTCGTGACGCTCGTAGGCTGCGGCGCCCTCGGGCTTGATCGCGATCCAGGTATGGACGGCGAGCGCGCCGCGCCAGCCCCAGGTCCGGGCGCCGTAGATCTGAACGACCGCCTCTTTCGTGACCGAGGGATCGGGCGCGAGGCCCGCGCTATCCCGCCGCGCGGTCGACCAGTGATCGCCGCGCCCTCCGGTCTGGGCGACCGAGACCAGCGTCGGCAAAGCGACCAAGGTCGCGAGCGCGAGCGCGGCGGATTTCCAGCCCAAGCGGCCTCAGATCAGCCCGGCGAGCGGCGACGACGGCGAGGCGTAGAGCTTCTTTTTCATCCGCCCGGCGCGATAGGCGAGACGTCCGGCCTCGACCGCCGCCTTCATGGCGCGCGCCATCAGGATCGGGTCCTTGGCCTCGGCGATGGCGGTGTTCATCAAGACGCCGTCGCAACCGAGCTCCATCGCGACCGCCGCGTCCGATGCCGTGCCGACGCCGGCGTCGACCAGCACGGGCACCTTCGACTGCTCGACGATCAGGCGGATGCCAACCGGGTTCTGCACGCCGAGACCCGAGCCGATGGGCGCGGCGAGCGGCATGATCGCGACCACGCCCATGTCTTCAAGGCGCTTGGCCATGATCGGATCGTCCGAGCAATAGACCATGACCTCGAAGCCCTCCTTGATGAGCATCTCGGTCGCACGCAGCGTCTGCACCATGTCGGGATAAAGCGTCTTTTGATCGCCCAAGACCTCGAGCTTCACCAGCTTCCAGCCGCCGGCCTCGCGCGCAAGACGGAGCGTGCGCACCGCGTCCTCGGCCGTGTAGCAGCCGGCGGTGTTCGGAAGATAAGTGAACTTCTTCGGATCGACGTAGTCGACCAGCATCGGCTGCTTGGGATCGGTGACGTTGACGCGGCGCACCGCGACGGTGACGATTTCCGCGCCCGAAGCCTCGATCGCCCGCGCGGTCTCGACGAAATCCTTGTACTTGCCCGTGCCGACCAGAAGGCGCGAACGGTAGGCCTTGCCCGCGACCGAGAACGTGTCCTCGTCCTGGGCGCCCTTGGGCTTGGCGTCGTCGCCGCCGCCGATGAAATGGACGATTTCGAGCCGGTCGCCCTCGGCGATTGCGGTTTGGGCATAGGCCGATTTCGGCACGATCTCGAGATTGCGCTCGATCGCCACTTTCCGCGCATCGAGCCCGAGGCGTTCGAGCAAGCCGGCGACGTGAAGCGGGCCGTCGAATACGCGCCCTTCGCCGTTGACGGTGATCTGCATGGGCGGCCTCCTCCGCGAGGCTCTCGGCTCTATATAGTCGCTCCCGCGCCGGCTTCAAACACCTACATGCCGGGCAGCGCGAGCACCTCGGTCGAGGCCGGCAACAGCCGGCGCGACAGCATGACGAAGGGCTTGTCCTGGATCTTGACCGGATAATGCGGGCGCATGCGCTCGAGAAAGGCGCGGAGCGTGCTCGCGCCGAAATAATGCATCGGGATGACCAGCTT
>Ga0233425_10011052_pt1 | contig 10702 bp, 9 predicted proteins | sample Watercolumn_Towu_2_FD_181712 | JGI IMG/M metagenome (GOLD analysis project Ga0233425, IMG submission 181712) | Freshwater microbial communities from Lake Towuti, South Sulawesi, Indonesia - Watercolumn_Towuti2014_140_MG | ecosystem: Environmental > Aquatic > Freshwater > Lake | place: Indonesia...
GAAACCCTCTGCGGCGTCGGCGTGGTGCGCTTCCGCTACGGGCCCGAGCGCTGGGAAAGGCTGGCCTACGCGGGCGGCATCATGGCCAACCTGCGGCGCAACCCGCTGCTGTATCTGATGCTCCCTGTCTTCCTCCTCGCCCAGCTCGCGGCCCTTTTGGGCCTGATGCGGCGCCTGCGCCCGGACGCCGTGCATGCGCACTGGATCGTGCCGCAGGGGATCGTGCTGGCCGCCGCCGCCGTGCTGGGCGCGAAGGGGCCGAGATTGATCTGCACCGCGCACGGCAGCGATGTTTCCGCCCTGCGCGGCGGCGTCTGGCGCGCGGCGAGAAGGTGGGTGGCGTGGCGCTGCCACCGGATCGTGGCGGTGAGCGAGGCCTTGAAGGCGCGGCTGGCGGCGGAGGGATGTCCGCCCGGGCGCATCGAGGTGGTGCCGATGGGCGTCGACCTCGACACGCTGTTCGTGACCGACGGCAGCCCGCGAAGCGCCGCCGAGATCCTCTTCGTCGGGCGCCTGGTGCCGGGCAAGGGGGCGGACCTCCTCCTGCGCGCCCTGCCCGCCGTGCTGGCCGCGTGCCCCGATGCTACGCTGACGCTGGTGGGGGGTGGGCCGGAGCTGGAGAACCTCGTCGCGCTGGCGCGCCGGCTGGATATCGCGCCGCGCGTGACCTTCCTCGGTTCGCTACCCCACGTCGCTCTGGCCGAGCGCTATCGCCGCGCCGCCGTGACGGTGCTGCCATCGTACGAGGAGGGCTTCGGCCTGGTGCTGGTCGAGGCCATGGGCTGTGGCTGCCCGGTCGCGGCGAGCGACATTCCGGCGTTGCGCGAACTGCTGCACGACGGCGAGGCGGGCCGGCTTTTCCGCGCCGGCGACGCTGAGGATCTGGCGCGCGTCTTGATTGAACTGCTCGCCGACGAGGCCGCGCGACTTGACCTTGCCGCGCGCGGCCGCGCGCATGCCGTGGCCCGCTTTGGCTGGAGCGCGCTGGCGCAGCGCTATGCCCTGTTGCTGACGGAGGAGGAGGGGGCGGGCCATGCCTGACGCGCTGAGGCGCCTCCTGCGCCATCCCTTCGCTACGCTGGCGCGCGCCTTCGACAAGCTGCTCATCGCGCCGCGCCGCTACCGCGTAGGCGACGACTACGATGCCGCGCGCTACTGGGAAGACCGCTTCCGCAGGCGCGGGCCGTCGCTCGCCAGCGTCGGCGACGAGGGCATGAACGAGTCGGAGATCGGCGCGGCCTACGCCGCACAGGCGGGGGAGATCTTCGCCATGCTGGAGCGGGCGGGGATCGAACTGGCCGCGGCGCGCGTGCTGGAAATCGGCTGCGGCAACGGCTACTATGCCGAGTGCTTGCGCGAGCGCGGCGTGACGCGCTACCAGGGTCTGGACATCACGGACGCGTTCTTTCCGCTGCTGCGCGAGCGGTTTCCCGGCTACGCCTACACACAGGCGGACATCTGCACGGACCAGGTGGCGGGCGCATTCGGCGTCGTGCTCATGATCGACGTCATCGAGCATATCGTCACCGAGGCCAAGTTCGCCGCCGCGCTGGCCAACGTCGACGCCATGATGGCGCGTGGCGCGGTGCTGGTCCTGGCACCGGTGGCATCCAGCGGGAGGCGCTCGCTCTTCTACGTGCGCTTCTGGTCCGAGGCGGAGGTGCTGCGCGCCCTGCCCGGATTCGAGGTGGTCGAGCGCAGTGGCCGGGCCATTCTGCTGAGGAAAGCATGAGCATTGCGCCGGCCGTCTGTTCGGTCTGCATCGCCAACTACAACGGCATGGAACTGATCGACGCCTGCATCGCCTCGGTTAGGGCGCAGGACTGCGGCTTTCCCGTCGAGATCATCGTGCATGACGACGCCTCGACGGACGGCTCCGCCGCGCACATCGCCGCGCGCCACCCGGACGTGCGCCTGATTGCCAGCGGCGGGAACGTCGGCTTCTGCGTCGCCAACAACCGCATGGCGGCGGAGGCGCGGGGCGAGTACCTGCTTCTGCTCAACAACGACGCGACGCTGCTGCCCGGCGCGCTCGGGGCGCTCATGCAGGAAGCGGCGCGGCTCGGTCGCCCCGCCATCCTCGGCCTGCCGCAGTACGACGCCGGGAGCGGCGACCTGCTCGACATCGGCAGCCTGCTCGATCCCTTCTTCAGCGCCGTGCCCAACCGCGACCCGCGGCGCGGCGACGTGGGCATGGTGGCCGGCGCCTGCCTGTGGCTGCCGAAAAGCCTGTGGGTGGAACTGGGCGGCTTCCCGGAGTGGTTCGGCTCCATCGCCGAGGATCTCTACCTGTGCTGCCGCGCGCGGCTGGCGGGCCATCCGGTGCGGGCGCTGGGGGAGTCGGGCTACCGCCACGGCGTGGGCATGAGCTTCGGCGGCGGCAAGGTGCGCGACGATCGCCTGAGGACGACCTTCAGGCGGCGTGCGCTGTCGGAGCGCAACAGGACGTACGTGATGGCGATGACCTGCCCCTGGCCCGCCCTGATCGCGCTGCTGCCCCTGCATCTGGCCATCCTGCTGATCGAGGGCACGTTACTGTCCCTACTACGACTTGACCGACACTATCTGGTGGTGATCTACCTACCGGCCCTGGCAGCGCCCTTTTCGAGCTTCCGAGCCATAGTCGATGCGCGACGCGCAATCATGCGGGGACGCCGTATCACCGCGACTGACTTTTTCTCGGTGTTCGTTGCGACGCCCCGCAAGCTGCGGATGCTGTGGCGGCACGGTTTGCCAATATTGGATTAAACAGCCGCACTGCTACCCGAATATGGATTTAAATCTGGCCAGCATGTGCCTGATGTTCCTTTTTAACACGCCAGAGAAGGAAACCTGTTTTGCGATGTCCAGAGCGCGCAGGAGGGCGTCGTTGAAATACCCCTCATGTAAAGGCGGAGCTGGAGGCGCTTGCAGTGGATTTGCCAGGGCGTCAGTCAATAATCCCTCTCGGAAGTGCTGCTCGTAATATCGGCGGGCCAGCTGTCCCTGTCGCAGGAGTTCGGCGGGCCTCAAACCCATTACATATGCGTACAGCTCCTCCGGATCACGCCAGAAGTAGGCGCCATCGTAGGCCATGTCGAAAGTGCTTAGTAGCCGGGAGGAATGATGTGCATGCAGAACGACCGCTGTGCCGGCGCCCATTGCTTCGATAAGCGTTCGAGCGCCACCATACGGAAATGAGGCCACGTAAAGATTTACCCCACGCTCCTGGAGCGCCTTCCAGAGGCTTGGAACGAAAGGTATATGGATGAATGCCGAAGCGGGCAGCCCGAGCTTGCGCATGCCGCGCCTGATTCGCAACAGCGTGATCTGACTGAGGTGGCCAATATGGATATGTTTCCCGCCAGTCGCCTGCAGCAGCCCGGGCACAAAATCGGCATAGCGAACAAAATAGGGCGTCTCGACTTTATTGGCGTTGGCCGCCGTGCAGGTGACGATGCCTGCGAAGGGCGTTACGGGCGGTAACTGCGCACGTTCCCCCAAATCCTTTGCGACAAGCGGCAGGTAGCGATTGCCCTTGATGCCGAGGATGTCCCGGCAGTTGTGAAAACCCATCGAGTGCATGTCGATATGATCTGCATAACTCAGGTGAACACCCAGACACAAGTGATGGTCGCCGTGGTGGTAAAAGCGCAACTGGTAACCGGCATTGGGCTGCACGGACGCAATGGCCACGCTGTCCTGGTGGCTGTTGAAAAGCCAGATGGTATTGGGCGAGTGTGCCAATATCCTTTGTTGCAACCAGTCGAGCTTGCGTAGGCGATTGCATCGAGGGGCATACTCGAATGACAGGTCCGGTATCGATTTGAACCGTTCCATGATGGATGCCCGATTCGTGGGACCCCCTACGCCAGTGACAAGAATTACCGTGCGGGCGGGCGGCCCCAGGCGGATGAGGTCTGCAAGCGCCAGCGCATGGCCGCCTGAGGGGAAGAGCCGACTCACGATGTAGACAATGGTGTTTGCCGTTTCGGGCTTCCTGCTGGGCGATTTGCCTTTGGCGGCTGCATGCACCTCACGCCAGCGAATGGAACCGATTTCCTGGCAGAGGTCGTCGAGCATCCTCGAGCCAAAAACCTGAGTGGTATTGATGGGTTCGAAAATGACCTGTTCTACGATAGCCTGAATCCGACGAAGCGCAAAATCGAGATGTCCCGCTTCGATCCGTGCGCGTATTTCCTTGCGAAAGGCAAAGGCGGACCGCATGGGCATCATGCTCGAATAGACGTTGGCAGCGCGGAAGGTAGCGATTTCATGGCGGGCGCCTACTGGCCCTTTCCTGCATGCGGGCTGCCGCGGATGGCTCGTGCGAACGCAGACATCACTTGTGTCTTCAGACTGAACAGGGGATATCCCCACTGCTTGATAACTCCTGAATGCTCGGTTTCGAAGTCCCGGATTTCCTTCTTAGTAAGGATACTGGCAAAGCTGCCAACTTTCTCGGTGGTTGTCGGCTTAAGATACAGTTCCGAATAGAAAGGATCGGCCGGGTCCAGCCTGTCTTTTACATCGGACACGGCGTTATCTGAGAGGCCCAGCTCCAGAGCCGGTAGCTGCAAGAACTCTTGCAAGGCTGTGGTCTTGCCTCTGACCAGGTCTTCGTAATGGACAAGAATACTATCCGTGCCAAAATGAGGCCGATAGTGACCGATTTGGTAATAGTAATTCATCAGATCCTCTGCTTCCTTTCGGGCATTCCAGTGCTGTTGCTTGCGCATCGTTACTATTTTCATGGAGGCGAGCACGTCGCGCGGGTCGCGCATCAGAACGATTAGTTTGTGAGGAGGCAGCAGCTCCTTGACGTCGGCCAGATAGAGACTGAGGTCGGGATCCTTGAGTATGAGAATATCGGCCGCATCTTTTCGATTCAGACGGACCACCAGATCGATCAATCTTGCCGTGTTCGCTCGAAAATATTCCCTTAACTCATTTTCAGTGCCGAAATACGCAGTTGTGCGCTGGCGATCACCGAAATGCTGGGTACGGTGGTAGAGCGCGATTTGTTGAGTCAGGTAGGTGCACTCTGGCAGAAACGGGAAGGCACCCGGAATGCCGCAAAGCTCCCGGTAAAGCCATGTTGTACCGCTGCGCGGTGGCCCGCAAATGATGATGATGCTTGAATGGTTCTTCTGGTCGGAATCGGGGATGTTCACGCGTGGTTTCCGTTTTCGGCAAATTCGCGAAGAGCTTCTGCCACTTCATCCGCTTCGCGCATTGTGAGAGCTGGCGACAAGGGGAGGCTCAGCACTTCTTTCGACAGCTTTTCGGACAAGGGAAGCCTCAGGTTGGAGAAATCCGGATAGCAGGATTGCCTGTGCGGCGGGATGGGGTAGTGGATAGCCGTGGATATGCCACTCTTGGCAAGATGCGCGCGCAATGCTTCGCGTTTCGAACTACGAACGACATAGAGGTGCCACACGGGATCGGCCCAGGCAGGAACGCCGGGCAATACAAGCCCCGTGTCCTGGAGATGGGTGGAATAGTGTCTGGCAATTTGCCTCCGCCTTTCATTCCAGATGTCGAGGTTGTTCAGCTTGACGCGCAGAAAGGCAGCCTGCATTTCATCAAGTCGCGTATTGCAGCCCAATAGGTCATGTTGATACTTGGTACGGGATCCGTAATTCCGCAGAGCGCGCACCTTCTCTGCAATTGAAGCATCGTTGGTGAGTACTGCACCCGCATCTCCAAGCGCCCCCAGATTTTTGCCGGGATAAAAGCTCGTCGCGGCCGCATGGCCAAGACTACAGGTACGCTGCCCCTTGTATTTTGCGCCCTGTGCTTGCGCTGCGTCCTCGAGCACGAGGAGTCCATGCTGTTGCGCAATGGAATTGATGGGATCCATGTCGGCAGGTTGGCCATACAAGTGTACGGGAATAACTGCACGAGTCCGAGTAGTTATGGCTGCGGGGAGCGACTCGGGGTCAAGGTTAAATGTGTCAGGACATGGTTCCACGGCAACAGGCGTGGCTCCGCATTCGCTTACAGCCAGCCAGGTGGCGATAAAGGTATGGGAGGGAACCAGTACCTCGTCGCCGGGCCCTATGTCATAGGCAAGCAACGTCAGACGTAGCGCATCAAGGCCGTTGCCAACGCCGATGCAGTGCCTAACGCCACAATAGCTGGCGAATTCCGCCTCGAACGCCTCAACCTCCGGTCCGAGGACGAACCATCCAGACTCGACCACGCGACGGAATGCCTCATCCAGGGGAGTCCGGATTTCTTCATGAAGCCGACCTAGATCTAGGAAGGGTATGTGACTCATGGCTTACTTAGGGCATCTATTTTGAACAGTGCGTAATCGCGATAGTAATCGTCCTCACTGTAGTAGTTGGAAGCCAGCACCATACATACCGCTCCCGAGGAAAAGTTGTCGATCTCTCGCCAAATCATGGGACATACATAAAGACCGTAGTAGCTACGGTTCATGTGCACGACTTTTTTTTCACGACCGTCGTCCAAGTGGATGTCGAAGGAGCCCGACATTGCAACAATGAGTTGGTGTAGTTCCTTGTGAGCATGCCCGCCTCTTTCCGCACCTCCCGGAACATCGTAAAGGTAATAAACACGCTTGATCTCGAAAGGAATGTGTCGCCCCCCTTCGATGAAAGTGAGGTTTCCTCTTGGATCGTTGATTCTCGGCAAATCCACAATGCGACAACGCTCAATCATAAAACCTCCCGGGTTACCGTTCGTCCGATTCTGGTACGAAACGGGCGGTCTTCCACTTTTCGACTATGTCTTCAGGGTATCCACGATGGAAATGCGCAGTCCACGGATAGGCAGGTTCGCCCGAACCATCCCTTCGCTTGACTGCCCTGGCCTCGCCAACGATGCGGGAAGGAACGCCAGCGGCAACCATTAGCGGCGGTACATCCCGGCTGACGCAGGCATGTGCTGCGACAAGGGAATGCTGACCGACCGTGACCCCGGGCAGGATGACGGCCATCGCGCAGACAGTCGCGAAGTCTTCGATGACGCAGCCTATCAGGTCGTTGCTGGGCGGGGTCGGATCATTCGTCAACACGGCATAGGGAAGTATCCAGACGAAATTACCTATCCTCGTCTTTTTACCCACGAACACGCTTGACTGGAAGCGGACATAGTCGCCAATCTGGCAATCGCCCTGAATCTCGCTGAGTGTGCCGACTTGGAAGCCGCAACCGGCAATCGTATTCTCCCGTACCGTTACCCGGTGTCCGGTGGAAAGGCCCTTGCCGAATCTCGAGGCCTCGTAAAACACGGAATGCGACCGGATCAGGGAATCGCTGCCGATCTCGAGCGGCGAACCGTTGCTCAGCGGTGTCGGCAGTCCGAGCTCGCAGTAGGAGCCAATTTTCGCTCGGTCGCCTAAGATGACATTGCCGTGCACGATCGAGAAGGCTCCGATCTCAACTTCAGTCCCCAGGATTGCCTCTGGGCTAACCAGCGCACTCGAATGTATGGTTGCCATGTTTTCATCCCTTACTGTAGGCGATAACAGGTTATGCCTGCTTGATGGCATCGAGCACGTCCGTTGGAGTCACGGCGAAATTGCTGTGGATATGCGGGAACCGGTCCATGCATTTACCCAGTACGTACGTAATCTTGTTGCCCACAGCACATGCCATGTTTTGCCAATACCAATAGGGCATGTGCCTGTAATCGGAAATCATGATGATTATTCTTGTCTGGGGTTTGCAGAAGAGCAGATTGGCGAACGCCGCACCCGTTGCGCCCACGACGGTTTCGGCATTCGTGAATGCTTCGACTTGTTCCGCGAACGACAGATGCTCAGGCTCGATTACGGTGAATCCCCTCGCCACGAGCATCTCCTCGATTTCCCGTGCGTTGGAGATGTTACGAATTGCCGAGTTGCGCCTGATGACGATGTGCCGCGCGTTTTCGCAGGATGTACTGCCCAGACGGTTCATCAGACGATCCCGCATGGAAATCAATGCGCTGGGGCTGAACAGGCCATGCGAATGGTTCTTCAGCCTGTTGGTGCGTCGCTCGAAGGGAACATATCCGGCCGCCGACGTGACGTACAGAAGCCCGGCCTTGACCGCTGTGCTTGTGGGAACGGCGATGATTTTCCGTGAATGGCCTGCCACCAGGCCAAGCGACTCCATGATGTTCCTGTGCAAACCATCGTTGACTACGATCGGAACATCGATGGAGAGCGTACTTGAGCAGAATAGGTTGATGCGCGGGAGAACCTCCGTCATCCAATGCGCGTAATTGGTTGCGCAGGCATCGGTGAAGCAGGCGGCCCTGTCGAGTACTTGTCGTGGAGCGGTATGCATCAGCCAGGCAATGCGGTTTTGGTCTGGCCAGATGTAGGCCCGCCCATTGAGTTCCTCGGAAGTATAGTCGCGCGCGAAATCGTATAGGTCGTGACAGATGACCGCATCACTGGTCATGACTAGATTCGTTCCCCCCGTTGCCAAGGCCTCCGGAATAGGGGTGATCGCAATCTCCGGAAAACGGTATTCAAGATGGGGCGGAACGAGGCATGTCGCGCCTTCTGCCGGAAACACCGAAGGGGGGGGCGTCATGACGGATTCTGCTTTGGTCAGCTGGAAAACATCGCGATTGCCGGCTAGGGCGGAAAGGCGTATCAGGGGGCGCTGGAGGCTCCTCCGGTGGATCCAAGCGAAGCGATAGAGAATATATGCGCTGTGCCAAGCATGCGATGCGAGCCATTCAATGGCACGATATTTCTTCAGATGATTGAAGTAGAAACGGATCAGACGGTTCGAGCGTATCTTGGCAGCGGCGCCAGCCGCATCCAGCGGGAGGGCGGCTTCGAGAGGATTTTTTGTCTTCCCCGGTCCTGTACTGGTCATCATTGCGCTTCTATTTCCAGTTCCGGATCAAGCCAAGCCGTTCCCGCAAAAACCGGATGCGACTGGTTCGACAATTCGAACAAGCAGGCCAGTTCGCGGCTTTCATAATTATCCGAGAACCGGTCGTTTGAGCTGACAAGTAGTGTTGAAATCGAGTAGCTGCCCGCACCCATGTTGGCGCGAAAGCGAAATCTGAAGATGAATCCCGCACCGGCTGGCACATCCACCAGGCGCTTCCCGAAATTGTGCGTGTTCGTGCTGAATACTGAATGTCCGAGCCTGTCGCGTATCACGAACGCCAGGACCAGACTGGGGACTGCCTTGTTGGCGCGGACATGGACTTCGAGTGCAACCGGCATTCCGACTTCGGCCATATCGAGTTCGTTGCCGATCGTGTCCAGTATCCGTATCTTTATCACCCTTGCTTCGCCAGTACCCGCGGTGACCTGCATCAGCCCCGATTCGAGCCGGTTGCGGGAAATCCGCTCATTGCCCGTCGCTGCAATGGAAGCATAGTAGTAGTCAAAAACGTCCGCCGGCGTGCCATCCATTGTCAGGCGCCCATTGTCCAGGAGGATGCAACGCTGGCAGCTGGAAGTAACCAGATTCCTGTCGTGAGAAACGAGCAGAAGGCTGGTGCCGCCTCCAGTCAGCTCCCTCACTCGTCTGGAGGACTTGTGCTGAAACAAGGCATCGCCTATTGACAAGGCCTCATCGACAACCAGTATGTCCGGATCGACATGCACCGCCACTGCAAACGCCAGCCTGACGAACATCCCGCTTGAGTATGTCCGTACAGGCTGGTCGATGAACTCCCCGATATCTGCGAAGGCGATGATTTCTTCGAACCGCCCATCCATTTGTGACTTACTCAGACCCATCAGCGTGCCTTGGAAATAAACGTTCTCACGGCCGGTGAATTCCGGATTGAAACCGGCACCTAACTCAAGCAGCGCCGAGAGACTGCCATTGGTCGCAATCGAGCCGGCAGAAGGTCTGAGGATGCCGCAAACCAGTTGCAGCAGGGTGCTCTTTCCTGAACCGTTGCGTCCTACGATTCCGACTGTTTCGCCCTTGCGGATGTCGAAACTGATGTCCTTGAGTGCCGTGAATTCGTGATGGTATTGCCTGAAGCCGAGGCTGAAGAACTGCTTGATGCGGTCGCCCGGATGGCCGAAGAGCCGGTAGCTCTTGGTCAGGCCGCGCGCGGCAATGACGATATCAGACGACATGGCCTTCATTCCCGCTCGCGATGAGGGCGCGGTTGTGCAGGAGTTCCAGCACGGCCTGAATCGAGTCTTCGATGTCTGTGCGGTCTGTCTCAATCACCAGATCCGGGTTCCGCGGCTCTTCGTAAGGGGCGGAAATCCCCGTGAAATGGGCGATGACGCCAGCCTTGGCCTTGGCATAGTTGCCCTTCACGTCGCGTGTCTCGCATACCTCGACCGGACAGCGGCAATACACCTCGATGAAATTTGCGGAGCCGACCAGTTCGCGTACTTTGCGGCGATCCGCCGCGCAGGGCGAGACGAAGGCGGCTAGGGTGATGATGCCCGAATCCAGGAAAAGGTTCGCCAGTTCCCCGATGCGTCGGATGTTTTCCGCACGGTCGCTCTCGCCAAAGCCGAGGTCGCGGCACAGCCCGTGCCGGACGTTGTCTCCATCGAGCACATAGGCATTGTGACCTTCTGCGAACAGGCGTGCCTCGAGGCCGTGGGCGAGGGTGGACTTGCCTGAACTGGGCAGCCCCGTGAACCAGACCAGCACGCTGCGATGGCCGCTGCGCGCCTCGCGCATCGCGCGGGTCACCTGCTGGACATGCCAGCGAACGTTGGGGTCGATGTTGTCCGGCTTGTCAGAGCGCATCGGCAAACTCG
>Ga0233425_10011053_pt1 | contig 10702 bp, 8 predicted proteins | sample Watercolumn_Towu_2_FD_181712 | JGI IMG/M metagenome (GOLD analysis project Ga0233425, IMG submission 181712) | Freshwater microbial communities from Lake Towuti, South Sulawesi, Indonesia - Watercolumn_Towuti2014_140_MG | ecosystem: Environmental > Aquatic > Freshwater > Lake | place: Indonesia...
CCTATTCAGCTTGGGAACAGATTCCCATCCCGATTGGCCCACACAATCCTGGACTAATGTTGGAATTCAAACACTTTGTCACGACGAGTTATCGGCAGTACCAAAAACTCCAACTCGATTTACTGCGCCCGCATCTCGCGCCCGACGTGTGGATCACGCACAACTTTATGGGTTGGTACGGCGGTTATGACCATTATGAAATGGCAGCCGACCTCGATTTGGCCTCCTGGGATTGGTACGTCCCGACGGGTCATCACGATTATTTGAAATCGGGCGCGGTGCACGACCTGACGCGCGGGTTCAAACGAAAAAATTTTTGGTTGATTGAAACGCAACCTGGGAATGTCAATTGGGTTCCCGTCAACAATTCCACGAACAAGGGCGAAGCGCGCGCGATGGCGTGGCACGCGATTGCGCACGGTGCAGACGCGATTCTGTACTGGCAGTGGCGTTCCGCGCTCGGTGGGCAAGAGCAATATCACGGCACGCTAGTTGACCAATCGGGCAAGCCGCGCCCCTTCTATGAAGAAGCGCAAATGCTCGGCAAGCAAATGCAATTGGTTTCCGATTTGCTCGCGGGGTCGAGGGTGCAAGCGCGCGTCGCAATGCTGAATTCTTACGATAGCCGTTGGTCCATCGAATTTCAACGTCATCACGGCGATTTTGATTACGTGGCTCATTTTAATCATTACTATCGCGCGCTCGCAACCAACAATGTCGGGGTCGACATTATTTCGGCAGACGAACCGCTGGACGATTATCAACTTGTCATCGTGCCTGCCTTGGTCATTTTGAATGAAAAGCGCGTGACGAACCTGACGAATTTTGTGCAACGCGGTGGGCATCTGGTCTTGACCATTCGCACAGGGATGAAGGACGAGTACAACGCCTTGTTGCCATCTCGCCAGCCAGGCGCGCTCGCCGAGTTGGCGGGCGTTGAGGTCGAAGACTATTACGCGCTCGATGAATTGGTTCCGCTAGAAGGAAATCTGTTGAGCGGCACATCAAAGCAATGGGCGGAACGGTTCAGGATTCTCGATCAAAACCAAGCGATCCCGATGGCGCGGTATGGGAAATCGAACGGATGGCTGGATGGTCAGGTGGCGATGGCGGTTCATCCATTTGGCAGAGGAATGGTGTACACCGTCGGCGTTTATCTCGACGACGCAGCCCAGCAAAAGTTGATCAATCACATTTTGCAAATTGCGGGGATCAAGGTTTTTGAAACTCCCGAAGGCGTTGAGATTTCGCAGCGCGTCGCTCCAAATGGACAAACGATCTATTTCGTGATCAATCATACGGCAGCAGAGCGCGGTCTCACTCTTCCCTGGTCGGGGTTCGATCATCTCTCTGGGCGCGATGTGCGCGAGCTGCAACTGGAACCTTACGGCGCGGCGATTGTCACGCGCTCCGATCAGGAAACCGCGTGAAGTTTTACTTTGGCGCGGCATACTATCCCGAACACTGGGAGCCAGATCGCTGGGAGCACGATGCTTGCCTGATGCAAGCGGCGGGATTCAACATCGTCCGCCTCGCCGAGTTTGCCTGGGCAAAAATGGAACCACGCGAAGGCAAGTTTGATTTTGGTTGGCTGGATCGCGCGATTGAAATTTTATCGGCTCACGGCATCCAGGTTGTCCTGGGAACGCCAACCGCATCGCCGCCGCCTTGGTTGATGGCCAAACGAGCCGACCTGTTTCTGGTTGAGCAGAATGGCGTTCGGCAAACGTATGGACTACGCCGCGAATACTGTCCCAGCCATCCGCTCTATCGTGAACACACCGCGCAGATTGTCCATCGAATGGCGGAGCATTTCAAAGATAATCCTGCCGTGATCGGTTGGCAAATCGATAATGAAATGGGCGAGCGATGCTATTGCGACATCTGTCGCGCCGAGTTTCAGCGATGGTTGCAGAAACGCTACGGCACCTTGGATGCTGTGAATGAAAGATGGGGCACGGTTTTTTGGAGCCAGATTTATTCCGATTGGTCGCAGATTCCCGTGCCGTTAAGCACCGCGCATTCGCACAATCCAGGATTGGCTTTGGATTATCGCCGTTTTATTTCCGATACGTACTGCGATTATCAAAAACTCCAGAGCGATATTATCCGTCATTATTGTCAAAATCACTTTGTCACGCATAACCTGATGGGCTTTGGTTTCGGTCAACTCAACTATTACGATCTCGCCGCTGATCTCGATCACGTCTCTTGGGATATTTATCATCGGCATCAATGGGATATGCGCGCAGAGGTTGATCCTGCGAGGGCGGCGCTCAGTGGCGATGCGATGCGCAGTTTGAAAAAACAAAATTACTGGGTGATGGAACAGCAGTCGGGTGGCGGCGGTTGGGAACACGTCGCGGTTCCGCCCAAACCAGGCGAGTTGCGTTTGTGGACGTATCAATCCATCGCGCACGGCGCAGATGCGATTGTGTATTTTCGTTGGCGCACCGCGCGTGTGGGAACCGAACAGAACTGGCAAGGCATTCTTGAGCATCACGGCATCCCAGGTCGGCGCTATGCCGAGGTGTGCCAGGTGGGTAGAGAACTGAAAAAGATTTCGACGACGATTACGGGTTCTCAACTCAAACCGCGTGTGGCGATAATGCAATCGTACGACACCCGCTTTGCGTTCCAGATTCAACCGAACAATCCACTTTTCAGTTATGAGACTCATCTCCAAGATATATATCGCGGATTCCACAACCAGCATATTCCACTGGACATTATTTCCGAAAATGATTCTCTGACCGAATATAAAATTGTCGTCGTGCCTGCGATGTACGTTCTGACGGCGCGGACTGCCGCCAACTTGGAACGGTTTGCAAGTGAAGGTGGCGTTGTCGTCTTTACGCCGCGCACGGGGGTGAAGGATGAATTCAACACGGTCGTCAATCTAAAACTCCCAGGTCTCGTCGCCAAAATGAGCGGCATTGAAATCGAAGAGTATATTTCGATGCCGCTTGATCAGGGCAACCGCGTTCAATTCTGCGCACCTGATTTGGAAGAGAGTTTTCCAACCTCGGTGTGGGCAGAGGTCATCGAACCGAAGGGCGCGCAAGTGGTTGCGCACCACACCCAGGATTTTTATGCGGGCAAACCAGCCGTAACAATTCATCGGTTCGGAAGTGGTTGCGTGATTTATCTCGGCGTGATGGGCGATGCGGCATTCTACAACACCATCGCGCGTTGGATTTGTGGACGAGCGGGAATCGAATCTCTCATTGATGTGCCCGTAGGTGTTGAGGTTACCGAACGTTGGCGAGGCGAACAGCGCATTTTGTTTGTGCTCAATCACACGCCACAACCGCAGAATGTCAAATTGGACGCGAGTTACACAAATTTGCTCGACGACCAAGCATACAGCGGCAAAGTAGATATTTCGCCGTACGATGTTCTGGTTCTTACATCGTAATATCGAGACGCGGACGAAAGAATGATTGCAGCTACCAAAGTAACGAGTCGTTATGCGCTTGAAAACGTCGCCGCACGATTGCGGATTCCCAGCCCAGGGCAGGCACTCTGCACCGATTGGGATACCGCGCTGCAAACATTGTCATCGCAGGCAGTCCAGTTTCTGCAAGCCGATTACATAGTGCCAGCCGCGCAAGCTGTTGCTCTGACCGATGCGATGGCCCAGGAACTGGTAGCGTTCGCCACGCGCATCGCTGGCGACGAGGATGTGGTCGCGTTTTTCTGGTACTGTCGCCATCGAATGTTGCACGACCACACGCTCCTGCTTTCTTGGGAAGAGCAGTGGCCCCCGCTCGACGATTACCTGGGACAGGACGCGGGTTTGCTCAACGTGCTCGTGATGCTTTCACTCGTCCCTGAAATGCAAGCGACGTATCGCAACCTGGGGATTCCATCCGACATTGCGCGTGATACGGTTTCCGATTTGAAACTTTGGATGGAAACTGATGTGTACTACTTGCGCTATCAACGTTGGGGCATCACGCCCTGGATCGCGCGGTGGTTGTGCAAACATTGGAATGCCAAGATTCTTCAACTGGGGCGATTGCAATTCAGTTTGAGCACCTTCAAAGCACCATTGCGCGCGTATCGTCATCGCGTGAATCGCCAGGTCGTTGCCATCGCCGATACGGGCATTCGCTACCACGCGGATGGGAATGCGTGGTGTAATTTGTGTGGTGATGAATCGAATACGTGGACGAGCACGCTTAAGTTGAACGACTATGCTGTGATTGGCAATCCGATTTTGCCGAATGGCTTGGCGCAACGCCAAACCCGCCGACTCGGGTTCGATGAATGGGAACTCGCGCTCAAATCTGGCGATGAGATGTTGACCTTTCACGTTCCCGCAGGCGGACCCCTCACCTTTCACGATTGCGGCGATTCGTTTCATCGAGCGCTAGACGTGTTTCCGAAATATTTTCCCGACTTCGATTTTCGTGGATTCACCACGGCATCGTGGCTGATGGATTCGCGTTTGGAAAAACTGCTCGCGCCCGAATCCAACATCGTGCGGATGCAACGCGAGTTGTACCTCTACCCAGGTTTGCAGGGCAACAATCAACAAATCTATCATCGCGTTTTTGGCTGGGGCGTCACCGACATCAATACGGTGGAGTGGAAAACAGCACTTCAGAAAAGTATCGGCAATTACTTGAATAACGGTGGACATTTTCACGGCGGATTTTGTTTTTTGCTCCGCGATGATTTCAGTTGGGGAAACCAGGTTTATCGGCAGATGATCAGATGAACATTCACGACGACGCTTTTTTTGCGAAATATTTTTCGGCGCGACCGCAGCCGCCCCAGGTTCCATTCCAATTTCGCCAAGGCGACCGCTTGCTCTTGATTGGCGATTCGATCACCGAAACCCCGCGCCATTCGCAGATGCTCGAAATGTATTTGACCGTTTGCGAGCCCGAACTGGGAATCGAGGTTCGCAATATCGGCAAGGGTGGCGAGACGGCAGAAGGATTCCTGGGTCGCATCGACACCGAATGTTTGAACTATCAACCAACCGTTGCGACGGTGTGTTATGGGATGAACGACGCGGGTTATTGCAACAATAATCGCGCTGCTGCGAATCAATACAATGCGGCGACCAAAATCATTATCGAAAAGTTGCAAGCGATAGGAACGCGCATCGTCCTGGCGTCACCTGGTTGCATCGGCAACGCTCCGCCGTGGCCCTTTGTCGCCGAACAAGACGGCACGTTGGATGGACTCAATGCCAGTTTGATGTACATTCGCGATTACGTTGCCGCGATTGCTGCAGCGAACCATCTGCCCTTTGTCGATCACTTTTGGAATCTCTATCAAGCGCGTTTTACTGCCGCCGAAAAGTATGGCGCAAATTATTTTGTCTGCGGCGCGTACGATGGGGTGCATCCCGCGTGGGCGGGACACACTGTGATGGCGTATGGATATTTGAAAGCATTTGGATTCGACGGGAACCTGGGAACGTTCAATATTAATCTGACAACGAAAACCGCAACTACCGATTCAGGTCACACTTTCAATTCGGAGTTTGAAGGAGCGTACGCTTTTACCAGTTGGCGTTATCCATTCTGCGCCGATGGTTTGCCCGATAAGGATTGGTCCATGCGGTCTGGCATGACGCTGGTCCCTTTCAATCGTGATTTCAATCGAATGCTGTTGCAAGGGACTGGATTGACTGCGCCGCGTTATCGAGTTGCTTGGATGGATGACAAAAGAAGATACGAAGAATGGCACACCTATACCGCCGCAGAATTATTGGCAGGCGTCAACCTCGCCGAGGAGTTTCATCACAATGCGTTCAGCATCGCGTTCCATCGCATCAACGATTTGGTTTATCAAAAGCAGGCGATTGAGTCGAACGAGACGTGGCATACCTGGGAAATGCAAGGCAAATCAATGACGGAAAGTTTGATTGAAAGTGAAGCGCAACGCACCGAGTTGCTCAAATCGATCAAGCGCGCATTCGTTCCCGTGACACATACCATTCGAATTCAAGAGTGGTGATGACTGCGTTTATCTGTCTGACGTATGACGATGCGTTACCCATTCATCGTGAATGGGTTGCGCCGTATCTCGCCGAGCGCGGCTTGTACGGGACGTTCTATGTTCCCGCCGCGCGCGATGATTTGCACGATGCGCTGGAGGACTGGCGACAAGTTGCGGCGATGGGGCACGAACTGGGAAATCATTCGTGCTGGCATCCATGCCGTACGCGCCCCGATTGGGATTGGAAGCCGCCGTATCGTTTGGAAGAGTACGACCGCGCGCGCATCCGCGACGAGTTGCTAATGGCGAATCGCGTGTTACAATTAGTCGATGGAAAAACAGAGCGAAGTTATGGCGCGACGTGTGGTGATCTCACTTGCGGCAAAGGCGAATCGTTCATCGATGACATTCGTGATCTGTTCACGGTGGTGCGTTCAGGCACCAGCGATCAACCCCTAATCGGACGACCTGATTTCATCGTGCCCTCGTTTCACGGCGACCATCGTCGCGCGGAAGAAATTATTGCTGTCGCAGAAACGATGCGTGGTCAATCGGATGCGTGGCTGGTGGTGATTATGCACGGTGTCGGCATCGGTACACACAACAGTTTCATCGACGCCGATGAACATCGCCGATTGCTTGATTGGATTGCGGTGCAACGTGATTGGTTGCACGCGGTGACGATGCTTGAAGCAACGCACAATCGGATCGGATGAAGAAGGTGTTATGAATCTTTCGCAATTTCTTTGGCGCGATGGAATACGAATCGCGCTGACAACCGACTGGGATGATGGCACGGAATACGACCGCCGATTGGTCGCCATCTTGAGTCGTTATGGGTTGAAGGGTTCGTTCAATTTGTGCAGTGGCAAATTCGGAATGGATCGCGAACAGAGCGGCTGGAAGAATTTCATTCGCGAAGATGAGATCGCAACACTATATCAGGGTCACGAAGTGGGTTCGCATTCGGTGAATCACAAGCGCGTATGGAGTCTGCCGCTCGATCAGTTGCGTTGGGAAATGCTGGAAGATCGCCGCCGACTGGAATCCTTGGTGGGCTACCCCGTGCGCGGATTCGTTCTGCCGTATGGTTGGCGCACGGGCTATGATTGGTGCAAGGATTTTGTGCGCAGTTGCGGCTTTCTTTATTTGCGCCATTCGGAATCGGTGCCGAGTTTCGATCTGCCCAGCGATTTTCTCGATTGGAAACCCACGTGCCATTGCGGCGCAGAACTCGGGAAACTCTGGACGACCATGTTGAATCGGAGCAAGGATCAGCCAGGTCAACTCTTCAACGTCTGGGGGCACAGTTATGAATTTGAAGACGACCTGGGTTGGCAAACCATCGAAACATTTGCCGCGCTCGCCAGCGAGACACCAGATGTTTGGCACGCGACCAAGGGCGAGGTCTACGATTACGTGATGGCGTGGCGTCGCTTGGATTGGTCGTTGGATGGAACGTTCGTGCGCAACCTCAGCGCGATGCCCGTGTGGTTTCTTCGGAATGAACAAACATTCAAAATCAATGGCGGACAATTTCTGCAGTTGGAAAAATGATTGTTAAAGTCCAAGGCATCCCACTATATTATGAAACGATGGGTGAAGGTCGCCCGTTCTTGATGTTGCACGGCGGTTACATCGATCATCGCCATATGCACTACGATCTGGAACCGATATTTGAAAAACATCCTGGGTGGAAACGCATTTACCCCGACTTGCCTGGGCACGGCCGCACGCCCGCACCTGATTGGCTGGTCAAGCAAGACCAGGTGCTGGATATTGTCCTGGGATTTATCGATCAGGTGATTGGCGATAAGAGATTTGCGCTGGCGGGCGTTTCGCGCGGTGGGTATCTTGCGCGCGGTGTTCTCGCCAAACGATCCGAGAAAATCGATGGCGCATTGCTCATCACGCCAGCGAGATACGGCAACACGGGGCGTGTCGAGTCAAATCCGAAAAATGTGACGCTGGTCAAGAATGCAAGTCTCTTGTCCGAGTTGAGTCCTGCCGAAGCAGAACTCTTGGCAGGCTATGTGGTGCAGGATCGCAGAGCGCTCCAAGCCATCCGACGAAATTTGATTGCGTTGGAATTGACCGACCAAGATTTTCAGAAACGAATTTTTCTAAACTACGAGTTCTCATTTGACGTTGACCAGTTCCCAGCGTCGTTTGAAAAACCCGTCTTGATTGTGACAGGCAGGCAAGATACGACCGTTGGTTATCTTGATTCTTGGAAAATGCTGGCGCAATTTCCGCGAGCGACCTTCGCGGTCTTGGATAGAGCGGGGCATTACTTGCCAACCGAACAAAACGAATTGCTGCACGCGCTTGCGATCGAATGGTTGTTGCGAGTCGCGGAGTAGACGGTATTGTTCAGATCAAAGAACTCTCGCCTAAAGAAACCGCGGCGAATATGAATTTGACGAAATCGGGCTTGATGTTATCATTTCAATTAAACCTGAATCACTTGATCCCGTGAAATTGAAAAAATGATTTACGCATCATGATCCAAACCCTAGGGAGGAAAACAAAATGATCAACCTTAAGCAGTATAAAGTCTGGTTTGTCACAGGCAGTCAACATTTGTACGGCAACAAAGTTTTGGAAGAGGTTGCCGATCACGCACAACAGATCGCGCGTACATTGAACGACTCGTTGCAGATTCCCGTTAGTGTCGTTTTCAAACCGATTGTGACGACACCCGAAGCCATCTACGATGTGTGCCTCGATGCGAACCGCGAGGCGAATTGCATCGGCTTGATTACGTGGATGCACACATTCTCGCCCGCGAAGATGTGGCTCAATGGACTCGCCGCTCTGCAAAAACCATTTCTCCATTTGCACACGCAATTCAATCGCGACATTCCCTGGGCGACGATTGATATGAATTTCATGAATCTCAATCAATCAGCCCACGGCGACCGCGAGTTTGGTTTTGCCGCGAGTCGCATGCGCTTGAATCGCAAGGTCGTCGTCGGACATTGGCAAGCCGAAGATGTTCAGCAAGAGATTGGCGTGTGGGCGCGCGCAGCATCCGCGCGGCTCGATTGGCAAAGCGCCAAGTTCGCGCGCTTTGGCGATAATATGCGCCAGGTTGCTGTGACCGAGGGTGACAAGGTTGCCGCGCAAATCCAATTCGGCTACGCCGTGAATGGTTATGGCGTGCACGATTTGGTAGAATCGGTGAATGCAGTTGCCGACGCCGATGTGAATCGTCTTGTCGAAGAGTACGAAGCCACGTATCGCGTTGATGATTCATTGCGCGCGGGCGGCAAATATCGCGAATCGATGCGTGAAGCTGCGCGCATCGAACTGGGTTTGCGTCGTTTTCTCGACGTAGGCAATTTTAAGGGATTCACGGATACGTTTGAAGACTTGTCTGGGTTGAAACAACTTCCTGGGATTGCGGTGCAACGCTTGATGGCGGATGGCTACGGTTTTGGTGCGGAAGGCGATTGGAAGACAGCGGCGTTGTTGCGCGCGATCAACGTGATGGGCGCAGGTTTGACGGGCGGCGCAACGTTCATGGAAGACTATACCTATCACATGAATCCGCGCGGCGAAAAAGTTCTGGGTGCGCACATGCTTGAGGTCGCGCCGTCGATTGCCGATGGCAAACCTTCTGCGGAAATTTTCCCGCTCGGCATAGGCGGCAAAGCCGACCCAGTACGGTTGGTGTTCAACACGCGCAACGGTCCCGCGCTCAATGCATCAATGATCGATCTTGGTAATCGTTTTCGTTTGATCGTCAATGACGTGGAGGTGGTGTCGCCTGATGCGCCGTTGCCGAATTTGCCTGTGGCGCGCGCGGTGTGGTTGCCCAAGCCCAATTTCAAAACCGCACTGGCGGCATGGATATATGCGGGCGGTGCGCATCACACTGCATTCAGCCAGGCGATCACCTCTGCACACCTACGCGATTTCGCCGAAATGTGCAACGTCGAGTTTCTGTTGATTGATGATCGCACCGATTTGGCGCAATTCAAAAACGAGTTGTGCTGGAATGAGGCGTGCTATCGTACCAAGTGATAGTAAGATTGGTGATGAGGAATCCATGAAGACATTGCGGTTACACGGCGTTGGCGATCTGCGAATGAGCGATGAACCCCAGCCCATTCCCGCTCGCGACGAAACATTAATTCGCATCACGGCAGTTGGGCTGTGCGGCTCGGATTTTCACTGGCTCGATGAAGGCGCGATCGGCGATGCGCAACTGAGCCAGCCGCTTGTCCTCGGTCACGAGTTTGCAGGCGTCACGCCTGATGGCACGCGCGTCGCGGTTGACCCAGCCATTCCTTGCGGCAAGTGCGAATTTTGTTTAGAGGGCAATCCGAATCTGTGTATCGCCTTGCGCTTTGCGGGACACGGTGCGCAAGACAGCGCACTGCGCGAATTTATGGCGTGGGACAAACAGTGTCTTTATCCCTTGCCCGATTCATTGACCAACGTTGACGGTGCGATGCTCGAACCACTCGGCGTCGCATTGCACGCGGTTGACCTGGGACATCTCAAACCTGGGATGAGCATCGGTGTGTTTGGGTGTGGTCCGATTGGATTGCTCATCGTTCAACTGGCGCGACTCTGTGGCGCGACCACGATTTCCGCAACCGATAAATTATTGAGTTTCGCATAAGTAATGGGACAGTTGCTATTTCCAAGGCAGGTCAGATGCGTAAATGCAAGACCACAGCAAGTCTTGTGAACGAGACAGGCGACGCTTGGTGTTCACCAACATTGCATT
>Ga0233425_10011054_pt1 | contig 10702 bp, 12 predicted proteins | sample Watercolumn_Towu_2_FD_181712 | JGI IMG/M metagenome (GOLD analysis project Ga0233425, IMG submission 181712) | Freshwater microbial communities from Lake Towuti, South Sulawesi, Indonesia - Watercolumn_Towuti2014_140_MG | ecosystem: Environmental > Aquatic > Freshwater > Lake | place...
GATCGCCATGCTCTACTTCGTCGCCGGCAAACTCCCCTCACCGGCATCCATCAGCCACTGAAAACAGCGAGGAACCAAGAACATCAGCTTACTCTACACCAGCAACTGTCCAATCAAAGGGGAGCATCTCCCTCCCCGCGCTGAAGTGGATCAGCCCGGGGCAACTGCCAGGTCCGCATGGGACTCGACATCAATTCGGTCAAGTTTCTGATCGCTGCCCGCAAGGCCGGGGTGGAGTTCGGCGACGTGCTTACGCTGGGTCGTCAGGACCTGAATGTTTTTCCCGCAAAGATGGTCCAGGTGCTCGAAACAAGGGGTTTTCCGGCTGCTGCCTTCAAGGCCGGAAGTCGGGACACGTTATTCGCGGATGCCGTCTTCCAGGCCCTCGGAGCACGCAAGGTGTCAGCCCTCGACTTTTCGGATTTCGAGGGAGCTGCGTTCGTGCACGACTTGAACCAGCCCATCGGGCAGGAGATGAGGGAGCGTTTCGATCTGGTCTATGACGGCGGCACACTGGAGCACGTCTTCCATTTTTCCACCGGGCTCAAGAACTGCCTGGAAATGGTGCGGCTGGGAGGCCGGTTCTTCACGCACACCTGCGCCAACAATTGGTGTGGACACGGGTTCTACCAGTTCAGCCCGGAGTTGTTCTTCACGGCGTTGAGCGAGGAGAATGGTTTCGAGGTCGAGTGCATGGTTCTTCACCGTTTAGGACCTTACGGAAGGTGGTATGAGGTATCTGATACGCGCAAGATCCGGTCGCGGGTGGAACTGGTGTCATTTGCGCCGGTCCAATTGCTGATCCGGGCCCGGCGAACCCAGGTGGTGCCGATCTTTGCCCGCCCGCCGCAGCAGAGCGATTACGCGGTGCGCTGGGATGACCCCAACCAACCGGGCAGCAAGGCCAGGCCTTTCACAGCGGCCCGTCCTCGTCTGGCCCGGCTGCTCCCGGGGGTGGCGCGTCTGCTGAACACGGCCAAGGCGGCTCTGGTGCTGGCCCGCACGCAGACGATTTGGAACCGGCGGAACTTCCGGCCCATGAAGAAACCATGAGTCCCCGCCTGCGATGAGTGCATCCCGTTCCGCTGTTGTCACGGTTGCCTACGGTCATTCGACCGAGCATCTGGACTACACCTTCACGAGCTTTGCGGAGAAGAATCCAGGGCTGGCGCTGCATGCGGTGATCCTCGGGCGCGAGCTCCCCAAACGCTGCCTGCCCGGAATCCAGTATCGCCTGGTGGAGCCAGTGCCGGACTTCTCGCATCCGCTGCGCGAGGTCTATTTCCGGCGAATGGCATTGATCGATGACCTTGATCTGGATTACGCGCTGGTGGTGGATTCCTACGACGTGCTGTGCCTCCAGACGCTGCCGCCGTTCGCGAGCCTGGTCAGCGACGCGGCGCTGGCAGGCTGTGTCGAGCATCAGGGGTCCCGCTACGTCCTGGGGCAGGGCTACACCGCCAACTTCCTGAACTGCGGCGTGGTGTTCTGGAACGTGGCGGAGAGCCGCGGGCTTCGGCGCGAAATCGTGGAACGAGGCCGCTCCCACTTCCGGACGCTCGCCGATGACCAGTTCGTGCTGAACGAGGTGATTCAAACGAAGCATTTCCAGCGGTTGAGAATCCTCCCCTGCCAATTCAACTACCGCGCCTACCTGAAGCGGAGACAGCGCGGCTGGCCGACCGTCCAACACCTGGACGGGGTGTTCATCTATCACAATGCGACCTGCATGGCTGAAGCGAAGCAACTCGCCGCCGTTCGATCCCAAGCCGCGTTGCCGTCACTGCCGGTGGACGGGGGCCCGCTGACGCCGCGTGAGCAATTCTGGCGCCGGCTGCGGCTTCAGTTTCAGCCTTGGACGGTGAAGTAAGCCTCGGGCGACTCAGGCACTCTTCCGTCGGAAGTACGCCGTCCCCATGTTCACGTTCTCTTCGACGGTCTTGACGTACGCGAAGTCGGCCGCAGTCAGGAGCTTCGTCAGTTCATCGAGACTCACCCGCCACTTGTGCCATTCAACGAGTACTGAGTCCACGAGCCGGAGGAATGACTGCTCGGCCTTGAGAAACTGCAGTTCCGACCCTTCGATGTCCACTTTGAGCAGGTGGCAGCGGGTCTCGCCGAAGTGCTGACGCCAATGCTGCTCGATGCTCACGCACGGCACGCGGATCTTCTCCCATTTCCCCCTCAATCCCATCTTCGCCGTGTCGGGCGGTTGAGCTGAGGAACAGATGTTGGACTCGTAGAGATAGAACTCCGAGAAACTGCCGATTTTGCCCTCACCCGCGATGCCATGAATGCCGAACACGTCGCGCATGCCGTTGGCCTGTGCGTGCCATTCGGCTTCTTTGACCGCATCCGGGTTGGCGTCGAGCATCAAGCCGCGGAGTCTTCGGCCTTGCGCCAGGTGGGCGAGCCAGCAGGTGAAGTAGCCTACGTTGCAGCCCATATCCGCGAAGGTGCTGAAGCCCTCCGGCAGTAACGCTGCGTCGTAGAGGTTCCCGTTCTCGAACATCTCTACTGCGAGGGGAATGCTCTCCAGCCGGGAGGCGCGATACACCACACCGCTTCCCGGCAGTCGCTTAACCAGCGGCAATCTCCGGAGCCAGGCGTTCCCCACGTCATGCAGGTGCAGGAGTTGCACGGCACGCCGGAGCAGTGCGGACCGCGACAGCCAGGAGACAAGCTTCCGCATAACTCGCCTACTTCGCCACCCGCTTCCGGTAGAGCAGGAAGGAGGGATGAAGGAAATTGTATCGCACGAACTGGAAGATCTTCAGTCCCACATCCACATACTCCAGTTCCGAAAAGCTCTTAGCCACGTACTCCCGCCACTGCGCGTTGGTCCACTGCGTTTGATGCAACTCAAGACCTTCGTGGATGTCCGACGTCTCGGTCGTTGAGGCGATGAAGTAGCCGCCCGGCTCCAGGTGCGACGAGATGTTCTGGAAGACCTGCGCCAGGTCAGGGGTGGCGATATGCTCCATGACTTCCCACGCCGTGATGAGATGGAACTTCGCCGGCTTCCCATCCAGCGTCACCTGGAACGGCTGGGTGATGTCACAGGTGAACAGGTTCTTGTTGGCAAACCGGTCCCAGTGCTTGCGGCGGTGTTTGAGCGAGAAGTCCGAACCCTCCATTCCCGCACCGATCCACCCCAGCGCCATGAAGTCGGTCACTAATTTGCCGCCGGCACAGCCCAGATCCATCATCCGCAATGGGCCGTCGCGGAACTCCCCGTGCAGCTTGGCGTCCATGTGCAGGACGAACTTCTTGTTGGTGTTGTTGTTGACCGCGGTGCCCTTCGGAGCGATGTGGTCGGGGGACTTGAACGCCACCGGGTGATCCGTCTTGCGGTCGAGCACTCCGAAAGGCCGGGGCCGCCCGGCCTTTCGGCCCGGCAGGATGAATAACCACAGGAGCTCCCAGACTGCCCGGTAGATCCGTACATGAACTTCATTCCAAACGCGTTGGAACTGGCCTTGGGCCAGAAACTTGATCGCGAGCAGCAGGTTCTCGAAAGCCATTTCGGCAGAGGCTAGGCAGAAGGGGCGGCCAATTCCAGCCGTTTTTTTGCCGTGATCAGCGTCGGCGGGAATTGCACCAGAGCAAGATCTGTTGAGGGATTGCCGAAGGAAGTTCTGACGTGCCCCCATCGCCCGCGCTCCCTTCTGTCTTGCCCGCCGTATCCCATCATCCCGGCTGGCTCCGTTTCAGGGGGCGGGGTCACCGCCGCCGACTCCTGCCGCCCGTAGATGATGGTGGATCACGGGCGCCGCCGCAATCGCAAATCGTCCCACGCGGTTCTGGTTCAGCGCGCCGCCCCCGTGTGCGCGGCGAGCAGTTCGTTGAAGCTCCGCCGCATCGCCGCGACCGACATGCGGGCGCGGAAGCGGGCCAGTCCATCCGGCGCGAGCACGATCGCCTGCCCCCGGGTTGCGACCACCATCTCCTTGGCCTTGTGACACAGCATTGCCAGGTCGAACGGGGGCACGTAGGACATGAGGTCGCCCGTGACGGGCCGATAGCCCGGCAGGTCGTAACCCAGGACCGGCACGCCGCAGATCAACGCCTCGCCGATGACGGCCGGCCATCCTTCGTAATGACTGGGGATCAGCATCATGCGGCTCGACTTGATCAGGCGGAACTTCTCCTCGCCCATCACGACGCCCGCGAACCGCACGGCATCGCCGATGCCCGCCGCCTCGATGCGCGGGCGGAGATGATCTTCGACGTCGCCCACCAGCACGGCGCGGAATCCCGGCACGGCATGCGCCAGGGCTCGCAACACCTCGATGAGGTCGTCGAGGCCCTTCTGACGATGGATGCGTCCGATCCAGATCGAGTCGTAGAGCTTGGGCTGGTCGGGCACGCGGTCGGCCGCGGCCACGTCCAGACCGACGGGCACGAAGACGATCTCGGACGGTGAGAAACCGGCGTCTTCGAGGTAGGGGACGGATGACGGATGGACGTGGAGGATGCGCTTCGCGGGCAGCACCCGGAATCGGCGGAGCGACGAGCGCTGGCTGAGAGCATAGTGCAGCGAGCCCAGCCGCGAACCGGCGATGTCCGGACGGTCGGAGAAGAGAGCATCTTTCGCGCTGGGCGCGCGCATGTGAAGGATCATCATCTTCAGCCCGGCGCCGGACCACACAACGGGGAGTGTGTCGACCCAGTAGTCGGAGACCGCGTAGGCGATGTCGTGCTCCTGGATAGCCCTTACGATTCGCCGCGAACGGACGAGTCGGGCGAGGAACCTGCCGAAGACGGTCAACTGAGCGCGCAGGCCGGAGCAACGGAACTCCCCGGCAGGATGCCGGTCCGTGAGCAGAACCGGGAAATCCAGACCTTCCCGGCGCAGAACGTGCTCTGTGACAGCCGGCCCGACGAACACGACCTCATGGCCGGCGTCGCGCGCGCCCCTCGCCAGATGCAGGAAATGAATGTCGCCGCCCGCAATCGACGTGCCGAAGAGCCCGTTGGCGATGAAGAAGACCCGCCGGGGTCGATGGACGGCATCACGCATGCGGTACCGGTTCTCCGCGCGACGCGGGATCCCTGCGACAGCGGATGGAGATGAATCGGCAATGTCGGGGGTCAACGCACTGCATCGGAGGGCCCAGTACATGTCCGGTGCCCATCGCCGCTTCCACTCGAAATCCAGCCAGCCGCGCCAGGTCGCGAAGTCCCGCCAACGTGAAGATCCGGGCGTGCGGAGCGTATGTCGTCCACATACGGCCGGCATGAGGCGATAGTGGGTTGCCGATCTTCCAGAATCCGCCGTCAAACTCCATGGAGAAGGGGGTGAATCCAAGCACCAAGGCGGCGACATTATCCCAGCTTGCGAGGTTCTCCGTCGAGAGAACGGCATATCCTCCCGGCCGCACGAGGCGGTACACCTCGCGCATGAACTGCGCCGGGAAGAGCAGATGCTCGATGACCTGATTGGCGACGACCACATCGAAGGAACCCTCGGCGAACGGCAGGGGGGGCGATTCGAGGTCATGCTCCGTTACCAGTATGCCGCGTCCGCGAGCCTCGGCGACAAATGGGCCGTACGTGTCAACGCCTTCAATCTGAGCGCATCCTATACGGTCTTGCGCTGCTCGCGTGAACCCGCCGCCGCCGCACCCAAGGTCAATGACGCGGGCACTCGGATCGGGTCGAAAGAGCCCGAGCATGACGCGATCCCGCGCGCGTGCCCACGATTGGCAGACGCGCACGGCGACGGATGCAAGGAGATTGGACAGCATCGACTCCTCACGCAGATTGCGGCGGGCGGCCGCTACGTTGCGACTTCGTTCGCCTCGACTTGGCGCCCGACGCGATTCCAATTTCGCCCAGTATGACCGCGGCGGCCGCAGCGGGGTTTGAGGCGAAGGCGTCAGGAATGGCGCCATCCAAGGCCATGAATGCCTCGACCTGCTCCATCTTCAGCCGCGTCACCAGCGCCGTCCGGCAGCCGGCGGCGCGGCCGGCCTGGACGTCGTTGAGGCCGTCGCCGACCATCCAGCTCGCGGCCAGGTCGATATCGTGCTCGCGCGCGGCGCGGATCAGGAGGCCCGGCTTCGGCTTGCGGCAGTCGCAACCGACCTGATACTCCGCGCGGCCGGCGGGATCCCGCGCGGGATGGTGCGGGCAGGCGTAGAGCGCATCCCATCCGCCGCCCTCGACCGCCAGCAGCTCGGCGAGTCGGGCGTTCACCGCATCGAGTTCGTCGAACGTCAGCGTTCCCTTGGCGATGCCGGGCTGGTTGGTCACGACGATCGCCAGCCAGCCGGCCTCCCGTACGGCCTTCAGGAACGCGCCGGCGCCCTCGATGAGGCGCACCTGTTCGGGCCGGCGCGGCGAGTCGAGAAGCCCGTGCGTCTGGTCGTAGACCATCCGGTTGAGCGTGCCGTCGCGATCGATGAACACCGCGCGGTTCATGCGATCACTATGGCCGACGCGCGCGGCGATGGCAATCCCGGCGCCGGGCAAACGCATCTGGCACGGAAGGATCTCACGCCCGCTCGCCTCGATGCGAGGCTCGCTCGAGGCGCAGAGAAGAGCAACTGCGGAAGGCCCGCCTCCTCTGGCATGGACCATCCATCGCCTCATCGAATGCCGACGGGCCTCTGCGCGCTCAGCGCCTCTGCGTGAGACGGCCTTCGAATTCGATCGGGGCCGGGTGCCCGGTCAGGGCGTTCGGCCCGCCTTCGGAGCATCGCGGAGGAGGGCGCCGAGTTCTCGAAGTCCCTCGGGCTTCCCGATTTCGTAGAATCGCTCCGTCACCTCGCGCGCCGCCAGTTCGCCGTTCGCGACGAGGTCGGAGAGGATCCGGGCGAGGTCGAGCGGCAGGGCCGCGTCCCGGTAGCGCTCGATCACATCCCGCCGGAGTGCGCTCAGGCCGTAGTCGATGCAGTCCACGGTGCCGGGCGGGGCTTTCTTGTCGTAGAAGACGACGCGGCCGTCGGCCACGCGGACGTTGCTGGTATCCCATCGCCCCTCGTTGCGATACACGCACATCAGGCCGGGATGGGGGCACGCGTCGAACGCGCTGCACACCGCGGCATAGTCCGTCGGCAGGTACGAGTCGCCGTACATTACCAGGAACGACCTGCGCAACTGGGGCCGCGCATTCACGAGCGCGCCGCCGGTGCCGCAGAGCGCCGACGGGTCCTCGACGGCGTACGCCACGCGCATCCCGAAGCGTGTCCCGTCCCCGACGTGCGCGCGGATCGCGTCCGCGCCGACCCCCACGCACAGCAGCACGTCGCGCAGCCCCGAACGCCGCAGCAGATCGAGCTGCCACTCGATGAACGGCCGGCCGGCGACGGGGATCAGCGACTTCGGAAGCCCGCCGGCGACAGCGCGGATGCGCGTGCCCATGCCGCCGGCGAGGATTGCGGTCTGCATGGCTTCACCACGGTAGGGTTACACGACAGAAAAGGGGAGATGGGGAACTGGGGGATTGGGGAATTGGGGTGTGGAGACGAGTAGGGATGACGCAGCCGTCACCGAGGCGGCCATCGTTCAGAAGAAGGTCAGAAAGCATACCCCAATGCCCAAGCACCCCAATCCGCCAATCCTCTTCCCTCACTCCCGCTCCTCCAGGCCCGCCACGTCCGCGATCACGCGCGCGCCGCGGGCGGCGGGGAAGTAGCTGACGCGCGGCATGTCGTTCTCCGACATGAACGCGTCCAGATCCCGGCCCTTTGCCGGGCAGTAGAGCATCAGGAACCCGCCGCCGCCGGCGCCGATGATCTTGCCGCCGAGCACGCCGAAGCGCCGCCGGACCTCGTCGTAGAGTTCGTCCACGCGGGAGAGCGTGATCCGCGCCGACATGCGCTTCTTCACTTCCCAGTGTTCGTGCATGAGGCGGCCGAACGCGTCGAGGTCGCGGTCGGCGAACGCCTTCCGGATGGCCGTGCCGATCTCCTTGATCCGGCACAGGCTGTCCACCACCCGCTCATGGTCGGCGCCCGCGGCACGGCGCGCGGCCGCATCCTGGTCTCTCAGCACCGCCGTGGCCGACCGCTGGATGCCGGTGTAGTACATGCGCGCCTTGGTCGCCAGTTCCATGGACGTCATGAAGTCGACGGGCACGGACTCCACCGTCACGGCGCCGTCCTTCGCGATGTTCAGCACGCGGAAGCCGCCGAAGGCCGCCATGTACTGGTCCTGCTTGCCGACCGGCTCCTTCAGGATGTCCATCTCGATCCGACACGCCTCTTCCGCCACGCGCGCCGGCTCGGCGGGCTGTCCCCGGAGCGCGCGGATCGCGGTCAGCAGGCCGACGAGATAGGCGCCCGACGAGCCGAGTCCCGTCTTCGCAGGCAGGTCGGCGATGCTCGACACCTCGACGTACTCGCGAACGTCGTGCAGGCGCAGCGCCTCGCGCGCCAGCGGGTGCCGGATGTCCTCGATCTGGTCGACGACCTCGACCTGGCTGTAGCGGATGAGCGTCTTGCGCTCCGTCACGGGCAACCGGTGCAGCATGATGTACATGTGCTTGTCGATCGTCATCGCGAACACGCAGCCGCCGTGGCGTTCGTAGAACGACGGGAGGTCGGTGCCGCCGCCGCCGAGGGTGATGCGGAAGGGGGTCTGGGTGAGGATCATGGGTCAGGCGCCTCCTCTTCGGATGAGTGGAGCGATGGAGCAATGGCGTGGTGGAGTGCTGGAGTGGCGGAGGGATGGATGGACGAATCGACTGGGCCGTGGAGCGGGGGCGGTACGCCGTCGTCAACCGCGGCCGGGACGGCCTCCTCCTCTTTCCTGCCGCAGGCGGCATTCGACTCGCGGATCATGAGGTGATCGACCCCATCGCCCCTTTCGCGCTTCATCTCGAGCGATTCAATGAGGCGCGAAAGGCCGCTCTCGATCTTGAACGCGGATGCATCGAGTGGCGCATGGACGTCCCCGTCGATCTGCCCGGCGCGCCGGCATGCCGCCAGCCCGGAAACGCATTCCCCCGGAGATGCCAGGGCGAGGTACAGATGGTGGATGTACTCATTGATCGTTCGACGGCAGTATCCCTCGGCGATGTTGCGATGAACCGAATCGGCCGAGGCGATCGGATGGGTCGCCACGCGGCGAAGTTCGTATGGCCAACCCCGAAAGACGGCACAGATCGCCGCATAGGAATCGACGGCGTCATCCCAGACTCTCAGCTTCTGATATCCGCGATTTCGGTTATGGAACGTACCGCCCGACACGCAGTCGCCTCCTCCATCCACTCCAGCACTCCAACACTCCAGCACTCCAATTCCCCCGCGCGTCAAATGCTGAACCGGCTCTTCACCGCGTCGTTGTAGAACATCTTCACCGTCTCCAGCGAAAACTCGTCCAGGTCCTTGCCGAAGCTGGCCGCCTTGGCGAGGAGGTCGGGCGTGACCGTGATGATGGGGCAGCCGATCGCCTCGGCTTGCAGGATGTTCAGGGGCTCGCGCGGGCTCGCCCAGAGCAGTTCCGCGCCGGGGAGCGGCTTCAGGATATCCATCGCCTCACGCATGACCGGGACCGGATCGCGCCCGCTGTCGGCGATCCGGCCCGCGAAGACCGAGACGAAGGCCGACGCGCCGGGGGCGAGGGCGCCGGCGACGTCCCGCACCTGGTCCAGCGTCATCATGGCCGTGATGTTCAGCTTCAGGCCACGCGCGGAGAGATCGCCGATGAGCGGCGCGGCCGGCTCGCGGCGGGTGTTGGTGATCGGGATCTTCACGTACACGTTCGGCCCCAGTTCGGCGAGCCGCAGGGCCTGCTCCTTCATCTCGGAGAACTCGTCGGAGAACACTTCGAAGGACACCGGGAGGTCGGGGACGATCCGCAGGACCTCGCGCGCGAAGAGCAGGTAGTTGGTCACCCCGGCCTTGGCCATGAGCGTCGGGTTCGTGGTGAAGCCCTTCACGACGCCCTTCTCATGTGCCGCGGCGATGGAGTCCAGGTCGGCCCCGTCGGAGAAGATCTTGATGCGGAGATCCGCGAGCCGCGGGATTCGCGCCGGTGACGCGCCGGACGTGCTGCGCAGGGTCATGGACGGTCCTCCGCGCGGCCGGGGGCCGCGGCGTCGCGCGCCACCGATTCCCATTTCGTGGGCGCGGTCTGCAGGTCGGGGTGGGAGACGATCAGGTGCCAGACGACGGCGTGGAAGGCTTCGGTGTGCGGCGTGACGGCGGCGGGGTTGACCGGCGGCACGATCACGCAGGCGTCGGCGCGGCGCGCCGTGTAGCCACCGTCGCGGCCGACGACGCCGACCACGACGGCGCCGACGGATTTCGCGAGGTCGATCGCTTCGACGAGGTTCGGGCTCACGTTGCGCTCCCGGTCGCCGCCGCCGACGGAGAAGACGAAGAGGCCGTCGCGTCCCGAAAAGCGGCTGGCGCGCAGCCACGCCGCGAACACGCCCGCCCAGCCCTCGTCATTGATCCGAGCCGTCAGCTCCGAGACGTTGTCCGTGGGCGCGTAGGCCTCGATGCCGCAGAGCTTGCGGAAGTCATTCACCGCGTGCGAGCAGTTCGCCGCGCTACCGCCGACGCCCAGCAGGAACAGGCGCCCGCCGCGGTCGCGCAGGTCCCGCAGGATACTCACGACCCGCGCGATGGCGTCGCGGTCCAGCCGCCGCAGGATCTCTGCCGCTTCGTCCAGGTGTCGCCTGATGAATTCGTCGCTCATGGTGTGCTCCCGCGGGCGGAGAATAGACGAAAGGCGCGGCGACGGCAAC
>Ga0233425_10011055_pt1 | contig 10700 bp, 14 predicted proteins | sample Watercolumn_Towu_2_FD_181712 | JGI IMG/M metagenome (GOLD analysis project Ga0233425, IMG submission 181712) | Freshwater microbial communities from Lake Towuti, South Sulawesi, Indonesia - Watercolumn_Towuti2014_140_MG | ecosystem: Environmental > Aquatic > Freshwater > Lake | place...
CGAAACCTAGGTTCAACAGAGCGAAGGACGCAACAGGACAATCTCCAGAGTTGGGCAGGAAAGTTCGGCAACCGGCGAGCCGAGCGATGGATCGCTCATGGATCGCTGCGGCGTTTCTCGATATTGAGTCGCCATGAAATTCTTGCAGCTTGCGCCCTTCGGCCTCGTCGTCTCGCTTTCGCTCATTGCCGGCGCGGCTTCGTCCGCGACAGCCGCCGACGATGAGCCGCCAAAGCGCCGTCCAGGCCTATGGCGCATTACGACGATCTCTCCCGACATCGGCATGCGAATCAATGAGGTCTGCATTGAAGCCGGCGACAGCATCATCGGCGCCCTGGACGGAAATTGCGCGAAACCTTCGGTCGCGCATGCGAAGGATCAGACCATCGTCTCGATCGAATGCGGTTCCAAGGATTCGCGAGAAATCACCAGCCTTCTCTTTACCGGCGATTTCCAGAGCTGGTATCGCGCGCAAGCGAGGATGTCAGCGAAGGGCGCGCATAAAGGCTTCACGATCGACGCGAAATTTCTATCGGAACGCTGCATGAGATAGACGCGTTACAAACGCCGCGACGCCCTTGCGCCCGCCTGCGAGAGTACGCTGCGCGCTAAATCCCACGCTCAGCGGCGCGCGACATTGGCGGGGAGAACCACAACACGGGTTCCGACAGCCGCCTTTTGATAAAGATCCATCGCGTCCTGATTGATCATGCGGATACAGCCCGACGATTGGCTTTGTCCGATCGTCCATGGTTCGTTCGTGCCATGGATTCGAAAGAGCGTGTCCTTATCGCCTTGCCAGAGATACATCGCGCGGGCTCCGAGCGGATTGCCAGGACCGCCATGCATCCCGAGGCCGCTTTGCAGCTCGACCAGCTGCTGCTTGAGGTCCGGCCGGCGCTCGATCATCTCCTTGGGCGGATACCAGTCGGGCCATTCCTGCTTGCTCTTGATCATTGCTTCTCCCGTCCAGGCGAATCCTTGGCGGCCGACTCCGATTCCGTAACGAGTCGCGCGGCCGCCCTCCTCGACATAATAAAGATAGCGCCTTGCCGGATCGACGACGATCGTCCCGGGCGCTTCCTTGGTCGAATAGGCGACGGTCTTGCGAAGGAAGGCGGCGTCGACCTGGCCCGGTTTGAGCGCGGAAACTTTAAAGCCCGCATCTTTCATCTGGGCGTAGAAATCGCCGCCCTGGGCGGCGATTGCGTCCACTGGTCCCGCCTGGTCGACAGGATCAGCGGGAGGCGGAGGCGTGGCGGCTGCGGCGTCGAACGTCGGAGACGTCTGCGTGGTGGCGCATCCGGCAAGGCATGCGCTTGCCGAGGCAATAGCAAATGCACCCAGAACATGACGGATAATGAGAGACATGGGCGGCGACCGTCCTCGACCGGATACGGCGACTATAGCTAAATCCGGGCCAGGAACCAACTCGTCCCCACCGTAAACGCGGCTGTCGTGAAAGGGATTCGCAGCAGAGCGGATGACCTAACCTAAGATCAGCGCCTGGAGCCTGACGGCTGTTCGCGAGAAATAACCAGATCCTGATCGATCATCGCTTCGCGACCGATCGCGCGCCAGCCGCCTCTCGGCTTGGCGGGCGATTATTAACACAAAGCGTCTCTCTCTGCGAAACCGATATGCATCGAGAGAAGCGATTGATCGTCGATTGCGACGGTCGAGCCAACGTGGCGGATATGTGCTGCACCGGTCCCCGTTTTCCTTTCTCGCGATCACAGCGTCCGTATCGGGGGCGCCGAGCGCGCAGATTTCTTCTCCTTGACGCTGTGAGTTTGGGGCCACAGCTCTCATTTGCCGATCGGCCCGAAGCCAACTCTCGTCAGAGCCCGCCGCCGCGCGGCGTCGGTTCGTCTTGCCGCCACAAAGTAAGTTGCAGCCGGAACCCAGTTATTTGCATCGCGCCGCTCGGGCGCGCCGTGATTGGCGGACTCACTGTCGCGACCTTCGCGACTCTCTTCTTCGTCCCCTGCGTCTACGCGATGGTTTATCATCGTCACTCGAACAAGACCGAGAACCCCTGATGAAAGCGGATCGTCTGCGTATCGCGAATGTGAAGACCAACTTGCGGGGACGACCGGCCGTTTGGGCTGCACTGTCGGCTTTTGTGCTTTTCGTCGCCTATGAATTTTACGCGCGTCATCATACGCCGACGCTGCTGCAGCAGGAGACGCTGGAAAATGCGATCCCCACGGTCGCGGTGGTGAATCCCCAGCCTGGGTCGCCCACCGAGACGATCGTCCTTCCGGGCAACATTGAAGCTTGGTTCCAGGCGCCGATTTACGCGCAGGTCTCGGGCTATATGAAGATGTGGTATAAGGATTACGGGGCGAGGTGAAGAAGGGCGACATCCTCGCCGAAATCAATACGCCGACGCTCGACGCGCAATTTTCTCAAGCCAAGGCGTCATTGGAAGCGCAGCGCGCCCAGTACAACCTCGCCGTCGTGTCGGCGCAGCGCTGGGTCGCCTTGCGGAAGTCGCATGCGGTTTCCGAACAGTCCATCTCCATCCAAGAGGCGAATGAGAAAAAAGCAAAGGCGGATCTCGAGGCCGCCGAGCACAACGTCAATAATTTCGTCGCTCAGCTCCAATTCAAGACCATCGTCGCGCCCTACGATGGCGTCGTCACCTCGCGCAATATAAATGTCGGCGACTATATCAATAAGGAAGGCAACATCAGCGACCGCAGCGCGGTCACCAATCTGTTCTCGGTTGCCGACATCCACAAGATGCGTCTCTTCATCTCGGCGCCGGAAGCGTTTGGCCAACTGCTGAAGCCCGGCCTAACGGCGGATGTCGGCGTTCCCCAATTCGCCAATCGCCATTTCAAGGCCGAATTTCTCATGGTCGCCGGCGGTTTCGATCCCAATACGCGCACGGCGGTTACGGAATTCACGATCGACAATGAAGACAAATCGCTCTGGCCAGGGTCCTATGCATCCGTTACCCTTACCGTTCCACTGGACGCTAAAAATCTGACGATTCCATCGAGTGCGCTCGTTTTTCAAGAGCTTGGCGCGCAAGCGGCGATTGTTGGAGAAGACGACCGCGTTCACTTTAAACCGATCAAAATCGTCAGGGTGCTCGAAGGCGGGATTGAGATTTCGGGAGGGCTTTCAAAAACTGATCGGCTGATCGGCAATCCAAGCGCTGCATTGCTCGAGGGCGACAAGGTGCGGATCGTTCAACCGGCGAATGGCTATGAGATCAATCCGGCGGACCTCAACTGAGGTCTCGGCGGAGTGCGCGAATCGTCGAAGGGCGCATGCTCGCGCAAGAGAGAGAGATTGACCAAGATTTTAGAGCCCTTGGCCCCGGTCGTTGGTTTGGAGAGACGAGCGCCTCAAACGAGGGATTAGATGCGTCGTAGATCGAGAAAAAATTCGGGCGCTGCGTTTCGCTTGTTTCCGCTTCGATCCTGTCCGGCTGTAACGCCCTGCCCGGCGTCGACCTCGCCCCGGCATACGAACCGCCGGAACTCGTCGTGCCTGCGTCCTGGCATGGCTCCAGCCCGTTCGTCGAGGCCCGCCCCTCGGATGCGGAGATACGCACGGACTGGTGGAAACTTTTCCGCGAGCCAGTCCTCGACAGGCTGGAAATGCAGGCGATGGCCGCCAATCCCGACTTGCAGGCGGCGGCCGAACGCTTCGTGCAGGCGCGCGACATCATGATGAAGGCGCAGTCGCGGCTTTTTCCTCGACTAGGTCTCGGATTTGGCGGCTCCGACAACAAACAATCGGAAAATGCGCTGTTTCGCGCGCCCGACTCGCCGATTCATGACGTCTCGGTTTCGGATGTCGGAATTGCCTCCTGGGAGCCGGATTTTTGGTACGCGATTCGCAACGAAACGCGCGCCCAGACCTATCGCGCCGAATTTGCGCTGGCGCGTTTGAGCCTGCAAGCGGAAATCGCGTCTAACTATTTTACGCTGCGCGGTTACGACGCCCAGGTCGCGACCTATAAGCAGTCCATCGACTATTACAGGAAGTCGCTCACGATCGTGAACGAGCAGTTCGAGGGCAAGATCGCGTCCGAGCTCGATGTGGCGCGCGCCAAAGCGCTTCTTACCGGCACCGAAGCGGAGCTCCTCCAAATCCAAGGCGAGCGCGAAGTCGTCGAGCATGCGCTCGCCATTCTGGTCAACACGGCGCCGGCTAGTTTCAAAGTGGGCTCCGCCGGCGTCTTTAAAATCACGCCCTTGAGAAACCCTCAGAAGATCCCGTCGACTCTGCTCGAGCGACGTCCTGACATCGCCGCGGCGGAGCGTGAAATGGCGCAGGCCAACCGGGAAATCGGCATCGCCCGCGCCGCGTTTTTCCCCAAGGTCGAATTCCGGCTCGACGGAGGCTTTGAGGATCATGCGATGAACCTCCTTAAGCTGACCAACAGCTTCTGGTCCTATGGATCGATGATCTCTCTTCCTGTTTTCGAGGGAGGCCTGCGCCGCGCGCAATTGCAGCAGTCTTGGTCTGTCTATCGAGAGCGAGAGGACAAATACCGCTCGACGGTGCTGAACGCCTTCAGAGAGGTTGAGAACGGCCTGAGTTTGACCAGGCGTCTGAGCGCCGCGGCCAAGAAGCTTAACGAAACAGTGGCCGCGAATCTCCAGACTCAAAATCTTACGATGGACCTTTATCGCGGCGGGCTCGGCGCCAGCCTCGAACTCATCTACGCGCAAGTGGCGACGCTCACCGCGCGCATCGACGCCATCAAAGTGAAGACGCGATTGATTACGTCGTCTCCGAAAAGAAGCTCGCAGGGAGCGCGACTCGCGCGGACCATCGCCCCCTGCCAAACAGTCAGAATGTGCAAGCAAGCAACCCAAATTCGACAGGCTCAATCAACCGCGGCGGCGGCGGCGTTGCTCGGAAGCACATCGCGCAGGCGCTTGCCCTCAACCCATTCGAACGGCGCGGACGTATCAGCGCATTGGATATCCTGCTCGGCGATGAGCTTGTCGCACAGCATGACGCAAATCGCGTCAATCGGAGCGCTCGTGTCGTTTTCCTCGGTCATACGATCAATGGATATCTCGCCCATCTCCTCGCCGTCGACGAGATGGATGATAAACACCTCTTCATGACCTGCGGCGCCATGGGCGTTCACTCTGAACGTTTCTCCCTTGTACAGAAATTCACGGATCATTTCCTAACCCTCGCTTCTTGATGTTGATTGGCCATTCAGCGAACGGCGCGACCCTATCGTTCGCCAATACTCGGTCAATAGCGCCAAGCGTCGCACTTATGCAAAAAAAAATGCGTTGGAACAATCAGGCGCCCTTATTGCTTCCTAACCGGACCGAGCGCGGTTCGAATTGGCAAGTCTTGTCAAGTTTCGAACAATTGAGCCCGAAGGAATGACCATGCCGATGTCTGCGGAGAATATCGAAAGCCTGATCAAAGCGGCGCTGCCGGACGCCGTGGTGGAACTGACCGCGCTCGCCGATGACAATGATCATTGGTCCGCGACCGTCATTTCGTCGGCGTTCAAGGGGCTGAGCCGGGTGCGCCAGCACCAGTTGGTCAATGCGGCGCTCGCCGGCAAACTTGGCGGGGAACTGCATGCATTGGCGCTGACCACGCAGGCGCCTTAGTCAAACACCAAACGGAATTCATGCTGGAGCAGAAGATGTCCGACACCATCAACCGGATCAAAGAAGTGGTCGCGAGCGCAGATATCGTATTGTTTATGAAGGGTACGCCCCAGGCGCCCCAATGCGGCTTCTCGATGCAGGTCGTTCAAATTCTCAATCAGATCGGCGCATCCTACAATGCGGTGAATGTTCTCGCGGATGGGGAAATTCGCGAAGGCATCAAGGCCTTTTCGAATTGGCCGACAATTCCGCAATTATACGTCAAAGGCGAATTTGTCGGCGGATGCGACATTACCCGCGAAATGTTTTCGACCGGAGAATTGGGGGCGCTCCTCGACAAGGAGAACATCCCTCATAAACAAAGCGCCAAGGCGTAATCGGCCGAGACCGACGCGGCGCGCCGTCCCGGGCGCGCCATTGCGGGCCGCTCCATTCAAAATTCAGGCGTTCTAAATTCAGGCATTCTAAATTCAGGCATTCTAAATTCAGGACTGTGAGTCGAAGTCGAGCGCTACTCCAGCCGCCTGCGCCGTATGGCCGGCGTCGAGCAATTCGGAGAGTCGGTCGATACGGATAAACGCCAGTCCGTCGGCGCCGGCATGAGAACCCGTCACGCCGATATCAACGCCGCCGATGTAGACCTGCAACCCTTGTGCTGGCGCTGCGCTTCTCGAGGTGAATCGCGAGACCCGTTTTCTCACCGTCGTGCGGTGCTGCATGCGAGATACGACCTCCTGGCCGACATAGCAGCCCTTCTTGAAGTCCAGCCCGGATAGACGGTCCATATTCGCTTCGTGAGGGAAAACCCCGCCATAGTCGAAGTCGACAAGACTATCGGGTACGCTGGCGGCGATTCTCATCGCCTCATAGATCGCGCGGTCGCCGCGAGCGGCCGAAGTCCCTTTGCGCATAATCGCGCGCCACCCTAATTTGGGCGAACGCGGGTCCGGAGCCGCCGCGACGACGCTCTCCTCAGGGGGCGCGCCATAGGGATAAGCGACAATTTCGTGCGCGGCGCTCAAATCGGCGAAGGCGACCTTTGATCGCAGCCGATAGCGCTCGAATCGACGAAGCAGTTCGGCCGTCAGCGCAAACGGACAATCGAGCAACAGGCGATCGCCCTCGGCGCCCTGCTCCCGATAGACGAAGAAGTCGCAGATAATCTTGCCCTGAGGGGTTAAGAGCGCGGCAAAGCGCGTCTCCCCCCCTGGCAAGAGAACGAATGTCGTTGGTGACGAGATTATGCAGGAACTCGGTCGCTTCCGCGCCCGTAATCTCGATCAACCCGCGATCTGTAAGAAGAATAGCGTCCGCCATCTGCCTTCTTTAGTTTGGATAGCGCGGCGCGCCGCCGCCGGCGTCGCAAGACTTCATGCGATGGGCGGACCCATGTCGTCGTCTTCCTTCTTTTTCTTTTTCTTTTCGGTCTTGGCCTGGGCGTAGGCGCCGGCGTTCTTCAGCGTGACCGGAGGCTGACCTTCGACGAACTGCGAAATCCAGAAGAATGTGCGTTCGCCGGCGCGTTCGGCGGCTTCCGCGTCGAAATTCTCGGCGGTGGTGAAATTGAAGCCATCCTTCGCCTTGGGATAGGAAAAAGCGCTGACATCCGGCCGCGTGGCGCGAAACTGCATCACTCCTTCCAGAGGCGTCGCTGGATCGTCTTCCGGAAAATGCAGCAGCGTCGGAATCTTGCGCTTCTCCGAATGTTCCTCCGTCAGGCCGGCCGCATAATAGCCGATGGCGCAGGCGACATCCTGCAGCCTGTTCGCGGAAACATAAGCGACATATCCGCCCCAGCTATATCCGACAAGCGCGACTTTGCCGGAGCCCTTGACCGAGTCCACCGCCGCCTGGACATCCAGCAAGGCGGCTTCGATCGGAACCGATTTTGCGATTTCGGCGCCTTCGGTGGCGCTCGCGGCCTCGGCCTTTTGCGCGCGCTGGAACAGCGACGGCGCAATCGCGACATAACCCTTCGCGGCGAAGTCGTCCGCCTGCGTACGGATGTGGTCGCTGACTCCAAGATAATCCTGGAGCACGACGACCGCGCCTTTCGGCGTCTCGGCCGGATCGGCCCGATAGGCCGGGAAGGAGTGTCCGTCTTGAGAGGTAAGTTCAATCATGATGACAGCCTCGCGTCTTCACAATGGCGATGCTTTCCGTGAAAGAGCGGGTCAGCAGTCGTCGCTTCATGACACGGCCTTGCGAATTCCATGCCTTTGACAATCGTCCAGGTCGCCGCCGCGATCTTTAAAGAAAGCCGAGCTCCAATTTGGCTTCTTCAGACATCATGTCCTGATTCCACGGGGGATCGAAAACGAGATTGACCTTGGAGCTCTCGACGCCCTCGACCCCGTCGATTGCCCGTTTCGCCATGTTCATCATCTCGCCGGCGACCGGGCACCCCGGCGCGGTCAATGTCATGTCGACATCGACATGGCGCCGATCGACAATGTCGACTCTATACACCAGACCAAGATCGTAAATGTTCACGGGTATCTCCGGATCGAACACTGTGCGCAGGGCGGCGACGACCACTTCGTACAGCTCTTTCGCCTCTGGCCGGCGCCTTAAGGCTGCTTCGTCGCCGCCGGCGATCTCAACGGCAGGGCGCGGCACGATCTGTGTGTCCACTGTTCTCTTCCGTATCTTGGCGAGCGCATGGACGGTTCTGGACGTTTATAAGGATGAACCGTGCGCCCGCATGGATTGCCATCGCGCCATTGTGCCGGCGCTTCATTTCTCCTCGTTCAAGCAAAGCGCGCGCCAGTTAAGAAGCCTTGGACTGGAACTTGCTTCGAATTATCGGATCGCCTCGAAATATTTGTCGGGAGATTTGCGTGTCTGAGCGCGAGGCGCGTCGTCAAGAGGTGAATGTGCAATGTCGGAAGAAACGGATGATGAATTCGAGATTCCTCAACTATACAAACGTCACGTCTTCGCCTGTTTCACGCAAAGACCGCCGACGCATCCGCGCGGCAGCTGCGGCGCGAATGGCGCTCAGCCGCTGTGGGATCGTCTAGGCAAGCGCGTCGAAGCCGAGGGCGGCGGCGAAATCGGATTCACCGCAGCCGGCTGCATGGGATTTTGTTCCGCGGGACCATTAATGGTCGTCTATCCGGAGGGCATCTGGTACCGGCCGACCACTCCCGAGGATGTCGATGAGATCTTCACGTCGCATCTTAAGGAAGGCCGACGCGTCGACCGTCTGGCCATGATCCTGACGCGCTGACGGCGAACGGCGCGAGCCTCTACAAAAGCGCGCGCGTCGCCTCCCTGGCGACGCGCGCCTCGGCGCGGATCCGCGCCACCATTGAACGGAACCCGTTCGATCGTTGCGGCGTCAGATGCTCCTTCAGACCCAAGCGTTCGAAAAGCGCCAAGGGATCCGTTTCCAATATGCCCGTTGCGCTTCTCCCCGAGCAGAGGGCGATCAGGATCGCCACCAGCCCACGCACGATATGTGCGTCGCTATCGCCGAGAATGGTCAACGTCGGCTCCGCCGCGCCGCCATATTCGGTTGTCATCGAAAGCCAGACTTGGCTCGCGCAGCCGGTGACTTTGGCGTCGTCAGTCTTGAGCGACTCGTCGAGCGGCGGCAAGCCGCGCCCCAGCTCGATCACATAGCGGTAGCGGTCCTCCCAATCATCGAGGAGCGCAAAATTTTCGATGATGTCGTCGATCTTCATCTTCTCTTCCGCCGTGCTTAGACGATCGGAGGCGCCGCGCCGGCCACATCCGGGCGTGGGGGATGGCGCGCCTCGCGCAGCAGGGTTAGACATTCGATATTCGCGGCGAGATCACGCGCGGAGAATCCGTCCACCGTTTCCAGCGACCGATCGGCGCCCGACCCCAACAGCAGCGCCACCGCATCCGCCTTTCCGGCCGAGGCCGCATAGATCAACGCCGTCGCGCCGTCGGGATTGCGGTGATTGACCGCGATCCCTGCGTCGATCAGCGCCTGCATCGTCTCGAGGCTTCCACTGGCCGCGGCAAGCCAGAGCGCATTATTGCCATCGGCGTTTGTGGCGTGCAGATCGGCGCCTCGCGCGATCAGCGCGCGCAATTCGTCGCATTGGCCCATCGCGCTCGCGGCAAGCAATGGCGTCATTCCTGCGCTCCTCTCACCCGCGACCAATCGCTTAAAGCGCGCCCAGCTGGAACAACGGCTTCGCGCCGCCGCGGCCGAGCACCGTGTCGACCTTTTGGCGGACGGCCTCGATCTTGAGCGGCTTAACCAGCGCGCCATGCGCGCCGGCCTTCATCCCTTCCACGGCGAGCTTTTCGTCCGCCTGCTCGCAGACGACGAGAATCCGCACATCCGAGAAATGGTCCGCAATTTCTCGGAGCAATTCCAAACCTCTGCTCTTGAGGAAACTTGCGCCAAGCAGAATGACGTCGGGCTTTAGCCAATCGGCGCCCTTCTCATAGGCTTCTTCTATTTGTGCGAGTTCATGCGTTTCGATCTCGTCATGAAGCATGAACTGCAACGCGGCGCGGGTGATCTCGTCTTCATCCACAACGAAAACGCGGCGCTGATCGACAGCCTTTGACGTCTCGACACCAATCTGCATGTGGCGCTCTCCTGGGGATGCGTTATGTGCAAGTTGACAAGCAATCGGCGTTCCATGCGGCCGCCGAGCGGATCGCGAAACATTCCAGACTGCGAGAAACATTGTCGTAAGTTACGCAACAATTGTCTGAACGCATCCCCAATCAGGCCGCGTCGAGACGCAAAGCCATGCGCCGAAGGCTCCCCGAGAGACCGATTTAATCACATTAATTCAATGATAAGTGAGTCATTGTCGCTCCTGGCACAGCGGTTGCTTCGAGGCTCGTGCGAGTGAGGGCTGAACGCACGCCTACGCCACGCCGAGCGATGTGTTCCTTCCCGTAGCCCGCGACGAGTTTCCTAACATTCACGGAACGGCGCGCCACCAGAACAGGCGCTGGTTGAAGGACACAGCAGGAGACGAAGATGTCACTACGGCAGATCGCGTTTTACGGGAAGGGGGGCATCGGCAAGTCGACGACGTCCCAGAATACATTGGCGGCGCTTGCGGAGATGGGTCACCGCATTCTGATTGT
>Ga0233425_10011056_pt1 | contig 10700 bp, 13 predicted proteins | sample Watercolumn_Towu_2_FD_181712 | JGI IMG/M metagenome (GOLD analysis project Ga0233425, IMG submission 181712) | Freshwater microbial communities from Lake Towuti, South Sulawesi, Indonesia - Watercolumn_Towuti2014_140_MG | ecosystem: Environmental > Aquatic > Freshwater > Lake | place...
CTTATCTGCATTATTAAGGCTTTTAGTTTGATATATAAAAAGGCCATATGAGCTAAAACCATTTTTTTCTGATATAAACTGGCCTTTGATAAGGCTATAGCCTTCAGATAATATCGCTTCTCTTGCAGAGAAAGATTCATCATAAATACCTGCGTCTGTTTTGGAGATTATTGAAATATTATTAAAATATTTATCAGTGGACTTTTTGAATTCATATTCAATATCCTTGTTTATTTTTTTGTTAAAAACCATTAGGATATCTATATCTGTCGGTTCAATCTTTCCTCTTAAAATAGAGCCAAACAAGATTATATCTTTGATTTCATCTTTATATTTTCGATAAAGAGCTATGCTAAGTTTAGATAATTGAGTAATTTTTAAGTTCATTTTCTACAACCTTCTTTATACGCTCACAGGTGTTTTTTTCAACTATTTTTGAATAGGTATCTCTATACGTTGAGAATTCTTTGTCTAGTTCAGTATAGGTCTTTGGAAAGACCTTTTCAAGAAGCCTAAATCTTTCAGTATGGTCTTTTGGAGATTGTCCGATCTTTTCTAGTAGCGTGAAATCCTGTATAGCAAACCAGGTCTTAAAGTACAATATGGTCGCTGAAGTGTAGTCTTTATCTACAAATAACTTGTCTGCAGAGCCTTTAAATTGCAGTATTTGTTCTTTTGTTGCCATGTTATATAGTATAACCAATAACCTATTTATAAACCTTTTGGTTATATTATATAACCAATCATTTCTTTCTGCAGACAATCAAAGGAAACCATTTTGCAAAAAAATGATCGTTTGCTGATTCTTCTTTAACAATATCGAAGTAAGGAGTAAACCAAGACAAAGTTATCTCTTTATTTGCAGCCAACCATATCTTCTTGAAAGGTTTCCACATTTCATAAGCATCTTTTAGCCACCCCTCGACATACTTATTCTGAGGGTAGAAGAATTTGCCATTTTTAATGAATTTCCCAAGCTGCTTTCCAGCATAAGACGTTGCTGCTTCAAGTTTGCCCTTATCAAAAAAATCATAAAGCATATGGATAAAGATTTCAGAGCTTCTGTTATATGTAGGTTTCATCTTTGAAAATTTTTTAAGAATTTCTTCTACTGAAAGCTTTACCCAGTTGTCAGGAATCCAGAATATCCTATGTATCCAAAAGCCGTGGGGCTTTAGAACCCTGCTAACTTCTTTCACAAATTTATCATTATTTTTAAGGTCGATATTCCCAACAACTAAGTCGCCAGCGACAATATCAAAAGTTCCTTCTTTAAATGGGATATCTAACCAGCTGCCTTTTACATATTTTTCTTGTTTATTATGGGTCACAAGCTTATTCATGGCCTTAACCATTACTGGATTAAGATCTAATAAAGTAACGTCAACATCTAGTTTAGCCAGTTCATCCCTGACAGAAGGTGTTGCTCCTAAAACTAGCGCTTTAGGCTTTTCTGTTTTGCAAAGTTTCAAGCAGTCCTTAAAAAACTTAAAGAATATCTTTCTTTCCTGTTCAGTAGGCTTTCCAGGAGCCCAATACAGATCTCTATATCTGTCAGCATAGACTTTCCATGGGTCTGAATAATATTTTTTTATGTTTTTAGGCATGTTATAAGAGGGAAGTTTAAGATTTAAATAGGTTTCGTTCGAAAAGTATATAAATTCTCTTTTTATAATAAAGATTAGATGAAAATAGACTGGAGCGAAAATGATTTTGTAACACATTGGAAATATTATAAGCCTCCGGCAAGAGCTTCTCCTTCTGATCTTGAATTTATAAAAAACAAGATTCTTGAAAAAGGGAAAGAAGTAAAGGTCCTTATTCTTGGAGCAACGCCCGAATACAGAGAACTATGCGGAAACTTAGACATTCCTGTGGCGCTTCTTGATTTTAGTAGGAACAATTATGAGTACCTAAGTGATGAAGTTTTTAATGCTCCGAAAGAGATGTTTATTGAAGGAAACTGGTTGCATTCTAAATTATCTGATAAATTTGATATAATCCTTGGTGACAATGTAATCAATGTTCTTCCAAAAAAAGATATACCTCTGTTTTTTAAGAATGTTGCAAACATGCTGAAAAAAGATGGTTTTTTTATGCCGCGCTCATACATAAGAACGCCTGAAGAAACCAATTTTAAGGTTGAAGAAGGTATAAAAGAATACAGAAAGAAAAAGCACATTTATGGGTTATACACAGGGATGAGCAGAGCATTCTATATTGGAGCTTATAATTTTAAAGACGATGTTTCTTTTCTGAAAGACTGGTTCAAGGCAGCAGAGAAAATGTATAAAAAAGGATTAATAAATAAGAAAGAGCTTGATTTCTTTTTGGATAAAGTTGGCTGGAAAGACAGAGAATTTCAATTTTTTATACCATTGGATAAAGAGTTAACCGGGACGATATCAGAACATTTTGATATTCTTGAAGTATTTTACGGAACAGAACCTTATTTAGAGAATAAATTGCCATTGCACGTTTTAAAGGTGAAAAGATGAGCCAAGACGATTGGAACAGCAAGGATTTTGTGGCCCACTGGAAGTACTATCTTGTGCCAGCAAGACCAACAAGTTCTGAACTTGAATTTATTGAAAAAAAGATAAGAGCAAAAGGAAAAAACGTCAAAATATTGGTTTTAGGTTCGACTCCAGAGTATAGAGATATGTGCGGGAATATCGGAATACCTCTAACACTTATGGATTTCAGCAGAAGAAATTATGAATATCTTGCTCAAGATGTTATGAACATACCTAAAGAAGATTTCATAGAAGGTAACTGGATTACTACAAAGCCAGATCATAAGTTTGATATAATCTTAGGTGATCACTCCTTGAATGTCATAAGCAAAAAGGATCTTTCTCAAATGTTAAGCAATGTGTCAAACATGCTTAAGAAAGATGGCCTTTTTATGCCCAGGACCAATATCAGAATAACGCCAGATAGGCTAAATCCTGAGCAAGTAATCAAGGATTACAGAGAAAGAAGATTTATCTATGGCATTGTTCCTGGAACTATGATAAATCTTTTTTTGGCAGGATACAACGCAAAAGAGGATGCTATCATTTTCCGAGAGATTTACAATATGGTTTTAAAGCTTTATGGCAAGAAATTGATAACGCAAAAAGAACTTGACTATTATGGCGAATGTTTAGGGTGGAGGATATTTCCTGAATGGAGAATGTTTATGCCTATCAAAGATGAATTTGAGAAAGAAGCCTGCAAAATCTTTGATATTGAAGAATTGTTTTGGGGAAAAGAAGAATATCTTACTGGAAACTGCCCTGTGTATGTCTTAAAGGTAAAATGATAATATAAAATCAAAAGATTTAAATATAACATAAAAGTTATAATATTATAACAATAATGTTATGCAAAAACGAAATCAGGATCCTTGAAGATTTATTTGTTGACCTTACTAAAGAAAACACCATATCAGGCATATCTATAGCCTTAGATCAGAGATATCCTCAGACGCATAGGGATATAGAAAAGCTTGAAAGCAAAAGCCTGATCAAAATAAAGAAGATAGGCCAAAGCAAGGTGGTGAAGCTTGATTTTTCATCATTTCACCCAGAATACTCCTTGGTTGAGACTGAAAGGCTATTGAAAAAAACAAAGAATCCTGATCTTAGAGCTTTGCTGGAAAAATTAGTCAGGATAAACCAGCAGTTTACCTGTCTGCTGTTTGGCAGCTATGCCTCTGGAAAATCAAAAAAAGAATCAGATATTGATCTGCTTTTTATTATACCTAAAGAATATGAGATGCAGAAATTTGAGAAAATAGTTAAAAACAGCCTTATTCTGGAAAGAATAGATATAAATATAATAACTGAAGACAGCTTATTTGAGATGTGGTCTGCTCCAGAGAAGCTTAATGTTGGCAATGAGATACTAAAGAACCATATAGTTTTATCAGGCTCAGATTATTTTATAGGCTTGTTGGGTAAAAAGAATGTTGGAAGATAAAAAACTGAAAGAGAGTATCCAAATACTTAGAAAGTACATGAAAAGAACCATATTGTATATCCCGAACCAATAATGATAAACAAGATTCTTATTTGTATTTTGGCAAATAATCTTAGAAGCATCGACTAAGCATTGATAATTCATTAAGCTTATTTAATGCTTTCCCAGATTCTATTAAGTTTTTTGCCATTTCAACACCATCATGGATACTAATGGCTTTTCCTGCAACAAGCAATCCAACTGCCGAGTTCAAAATAACAATATCTTTTCTGCAATCGTTTATCTTGCCTTCAAATATCTTTCTTATCGTAGCTGCACTTTCTTCAGAACCCTTTACTTGAATATTTTTCATTTCAGCTGTTTCCATTCCAAAATCTTCTGGATTTATAATGATGGTTTCTTCTTTAATGCCATCATAAAATAAGATCTTGCTTGGTCCTGAAATAGATATTTCATCCATTCCATCGCAACCATGGATTATCGCAATCCTATTGCACCCTAACTTTTTAAGAACATCCATATAAAATGGAGCTAATTCCCATGTAGCAACACCCAAGGAATGGTTCTTAACATTAGCGGGACTTACTAAAGGAAAAGCTAAATTAAATATTGTCCTTACACCAATTTCTTTCCTGGGATTAACAATAGGCTTCAATTTAGGATGAAAGTTTTGGGCAAACATAAAACCAATTCCAACATCATTAATGCATTGTTCAACTTCATTAGGTTTTAGGTTAATATTTATTCCTAATGCTTCAAAGGCGTCAGCACTGCCAGATCTTCCTGTGTTGGATTTATTTCCATGTTTGGCAATTATTGCACCTGCGGCTGCAACAACAAATGTTGATGCAGTTGAGATATTAAAGCTATCAGAAAAATCTCCGCCAGTGCCGTGGATATCAATGGCATCTTTTGGAGCATTTATCTTTAAAGCGTTTTCGTAAATTACTTCAACTAAGGCTTTTATTTCATCTGTAGTCTCGCCTTTTATAGAAAGTGCCGTTAAAAAAGCGCCTATTTGAGCAGGAGTGGCTTTTTCATTAATTATTTCAGTCATTGCAATTTTTATTTCGTCGTGTGAAAGATTCTCCCTCTTAGCAACTTTTCCAATAATTGGTCTTAATATTTCACTCATTTTCTAACTCCTGCTTTCATAGCTTTTACAGGTTCGCTAAAAAAGCATCTCTGTAATAATGAAGTATAATATACACCGCGTGGAGTAAGAACAATCTCGTCATCGGTTGTAGTTATTAATCCCTCTTCATTTAGCATATATACTAATTCTGAAAATTCATTTACAATATCTCTACCAAATTTTTGCTGAAATTCTGCTCTAGGTATTTTCATGCTTAACAACTTGTAAACAATCCAGCTATGCATTTGTTCTTCTTCATCTAAGATCAATCCGCTGAATATCGGCAGGTTTCTTTTTCTGACACTTCTGTTATACCCTTGGTCAAGTTGTTCATTCATGTAGGTAATATCAGAAACTAATCCTACTGCTTTTGGGCCTAATGCTATTCTAGGAGCTGAATCCGCGATTAATGCTTCATAAGCATTTGGTTTTGTTCTAAAAAAATTAGATCGTGAAGTTTGAGTATAGCCAGCATTGGAAAGTTTTTGCCTTGCTAAATCCCACATTTCAATCATTTGAGGCAAAGAAGGCAGTTCTCCATTTTGCCTTGCTTTGTATAATGAAATGCCTTTATGCCTGCACGAGAATGGATTAATTGTTGCATTTTCAGGATGTAACTCCAGCAAAATATCGATTGTTTTTTCCCATGATTTTAAAGTTTGTCTTGGAAGTCCTAACATCAAGTCTAGATTTATATTGCCAAATCTGCGCCTTGTAAGATCGTAAGCATTGAGAGCGTCGCTTGTTGTGTGCTTCCTAGTGCATACTCTTAAAACTTCATCATTAAAGTCTTGTATGCCTATGCTTACTCTATTAATTCTCGTATATTCGCATATTTCAAGATAATCATCGATATCAGATACAGGATACAACTCTACAGAGGATTCGCACGTATTATCCAGCTTGAATAATTCTATAACATCTGTCAATAAAGCAAAAGCAGCTGGAGCAAGGGCATTTGGTGTTCCACCCCCAATATCAACAGCTTTGATTTTACCTTTAAAATAATCTGCATATCGCTTGGCTTCTTTTAAAATTGAGCGGACTGTTTGATCTTGAGCAGTTCTGGAATCTGAACTTAGAGGAACACTATAAAAACCGCAGTATCCGCATTTCGAAAAGCAGTAAGGGGAATGTATGTATAGGATTGCATCTCCGGCTGAATTTCTCCATCTTTCTTCAATTATCTTTGGGTTTATAGGCTCCCATGATCTTGCATGAGGGTATGCAAAACTCATTATACCCGGTTCTTCTTTAAGCGCCTCTTGCAAGAATCTCTTATCCATTTTTATGGCCTCTGCATTATATCATCTAAAGAAGCTCTCTCTATTAAGCCAGGCAATGCTTTTTGTTCTGGGGTGAATTTATTTTCAAAATCAACCAGATAAACTGTTGCATTTGTTCCACGATAACAAGCATTACCTTCATTTGGATTGTCAGTAACATATACACCGAAATTTTCATGTTCGCCATGCTTATTCCACTCCCGTCTCATTTTGTCGCTTAATTCTGTGTAACATTCTTGAGTTGTTCTATCATGAGCCTTAAAAGTGTCTGTTGAAACAGAAACAACTTGAGAAGGCGTAATCACATATTTAAGGTCGGTATTTTCAATAATTGCAGTAACTATCTCTATTCCTCCTTTTGTGAATATTCTTACAGGACTAAAGTTCATAGTTTCATCTCCATCAAGCCATGAAAGGATATCAACAGCGCCAGGGTGAAGAATTGGTTTGTAAATACCTCTCCTGACAAGCTCTGCTTTTCCCTCACTGGATCTGCGCATTACATGCAGATCTCCCTTATTTTTGGCAAAAAGTGCTTGCAATTCTTGTACTTCTTCTTGAGAGTATCCTAACTCTTCAGCTCTTTCGAAAAACAATCTATTTAAGTCTCTATAATTCTGGACTGGTGTTATCGTTCTCAATTCGAATACCCATGCTGGATTTTTCATTTTATTTTACCGCTGTATTATTTGCTCTAAATAAGTAGTAACATAACGATTATATTAAATTATGTTGTAAGTAAACATACAACAGTTTAGAAAAGTTTATATAGCTAAAGATATTATTCTGATTAAGATGAATATCACAAAATTAGAGAGGATAGGGCTAAATCTTAATGAAGCAAAGATTTACTTAGCTTTGCTTGAATTAGGACAAGCACAAGCAGGAGATATAAGCAAAAAATCGCAAATCAATAGGACAACAGTCTATGACAGCCTAGAAAGGCTTATTCAAAATGGTCTTGCTGTTTTTGTTATTTCAGCAAACAAAAAAGTTTTTAGTCCTGTTGCGCCAAAGAAACTTTTAGAACAATTAATAGAAAAAGAAGGTTTAATTAAGGAAATCTTGCCAGAACTTGAGGGTTTATTTGCTCAGTCTAAGGAAAAAGAAGAAACGAACATCTATAAAGGAAGAAAAGGTATAAAATCTATTCTTGATGATATTATCAAATGCAAAGAATATGTCGCATTCGGGTCTTCAGGCAAATTCTTAGAAATAATGCAACATGATTTTATAATTTTCCAAAAACAGAAGAAGGAATTAAAGATAAACTCGAGAGTCATTTTATCTGAATCATCAAGAAAAACAGAAACAGTTAAAGTGGCTTATGCCAATTTCAAATATATTCCTGATGAGTTTTCTGCTCCAACTACGACATTTGTTTTTAGCGATAAGGTGGCTATAATAGTTTGGGGAGATATTCCTGTTGCAACCTTGATCAAGAGTAAAGATGTTGCTAAGTCATATAGGAATTATTTCGAAATGTTGTGGAAAATAGCAAATAGATAATATTAAAAATAGGGAGATTATTAAACAATAGATTATACAAACCAATATTGCCATATAGTTTAGAAAAACAAAACGTTTATAAATAATGAACGTTTTGTTCATTTATAATGAACATATTTGAATTATTGACAAAGAATAATATAAGGATCATACAGCTCATAGATAAAGAGCCGCTGCATATAAGGGATATCGCAGACAAACTCAAGATTTCGCCGGGTTCAGCGCATAAATTAGCTTCGTTGTTGAAAAAAGAGGGGCTTGTCAAAGAGATTAAGCAAAAAAACAGGATAATTCTCAGCATTAATAATGAAAAATCAATAATAAAAGAGATAAAACGAGTGATAAATTTCAGTGATATCATAAATGCAAAAGCGTTTGAAAGATTAAGCAGGTTAGGCAGCCTAGGGATATATGGTAGTTTTGCAGATGGCACAAATGATAAGGAAAGTGATTTGGATCTATGGATAAAAACTGAGAAAAAAGAGCTAGAATTGCGTCAAACAATCCGCGAATTAGAAAATGAGATGAAAGTTAAAGTAAACCTTCTGATATTAACCAAATCTAGATTAGAATCTTTAAAGAAAAATGATCCTGAATTTTATTTAAGGCTGCAATTAACTTCAATAGGTGATAATGTTGATCAATGAGGATGAATGTTTCGAAAAAGGCCTTCTGAAAAAAATACATCCTCAGCCAGATTTGGCTAAAAAAGATATAAAACAAGCAGAATTCTTCTTGAAAGAAGCTGAAGAACTGCTTGAGATTGATAAAAAGCAGATATCAGCGCTATCATTGTATAATGCATTCTTCCATACAGCAAGAGCTTTATTGTTCAAGGATGGAATCAAAGAAAGAAGCCATTATTGCATAGCAAGATATATTGAAAGCAATTACAAGTTAGATAGTTTTGTAGATGCATTTGAAACTATTATGAGCTTAAGGCATAATGTTCAATATTCTACAGAAAAAGTAGAGATTGAGGAAGATTTGGCAGAATTTATAAACATCGGCCACAAGTTTATTGTAGAGGTGAATAAGCTACTAAAATGAAGAATTATCGAGACCCTTGGAATGAGATTGTAAAAAAATATTCCAATTATACAACACCATGCGTACCCTCCAACCAAGATGTTTTCCATATTGAAGAATACTTGAAAGAAATACTCAAAAGAAATAAAAACCCCAGCATACTGATCTTAGGATGCACAGGTCAATACAGAAAGTTATTTTCAAAATACTCTCTTAAAATTGATCTTGTTGATATTACCAAAGCAATGTATATGTATCATCCAAAATTTCTAAACTCATTTCCAAGAAAAGAGAAGTTTATGCTTGATAATTGGCTAACAATGCGTCTCAACAAGAAGTATGATCTAATCTTAGGTGATTTTGTTGTTCATCAGTTCCCTCTAAAAAAAGTTAAAATGTTTTTGAAGAATGTCTCTAAGCACCTAAAAGAGAGTGGATTCTTCATAACGCGCGTCTGTATTCAATCAAAAAATATGCTTTCTGAGAAAAGATTAATTAAAATTTACAAAGACAAAAAGCCTTCTCTTCAAACAGTCGTTGAGCTAAACTGGTTTTATATACATCGTGTGACTATAAATAAGAGGATTGGAAGATCTTCAAATAAAGCTGGATTTTTGGCTATGAAAAAAGCTGAGAAGAAATATCCTTTTTTGAGAGAGTGGAACAAACTTTATGAAGATAATCTTCCTACTGGTGTGAAGTACTGGACAGTGTTTCCTAAATCAAGATACAAAGAATGCTTTGAAGAGTTCTTTAAGATCAAAAGCGTCTTAAGATCAAAAGATTATGTTGATTCTAAGGATTGCCCAACTTATGTTTTGGTGAAAAGATGAGAATCCATAATTGGAAAAAAAAGGAATTTGTAAAATATTGGAAATATTACAGAGAGCCGTCTAGGCCTTCTAAGTCTGAGCTTGAGTTTATTGAAGAAAAGATCAAAGAAAAAGGACATTCGGTTAATGTTCTTATCTTAGGGTCGACTCCAGAATACAGAGAAATCTGCGGAAGACTTGGGATTGGAGTAACTTGCCTTGATTTTAGCAGATTTAATTATGATTGGATTGGAAAAGAAGTAAAACATAAACCTGTTGAGCGGTTTATTGAAGGCAACTGGCTCACTGCAAAGACCAAAGATAAGTTTGACATAATACTAGGAGATAATGTCATCCAGGTTGTAAGAAAAGAAGATACTGAAAGCTTACTTAGGAACATTTCCACGATGCTAAAAAAAGAGGGTTATTTTATGCCAAGATCCTTTGTAAGAGACAAAGACGAGGACTATACTGGTGAGAGTGCAATAAAAGAATATCGTGAGAAATGGAGCAATGAAGGGTTATACAGAGGCACCGTAAGAAACCTCTTTGTTTCTCTTGTTGATAAGAAAACAGACTCTTTTATGTTTAGAGACGGATGGAGGCTAATAGAGAAACTTCATCATGATAAGATAATAACAGACAAAGAATTTGAAGAATACAAAAACTTTTCTTTTGACAGGGATTTTTATGTTTATATACCTATCCGCGAAGATCTTGACAGAATATTCTTAGGATTCTTCAAGATAAAAGAAATATTTTATGGAAAGGAGAAATTTCTTAAGGACAAACTGCCTTTACATGTGTTGACGTTAAGATGAAAGAAAGTCAGGTAAAAAAAGAAGATTGGGAAAGTTGGCTTCATCACTGGTCTAAATTAAAACATCCAATCGTGCCTGGAAGGGAATCTATATCCATCTATAAAAAACTCATCAAAAAGTACATAAAAGGAAAAAAAGCGCT
>Ga0233425_10011057_pt1 | contig 10699 bp, 14 predicted proteins | sample Watercolumn_Towu_2_FD_181712 | JGI IMG/M metagenome (GOLD analysis project Ga0233425, IMG submission 181712) | Freshwater microbial communities from Lake Towuti, South Sulawesi, Indonesia - Watercolumn_Towuti2014_140_MG | ecosystem: Environmental > Aquatic > Freshwater > Lake | place...
AAAAATAAATTCTGTCAAAAATTGTGGTTCAGAAAAAGTCAAAGCAGTCATTGCTGCCTACAACGCAGGAGAACTATTCATCAACAAAGCAATCGATGCCAATAATGGCAATTGCAATAAATGGCAAGAGGTATGGAATAAGATAAATGAGAACTTCGATGAATCAGAAAATACTCTATTTGGTGAATATCGTTCGTGGCTAACCCGCGGCAAAATAGATGGATTAAGTGATAACGGCTACGTAGGAAAAGTATACCAATTATATCTAAGCTATAAACAATATGGCATCGAAGGAACGGGAAAAGGAGCAACATTATCTAAATAATATCTAAGTAATAAACTCATGAAAAAATCAAACTGCTTAAAAAAAGGACGAATCCTAATCTTAATACTGATCCTAACTTTATTCAGCAACATAATCCTCGCCGACTGCGCTGAAGATCAATACATTCCTCTTTCCTATCCCGATGACTACAAAGGCAATCCTCGCACAACCAGCGATCCCATAAACACTGGACTTATATGGATACCCAAAGAAGCCTGCGGCAAAGAAGTTGACTTATTGATAACGCTTCATGGATGGCGCGATTTAAATAAACCAGGAGACAGCATTTATCTTACACCCCCCATAAAGACTTTTTCAGCTGATTATCCAGGCCAGCAAACAACACAAAAGGAATTTGATAAAATAGTAAGGCAATACATCGACAGCGGAAAATCACGTCCCCTCATCATTGCAGCGCCGATGCACGACAGAGGCCCGCATGAAACTGTTTTCACACAAGATGCCTACAACATTAATACTCATATTCAGAAAATAAACCAAAAATTAGCAGAAAAAAGCATCACCGCGCAGATAAAAACAGTAAGTATCATGGGACATAGCAACGCCAACTGTGGTGGCAGTTTAAGAAGATCAGCAAAAGAATTAATAAATTATCCTTTATATCTCGTTGGCGCCGCTGATGGAACGTGTGAGTCAGATTACCTTAAAGATTTTCTTCCCTTCGTTCAAGAAAATAAAAATGCCATCCTTTTCCATATGCATCAAGGAATATATGATGGTGATAAATCATCTGCAGATTCTATAAAATCATTAGGTGGGTCGCAAGATACTCAAGTTATTCAATCCGAATACACTAACACGTGGAAAAGCAATGATAATAAATTCTATACTTACCAAGTTAAAATGCAAGGACATTCTCACACGGACATACCGATGGTATTGCTAAAAGAGGTCCTTCCACGATTTTTTTCAGGAAGTGGAGCAGGAGCGATCACAAAAGGGCAAGCGAGTGTCTCTGCTGCAGGAAAAGTAACAGCAGGCACAACCTTGCAGAAAGTACCAAAAGACGTTCCCGGCTGTCTTAATCCAACCAGGTGCAGAGAAATTGACCAAGCATGGGATCAGAAAGTAAGTTCATTAATTGGTGTAGGCATCAATCAAGTCTGGGATCATCAAACAAACAGCTGGAAAAAATATGATGACTTATATTTTGAATTAAAAGCAATTGCCACAAATTCACTTTCAGGCACAGCGCTTTCAACAACAGGAACAACGATAGCGTCCCTTCCTCCATCTTCAGGAACAGGGTTATGCTTTAACCAAGCAGTTTCCTCAAGCAAAGAAGAAGCAAATTCTAAATTAACAACAATCACTTTTCAAAATAAAAAAATTTCAATAAATAAGATAATTGCACCTTTGCTTAAAAAAATAGACCAGCAAATAACTGAGTTAAATATAAATTACCCTATCACAACAATTGGTTCATTCAACTGGCGCTGTATTTGTTCTCCCGAGATTAAATATCCTGATCCAGAAGATTGTCATACGCGTACATCCTGTATTGACACTAAAGGAAGAATGCAAATAAGTAAACATAGCTATGGCCTAGCTTTAGATATAAATCCGCAAGAAAATCCCTTTTGTACAGAAGGAGAAGATCATAAAATGTATAGGGGCGGCAAAGAATGTCCTCTTCATGAAAATGGGAAATATTATGATCTCCCCGAAGGAATAATTGCTATTTTTAAAGCAAATGATTTTCGTTGGGGTGGGGAATTTAATGGTGCCAAAGACTATATGCATTTTGATTGGCAAGGCAATGTCGGCGATTTCAACAATGATGGTCAAATCGAGCAATGTCCGCAAGGAATTAACCCTTCTTCCTCATCAAGTTCTTCATCATCAACCATGACTTTCATTCCTGCGCAGAAGATAGAAGAAATCAAAACCAACCAACAGAACATCAAAGCCTACACTTATCAAAGCAACTGTCCAAAAGCAGGAAAACAAACCATCATCTACAACACAGAAAAAGAACCTACCATCGCCTACTTCATGATTCATGGTAACGATGATCCCTCTCCTGAAAACTACTGTAATGGGATTTACAAATTTTGTACAAGAGCCTCAGAAAATAAATATATAGCATTCATCGGTCTACGTGTTGAGAGAGGAAAACAAAAAGAGATAGACTTCAAATGCTTATACCAAGAATCACAAAAAGCTTTTTCAGCATTAAATATTCCATGGCCATCTTCCAACATCCTCGCAGGATTTAGTCGTGGAGGAGAAGGATTAAAACACATTTACACCGCAAACCTTCAGCCAGAGAACATCATAAAAACAATTTTCTTCGATGCCTGTTATGGCAATCAGTGCCAGACCGTAGCGGGTAAACCGTCCTCAGAACGCGGCGAACTTTACATGTACGCATCAAAGCAAACAACAACGCAAACAGGATTAAAACAAGCGCTCAAAACAAATAACGAATTATTACATGGAGTCATCGCGCAAAACAACAACCACGGTGAAATTCCCACCATTTGCTTCAACAACCCTTTTAACGAGAATGATCTATGCACAGGAAAAGGATTAAATCAAATATCCTAAGATAACTTTAAAGAGAAGTTTGACAAGAGGGGTGTTAATTATTCAAACTTCTCTATCTAAACTCACTTTCTTCTGCTCTCCATTGTCTTGCTAATCTCAATCAACTCTTCAATCATCTTAATGACCGCATGAGGCCGATCAATATCTCTAATTTCAAATTGTGCTTCTTCTGAACCCCTAAAATAAATAGTACCATAATTCATCATGCGCTGCCAGCGAGTTTGCTTCACATTAATATCTGGAACATAACTCAGTGGATGAAAATAAACATTCTTCTTATTTTGTTTAATATACCCATTAATAACAATAATCTTCGATCCAGTAATCCTATATCGAAGCAAAGATCTCGACCACTCCGCGCTCAGGAGTGCAAAAAGACTGATACTGAGAATAAAATAAACGGCAACAGAAGGAAAATGAACCCCCCTCCATGAAAAAAACAACATCGCAAAAAGCAAAAAAAAACCGCAGATATACTCTAACAAATATGCTTTTCTTGACTTCTTAAGGACCGTAATAACTTCATTTTTCTTATCCTTCCACTCTTCAACATTAACTTGCTCCATAATTCAATCATTCCCTAAAGGTTTAAATATTTTGTGTGGATAATCAGCAGTGAACATGCCAGAACTGCCCGAAGTTGAGACCATCGTAAGACAACTTCAAAGCAAAATAGGAGGCAAAACGATCCTCAAAGCCGAAATTCTCGATAAAATAGTTGTAGACCCTAACATCATGCAACAAATCCCTTTTAAGATCAACCAAATATCTCGAAGAGGAAAATCAATCATCTTTGACATCAGCAAAGAAAACGGCAAAGAAAATTTTATTCTAACCCATCTGCGAATGACTGGTCACTTTCATTACCTCACTTCAAAAGAAAAGACCATCAATAATAATCACCAAAAATACTGCGTCGCCAAATTTCATCTCAGTGACCAGTCGCTTTTGACCCACAACTCCATTCGTCGTTTTGGCAGAATGACCTTGATGAATAAAGAGCAGCTTACCAAAGCCCTCTCCAAACTAGGTCCAGAACCAATAGATTCTTCATTTAATGCCAAGCAATTCGCCAATCGTTTAAAAGAAAGCCCAAAGAGTATCATCAAAACCAAGCTCTTAGACCAATCCTGTATTGCTGGTATCGGCAACATTTACGCGCAGGAAGCTTTATATCATGCAGGAATATCTCCTTCCAAGAAAATAGGAGAAATTTCAGAAATAAAATTAAAACAGCTTCATCAAGAACTCGTCAAAATACTAACCTTATCCATCAAAAAAAATGGAACAACCGTTGAGAATTATACCAACCTTAACGGAAAAGGCAAGTTTCAAAATTACCTTGCAATCTATCAAAAAAAATACTGTCCAAAAAAGCATCTATTAAAAAAAATAACCTTAGCAACTAGAGGAACGTATTATTGTCCAGAGTGCCAGAAATGAAGGTGAGACCATGTTTGAAAAAATATTTGGAAAAATAAAAGAAAAATTATCAAGAAAAGAATCCCTGCAGTCCTCATCAACCAAAAAAAAGAAAAATAAAAGCAATAAAAAAAGCAAAAAGAACAAAACTCCTGCTCAAAGTAGTGTTCAAAGTAGCACGAAAGAATATCCAAATCGTTTCCTCAAATTCTATCACTTAAATCAAAAAAGATTAAATCAAGAGCGTCGAGGAAGCTATAATGACAGAAAAAAAGCAGGAATCTGTGTCCGTTGTCAGAAAAAAGCCCAACCAGGAATTGTCTTTTGTGAACATCATCAAACACTTCAAAAGGGTTACAACGCCAAAGCAAGGGGTAAAAGTTAATTATTTATTTTGACATTTTTTTTAATCTATTTCAATTCCCTCACTTTCCCAAAATAAAAATTCTCCCCTTCATCTCCTACCACATAAATATCAAAATTATTAATTTCTTTTAAAAAAGGGCTTAGGATTTTCTCTTTAAGTACGTCTGTACCTTCGAGTAACGGATTAAAACTAGGGACCACCATCAATTCTTTTTTTTGCCATGTTCCTTTCAAGAAACACTTATATTTTTCTGACTTTCCAGCGTCTTGCAAGGTAATCGCCGGATGCTCATGGCCAATAATAATTCGTTTTGCAGATGTCTCAATAAGTTCATCTCCATGAACCACCATCACATCACCAACACAAAACGAAGGAACAACCACAACATTTTTTTTATTCGCAATAGGTTGAATAATTGGATCGTGATTACCTTTGATAATAATCACTTCTTTGGCTCGTCCTAAAAGATAATCCAGCAAATTCAAAACATCTTTCCATTCTTGATCTAAGATAGAGCCAAACTCATGTTTTAAATCTCCATTGATAACAATTTTAAGAGGATGGATTTGATTAAGAATAACATTAAGCTCTTCTAATATCACTCGTAGTTGAAACTTTGGCACCAGAACTCCTTTGCGATAGAGCGCTTCCTCATAACCAATATGCAAATCATTGAGAACGAGTATTCTTTCCTTTTGAAACCATAACGTTTTTCCGATAATTTCAATCCCTTGGCTAATCTCCATAGTACTAATAAGAGGCAGAAATCTTTATAAATGAATTGGCTTCAATAAGAATCAAAGCCCCAGTAGCTTAGCCTGGCGGAGCGGTCGGCTGTTAACGCAGAAAAGAAACCGACAGGTCATCAGTTCAAATAATGATGTAGAATCAAGAGATTAACATAAAAAAAATCCACGTCATTAAGAAAGTCTGATCTGGGGCGTATTTTCTAATTTTCTTAAATATAGTAAACCAACTAAATCATTCGATGTCACATAAGTTGGTTTACTATTAGTCATCCAACACAAAACACCAATTTAATTTGTTGGACGACTATATAGTAAACCCTCTGAATGATGAACTCAAAGAGTTTATTGTATCCCAACAAGCACTTTCGGTGTCTTATCTAAAGCAAAATATTTTGATTCTCCCTCAAACTTAAGCTGTCCATCAACAATAGAAATAGTTCCCATAAAAGGAGTAATTTCCATATTCTCCCCTGCCACAACAAAAGTTCCTCGATCTTTAACTTCAACATTACCAGAAGAAGCAAACTTCAATGATTTGATCGTAATTGCCGAAATCATGAGACTCTCAAGACCCAAATTTTGTGCATTGATCTTGACCGCTTTATTATTTCGTGCCAAAGAAGCATCATTGAGTGTAACCTTATTAACACTTCCCTCAAGCCCTAAAACGCCGCCTTCTGCAAGGTTAAGCTTACCAACAAAACCAGAAAGGATCAGTGTCGCACCAACCGGTGCATTAATACTAATGTCCCCTAAAGCAATGGATCCACCCTCCTTCAACTTAAATTCTAAATTAGTATCCTTGGCATCAACCGCAAGTTTCGGAATCGCAACAAGTCCAGAAACAACAAAGGGTCCTGCTTTATCTGAGCCATGCGCCCCCGAAATCACCGCTGCCGTAATAAAATTAGGTGATCCCGTATACGCTGAAAAAAACAAAGCACCAGAAATAACAAGAGTAAGTAACACTAAAACAACTTTAAATCGCTTTTTGAACTTCTCTTTAAATGAATGATGCTGTTCTTCTGGATATGGCATTTTTTAAACCTCGGTTTCATCAACTACACAGTAACTGCTTTGTCTTATTTTGCGACGTTATCGCTCCTGCTCCACAGATATAATTAAGCTTATCTTGATAGCAACAGACAATATCATTATTATTATTATTAGTATATAAAGGATAAGTAGGACAACACTTATCTCGAGCAAAATTTTTTTCGATAGACTCATAATTAATTTTCATAATCTCCTTTTCATTTGCAACTTTCACAATTTCAAGGGTCTTATTGCTGAGCTCTGCTTCTTTTTGCATGATTACCTGCTTGCAGCTCACAACATCTTTTTTTACTATCTCTGTCTCTTCCTTACTTTTTTCAACTTTTTCCTTTTCATCCTCAATTTTACCAAAACAGCCCTTCAAAGAGACATTTGCTTCCTGTAACTGCTGCTCTAAAGCTGCCGTTTCTTGCGCAGTAATAGTAAGCTGCTGGCTCAAATTCTGCTTGCAAGAATTAAACCCTTCAGAACACGCATTCAAATCCGCTTTAACACGATTTGCCGATTGATTCGTAAAAAATAATATCGAAACCATCAAAAGTAACAAAAGGGTAGTCCAGCCATGTTTTCGAACAATATCAACGAGAAAGAAAACAGCTTTTCCAATAGCCATGGCTATTCTTCTAAATATTCCCCTCTCTCCACTTTTTTGTATCATCTATAACCCTCAAAAATAATAACAAATCAATTAAAAGGAGAATATAAACATTTCGATTAGCTTCATCAAACTCACAATTAGCTTCATCAAACTCACAATTAGCTTCATCAAACTCACAATTAGTATCAATTTAACCAAAATAACAATTGTTTTCTCATAAAAAATATTATAACCATAAATGATCCCAGCAGAATAAGTGACCATTTTGAATAATTATCCTCGTGTGTCTTTCCTCCTATCAATAAATACCCTAACTCATCCACAAAAAGTCCAACCCCCACCGCATAAATCGTAACACTGCTAAACACAATTCCTATTGGAGCAAGAACAAGACCATACATATAATGGTGTGTTCTAAATCCTAAAATAGTAGGTCCGGGAGTAGGTTTAATATATAGAAAAATTCTAATGGTTAGAATAGTAATCACAAAAATAACAAGAAAATAAGATTTAATTTCCATCAATTTCACAACTACTCCCTGCACACAATCCCTCTTCATAAACAACCAACGCAATCTCATTCATCAGATTCATATCTTCACATTCTTTAAACAACAATTCCCCGTAACCATGGACAATCAACTCCACGTTACGAACATTGATAACCAATAAGATTGGCGTATCAAGCACCACTTTAAACCTCTTTTTGATATTATCCAGATTAAGTTTTTGTGGATGCTTCAACTTAGCAGAAAACGTCGCCTTCGTCTTACACTTCCCAAGTGAAAAATCAATCTTCATATATTCTTCAAATATCAAATTTATTATAAATTTACCTCTCTAAATAAAAAAAATCAAAACCGAAGAATTTATATACTAAAATTGTTTCATTAGGATTAATATATTGAGGTGATAGAGTAATGGCAAAAAAGAGTACAAAAAGTTCCACTTTAAACAAAGGCAAAGTAGAAATGCACCGCCTCGCCCATTATGCTTTCTTTGTAGGATTGCTGATTTGTATCGTCGCTGGATTTTTTCGCAACGTTGTCGCTCCTGAAGTTTTAATCACAACCTTAGTCATTCTCGGATTCCTCGTTGGTTTATTCAACTTAACGGCAAAAGAAACCGTTCCTTTCCTTGTTGCATCCATTGCATTGATGCTCGCAGGTATTGTTAACTTAGGATTGATTCCAGGCATTGGTTTATATTTAAGATCAATCTTAAGCAACATTGTTGTTTTTGTCGTTCCTGCCGCCATCTTGCTTGGCATGAAAACAATCTGGAAGTTGGCATCTGATTAAAATTGATTTATTTATCTGAAAGTTTAAATAGTTCTTTATTTTTTATACTTTATGGGTTCAAAAAAGCCACGTCAATTTAATCTTAGTTTTGATGATGCAGTAGATAGGGCTTTGACTGAACAAGAAATTTTAAAACGCGATTTAAGTAGATGGAAATTATGGGGTCCTGAATTTGGTTATTCCGCGTTTAAACCTAAATTATTAAATCAAGTCTTAACAACTGGAACTTATGGCTCTGGGAATATTCTTTATTGTTGTATCCTTACTTTTCCTCCTCTTGTCCCTGAGATAGGAATATATGATAATGAAGAGTTAGATCTTCCCCATTACATTGATTTACTATCCAACAATCATCTTGGTACTTTTGCAATATACGATAGATCAAAATTGGATGACCAGATGCACCCTAAATATTCATTTAAAGAACCGGAAAAAAAGTTAGAATCATTAGTTGCAGTAGTGAAAGTAACTTGGTAGATAAATTCTCATTTCAATACATTTTTAAATAAATAATTTTTATATTTCTCAAGGTGATTCAAAATCCAAAAAAAATCAATCGAATGTACACATTGCAAATATAAATTTGTTTCATTTATGTTCCGCGGCATCAACGGTCTATACTGTCCTTATTGTCATCTGAAAATTAACATCTAATCTTTACCTTCTAACTCAACCGTTCATCAATCTCCTTAGCAACATTATTTAATTCAGAGAAGATATTTTCCATATCTCGTTGAATATCCCTGACAATCTGCTGCAACATTGCCTCTCTTAAAAGATATCCCTCTCTTTCTCGAATTACAATTCCCGCTTCCATCAATCTCGTCAGATGATGAACAACCGTTCCCCGGCTCAAATGTAACTGCTCCGCAATCTCATCTGAAGATAATGGCTCATTTCGTCGAGCTTTTTTAACAAGCGTGATAAACACTCGAAAACAACTGCTATCTTTATCCCGTTGATTAAATAATCCTAAAGAATTTCCAATCCATTGCAGCTCTTGATTAATATTTTCCGTTGGCGTACGCCTAACTTTAATAATTGTTACTTTGTAAGCCATATTTCTCTTATTCTTTTCCAATTTTTAAACTTTTCCCGAAATATTTATATATATGTTAGATTTTAGAACTACTCAGTTGACTTAAAGTCAACAAAACTACCCCCTTAAAATGGAAAAAGACAACCCCCAAACAAACGAAGAAGCCCTTGCTGATAATACTACTGCTCAACCAATTCCTAAGCAAGCTCCTGATCCTCTTGCCGAGATGAAAGATTTACTGCTTCGCACGCAAGCCAACTTTGAAAATTTTCGAAAACAGACAGAGCGAAGGATTGAAGAGATCAAAGAAATGGCTGCAAGAGATACAATTTTACAGCTCTTGCCTATTTTAGATGATCTTGAACTTGCGTTCAAAAACCTCGATCCAAAACTAGAAAATGAAACTTTCGTGCAAGGCATCAAGCTAATTTACTCCCAATTCAGCCAAATCCTTGAAAAGAATGAAGTTAAATCAATTCCCACACAAAAACAAAAATTTGATCCCTATCTTCATGAAGCATTGATGAAAATAGAATCTGATGCGCCCGAAAACACAATATTAGAGGAATTTCAAAAAGGATACACCCTGCGTGGAAGAATGCTTCGGCACGCCAAAGTCAAGATTAGCGCAGGAAAAAAGAAAGAGTGAGGTGTAGATAAGATGGATAACCAAACAAACAAAGAAGTGATCAACATGGTTTTAAGCGATAAAACCGCTCAAGTAGTAGAAGAATGTAATTTATCTCAAGATATTAAATATGCGCAAAAGCTGTTTAACGAAAAACTCTCTAAATTAGAGAAAGAGATGAATCGTCTCATGCCTGAATTAAAGATAAAAGAAATTCCCCTCCTTAATAACATCGTTTTATCCTCCTTTGAATTAGGGGTAGTCAATGCATTACACCATCAAAAATTCAACAGCACCAAAAAATCAGAATTAAACAAACTAAATGTCCCATTAGAAAAAGAGATTGAACTCCCAATCTTAAGCAAAATCAACGATCAAAACCCTCTCGCAGGATAAAAAAAAGGTATTTGTTTAGCGCCAAATGGCTAGTGAGCACTTATTTACTCGTAAGATGAGTGGGTCAGTTTCCAATCAGGTTGCAATCAAGGAAACTGTGCGAACGAGCTAAACAAATACAAAAAAAGGATTAACAAACAGAATCTAAAAAAATAATTTCATTTTAAAAATAAATAAAAAAATCAAAAAAAAATACTAATACGGAGGAAATAAAAAATGTCAAAAAACATATCGGGAGCAACCATCG
>Ga0233425_10011058_pt1 | contig 10699 bp, 9 predicted proteins | sample Watercolumn_Towu_2_FD_181712 | JGI IMG/M metagenome (GOLD analysis project Ga0233425, IMG submission 181712) | Freshwater microbial communities from Lake Towuti, South Sulawesi, Indonesia - Watercolumn_Towuti2014_140_MG | ecosystem: Environmental > Aquatic > Freshwater > Lake | place: Indonesia...
CCCCCGCTGACGGACCGCTTCAGACCCTTATCCTGAAGTGTGAGGACTGATCCGCGGCATCCGCTGATCGCCGAGTATCAGCCTGAGACGGTCACCCGCCGCTTACGAAATCGCCCCATCGCAGAATGCAAAGGCGCAGGATCGGCAATCGGATTGACACGGCCCAAGGGCCGACCAAGCTACGTCACCGCTTCGGAGCCAGGTCCGTGTTATCCCAATCCCTGTCCCTGCCGCCGCCTCTCCCGCTTCCCCGGAGAATCTCGCGAGCCTGGATAGCCGAAACCCTGGCCCGGGCCGAGGCCGAGTTTCGCTGGTGCTGGCGCCTTGTCAGGGTCCTGAAGCGTCCGGACGACGCCGGGCCGGATGCTGGAACGGACATTCTGCGATTTCAGCCCCGGCTTGTTGAGGCGATCATCGCCTTGGAGGCCGCTAGGCGGGCGGTGCGGTCGGAACTCAAACGGCTGAAACGCGAGGGGTGTCGCTACGACCGGAGATGGCTGACGAACCGCCGTGCATCGCTCGAGCGCTTTCAGCAGGCTCTGTCAGACACCCTGGCGATCGGACGGGCGATCGGAGACGGATTTGCGTGGTTCTTCTACGAGAAGGACCGGCGGCTCATCGGCGAGCATTTCAAACATCACGCACAAGCCGAGCTCCCGGTCAGCATCGGCGGTTTGGGCGAACGCATGCTGGTGCACGGTCTTCCCGGGTTTGAAGGCCGGCTGGTCCTTTATCACGGCACGACCACCTTTCTCCGCCTCGGAGATGTCTCTTTCGTCGATCTGCCGACCCGACGGGTCCAGGCGATCGCCGAACTGAAGACCCGAAAAGTCTCGGACGGCGAATACAGGCTGATGCTGCACGTGATCGCCGATGCGACGACTTTCGCACCCGGTTCGCTGGAGGGATCGACTGAAATCATCTCTTTCGCCGCGTCCACCGAGGACCTGAGAGATGTGATGCGGGAGCGTCTGGAGGCGCAGATCGAGCGGATGAGCCGCGCGGTCGCCGGAGCGCGGGACGGCAAGCCAGCCAAGCGGCTAGGGCAGCCCAGCACCTTCCAGTTCGAAGCCCTCGCAGACAGCATTCGCACCGCGACCTCCGGCAAGCTGCGATTGACCCGCGCGGGTCCGGGCCTGCTCGTGGGCGCATTGCGCGCCAGTTCCGGGCGGTCGTTCGCCACGGATCTGCGCGTCCGCGACGGCGCAGACCGATTGATGGGAGACGTGATCAAGCAGGCTATGGAGATCATGGACCCTGAGCGACCGGATAACGCGCTGGTGGTTGGGTCCGCGGGGGGCGGCGTGAAGGGGCTCTCGGCCTCTTTCGCCGGTCTCCCGCCGGTGTGGTGGCCTATGGATGACGCGGCGCTGGAAGAGGTTTTGTTCGGCAAGGTCTTGCTGGTGACCCTGTACAATCCGGTGCATCTGCGTCGGGCGATGGAAGCGCGCGGTCTGTTTGCTGTCGAAGGACAGGATGTGTTGGTGGGTACGGTGGACGGTCGCGCCGTGCAGTTGGAGGCCTTCAGCCACTTTGACCGACTGATCCAAAGCGAGTTCATGTCGATGGACAGCGTCCTGGATATGATCGACGCCACGTTCGCCGTGGCGCGGGAGAAGGGCTTGGAGGGTGGAGTCAGGATGTCGATCCACGCCCAGGTCACCACAGGCGACCATGCCCATGAAGATGACCTCGGCGGCTGACGCTGCTTCTGGCCCAAGTGTTCTGCGGGACGATGGCGAAATCACCGATTGAAGACGTTTACTGGATCGCACCGCGCTCAAGAGAGCCGCGACCAGATTTATCGCGCCTGGAACAAGGCTCTGCGGCGGCTGGACGACGACCCGGACGGCGCGGTGACGGCCCCGTGCGGTCCTTTCTCGAGTCGGTGTGTAAACACGCGCTTGGCCTGCTGGAGACGCCGTACGCCTCCACCGGCGCCCTCGTCAGCTTCAGTCGAAAGACCACGCCGCCTTTAGCATCGACGCCGCGCACCTGGAACGCCGACTTCGCGAGGTCCAAACCAATAGTGACTACCGGACCCATGGCTCTCCTCCAGCTCTAACCGGAAGCCGATGCTGCCGGTGGGTTGGAGAGCCGCCCGAAGCATCAAGAGCGGACGTTGATGCCCCGTCGAGAAGTCGACGTTCGTATTCAAGCGGCGTAGTCTCCTAGGGCTTAGGCCGCAGGCTGATTGCAAAGCCAGAGAGGACGCATTGCGCACACCATCGGATTGGATCGAACTTGGCCGGCGAGGCGCTTTCACGACCACGCAGGTTGCCGTGCTGCTGGACGTTGAGCCGACCAAAGTGGCGTCTTGGCTATCTGGAAGTCCGCCGCTCATCCAGAGCGATCTGCCATCAGTAGCAGGCCGGATCGCCTTGTCATTCGACGGGCTGATTGAAGCGCGTGCCGTCAACTATCTTCTCTCTGAAGGCATTCCGCGTCGTCGACTCGGAAAAGCTATGAACGCCATGCGCCTGCGGTGGGCGGATCCACATCCGCTAGCGCGCGAGCGGACCCTCACTACAGACGGCTCTGCCGTGCTTGAACTGAATGGGGAACGCATCATCGACCTGCTCACAGACGCCTATCTGCATCCGGAGATCCTTCGGCCGGCGCTGGCTGGACGTGTTGTTTTCAAGAGTGGGCGGGCTGCGTGGCTTGAGCCATATCCGGAGGAGATGCCCCTAGTTCGGATTGACCCTTCTCGGGCGTTTGGCCGACCCGTTGTGGTGGAGGAGACCACATCGGTACCCACAGAGACGCTAGCCAACTCAGCGCTTGTGGACGGACCGGCAGAGGCTGCAGATTGGTTTGGCGTGACAGGTGAGGCAGTGGATCAGGCTGTCGCTTTTGAACAGCGTATCGCAGCTTGACGCTCATCCGCTTCGACGAATGCATAAATCCTCGCATTGTCGATGCAATACGGGCGATCCGAGTTCCGCCCGAAATCGAGTTAGAGACCCCGCAAGAACTAGCTCAACGGGGCCAGCCGGATGTCGGATGGATTGAAGAGTTTGGCGCCCGCGGCGGACGCTTGGTCGTTTCCGGCGACGGAAACATGCGCCGGGTGCAGCTTGAGCGAGCGGCACTTGAAGCCTCGGGACTGATCGCGGTGTTCCCCCATATGAAATGGTACGGCGGCTTGGGTCGGTGGGGACAAGCTGCGTTCTTCATGGCTTGGTGCCCCAGTATTGTGCGGCTTGCGCAGGAGGCAGAAGCAGGCGCTCACTTCCGCATTCCAGCCTCGCTGTCAGGCGAGTTTGCTAGCTTGGAACGCCTCAAGTCACTCGCAGAAATCGAGGCGGACAGAGAGGAGAAGGCTGTCCGTCGGGCGGCAGCGAGACCGGAGCACTAGTGCTTGCGGCTCGACAGCGTCACTTCCGGACATTGGCACCTTGCCGGGAAGGGCCCTTTAGCTTCCGCAGGGACGCCACTCTGCAGCGCTGACGGATCACCAAAACAGTGGGACGCAATGCGCCTCTCGTGCCGGCTGGCGAGAGCGATCCTATTGTTCACGTCGGCTGAAGATGCTGCTGCAGCATCTTTCTAGTCAATCGAACCGGCTAGGCATTCGGCTTGTGAACTGTGGCCGGATCCGCTGACTTGCTACAGCGGAGTTCGCACATGCTCCGATGGTTCAGCCGCCCCGCATCAGCCCGGACAGGATATCCGCCGAACGCCCCTGCGGCGGGACCACCACCAGGTTTTGATGGAGCTCGGCGTTCACCGTGCGCAGGCCCTGCCAGTCCTGAGAGGTGATGCAGCGTCGGCCGACTGCGACCAGCTTGTCGTGAACCGTTTTGTCCGACGCGACATGCCGCTCCGGCGCCAAATGTTCGAACTGCCCGATCAGGAACTCCGGCACTTCCAGTAGCGCGCGGAAGAGAATGCCGCGCATCTGTTCGACCGGTCTCTCCGCGTCCGTCGGCTGGCCAGCGTCCAGCGCCTGCCGGGCCGTCTTCGACAACTGATCGAAGCGCTGCGTTTCTTCCATATCCGCCCGATTGCGCAGTTGCCCGTCGAACAGTTCCTCGACGGTGGCCAGATCGCGGTTCAGGATCGCCAGCCGGTTTTCGTCGGCATGGGTCAGCCGGTGCAGGTCCTGGCGCACCGACAGTAGCTCCTCCGCCGCCTGACGGCGCACTTCGGGCTCGGCGCTGCGGGCCACCTTTTCCTGTTGGCGGGCGACTCTCTCCTTCAGGGCTTCGACCTCCACCCATGCCGTGTGGCTCAGGGCGTCTTGGGCCGAGTCCAGTGCTTCACTGGCGTCTTCGACCAGCGTTTCCAGGTATTTGCCGCCGTCTTCATCGGAGAAATTCCGGTGTCCGGCGGCGGAGCTGTAGAAGCGATGACTGTCGAATGAGACGCCGATGTCGGGCAGGGCGATTGTGGCCAGCACGATGCCGTTTTCGTCGATGTGCCAATGGACGTCGATCTTCGAGCCAGCCTTTAAGGTTTGACCGGCTTCGAGGTGGCGATCGGCACGCAGTTCGAATGCCCCCACCGGCCGCGCCAAGCTGGTTTCCAACAGGCCCGGAGCGGCTTCGTAGAAGCCGATATCGATACGGTCGTCAGACCCTCCCACCAGCGTTCGCGCGGCCCGGAAGCCTTCCACTCCGCTAAGCGGCAGGATGCCGCCCTTTTCAGCGATCGGGTGCAGCCGGTCCTTCTTGAGGCCGCCGAGGTCTTCTTCGACCGCCACCGCCAACGTGTGGGTGAGCGGCACACCGGCGCTGGAAGCGGCGGTCTGAACGATCTTCAGCTCGACCACCTCCTGGGTCGCCCCTGCCTTGTTGAGCGTCACCCTGAACGTGTTTTCGCCGAGCCGCGAAAGCGGCAGGGGTAGCCGGTGTTCCTGCGCCACCTCGAACTCTCCAGAGGACCAGCCGTCGTCCGCATCGATGCGGATGCGATGTCCTGCGCAGCCGGTGATGCGGAGGCGGGCGGCCTCTTCCGACGTTCGGGCGGGGAAATCGAACCGCACGCCCGCACTGGCGACTTCGGTGGCTCGCGACGCCTTGCGGGTGCTGCGGGTTTGCCCCCATTCGCGGCTTTCGGCGTAGATCGCCGCCCCCCGGGCCACGGCCGTCATCGGGTCGGTCGACAGATCGACGGCGATCCCCAAGGCCTCCGGTACGCGGTTCCGAACGATCGGCATCTTCGACGGACCGCCGATAAGGACGACGCGGTCGATGTCCTCAGGCTGGAAACCGTTTTCGGCGATCATCCGTGCGCACAGATCAATCGATTTCTCGATTTCGGGGCCGATGAGCTCCTCAAGCCCAGAGCGCGATATTTCCACGTCGATGTAGATGTCGGCGCCCGATCGGTCACGAATGCGGAGCTCGTCGTCGCTGACGAAGAGCTGCGTCTGGTCCTTCGTCGTCAGCTCGATCTTGGCCTGTTCGAGCCGAAGCTGCACGCGGCGCATCATTTTCGCGAACTCGGGGTCCAGCGGATAATCCGCGGCGAGGTCGAAAGTGGCCTCAAGCCATGGGACGACGATGGCGGCCAACAACGCCCGATCATGGTCCCGCCCGCCGAGCATGTTTATGCCCTCGTTGGCAACGACGTTGACGGTGCCGCCCGACGCCTGCACCAGCGCTGCATCGAAGGTGCCGCCGCCGAGATCATAGACCAGGAACTGGCCGCTACGCGTCTTCGCCGTGGCCATCGAGCCCATGGCGGCCGCGATCGGCTCATGAAGCAGGGCGACAGGCTGAATGCCGGCCAGTTCGGCGGCCCGCAGCGTCGCCTCGGTCTGCATCTGGTTGAACGCCGCCGGCATGGTGATGACCGTTCCGGTCACCGTACGGCCGCCGGCTTCAAGCGAAGCCTGCGCCATAAGGGTCCTCAGCACCTCCGCGCTGGCCTCTTCGGGGCTCAACGTCGTCCCGGCCGACGCGAACTTCAGCGGCGTGCTCGTTCCCATCATGCGCTTGAATGCGATAGCCACGTTGTCAGGGCTGAGCGCAGCCTGCTCATAGGCGCGCTTGCCGACGAACCGCCGCCCCTGCGGATTGATGAGGAGCGCGCTGGGCAGAACATCCGCCCCGTCCGCGGTCTTGAACACCGTAAGCTGCTCGCCGTCATAGCCGACGACGGCCGAGTTGGAGGTCCCGAGATCAATTCCGAGGTACATGCGTCTGCTCCGGAGCAAGGTTCACCTTGCCGCTGTGTAGGATTTGCCCATTGGCGACCACCGTCGGCTCGACGGTCTCGGCGACGATGAGCGGGCCGGCGTCGGCAAAGTCGTCAGCATTCTGTGCGCTGGGTGGCAGGGTGCCATCGAAGGCGCGGCCTTCGTAGGTCACGAGGCCCAGACCCAATCCCGCCAGCACGCTGTCCAGCCGCCCTTGTTGAAAGCGGACTTGCGCCGCAATCCGCCCCCGGGGGGCATCCGGCAGCTGGTCTCCCAACCGGGCCAGGGTGCGCAGTAATCGCCAGTGATCGACGATGAGCGACGTCACTTCGGGCGCCACAGCCTGTCGCTCGTTCATTCGCCCCACTCCGCCACCAAGGCCTCGGCTTCCGCCTGAATGCTCGACCTGCGGGCGTTCACCGCCATGCGGGCGTCGGTCATATCGCCGGGCCGGTAGCGGAACGAGCCGCAGCGCCGGTTATAAGTTTCGACCAGCGCATTGTATCGGTCGACCCCGCTGTTCGATTTCACCAGCACCCGCAGACTTTCGAGCCGTGCGTCGTCCGCAAGGCAGGTTTCAATCTCGGACCGGGTGAAAATCGGGGATCCGCCATAATCATAGCCGGCATCCGGCTGGGCCGCGGCACCGGAGTCGTAGGAGTTCGTCGGCGGCGGGAGAGGCGCGTAGTCATCGGCATAGGCGGGCGGCAGGTTCGGTACGGGCAGGTAGTCGTCGACCCCCTCGGCCGCAGCGGCTGCGGCGGCGGCATCGGCCACTGCGCCTGCCGCGGTATCGACAGCATACGGATCGGGGTAACTCGGCGGCGGATCGTAGGAGGGTCTGTCGCTTACGGCGTTGAACACGAAAAACACCAACGCCAGAATCGCGACAATGCCCCATCCGAGGTAGCTGCCGGTCTGGGCGGCCTTCTTCTTGTCGGCGGCCGTCCGAATTTGCACCAGTTGGGCGCGGAGCTTTTCATCGCGCTCGTAGCCGAGCATCTGAGCGGCGAGCGTCGAGGCGACGGCAAGGTTTCCTGCCTCAAGCGCGCGGGTCAGGTCCTTCTGGTCCGCATTGCTGCGAAGGATTTCCAAGTCTTTCGCCACCTTGGCCTTCAGATCTGGCTCTTGCAGCGAGCTCCTCTCGCGGTATCGCCTCAGAAGCTCGAACGCGGCCCGGGGTCGGTCGGCCGCGTTCAGGTCGATGGCGAGGCCGCGAACCACGCCAAGCGCCATATCGTCCAACCCGCCCTCCGCCAGACATTGGGCGAACTCGTGATCCAGTCGGGCGAGGTCAGGGGCGAGCCAGTCGCGGCCCTCCAGGAGCAGGGCGGCCCTCGGCAGGTCTTGGCGCAAGCGGTCGACATGCGCCTGCAATGGCTGGATCCGAGTCTCCCGCTGAACGTCTTGCTGCAGGTTCTCAAGGTCCTTGAGATCCCGGATGAGTTGACGTTTGGCTGAGGGCAGTTCGCGGAAGATTTCCAGCAGCGCAGACGACAGCTCCTGCGCCCGATCGTATTGCGCGTGATCATTCGCCAAGCTGACGGCGGTGCTGCGGGCCGCCGTATAGAGGCGCAGTGACCGCGGCTCGTCCAGGCCCTTGGCCTCATAATGCAACTGAACCGGCTGGCTGATTTCGTCCCACTCGCGCAGCAAGGCCACGGCGGCATGAACGTCACCGGTTCCACTCGTCTCAAGCGCAGTCAGTTCTGCTCGTGCCTGCTCCTCAAGCTCGCGAAGATGAGGCGTCGCCCAGCGATCGAAGGCCTGGACCAAGGCGTCGACCATGGTGCCCGTGTGATCGGTCAGTAGCCGGGCAAGCGTGCTGCCAGGTTGGTCCTGCCTCACCAGCAGATCGACAACCGCTGCGGCATGCCGCGTCCGCAGGCGCTGTAAAACGTCCTGCGTCTGTTCGACCGTAACCGGAGCGAAACCTGCGGCCGCGCGGACGCCTTTCAAATGGACGGCCACGGCGTCCGTCGTGATGTCCGCATGGGCCTCTATCAGCGGCCCGATGAATCGGTGGTCGCCAAACCGGCCGCAGGCGTCGGCGGCGATGTTGGCCGCCGACAGGCCGTTGGTGTGAGTCCCGAGGAACCGGAGCACGGCGTCGGCGTCGCCAGCCTGCAAAAGGCTGAGCGCTTGATCCGCCTTTTTCGGGGAAAGGTCGATTAGCCACCGGATCTCGGCCTCAAGGCGGGGCTTGGGCGATGAAAGCGCCTGCTTGGCCTTCAGCAGGTCGCCCTCAGCCTCGGGCGCGTCGATGACGGCGTCCTCGAAGGCCTCCTCAATCTTGTTCAGACGGGCCCGCGCCGACACCCGCAGGCGCGCGAACGCATTGTCCGTCAAAGAATAACCCACGCACGCTCCCCCCAACTGCTTCGCCTATCAACGGAGCTTCGCCTCAAACTTGTTCCCCTGCGCATATGCCCGTCAAGGCACTACTCGGTAACTACGCTTCGCCCATATGTGAGGTCACCGCATCCGGTGCTGCTCATCAGAAAGTCGCTCTAGTGAATAAGTTCGGGATCTTCCTAGCTGCTAGTGCGGCCATTCTCATCGGTACCGCTGTGGTCACACGGTCGTTCCTGATTGAGCGCCCGCAGACGGCCGAGGAGATCGCGGACCCCAATGTGCCGCCCGTCCTCACTTCCTGGCAGAAGAACCCGAGCTGGAACGTCGGGACTTGGGTTGGAGTTGACCGGAAAACCAGCGACTGCGCGACCGCAGACGAGTTCATGGACAAGGGCGCCACGGAAAGGATCGTGCGCAGGCGCGGATCGGTTCGGCGGTATTACCTGGCCAACTATGTGAGGTCGTGCGCTGGCGTCTTTGACAGCATGGTCAGAGTGATTGAGCCCCAAGCACGTAAGTGGTGCGCCTATCGGACCAGTGACCCACGTCTCGATGAGCTCTGTCGGGATTGGGAGACGAACATGGACGCCTATCGTGCCCGGTTCCTTGAAGTGAACGGTCCTACGCTCCGCCGCTACGAAGCTTTCATCGGCGGAGAGCTTGAACCCAATCCTGCGGTGTTGGTTGGCGAGATGCGAACGACCTAGTCTGATTCATAGCTGAGGTTGGGGGCGGGCTGGCGACTTCCTCCGCGCCGCGCGTGACAACCCGACCGACGTCCACAGGTGATCAACCGGGAAGTAGCATTGGGATATCGCTGGTCTCTTTTAGGATGAGAACGAATCGTGCACATTGAGCGGGGTGTCCACAATGCCCCGGTTGAGTCGGAGAACGCATGACGCAGGTCGCTCGCCAACTTGAACCCTTACCCCTCGTCCATCGGCCCCTGTTCCAGAGCCGCCCTCAGGCACCGCTGGTGTCGGAGTTCCGGCGTCATGTGAACGATACCGGTAGGCCCGAGACCTTCCGTGCGATCAGCACGACGAAGCCGCCGAGTGGCGGGATGGTGAAGGTCCTCTCGGAGATACATGTCTCCAAGCAAGTTCGCGGGGACGACACTTACGCGCCATGCCCCATCTGCAACGCCCATGGCTCGCAGTTCCTCCACGGCTATCTGGTCTGGTGCGAGGCGTCGGAGGCGATCTACGCCATTGGCAAGGAGTGCGCCGACGCGCTGTGGGAGGCCGGTCTGCTCGAACGGGCAGTCTCGGAGTTTCAGCAGCAGCAGCGTGAGGCGTCACTGGAGATGATCCTGTTGGACGCCCTGCCGCGTGTGCCACTGCTGTTGGCTTGGCTAGAGCAGCACGAACCTGCCGCTGCGGACACGGATAGACTGTCCAGAGCTTTCAAGCGCAGCCTTTCGGGCAATCTGGCGGCGCTGGAGGGGGCGGCCAAGATGGGCGGTCAACTCTGGACGGCGGGCGACGACGGCCAACTCGTCCTGACCGGCACGATGGCGGGTAGCGCGTTCTGCCTCGCTCCGACGCAGGCGGCCCGGCAACTGAACAGCGCGAAGCAATACCTTCAGGGCATCATGTTCGGCGATGACGATGCGGTTCTTGAATACCTAACCCGGATGAGCCTGAAAGAGAAGCAGGCCGCGAGCAACGCTGTCACCAGGTCGCGCCAGATGCTGGAGAAGGCGGCGGAGCAGATCAGGTGCGCGTGGGACTTCACTCGACCGGAAAATCTGGAGCGCATCAACGGATGGGGTGGCAACCAGCGAGATCGCATCTCTGCCATCGGGGGCGGCTGGCGCGTCCGGATTAATGTCGGCGGAAAGCACTGGTATGACGAACTGAAGGGGTTGGTGGCCCCGGCTCCGATACCGGCGCTGCGCAAGGACTGACGCGCGCCCAGGTCGAGTTCGGTCAAGCCTTGCAGTTGCAGGGACCGGTGCCCATTGCGCCTTCAACCAAGAAGGTTAACGGAGAGAAGCCATGCAGGACGGACTTTATAAGGTGGCCTTCCAGACCCCTCTGGGCGAGGGCTTTGGCGTGGTTACGCTCAAGGGCGGCGAACTCACCGGTGGCGACAGCATGATGTATTACATCGGCACCTACGACCAGAACGGCGAAACCTTCAACGCGAGCGTTCGGGCAAGTCAGCACTCGACTGTTCCGGGCATGTCATCCG
>Ga0233425_10011059_pt1 | contig 10699 bp, 8 predicted proteins | sample Watercolumn_Towu_2_FD_181712 | JGI IMG/M metagenome (GOLD analysis project Ga0233425, IMG submission 181712) | Freshwater microbial communities from Lake Towuti, South Sulawesi, Indonesia - Watercolumn_Towuti2014_140_MG | ecosystem: Environmental > Aquatic > Freshwater > Lake | place: Indonesia...
ACATTAGCAAAGGCGACTCTTTAGAGGTAAGGATTTAATCCTACCTTAGCTCCACCATGAATACCCCCGAAAAAATCATCCTTTATACGGCCGAGCGTCCCGGTCTTAAGATCGTGATGCAGCTTTACTTTAGCGAGAAAGGCAGCCTGGTGTTCGACGGCTGCGATACCGGAGACAGTGTCAGGCAACACTTCGGCTCTTTTGATTATGAGTACAGCTTCACCGTGCCGGCAGCAGAGGTAGAGAAATTTTACACCTCGCTTGATCTTCCGGCTGGCAACCGGCAGGTGTTGCTGAATGCCTTGAAAGACCGTTTCGGCATCAACGAAGGCTATTCGGAGATGACGAAGTACATGAGAGCTGAGGGCATCGCTTATGACACCTTTTTCTGGCATTGATTGTTATGACACCACAACGATTTAAGCTCACCTTCAGGGCGCCCGACCTCCTGGAAATCTACCGCAACGATTTTCAGTATGCATTATTCTCGCAGCCCAACTATCACAACCTTTCTTTCATTGGTTTACTGCTGGTGTTAATTCCATTATCACTGGTAGCAGGAAGGTATAGCGAAGGATGTTATTTTTTAACCCTGATTTTTCTATGCGGACTGGGTTATTATATCATTCACCTATCGTCGGACCATCGGAAGATGAAGCAAAAGCAAAAAACCATCACCGATTGGGTCAAAGCCGTTGGAGGCTACCGTTCGCACCAGGTGTCTGTTCATGAGGGATTCATCAAATATCAACGGGATGACGAAACATTCCTGTATAACGCTGACGAAATGACGACGATGTACCATACCAACGAGCATTTTTATTGCAAACTAAAGGATGGCTTCGACCTTGCGCTTCCTGCAAAATCGTTTGAAGCAGGAGAATACCTGCTATTTACAAAAGCAGTGGATGCGATGAAAGAATGATGGATACAGAACATTCGTAGCCTAGTCGCAGAATTCGACTGAATACTAAAAACGAAAAGGAGAAGTGTAATGGCTTCTCCTTTTTTATGTGATGTGATAGAACCCGACATGTCACTTCGAGCGAAGTCGAGAAGGACAGGATGAAACATCATGCTGTTACTTATTTACAACGGAAGGTATGTTTGTGTGATGTTTCGTTGTGGCATTCTGCATGTTTTTTCAGATTTTCCCAGTTTTGGTTGATTAAAGCTTCTTTTTTTGCCCTGCTCCGGTTCTTGATTTTCTTTTCCCATTCAATGGCACGGTTAAAGTCAGAAAACAGCTCGCAATAAACCAATTCAACGGGAAGCCTGGAAGCCGTGTAGGAGTCTTTGTTTAATCCTTTATTATGCTGAATAAGCCTCCGCTCAGGGTTATTGGTAATGCCTGTGTAATACGTGTTATCCGAACATTTTAAAATATAAACGTATAGGTATTTGACCGTTTTCGTTTACAGATTTTTTAAATGTTTATCGGAGCATCAGTTCTCGACTTCGCTCGAACTGACAGATGCACTTTCTTCGCCACTAATGTAATTTCCTCCTCACCAATCACTAACCACCAATCACTCTCCACTAATCACTCTCCACTAATCACTAAGTCTGTAGCACCCCCACATTATAGGCCTTCGTAATCGGCGCGTGGTTGGCGGCTTCTATGCCCATGCTGATCACTTGGCGGGTGTCTACCGGGTCGATGATGGCGTCCAGCCAGAGGCGGGAGGCGGCGTAGTAAGGCGTGGTTTGCGCGTCGTATTTGTCTTTGGTCTTGTTGTACAGCTCCGCTTCTTTCTCCGGGCTGATCTCTTCGCCTTTCGCTTTCAGCGAGGCTACTTCGATCTGCACGAGCACCTTGGCCGCCTGTGCACCGCCCATCACGGCGATCTGTGCCGTTGGCCAGCCCACGATGAGGCGCGGGTCGTAGGCCTTGCCGCACATGGCGTAGTTGGCAGCGCCGTAGCTGTTGCCCATGATCACGGTGAACTTCGGTACTACCGAGTTGGCCATCGCGTTTACCAGCTTGGCGCCGTCCTTGATGATGCCGCCATGCTCGCTGCGCGAGCCTACCATAAAGCCCGTGGCGTCCTGCAGGAAGACCAGCGGAATTTTTTTCTGGTTGCAGTTCATGATGAAGCGTGCCGCCTTGTCGGCGCTGTCGCTGTAGATCACGCCGCCAAACTGCATCTCGCCCTTTTTGCTCTTCACCACCTTGCGCTGGTTGGCCACGATGCCAACGGCCCAGCCGTCGATGCGCGCATAGGTGCACACGATCGACTGCCCGTAAAGCTCCTTGTATTCCTCGTGCTCGCCGTTGTCCACCAGGCGCTCGATGATGTCGCGCACCTCGTACTGCTTGTCGTTGAGGATGCCGTACATTTCCTTCTGGTCCTTCTTCGGCAGGGCAGGCGTCTCGCGGTTGAAGCCCGCTTTCTCGTAGTCGCCCACCTTGCTCATGATGTTGCGGATGCGCGTGAGGCAGTCCGCGTCGTCCTTGCATTTATAATCCGTCACGCCGCTGATCTCGCAGTGCGTGGTGGCGCCGCCCAGCGTTTCGTTGTCGATGTTCTCGCCGATGGCCGCTTTCACCAGGTAGGAGCCCGCCAGGAAGATGGAGCCCGTTTTGTCCACGATCATGGCCTCGTCGCTCATGATGGGCAGGTAGGCCCCGCCGGCCACGCAGCTTCCCATCACGGCCGAGATCTGCAGGATGCCCATACCGCTCATGATGGCATTGTTGCGGAAGATACGCCCGAAGTGTTCCTTATCCGGGAAGATCTCGTCCTGCATCGGCAGATACACGCCTGCGCTGTCTACCAGGTAAATGATCGGCAATTTATTTTCCATCGCGATCTCCTGCGCGCGTAAGTTCTTTTTTCCGGTGATCGGGAACCAGGCGCCCGCCTTCACCGTGGCATCGTTGGCCACCACAATGCATTGCTTGCCGCTCACGTAGCCGATCACGATCACCACGCCGCCGCCCGGGCAGCCGCCGTGCTCGGGGTACATCTCGTAGCCCGCAAAGGCGCCCATCTCAAAGCGCGGCGTGTCCTTGTCGAGGAGGAAGTCGATGCGCTCGCGGGCGCTCATCTTGCCCTGCTCATGCAGCTTCTCGATGCGCTTCTTGCCGCCCCCTTCGTATATTTTGTTCAGACGGTGCTCCATCTGCGAGATGAGCAGCCGCATCTTATCGTCGTTCTTGTTGAATTCCAAATCCATGTGTCTGTGTTTTAGGTGAGCCAAATATAATCATTGGGAGATTATCTGAAAGGAAATTTATGAAGAAGCGATTAACAGGGGCGTTTACAAGCACGACAACATACTTTTTGGTGATTATGTTTTGGGCGCCCGGGCGGGCCCTCACGGCTCGCTCTTTATTCCGCTGCGCTGCATAAAGGAGCTCAAACAAACCGCTCGGTCCCTGGCGCAGATGCACGTCTTATACCAGAGGGCAACACATCAATTGATGCGGCGTGTGGTCTGCCAAAATCCCTATAGCGATCGGGAGGCGCCGGTGTTTGTTGTCACATAGGGTGCCGTTCGCCTGCCTCCTGCGAACGGTGTATCGAGATGTGATTTAGCGAAAAATTTCTCTCATGTCGTTTTCGATACGATTTTTGCAAGGAGGCAGCAAAAAAAGGATTCCCTGCCGTCCGGTCAGGCGTTCTATCCCTTGCGCAAGCCAGCTTAACTATTTGGGGGCGTAAAGATCAACTTAACATAAATCATCTTTGGTGCCGCGCGTGGCCTGCCAAAAAACGGCGCCGGTGAGGGGTGAAACGAGAATTCAAGGATTTAGCGGAATCCCGTCACCTGTTCTTTGTGACGGGATGAAGCGTAAAATCCGTAGAATTCCGTGAGGCGTGTGGCGATTTTTTTGGCTTGATTTTTTTGTTTCTTTTTCATCAAGGAAAAAAGAAAGAGGAATATGGTATTTTTGAGGAATTATTATCCATTGAACACTTGAACCATTCCATCATAGAAAGCGACCGCCAGCATGTCTGGCATCCTTTCACCCATTTAAAATACGCCGAAGCGCCGGTACAGCTCGTACGGGGCGAAGGCGCCTTTTTTTACGACGCCGAAGGCAACAGGCTGCTCGACGCCATCTCCAGCTGGTGGGTCAACCTGCACGGGCATTGCCACCCTTACATCTCGCAGAAAGTGAGCGAGCAGATCTTCCGTCTCGAGCATGCCATCTTCAGCTCGTTTACCCACGAGCCTGCCGTGAAGCTGGCGGAGCGCCTCCTCGGGCACCTGCCGGAGAACCAGTCAAAAATTTTCTATTCCGACAATGGCTCTACGGCCGTGGAAGTAGGATTGAAGATGGTGCTGCAATACTGGCACAATACCGGCCGGCAAAAAAAGAAATTCATCGCCCTCGAAAATGCTTACCACGGCGATACTTTCGGCGGGATGAGCGTAGGGGCGAGGAACGTCTTCAACAATGCCTTTGAGAACCTGTTGTTTGAGGTGGTGCATATCCCCGTGCCCGATGCGGACAACATCGAGCAGCTGGAAGCCACCTTCCGCAGCTGGTTCACCAACCACAACGATTTTGCGGGCTTTATCTTCGAGCCGCTGGTGCAGGGCGCTTCGGGCATGATCATGTATGAGGCGGAGCACCTCGACCGGCTCATTGCTGTATGCCGCGAGCATGGCATCGTGTGCATTGCCGACGAGGTGATGACGGGCTTCGGGCGCACGGGGAAATTCCTGGCGAGCGATTACCTGCAGCACAAGCCGGACATCATCTGCCTTTCCAAAGGCCTCACGGGAGGCTACATGCCGCTGGGCGTGACAAGCTGCGCGCCCTTCATCTACGATGCCTGCGTGAGCGACGATAAGACCAAGACCTTTTTCCACGGGCACAGCTATACCGCCAATCCCACGGCCTGCGCGGCCGGGCTGGCGAGCCTCGACCTGATGGAGCAGGAGGCCACCTGGCAGCAGATTGCCATGATCGCCTCGCTTCACCGGGAGTTTACCGGGAAGCTGCAAGGGCATCCCCGGCTGGCGGACATCAGGTGCTTCGGCACCATCCTGGCCCTGGAGATCGGCACCGAAGAGCATACGCATTACCTGAACAAGGCCTCGGAAAGCATTGCCGCTTACTTCCTGAGGCACCGGATCATTGTAAGGCCCCTGGGCAATGTCCTCTACCTGGTGACACCCTACTGCATCACCGAAGCAGAGCTAAGATCGGTCTATACTGTGATCGAAGGCTTCCTGGCATCTCTGGGTTAAAGGAACGAAGAGCGGCTGGTGTCTTCGGCTCCCACTTCGGCTCTCACGACCCGTCGTGACAGTGCAGCGGCTCAGTCATCCTGGAATCTCTTGCTCTCTCTGCGCCTTCTCGACAGGTCTGTGGTTAAATGTTTTCCGCTGTTTCTCCCTGCCTCCGCGGTGGGGTTTTCTGACCAATTATTTTGCTAAAAATGTTTGCTTTTACGATAAAAACCCTATTTTTGAAAGCAAATTTAAAGAAACCACCCATTATGAACATTCACGAGTATCAAGGAAAAAGTATATTGAAAAGTTTTGGCGTTGCCGTTCAGGAAGGAATCGTCGCAGAAACCCCGGAACAGGCTGTAGCTGCTGCCAAGCAGGTTATGGAAACGTATAAGTGTGACGGTGTTGTTGTGAAGGCGCAGATCCACGCCGGTGGACGCGGTAAAGGCGGTGGTGTGAAGTTTGCCCCGAACCTGGACAAGGTGAAAGAGGTAGCGACCAACATTATTGGCATGCACCTGGTTACTCCTCAGACCAGCGCCGAAGGCAAGCTGGTGAGCAAAGTACTGGTGGCCCAGGACGTGTACTACCCTGGCGCCTCTCCAACCAAGGAGTTTTATATGAGTATCCTGATGAACCGTGGCACAGGCCGCAACATCATCATGTACAGCACCGAAGGCGGAATGGATATTGAGCAGGTGGCAGAGGCTACGCCGCACCTGATCTGGAAAGAGGAGATCGATCCTAAGGTAGGCCTTCGTGATTTCCAGTGCCGCAAGATCGCCTTCAACCTGGGCTTAAGCGGGAACGCCTTTAAAGAAATGACCAAATTCGTGGCGGCTTTATACAAAGCTTACGAGGCTACGGATTCTTCCATGTTCGAGATCAACCCGGTGCTGAAAACATCCGACGACAGGATCATTGCGGTGGATGCCAAGGTTACCATCGACGATAACGCCTTATTCCGTCATAAAGACATCGAAGCGATGCGCGACGAATCGGAAGAGAACCCGGTAGACGTGCAGGCACGCAAGGCGGAGCTCAACTATGTGAAGCTCGATGGAAACGTAGGCTGCATGGTAAACGGCGCCGGTCTGGCAATGGCCACGATGGACATCATCAAATTAAGCGGCGGCGAGCCTGCCAACTTCCTCGATGTGGGCGGTACCGCCAATGCGGAGCGCGTAGAAAAAGCCTTCCACATCATCCTGGGCGATAAGAACGTGAAAGCGATCCTGGTGAATATCTTCGGCGGTATCGTGCGTTGCGACCGGGTGGCACAAGGTGTGATCGATGCCTATAAGAACATGGGTACAATCAATGTTCCTATCATTGTCCGTTTACAAGGAACGAATGCGGTAGAAGCCAAGAAATTAATTGACGACTCCGGATTAAAGGTATACTCCGCGATTGAGCTGCAGGAGGCTGCTGATCTGGTGAGCAAGTTAATTGCGAAATAGACAAACAAACCCGAAACAACAACTATATGACCATTCAACGTAAATTTTTATTAGCAGCACCGCTCGCCCTGGGCATCATGCTTGCTTCCTGTGGCGACAAGACAGCTGAGGGAAGCGAAGAGACGACGGCAGCTGACTCTACAAAAATGGAAGCCCCCGCTCCAAGTACGGAAACATTTTTCCAGGTTCCCTCTCCGGGCGAAATGCTCACCTTCATTAAAACGATCGGTGGCAAAAACAACAAGAACACCTCGTTCTTAAACAATCCGGATAACCAGAAAAATTATACCGATGCTAAGTTGAAGGCTTTGAATTTCGGTATCTACAGCTGCGACCTCAGTTATTGCAGCATTTTCCAGATCGGCTCCGAAGCGGTGAAGTATTTTAAAACCGTGAAGCAGCTGGGCGACCAGATCGGTGTCTCTTCTGCCGTGAAGCCGGAAGTGATCAAGCGCCTGAATGATAACATCGGCAACCCGGATTCCTTATCGGTGATCACCGACGATGTGTATTTCTCCTCCTTCGAAACGCTGGAAAGCGGCAAGCAGGGACCGACCTTATCCCTGGTGGTGGCAGGCGGCTGGCTCGAAAGCATGTACATTGCCACGAACCTGACGAAGTATGAAGAGAAAAGCCCGATCGTGGAGCGTCTGGCCGATCAGAAATACACCCTTGATAATTTAATTGAGTTCCTGAAAAAGTATGAGTCGGATGCAAATGTGGCATCTGTGTTGGTCGATTTTAAAGGCTTACAGGCCGAGTTCGCCAAGATTGGCGAAAAGGATGCAGCCCCTCTTAAATCCACTGAGAAAGGCGCGAAGATCCTTGGCGGCGGTAAAGACCTGGTGATGACTGCCGAGCAGTACACGGCTGTTGTGGAAAACATCAAAACGATCAGAAACTCATACACATTAACCAAATAAACACTTCCCCATGAAAAAAATATTACTGACATTATTTGTATTAGGCGTCGTAGCCGCTCATGCGCAAACCGGTGTATGCAGCAATTTTCATCGTAAATACTGCGGTGTGGAAAGTAAGCATGGCGGTAGCGGAGGATGGTTGTACAATGCCCAGTCGAGAAGCGGCTTATTCGATCAGGGAATGACCTCCAAGATCCGTTGTGTGATCTATAAGGGGATGGACTACCGGATCAATGTGTGCTGCGAAACACAGTTCAGCGCTAAGGTTAACTACAAGATCTTTGATGCAAGGACCAACGAGCTGCTGTACGATAACGCCACGGCTAAAGACGAGCCTCTGTTCGAGTTCCAGAGCACGGCTACCCGCCAGCTGGTGATCGAGGTGACCGTGCCGAAAGGCGCTACCGAAAAAGATGCGCATAAGCCTTCGGATGCAGCCTGCGTAGGCCTGCTGATCGAGCATAAGCTTACCGACAAGCAAGGCTTCTCTTCCTACTAGGATTTTTATTCACTGTTTTAAAAGCCTTCCCAGCTGTGGAAGGCTTTTTTTGTGGAGTCCGGTATGAGAATAATCTGGACTGATCGGTTGGTTAGAATGATCCCGCGGTCACTTCGCCGGCGCGCATTGCCACCCGAAGCGACAGGACACATTCACATGGTCAATTCGAGTGTGTTTCGCCTTGGTCGCTGAGCCTGTCGAAGCACGGTCTCCCTCATTGAAATCCGGTTTTAGAAAGAAAAGAGCTGCTTCTTAATCAATGTCCGGTAAAGGCGCTGGCGCTTTTTGTAAATTTAAAGCTAAGGCTTCCGGAGGAATGTGTTGCGGGTTGCGCCAACAGCGATGTACCAGGGAGCCTTCACTACAAAAAACGGTCCTATGGCTTTTTCTACTCCATGTCTTTCATTAAAACGCTTGCTTTCCATTCTCTTGTGCATCGTTTCTTTTTCCGCGGTTTCGCAGGAGATCTGCAATAACGGCATCGATGATGACGGCGACGGCTGGATCGACCTGAACGATACGGTGGATTGCTCCTGTAGCCCGGGCAATGCGGCTGCGGTGCCTTCCATGATCTCCAACCCTTCCTTCGAAACGATGAGCCAATGCCCTTACTTCTTCAGCCAGATCTCCTTTGCCACAGGCTGGCAAATGGGAACCCAGGGCACCTCCGATTTTCAGAACACCTGCGGCATCTCCTTTGTGTTTCCGGCGGCTACCAATGCGGGCCTTCTGCCTTTTCCGGACGGGAACGGCATTTCCGGTGCGCTATACGGCTCCGACTACAAGGAATACATCGGCACCTGTCTGTCGACAAGCCTCACCCCGGGCGTTCCCTATAAGCTGAGCTTCAATGTGGCATCCACGCCCATCCTCAGCGCCGGATCGGTCTGCAACGGCGGCATTCCCTATTATTCGCCGGTAGACATCACCATCTACGGCACCACCAATTGCGGCGCTCTGCCCATCCTTACCCCCGGCTTCGGCTGTCCCACGGCGATCGATCCCACCTGGGTGGTGCTTGGCTCGACAACTTACACCCCCATGCCTTCCTGGAGCGTTGCCACTATTACCTTTACGCCTACCTCCAACATCAAAGCCATTATGCTTGGCCCGCCCTGCAACCTTCCGCCGGATTATCCGATCCTGATCGGCTTCAACTTTGCGGCCTGCCAGCCTTACTTTTATTACGACAACATGATCCTGAACAAGGCTTCCACCTTCGACCATGTGGGAATCTCCTCTACAGGGCATTACTGCACCAATAACATTGTGCTGACGGCCAATGCCAATAATACCGTCACATCGGGCGCCACCTGGCAATGGTATCTCAACGGGGTGGCGATTGCGGGCGCCACAAGCCCCACCTACAGCGTGCCCGCAGGCAGCACCGGCGATTACCAGGTGCGCCTGACAGATGGCAGCCTGTGCGCCACCAGCCAGAAACATACGGTGAGCAGTGCAGCACCGTTTATTGCCGTCAACACACCCACCATCTGCGCCAATACCACGGCCACCCTGCAGGCTTCGGCGCCACCCGGCAGCAGCTATAGCTGGTCTACCGGCGCCACCACCAGCAGCATCAGCGTGAGCCCCACGACGCTTTCCAGCTATACGGTGACCGCCACCCTGGGCAGCTGTGTCACACAGACCGTTTCCACGGTGGCCATTAACGCCAATACCGTCTCTGTTTCCGGAAATACCCTGATCTGTGCCGGGCAAAGCACCACCCTGACAGCGTCCAGCGGAAATGCTCTTTATCATATCTGGAGCGACGGCGGCTCGGGCAGCAGCCTGAATAATTTCTTTACCCAATCCGTTACCGCAACCCCCTCCGTTACCACCACCTATACGGTTATTGCCAATACCGGCGCCAGCGGCTATTATTGCGTCGGGTGGGCGGTTACGACGGTCAGCGTGATCACCTCCTTCAGCACCAGCGCCACGGCGAGCAACACCCTCCTCTGCGCCGGCAGCTCCGTGACGCTGACGGCCTCTTCCCCCGGAACAGCGAGCTACAGCTGGGACGACGGCGGCACCTCCACCTTAAGCAGCTACACATCGCCCACGGTCATCGCTTCCCCCCAGGCTACGACCACATATACGCTGAATGCAGCCCTGGGCGGCTGCAGCGCCAGCTCGGTGATCACCCTCAGCGTCATTCCCGTACCGGTGCTCAGCCTGTCGCCGGCCTCTTCCACCATCTGCGCCGGAGCTTCGGCCACGCTGACGGCCAATGCCACCGGCGCCACCAGCTATAGCTGGAATACCGGGCAGAGCGGAAACGCGATCGTGGTGAGCCCTTCGTCGCCCACCGTGTATACCGTCAGCGCCTCCAACGGCATCTGTTCGGCACAGGCTACGGCAAGCATTGATATAGCAGCACCGCCCGTCATCAGCGTAAATCCTGCGGAGATCTGTGTCGGGCAGTCGGCCACCCTAACGGCCACAGGCGCCGATAGCTACACCTGGCTGGGCTCGGGCACCACGTCCAATACCCTCGTGGTGTCGCCTGCCGGAACAAGCACCTACACCCTGACAGGCGAAAGCAGCCTGGGCTGCATGGCTCAGCCGCTTACCGCCACCGTGGTGGTGATCGATGTCAGCGCTGCTTTCCAGGAAGCGCC